>ODAI014739685.1_pt1 | contig 54878 bp, 41 predicted proteins | sample 1539321 | NCBI WGS metagenome assembly ODAI01 (sample SAMN02144231, study PRJEB22623) | gut metagenome | biome: sheep rumen | host: Ovis aries | place: New Zealand | reverse complement strand
TTTTGTCGGCAAAGGAAAAAGAACAAAAAGTGGTTGAAAAGCTGCCATAAGGAGCGTTATAAAAATAGAAGGTGTCATTCAACTGGGCAGCGGCCGTGGCATCAAACGCCTTTGTAACGACGCCATCGGCAGAAATCTTGCGCACACCTGCATTCAGCTGGTTGTAATTTGAGTCATAAATACCATAGTCCAAGAAATAAAGACTGCCTGCTGCATAATAGAACTTCTGCGGATTTGTAATCAGCTCGTCCGTGAATGTCGCCTCCGCCTTGGTTGTAAGATTTATTTTTGAGATGGAAGGGGCCTTATTATTCCCATAATCAGAATTTGCGACATACAGAAAATCGTTCAAAATCATGATGTCCTCTGGATAAGAGCCTGCCTTGTAGGTATTCACCAGACGATAAGAAGTAGTGTCTATAGCCGCGACAACTCCGCCATAAGTGGAATAATACACCTTTCCCTCATGGGCCGTCAGGCAGCGGGGATTGTTTCCCTGTTCACCCAGCATTTCCGTTGTCTTTATCTGTTTCAGCGAACGCAATGTCTTGGCATCGGCAACTTCTAGGGTATTCTCGCCATTTACGATAACGTAAACCTTGCTTCCATAGACGAGCAGGTCGTTGGCGGTCAGTCCCAAATTACGGCCATTGACCTTTGAGAAAGCGCTCAAAGTCATCTCGCCCGTTGAGTAGTTGTAGTAACTAAGGCTGCCGGGGATTGAGGCACTCTTGTTGCCTGTACAAACCACATACATTCCATCACTTACTGCAACAGGAGTAGGAGTGTAGGTGTTGTACTCGTCGTCACATGCGGTGAAAAGGGCTGTTCCCATCATCATTACCGCTAAAGATAACAAATACTTTTTCATGTTCTTTTTGATGTTTAAAATTTATAATTAATAGAAAATTGATAACTTCTTCCCGGCATCGGATACAGTCTTACGATGTCATACTGAGCATCGAAAATGTTTTTCAAATCAAAACGCAAGCTCAAAGCCCCAGACCCTAAATGGAAATTACGGTAGGCAGTCAAGCCAAAATCCAGATAACCGGCGACATCGGTCTCCGGATAATGTTCATTGTTCGTCCAACGGCGGCTGACGCCAGAGCCATGGACGGAGACATTCACGAGCCGATTCTCATAACACAACGATACAGCGCCGCTATGCAAGGGCATATAGGCAATTTGCAGGTTGTAGTAGGGCGACTCTTCATTCGTACGGTTTGCAGCACGCTGATAGCTATAATTTGCCGAAAAGATCAAAGAATGAAAAGTGTTGAAGCGATGTACAATATCAGCTGTCGCATCAAACCCCAGCACCCGCACCTTGCCCACATTGATGTTGGTCCATACGAACATCGTCAAAGGAACGGCAACAATCTTGTCTTTCACATGGTTGATATAGCCATCAAAAGTCATGGAAACATTCGACTCCCGGCCATAAAAAGCTCGCCAAGTCACGCCGACATTATACTGGTCGGTCTGTTCGGGATGCAAATCTGTACTGCCATAGTGAAAGAAATAATTTTCATTGAAGGTCGGGACGCGAAATATGTTCTTGTAAGATGCACGCAAGTACAACTCATGGGCAAGAAACGGCTTGTATGACAATGAGACAGAAGGGGAGAGCTTGCGCATATCACGGCTTCCCTCACCATCCCTTGCACCATTAAGATAGATTGACCACAATACACGCGCCAAAGCCGTCAAGCGGCCATCGGAATATTTTGCCGTGGCCGACTGGAGCACACTATGCCTGAAGGGGCGCACGTCTGTCGCCAAACTGCTGTTCAGATTATTAAAAGCATAATCCCCTGAATAGTCAAAGACCCAATGCCCCATGGGAGCATACATGAAGCAAGCCGACGTGTATGCCTCACGCTGCCAATAGCTGGCATCATTGATATTGCCGATGTAAAGAGGGTCTTTGTATTTTGAGGAAGACCAGTTGAACTTCCCTGTCCATTTCAGTGAAAACCTGTCTGCCCAATGCGTCAGGTAATGGAACTGACCGAAAAAGTTTCGATCGTGCAACTGCTCTTTGCTCAAGTTCGTGTAATAACGAACCTGACCCGGCAGCTGGCGGTCATTATCATAATAATAAACCTTGCCGCTCAGTCGTCTCCTACCACTCAAGTTCCAAACAAAGTCCAATTCTCCATGGCCGCTGTTCATCCGGCTGTTCGTACGATACTCACGCGTCACCAAAGAAATATTGCGCAAAACAAACGGATAGTCATTCTCCGCATAAGTGTATTCTCCCGTTGCCGAGAAAGCAAATCGGCTGGACAAACTCTGCTCATATCTTACAAAGGGACTGACGAATCCGAACGAGCCGAATTTCAACTGCGTGGTTAAATGGGCGCGGCGGTCGCTGCCGGGCGGACGTATCGTCCGTATGTTCAAGACAGCCGGCGAACTCACCTGACGAGCAGGAATAAACACATCGTCATTGTCACCTATGACCAAAGAAAGTTCATCAACATTCTCCAACGAATAACGGGAGACATCTATCTCTCCGCTTTGGCAATCACTTAACATCACGCCATCGTAGCTCACACCGGTATGTTTTGACCCAAAGCCGCGGACCGAAACCGTTTTCATGCCGCCAGCACCACCATAGTCGCGCAGCGTGATGCCAGGCATGCGCATCAAGGCATCGCCGATGTCGGTTACGCCAGAGGAGAGCATCTCACCGCGTCCCAGTACTTGGAAAGGCGCCGTACTCGACAGAAACCTGCGCTGACGGGATTCTACGACCGTCACTTCCTCCAAGTCGCCTCCAGAGACAACGGAACTGTCGCCCAGTTCAGGCTGTGCATGTACGGCCATAAAAGAACATAAGCATAATGCCGTCGACAAAAACGTTCTAATATACATATTTCCTTTCACTTTGCGCCTTTTCGCGAGACGCACTGAACAATTAATGCTGAGTCATGAACATTAAACTGGAGGCGTCTGCCGCCGCAAGTTCAAAATCCAAACTCAAGACAAGGCTGGTCTTCTGACTTTCCTCAATCTGTTCTGCCTTCCCGACAAACATGCAGTGGCATATATTGAACAAACCCATAAAGAGAATCACAGCAGCGCGACTGTTCGAGATTTGCACTCGATTCCCATTTAATCGCTGTTAAACGAACCGTTGCCAGCAACATTTTTCATATTACCATTTGCAAAGATAAGAAAATTTGATGATTCGCCTGCTTTTTTGCATCTTTTTTATCATCGACAAAACAAAAACTTCCAACCAAAATTTAGCTGGAAGTGGGTCTGAAAATTGAATTTTAACAACTATTTCAAGTATTCCTTGAAGAATTGCTCCAGCTTCCCATACGGGATCTTCTGGAAAAAGTCGTCGTAAAGATCAGTGTGATAAGCTCCCGGGACAAGCATGAATTCCTTATTGTCGGAAAAAAGGCTGTTGCCGCTCCAAACCGCCGTCTTAGGATTTTTGCCCGTCATTTGCTCAAAAGCATGCTCGCTGAAATAGCGGCTGTGCGCCTTCTCGCCATGAATCAGCAACACCGGCGACTCTATCTCGTCGGCATACGCCAAGAGCGGATAGTTGAGGCACGACTGCGGGCCAACCACATTCCATCCGTCATTGGAATTGCCGCTGCGGGCATGGTAGCCGCGCGAAGTCTTATAGTAGTCATGGTAATGTTTGAGGAAAGAAGAGGCATCCGCCGACAAAGTGTCGGGAACGCCACCCGCACGCAGGTAAGTACCGTTTTTATAGTCTTCCGTACGCTGTCTTGCCATCATTTTTCGCTGTTGCATACGTATCTCACGCGAGTCTTCCATGTCAAAATAACCCTTGGCAGCAATCCTGCTCATGTCATACATCGTGCTCGCCACGGTTGCTTTGATGCGCGGGTCGAGCGCCGCGGCACTGAGGGCCATCCCCCCCCATCCGCAAATTCCGATGATCCCGATTCTCTCCGGGTCGACATTCTCAAGATTCGACAAATAGTCAACTGCTGCAAGAAAATCCTCGGTATTGATGTCCGGAGATGCCATACGCCGCGGCTCACCTCCGCTCTCGCCAGTAAAAGAAGGGTCAAAGGCAATGGTCAAAAAGCCGCTTTCCGCCATGTGCTGGGCATAAAGTCCGCTGGACTGCTCCTTCACCGCCCCAAAGGGGCCGCAAACGGCAATGGCTGCGAATTTTGTAGCCTTTCCCGCCGAATCTTTGGGGATATACATGTCTGCAGCCAATGTGATGCCATAGCGATTGGCAAAAGTCACTTTCTTGTGGTCAACTTTTTTACTTTTGGCAAAAACCTTGTCCCATTCCTGCGTAAGTTTCAACTCTTGTGCGTAGCCGTTTTTAGATGGATGCTTTATTTCGGTACAAGCCATTAGCATGCTCCCTAAGAGCAAAGATACAAACATTGTCCTTTTCATCGTTTTTTGATAATTTTAGTGAATTACAGATAGCAAAAATACACTAAAAATTTGTATTTTCCGCATCCAACCACATTTTTTTTGCAAATTCCCACACTACAATGCCTGCTGCCACCGATACATTGAGCGAATGTTTGGTGCCAAATTGCGGGATTTCCAGGCATCCGTCACTGGCGTCTACCACTGACTGCTGAACACCTTTCACCTCATTCCCCAACACCACGGCATAACGCTGCCCAGGGCTTACGGCCAACCCCTCCATGCTGGTCGACTCATGTGCCTGCTCCACGCTATATACCAAAACACCTGACTCATGCAGCTTTTCCAAGGCTTCGTCTGCCGTCTTGAAATAGTGCCAAGCCACGGAGTCCTCTGCCCCAAGTGCCGTCTTGTGGATCTCGGCGTGGGGAGGCGTAGCGGTAATTCCGCAAAGATAGACCGCCTCGACCCGAAAGGCGTCACATGTGCGAAACACACTTCCTACGTTATGCAACGACCGCACATTGTCCAGCACAACGATAAGCGGGAGCTTGTCTGCCTGCTTGAAGTCCTCTACCGACAGACGATTCATCTCTATGGTACGCAGCTTTTGCATCATCCTTTGCCTTGGAATACCAGTGCGTAAGCACGAATTTGCTTTACCATGGCAAGCAATCCGTTGCTTCGTGTGGGCGAGAGATGGTCGCTCAAACCTATACGATCAATGAAAAACAGCTCCGTGTCGAGGATTTCCTGTGGAGAATGGCCGCTCAACACACGAATGAGCAAGGCTATGATGCCTTTAACTATAAGTGCGTCACTGTCTGCCTGCAAATGAATCAGCCCGTCTGCATAGTCGGCTTGCACCCATACGCGGCTCTGGCAGCCGTCGATCAGGTTTTGGGACGTCTTATACCGCTCGTCCAACGGCTCGAGTTCGTTGCCCAAGTCTATGAGCAACTGATATTTATCCATCCAGTCGTCGAAGACCGAAAACTCTTCAACAACTTCGTTTTGTAATTCATTAATGGTCATCATCGTCAAAGTTTTTTACTTTTTTCCCTGCAAAGGTACAACAAATTTCAAAAAGGTTGAAAAGTTGCGTAGTTTTTTATTTATTTTGTGCGTCTAATGGGTAAAAAACGTTCTGAACCAATCAAAAAACGAGACAATGACGACCATTGAACGACAATTTGCACAAACCGTCAGGGAACACAAGAGCACGATTTACACCGTGTGCTATATGTTCTCGAAAGATGCCGACGAGGTCGGCGACCTGTTCCAAGAAGTACTAGTCAATCTTTGGAAGGGCTTTGAGGGCTTCGAGCATCGCTCAGACATCAAAACGTGGATCTACCGCGTCGCACTCAACACCTGCATCTCGCTCGACAGGAAGAAGCGGCGGCGCTCGGCAGAAGTCCGCCTGACGATGGACATCAACCTCTTCGAGGACCGCGACGAAGACACGCGACAAGTCGATTTGCTTCACAAGCGCATCTCGAAGTTGCAACCCTTCGACCGCGCCATCGTCCTGCTGTGGCTCGAAAACCTCTCGTACGAGGAAATCGGCCAAATTGTCGGCATCACTGCCAAGAACGTCAGCGTCCGCCTGTTCAGAATCCGTGAGCAGTTAAAACAAATGTCTAACGATTAAATTCTTACCCAAAATGAACTCAACGAACAACTTTGAAATGGACGAAATGCGCCAGCAGATGGAAACGCTGAAGAAAAAACTGGACGCGCAGGAAATCGTGAACGACCGACTGATGCGCCGTTCGATGAAATCGACCGCAAACAAAATCGTCCAACGCCACAATGTCGTGATGGCAATTGGAATCCTGATGATTCCCTTTGGATACTTCTCTTTCGTGATGACTGGCGGTCTGAGCATCCCATTTTGGATTGCCACCTGCATTTTTATGATTCTTTGTGCGGCAGCCACCTATTACATTGGTTTCGACCTCCGCGATTCACGGCTGATGCAAGGCAAGTTGTTGGAAGTCCGTCGAAAGGTGGCACGCGCCAAGAAACTCGAAAACCAATGGCTTTTCATCTCGATTCCCTTGGTGATTTTGTGGCTTGCGTGGTTCGTCTATGAGGCGATGCTGCAAAATGTCGATGGAAACAGAAGTGGCTATGGATTGTTGGTTGGCGGAGCCATCGGCGGCATTATCGGCCTCATCATCGGCTTCAGCCTCCACTTCAAGACCCAACGCCAATATCAGGAAATCATCGACCAAATCGAGGATTTAACCGAGGAATAACGCCAGCTTTCGACGAAAAGAAGCATCCGCGCAGGTTTGTGCGGATGCTTTTTTGCATTTTGAAGCAAATATGTTGCAGATAGAAACTTATTCATTTAATTTCAATAAAGTTGCTTAGTGGATATATCTGGGCAACGGTGGTATAGTTGCGCTTATGTAGGTTGATTGATTGGTCGAAAGGAATAGCTTTTGTCGCATCAAACCGCATTACAGCATAATATGGTGCATTCTCCACAGAAAAGCCTTTCATGCGCAACTCCTCTGCCGTCCAAATCTGAAAGCCTTTCTTTGCCAATTTGTACAACTCTGGATTATTTCCGTTGGTATGTAAACAGATATAACCCAAGCGCTCAAAGCCTTGCTTAACAAGCAGTGAACCTTTCGAATCTCCTGCACGCATATAGGTAATACCCGTTTGCATTGCAAGTTGGCGGTCTTTTTCTCGCATATGATTGGCAAGTACGGTGGTTTCTTGCGAGTTTTCGCGCATTTTGTCACATAGTTTCTTGCGTGTATTCTCATCCTCAATAGCCTCTTTTCGGCGTAGGGAAAGTTGCACAAAATCTGTTTCTTGTTCAATGCCGATGTATTTGCGCCCGAGTAAATTGGCTGCAATGCCTGTTGTACCCGAGCCGCTGAATGGGTCAAGAATAGTATCACCTTCATTAGTTGAAGCAAGGATGATTCGATAGAGCAAGCGCAAAGGTTTCTGTGTAGGGTGTTTGCCTTGCTGCTTCTCCCAAAGTCCAACCGCCGGAACACGCCAAACATCAGTCATCTGACTACCTCCATTGAGTTGTTTCATCGTCTCATAATTGAACTTGTGCGTTTTTTTCTCGTGCTTGCGTGCCCATATTACCAATTCGGTGGAGAAGTTGAAATATTTGCATGACAGATTTGGTGGCGGATCAGTTTTCTGCCATGTGATGGTATTAAGAACCTTGTAGCCCAACTCTTGTAGGCATCGCATTACAACATGTATGTTATGGTGTGTGCCGCTAATCCAAATAGTACCGTTGTCTTTGAGTTTTGAACGGCAAAGGGAAAGCCATTTATGATTAAAGTTATAGATATATTCTGGTGTCCCCCCTTTGTCCCAATCTCCTTTGTTCACACATACTTGCTTACCGCTATGTACGCTGATGCCACCGTTGCTGAGAAAGTACGGAGGGTCGGCAAAGATTGTATCGATAGAATTGTCCTCTACCTCATACAATCGCTCCATGCAATCACCTTGTAGGATGGTGAAATCTGAATTGGCTGAATTTTTTTCACTTACATCAGTATATACATCGAAAAAACTTAAGTCGGAATAATCAAGCACGATTTCCTCATCACGATACAAACCGCGTATTTGTTCCTCGGCAATTTCCGCCGTGGGGGCTTCTACGCTTATTTTGCGTGAAAGGATTTCTGTTATTGTTACTTGATATTTCATTTGCAACCAAACCAATTTGGCTGCAAAAATATAATCAAAAAACTAGAAAAATGGGATTAGATCAATGTTTAACTTTCGTGATCAAAAAAGATCATTTTACCCATCACCAAAGGTTTCCATCAACTTTTTTCAGTCCTTCGTACAAGTCTACGACCTGCTTGTAATTCAGGAACCTAACACGGTTCTCAATGGACGAAAAGATGGAGACGTGTAACTTGTCTTCATACTCTTTCTTTCGGCTCGCATCTGCTACAATAAAGAAGCCCGCGTTGAAGTCTTGAAGTTCGTAGAATTTTGTAAGTGAGTTCTTAATGTCTGTTGTATGTTCCACCTCGTAGAAATTAGAAGGCATCTGGCGTTCGTTGAACCAAATAACATCTATCGTTCGTGCCCTGCGCTTCAGGTATTCATAGGTAAAATCTGGTAACTCTGTCGTGTCTGTAATCTCTCCCAGTTTCCTATCAATAAAAAGCCGATTTTGGTCTTGAGCAGGTACGTAGGTCGTCAGATGTCTATACTTACCAATCTCAACAAGCAACCCCTGATAGTATCCGTGAGTGAACTGCTCTTCACTCTTTTTATTGCCAGGTTTTAATTCAAATTTTCTCATGATCTCATCTCGACACTCCTCTAAAGCCCATAGGCCAGGTTGTATCTTGAAGATTTCCTGTGATTGCTGAACGATGCGGCGTATAGACTCATTAGGTGTCTTTGTTGCCCAAGTTGAGGTATCAACGAGGTGATATAAATTACCCAACGTTGCATACCCTCCCTGTTTTCTAAGAGTATCAATGACTTGCTGAGTTTGTGTATATTTCTTTCCTTTCATACTTGATCGTTTCAACAGATTTCTACCACAATTGACTTTTAATACCTGCATTTGTTAGATGACTATCTAATCGAGTTGCGTCTTACCGCCAACCCATTTGACGAATGGTTTCGCTTTCATTATTTGTTATTTTTGTTATTCGGGTACAAAGATACATCTTTTCTATCATCTCACCAAACAAAAGCAAAAAACTTACATTTTTTAGACTGTGAGAAACTGTAAAAATATGAATTGTATCAATAAGTCATTACCATCCACGTGTTTAAAAAAATCCGAATAACAAATCTATGTTTATTCTTTATGGTGGTTTATCATTGACATCTCTGTCTATCTTTCTCATAAATCACACTCGAAAGTTCGATTTTGTGTGTGATTGATACACTTTTTCTAACTTTCCAGTGCAAAATTACGCATTTTTTTTGTAAAGAGCAAAGAAAAACGACGAAAATAATACTATAAATTATTTCATTCAGCCTTGACAATCTTGAAAAGTTTGTCGCTCGGGCGAACTTTTTCTGGCACGCGGATGGCTGCCAGTTGATGCTGTTGGGCGGTGTCGGTGGGATGGCCGTCGTTGTCGTGGATTTCCTCGACATCTACCCAGAGCGCTCCCGTCGTTGGTCCCGTAATCAAAAGGCGGTCACCGACGGAGAACGTCGCCGCATCCACACTGACCTCCGCCACGCCGATGCGCGAGAAATATTTCGTGATGCGGCCCACGAGTTGTTTCCGCTCGGTGGCGTTCGAGCCGTAGTTCTTGTTCCATTCGCCCAGCCGTTGTCCGAGATAATAGCCGTCCCAGAATCCACGGTTGAAAACGGTGGCCAGTTGCGTGTCCCATTCGTCTTTCCGCTGTTCGGAAAATGCCTTTTCTCCTCGTTCCTCGTTCCTCACATCCTCCAACACGCTCTGAATCGCCTCTTTATACGCCTTCACCACGGTATAGACGTACTCCGGCCCGCGTGCACGACCCTCGATTTTGAAGACGCGCACGCCGGCACGCATCATTTGGTCGATGAAACGGATGGTTTTCAGGTCTTTCGGGCTCATCAGATACTTGTTATCGACCTCGATTTCGTTACCCGTCTCGGCATCGGTCAGGATGTAACTTCGACGGCAAATCTGGATGCACTCGCCCCGATTGGCCGAGCGGTTGGCATCGTGCAGGCTCATGTAGCATTTTCCGCTGACCGCCATACACAGCGCCCCGTGGCAGAACATTTCGATTCTGACCAGTTCGCCGCGCGGCCCACGGATGTCTTGCTCCACGATTTGCCGATGGATTTCGGCCACTTGTTCGAGGTTCAATTCGCGCGCCAGCACCACCACATCGGCAAACTGCGCGTAGAATTTCAGTGCTTCGACATTCGAAATGTTGAGTTGGGTCGAAAGATGCACCTCGACACCTTTCTCAACGCAATATTGCATCACCGCCACGTCGCACGCGATGACCGCCGTGATGCCTGCCTCGCGAGCTGCATCCACGATTTGGTGCATCGTCGCAATGTCGCCGTCGTAGATGATCGTGTTCACCGTCAGATAGGTTTTCACACCCTTTTCGCGACAGATTTCAGCGATTTCGCGCAGGTCGTCGATTGTGAAATGATTGGCCGAGTGCGACCGCATATTCAACTGTCCGATACCGAAATAAACCGAGTCGGCTCCTGCCTGGATAGCAGCCGTCAAGCTCTCGTAAGATCCGACAGGCGCCATGATTTCATATTTTCTCAAGTCATGCTGATTCATGGTACAAAGGTAGTAAAAACAAACGAGGTGTGTCGACAAACGCTGTTAAAAATGTTAAATAGGCTGTCTGGACATCGTTTTGAGAGGTATTTTTTCTCATTGGTCATTTTTTGATGACTTTTCCATCCTTTACATAAAAATATTTGTCGAAATCTTGCCTCGTGCGCTTCCACCTGTTGTGGCTCCACAGCCAAAACGCCGGCTGCCGACGGATGCTTTTTTCGAGCAATTCAAAATATTTGTCTGTAATGGAAAAATTTTCCGTCTTATCCGGGTTTGTTGTTATCTGTTGAATGTCACAGACATAATGCCCTCTCTTCTCTCTCCGCATTTCGCCGTAGAAAACTGCCAGCCCAACATGCTTGATGATGCGTTCCGAGCCTGTCAACACGGGTGTCTCCTGATGTAGGAAATTAATCCAATGGTGAATATTTTGCCATAGCGGAACCTGGTCGGCAAGGAGTCCGACAATGATGGTCTGCTGCTCTTGTTTGTATTTGATGATTTCGCGCAATGAGTTTTGCATGGTCATGCCGTGTGCATGGTGCTTTTCCCTTATCGTCTTGAACAATTTGTCGGCAATTTTGTTTTCCAACGGATGATAAATGGTTGTTGAAAGGACGTTTTCGGGCAGCCAATACGGGATTGAGGTAATCCATTCCCAGTTGCATTGATGTCCAAGATAAAGCGCTGCCGACTGACCGCTGTCAAGGCATTGTACAAACGGTTCGACATGGGTGAATTTCATCCGTTTTCTAAGTTCTTTCTCACTGATGGTCAGCAACTTAACTGTCTCGACCAGGTAGTCGCACAGAAAATGGTAAAATTCTCGTTCAATTTGCTGCAACTCAGCTCCCGTCTTCTCGGGAAATGAGGACTTAAGATTCTTTTCAATGACTTTTTTACGGTATTTGACGACATGTCTGACGAAAAAGTACATCAGGTCAGAAAGCAAATACATTACACGAAAAGGCAGCAGTGAAAATGTATACAGAACAGCGTAGATAATATGGTATATTATTGTCATATTTCATCCATTTTTCATACCACTCTTTTTTCACTTTACCCGACGGCCTCGCCGAGCAGGGTGGCACTGGTGGAGTCGCAGATCCTTACATTCACCAATTCGCCGATACGATGGTTGCCTTTGTCAAAAACAACCATTTTGTTTTGCTCCGTCCGTCCGCAGAGCTGCTCACGGCTTCTCTTGCTGAATCCTTCCACCAACACCTCGCGTATTTTCCCTATTTCCTTCTTATTCTGCTCGGCAGAAATGCTGGTCTGCAATTCTATCAGCTGGGAAAGTCTTTTAAGTTTCACTTCTTCGTCGATATTATCGGGCAAATGCTTTGAAGCATAAGTGCCCGGGCGCTCAGAATACTTGAACATAAAAGCAGAGTCGTAGCCCACTTCCTTCATCAGCGACAGCGACAACTCGTGGTCTTCCTCGCTCTCATCATGATAGCCTACAAAAATATCGGTCGAAAGCCCGCAGTCGGGGACGATGCGATGGATGGCCTCAATGCGGTCCATATACCATTGGCGAGTATATTTCCGGTTCATCAGCTTCAGAATCTTATCCGATCCGCTTTGCACGGGCAGGTGAATGTGCCTGCAAACATTTGGCATTTCGGCAATGACGCGCAAGGTGTCGTCGCTCATATCCTTCGGATGGCTTGTGGTGAAACGGATGCGGATTTCCGGAACGGTCTGTGCAACAAGTCTGAGCAGCATGGGGAATGTCGTCTCACCACATCGGTAGGAATTGACATTCTGTCCCAATAGCGTCACTTCCTTGTAACCACGCTCTTTCAAGTCGCGTACCTCGCGCAAAATGCTCTCCAAATCGCGGCTGCGCTCGCGCCCTCTGGTGTATGGTACAATGCAATAATGACAGAAATTGTTACAGCCTCTCATGATGCTGACAAATCCCGATATCCGGCTTCCTGCAATACGCTGTGGCACGATATCGCGGTAAGTTTCCGTTGTTGAGAGTTCAATGTCGATGGCTTTCCCTCCCATCTCGGCTTGTGCAATGAGGTCAGGCAGGTTGAGGTAGGCATCCGGTCCTGCTACGATGTTGGCATGGTGGTTGTCCAACAGATCGTTTTTCACCCGCTCCGCCATGCATCCTAACACGCCAATGATGAGCCCCCGCTTTTTCCCTTTGGCATAAAGTTCTTCTAGACGGCGGTAGATTTTCTGCTCAGCATTCTCACGCACGGAACAAGTATTGAGAAACACGGCATCCGCCTGTTCTTCGCTCTCACAAGATTCATAGCCTGCCATTTGCATGATGGACGCGACGACTTCGGAGTCGGCAACGTTCATTTGGCAGCCGTAGGTCTCTATGTAAAGTTTTTTCATTGCCATTCTGAATCTATTCCTATGATTATTTTGCATGCAAAGGTATAAAAAATGATTTAAATTACTAAAAAACAACGCTTATGATTTGATTTTTAGATAAAAAAATGCCTTCGTTGCAACTCTTTTTGGCACAAAAAGGATTTTTTCGGATATTTCTCAAACCGATTTTATCGTTTTTCGTTTTTTTGCTTGTTTTTGTCTTGATTTTGTAGTAACTTTGCACCCTAAAATCATACGAGACAACTCTCATAGAAACAATCATATAGGCTCAATATGGAATATCATTTCAAAGAAATAGAAAAACGCTGGCAACAGCGATGGATAGAGGACAAGACCTATCAAGTATCGGAAAATTCGGATAAAGAGAAATTCTATGTATTGAACATGTTCCCTTATCCCAGTGGGGCAGGGCTCCATGTGGGACATCCATTGGGATACATTGCCTCCGACATCTATGCCCGATACAAACGCCTGCAAGGTTTCAACGTTCTCAATCCGATGGGCTATGATGCCTATGGACTTCCTGCAGAGCAGTATGCCATCCAAACGGGCCAGCACCCAGCCATCACGACAGAGCAAAATATTGCCCGCTACCGTAAACAGTTGGACAAAATCGGGTTCTGTTTTGATTGGAGCCGTGAGATAAGGACCTGTGAGCCAAGCTATTACCATTGGACACAATGGGCTTTCTGCCAGATGTTCAATGCTTTCTATTGCAACCAATGCAACAGTGCACAACCCATCGAAAAGTTGGCCAAGCACTTTGAGCGACAAGGAACACAAGGACTGGATGTGGCACAAAGCGAAGAACTGTCATTCACGGCGGAAGAATGGAACGCCATGGACGAAAGGCAGCAGCAGGAGACACTGATGAACTATCGCATTGCATACCTTGGAGAGACGATGGTCAACTGGTGCGAGGGCCTGGGAACGGTACTTGCCAACGATGAAGTTGTTGAAGGCGTCTCGGTGCGCGGCGGGTATCCGGTGGTCCAAAAAAAGATGCGCCAATGGTGCCTCCGCGTATCGGCATATGCCCAAAGAATGCTCGACGGACTTGAAGACATCAGTTGGAGCGACTCTCTGAAGGAGACACAAAGAAACTGGATTGGTCGCTCAGAAGGTGCCGAAATGGAGTTCAAGATCAAAGACACTGATCATGCCATCACGGTCTTCACAACACGTGCCGACACCATTTTCGGAGTAACTTTCATGGTACTTGCCCCGGAAAGTGAATATGTGAACCTGCTCACAACAGCCGAACATCAAGCAGAAGTCGAACAATACATAGCTCGTACAAAAAAGAGAACCGAAAGAGAACGCATCAGCGACCGGCGTGTAACTGGCGTCTTCAGTGGTAGCTATGCCGTCAATCCACTAACTGGAGTTCCTGTTCCCGTATGGATTAGCGACTATGTGCTGGCAGGATACGGCACAGGCGCCATCATGGCAGTGCCCGCCCATGACTCACGTGACTATGCCTTCGCCCGTCATTTCAACTTACCCATTATCCCACTCATTGAAGGGGCAGACATCAGCCAAGAAAGCTACGATGCCAAAGAAGGAACTGTATGCAACTCACCTGTTGATGAAAACAATGCCAAAGCGGGCAGCCTGGTATTAAACGGGCTGAGTGTCAAGGAAGCCATTGCCGCCACGAAAAAATACATTGGCGACCACTCCTTGGGCAGGGTCAAGGTCAATTACAGGTTGCGCGACGCCATTTTCTCACGCCAACGATACTGGGGCGAGCCATTCCCGATTTACTATAAAGACGAAATGCCCTATACACTCCCACAAGAATGCCTGCCACTACAATTGCCCGAGATTGACAAATACGAGCCTACCGCGGAAGGCGAACCGCCACTCGGACGCGCCAAGACATGGGCCTGGAACGAGAAGGAACGTCAAATTGTTGACAAATCACTGATTGACAACGTCAACATTTTTCCGCTTGAACTCAATACCATGCCTGGATTTGCGGGAAGTTCTGCCTATTATTTGCGCTACATGGACCCTAAGAACAGCCAAATGCTAGTAAGCACAGCTGCCGCCAACTACTGGAAAAACGTTGACTTGTATGTCGGCGGCATCGAGCACGCCACAGGCCACTTGGTTTATTCACGGTTTTGGAACAAATTTCTATACGACTTCGGTTATAGCTGTAAGGACGAGCCGTTCCAAAAACTGGTCAATCAGGGAATGATTCAAGGCAGGAGCAATTTTGTGTACCGCGTCAATCAGCCGGGAAATACAGCTGGAAAAACCTCCAAATCCGTTTTTGTATCACTGAATTTGAAAGACAAATACGATGTCACACCCATCCATGTAGATGTCAACATCGTGCAAAACGACATTTTGGACACAGCCGCCTTCAAAGCCTGGAGGCCTGAATATGCCGATGCTGAATTCATCCTTGAGGACGGGAAATACGTTTGCGGATGGGCGATTGAAAAAATGTCAAAGTCCATGTTCAACGTTGTCAACCCAGACATGATTGTCGAAAAATATGGTGCTGACACGCTTCGACTATATGAAATGTTCCTCGGGCCATTGGAACAAAGCAAGCCCTGGGATACCAACGGCATTGACGGCTGCCACCGCTTTCTCAAAAAAATGTGGAACCTCTATTTTGACAATCGCACCAGCGATGCACTTTGGAGCGATGAAGAGCCCACCAAAGAACAGTTGAAGAGCATTAATAAACTCATCAAAAAAATCACCTCAGACATAGAGAACTTCTCTTTCAACACAGCAGTTTCAGCATTCATGATATGTGTCAATGAGCTCTCACAGCTCAAAACACGCAACATCGGCATCTTGAAGCAGCTCATCATCACCTTATCGCCCTTCACACCGCACATTGCCGAGGAACTTTGGCATGCCATCGGCGAGCAGACCAGCATTTGCGACGCTTCCTGGCAAAAATGCAAAGAAGAATATTTAGTGGAAGACGAAATTCAGATGACTGTCTCATTCAATGGAAAAGCACGTTTCCAGATGATGTTCCCCGCTGATGCAGACAACCAAACCATCGAAAAAGGCGTACTTGCCGACGAGCGCACGAGCAAATACATTGACGAGGGCAAGCAGATTGCGAAAATCATTATTGTACCTAAGAAAATCATCAACATTGTCATCAAATAAACCCATCACCCATGATCAACTTTCAAAAACAACAACTCAAAAACGAGATAAAAGACTACATCGCCATTGCTGTTGGAGTAGCACTTTATTCGATTGCCTGGGCCTTCTTCCTCCTGCCTTACGGAATCGTGGCCGGTGCAGTGACCGGCTTGTCTGCCATCATCTTCTATGCCACGAAAATCCCCATTGAGAATAGTTATTTGGTCATCAATATCTGTTTGCTCATCATAGCCTTGAAGGTACTTGGCATACGGTTTCTATTCAAAACCATTTTCGGAATTGTTTCTTTGTCAATCATCTTGAAATTCTTCCGAAACATCGCCACCAACGACAACGGAGAACTCATACAAATGCTCGGCCCCGGCCAAGAGTTCATGTCGCTCATCATTGGCAGCTGCATCATGGGGATAGCTCTGGCCATCGTATTTTTGAACAATGGAAGCACTGGCGGTACCGACATCATTGCCGCCGTTGTCAACAAATACAAAGACATCTCCTTGGGACGCGTCCTTATTATCGTAGACTTCTGCATCATCGGCAGCTGTTTGTTCTTCCCACAGTTCGGAGACATGGTTCAGCGCGCCAACAAAGTTGTTTTCGGACTTTGCACCATGGCCATCATGAATTTCATGCTCGATTATGTGATGAATGCGCGTCGCGAGTCTGTGCAATTCCTCATTTTCTCAAACAAATACGACGAAATCGCCAAAGCCATCGGAACAGCAACGGCACATGGTATCACCATGCTCAATGCAACAGGATGGTACACTGGAAACGACATGAAGGTGCTCTGCATTCTGGCAAAAAAGCGCGAGAGTGTCACCATTTTCCGACTCATCAAATTGATTGACCCAAACGCATTTGTTAGCCAAAGCAGTGTCATCGGCGTTTATGGCAACGGATTTGACCAGATCAAAGTAAAAGTTTCAAAAGAAAATGAAGAAAAAAAATGAAGATAGTATTTGCCACCAATAATGAACATAAGCTCTCCGAAATCAGGAACATCCTGGGTAAAGACTTTGAAATTCTTTCACTCAGCGACATCGGCTGCAACGCAGACATACCGGAAACGGCAAGTACACTCGAAGAAAATGCCATGCAAAAAGCACGCTATGTCTTTGATAACTATCACATCAGCTGCTTTGCCGATGATACAGGACTGGAAGTCGAGGCACTGGGCGGCGAGCCCGGCGTGCGGTCGGCCCGATATGACGACCAAACCGACCATAACTCAGAGGCAAACATGCGGAAATTGCTCAAAAACATGGAAAATATAGCCCATCGAAAGGCACGTTTTCGCACTGTCATAGCTTTGATTCTCTTGGACAAAGCAGCTGAAAAAGGATTTATTACGGAATATTTTGAAGGAATTATAGAAGGCGAAATTACCCAAGAAAAACATGGAGAAGAAGGTTTTGGATACGATCCCTTATTCAAACCTGCCGGCTACGACCAAACATTTGCCGAACTAGGCATGGAAATCAAGAATGCAATCTCGCACCGGGCACGGGCAGTCAACCAATTAGCCCAATACCTGGACTTGAGAAGATAGCACAAAAAAAATAGGCAGTGGTTAGATTACTGCCTATTTTTGGTTAATAGAACCTGCTTAAATACAATAAAACGACGAATATTACGTTCTAAAAATATAATTTTTACGACATGAACAGACTATTTTCCATACTGATTATCAGCATTTTGTCATCCGTTTCATTGTATTCACAGAAAATAGGCACATGGAATGCCTATATGGCCTATGGCGACATCACAGCAATAGAAACTGCGGACGACTTCGTCTTTGTCCTGAGTTCAAATGGGCTTTACGCTTACAATATCAACGATCAAAGTATACAGACCTATGACAAAGTAAGCCATCTGAACGACTGCAACATTCAACACATCGCATATTGTAAACAAGCAAAAAGGCTGATTGTCGTCTATTCCAATCAAAATATAGACTTGCTGGAACTCGACGGAAAAGTCATCAGCATGTCTGAATATCACAACAAGGCATTGACAGTCAACAAGAACATCAATCACATTGACATCTACGGCAACGACGCCTATCTCTCCACCGGATTTGGAATCATCAAGATCAATGTCAAGGATGCCCTGTTTACCGACTCATACATGCTGGGCTTCAATGTTGACTACTGCTACATTGAAAAAGACAAGATTCACGCCGCATCAAGCTCAAGCGGTATTTATTCAGCACCGCTGTCAGGCATCAACCTGCTAGATAAAAGCAACTGGAAACTCACCGACGGATACAAGGAACTCGATGAGAACAAAAAACTCGTCAGGGACGAACAAAACAATTGCTATTGGACCACTGAAGATAATGTAAATCTTATGGCATACCGTGAAATAGACGGTGAAAAAACAGTTTTTCTGAGCAATATCCGTCCAGAAGGACCAAAATACAATTATTTTGGATTCTTACGCTTCATCAAAAACAAACTATATTGCACCAATGGCATTGTAAATTCAGTCTATGATTCACAGCAACCTGCATCCATTCAAGTCTTAGACAACAAGGATTGGACAATCTATCCCGATAACTTGAATGAAATAACAGGTCATTTGTTCAAGGATATAGTCTGCATCGACGTAGACCCGACAGATGAATCGCATGTGTTTGTTGCTGGAAGATGCGGATTATACGAATTCAAAGACTATAACTTTATCCAAGAATATAACGTGGACAACAGCCCGCTAAAATCTGCGGCAACCATTCCCACCCCTAATAAAGACTATCTCATCGTCAATGGCATAAAATTCGACCAAAACGGAAATCTTTGGGTTATGAACAGCCTCAGTGCTGGAACTTCACTCTTCTTGCTTACAAAAAACGGCGAATGGATCTCATACCACAACCAAGCATTGATGTACGACGAATCAAAATCACTGGAAAACATGAAAAGCCCGATTATCGATTCCAGAGGAATGATCTGGTTTGTCAATGACCATTGGCGCACGCCGGCATTAATCTGCTTTGATACGAAAAACAATAAAGTTTACAACTTCAAGACTTTTGTCAATCAAGACGGAACAACCATTAACATCACTTTCGGGCGCTGTGTTGCAGAAGACAAGGAAGGAAACATCTGGTTCGGTACCAACGTCGGACCACTGATGCTGAGAAATGACGACATATTGAAAATTGTAAATTCAGGCATCAACGAAAACACAGAATTCGTACAAGTAAAAGTTCCGCGAAACGACGGTACAAATTTTGCCGACTACCTCTTGAGCGGTCTCGACATCATGTCCATCTGCATCGATGATGCCAACAGGAAATGGTTTGGGACAAGCGGAAACGGTGTCTACTTAATGAGTTCTGACAACATAGAACAGCTGTATCATTTCACGGAGACAAACAGCAACTTGTTGTCCAATAATCTCATGGACATTGCCATCAACCATAAAAACGGTGAAGTATTTTTTGGCACAGACAAAGGACTTTGCTCATATATGAGTGATGCCAATACAACTTACGAAGAAATGACCAAAGAAAACGTATATGCCTATCCCAATCCCGTACGACCCGATTACAAAGGTCTCATCACCATTACAGGATTAAGCCTCAATGCTGACATCAAAATAGTCACCACAAACGGTGTTCTCGTGGCCCAGGGGAGGAGCAACGGAGGCATGTTTACATGGGATGGAAATGACCTGAACGGAAAACGAGTGGCCAGTGGAATATACATGGTTCAAACAGCCACCGCTGAAGGAAATAAAGGAACAGTTTGTAAAATTGCAATTATCAACTAATGGTTTGTCCATCACCCATCATGTATGCAATAACATGAAAAACAATAGCTTTTGAAAAGTCACAAGAACATTTTCAAAAGCTATCTTTTCTAGAAGAGAAGAGAAAATATGATTTAATCTACTCCAAAAGTAGCGATTACCAAAGAATTTTTCTCATCCTTTTCATTCGGATTCGTGACATAAATGCCATACTCGCCAGCTTCCATATTGTCCACGACAACATAATATGAATCTTTTCCGTATTTCTTTGCATTGAAGTCCATACGCTTCATATTGTTGCTTGACTGACCTCCAAATGAATTCATTTTCGACATTTCTGCCCGTCGCGCATTGCCCTTGATGTCAAATTTAATGATATTGACAATCTGCAATGGGTCGGTCTTGTTATCCACAGCACGAATGATGAATGCCGTTTGGTCAGCCTTGGCAACTCGTGTCTTCGCCGCTTTGCCAGTAATATGCAACCTGGACTTCACACTTCCGATGCCAACGAGATATACAGAAGCACCTGCCTTTGTCTTGACCTGTGCATTTTCTTTTGGAAGTAAAATGCCCTCAGTTGGTGTCTTTACATAAACAATTTGTCCTGAAAACTCTGGTTCGCTAATTTTCACATTTGACTGAGCGTTAATTTGACACAAACTAAAACTCGCCAATAACATAATAAGTAGTCGTTTCATTCGTTAAATATTTAAATTTTGTGCAACATTGCCTTTTTTTTACCGCACTAAAAACAAAAAGTTGCCATCAATATCATTTTCAGATAAATCGTGCAGTCAGTTGTATTAGAATAGAGCTAGAATGCCCATACTATTTGTATTTAATAATGCAAAAATACAAATTAAAATCCAAATAAAAAACAATTTTTATCTAAAAAATAATATTAAAAATCTATATATTAAGAAAGTTTGAGCATTTTTTCAATCGGCTTGACCGCTTGACGGCGAATTTCTTCATCAATATCAACTGTCGGCCACTCGTATTTCAGACAATTATATACTTTTAATAAGGTGTTCATCTTCATGTATTGACATTCATTGCAATGACAACCAAGCGAATTTTCAGAAACCTCAGGAGGAACAGGGATAAATGTGGTTTGAGGACTATTCCGCCGCATTTCATGCAAAATGCCAGCCTCTGTGGCTACAATATATTTTTCCTCGGGATGTGATATCGTATACTTCAAAAGTACGGCCGTAGAGCCCACCACATCAGCCATGGCAAGCACAGGAGCCTTACATTCAGGGTGGGCAAGCACCAGCGCACCCGGATTATCTTTCTTCAATTTGACAATCTCTGCTACCGAGAAGCGCTCATGAACGTGGCAGCCTCCATTCCAAAGCATCATTTCACGTCCTGTAATGCTATTGATATAGCTGCCAAGGTTATAATCAGGTCCAAAAATGAGCTTTTCATCCTCTGGAAAACTGTCGATGACTTTCTTCGCATTTCCACTAGTTACCACAATATCGGTCAATGCCTTTACCGCAGCCGTAGTGTTGACGTAGCTCACCACTTTATAGTCAGGATGCTCGGCTTTGAATTTCCTCAAATCCTCAGCTTTGCAACTGTCGGCTAGGGAGCAGCCTGCATTCAAGTCAGGAACTAAGACCAATTTGTCTGGACATAAAATTTTGTCAGTCTCTGCCATGAAGTGCACACCGCACATGACAATGATTGAAGCATCGGTTTGGGCCGCCTGTTGAGCTAAAGCCAATGAATCACCTACAAAATCAGATATTTCCTGAATCTCGCCATGTGTATAATAGTGTGCCAGGACTATGGCATTTTTTTCCTTGCACATACGGCGTATTTCGGCTTTCAAATCTATGTCTTCCTCCACGGGTTCATTGATGAAACCTTGTTCGAGCCATTCTTTTTTCAACATCATATAGTTATTATTATTTTCAATTCAAATTTAAAATTTATTTGATGATGATGATGATGTGAGTGTGGAAAAGTGGATAACTTTGCGTATTTCTTTTAATTAAATAGTCAACGTCCATTTCAAAAAATCATAATAGATTAATTGATAGACACTTAACCTGTTTTTTCACTCAATTTCAACATCTGCTGCAAAGATAATAAGTTTCTTTAAAATATGTGGAAAAAACATTTATAATTTATGAATAACTTTTCGGTTTTCCACATTTTTGAGCAGTTTTTTCCTTGAAAGTGGATATCCACAATGAAAAAAAAATTTTTCCACGACTTTTCCACATATTTTGTGGATAACTTTGGCACAATAATGTGCTTTTTATAAAATAAAAAGACAAAATATGAAATCAAAATAAAAGTTCATGGATTTTTGTCGAAAATTTACTGTATCTTTGCACCCGTATAATATTGATAAAAAGAAAGTTAAGATGTCATTAAAATGTGGTATAGTAGGACTTCCTAATGTGGGGAAGTCGACTTTGTTCAATTGCTTGTCGAACGCAAAGGCGCAGGCGGCAAATTTTCCTTTTTGTACGATTGAGCCCAACATCGGTGTGATTACAGTTCCCGATGAACGGCTTACCAAATTGGCAGAAATCGTTCATCCGGGAAGAATCGTCCCGGCAACTTGTGAAATTGTCGATATTGCGGGACTCGTCAAAGGGGCTTCAAAAGGCGAGGGGTTAGGCAATAAGTTTCTGGGAAATATTCGTGAAACAGATGCCATCATACATGTCCTTCGATGCTTTGACGACGATAACATCGTGCGCGAGGGCGGCGCGGCCGTAGATCCGATAGAAGACAAAGAAATCATAGACACAGAGTTGCAGCTTAAAGATTTGGAAACCATTGAAAATCAGCTTGGAAAGCATCAAAAAACGGCGGCGGCAGGCAATAAGGACTCAAAATTGATGGTCAATGTACTGGAAGCCTATAAAACAGTCTTGGAACAAGGGAAAAATGCGCGTACGGTGACTTTTGATTCGAAAGAAGAGCAGCGGGTGGCGCACGACTTGTTCCTTTTGACAACAAAGCCGGTGCTTTATGTTTGTAACGTGGATGAAGCGAGTGCGAAAAACGGCAATGAATATTCGCAAAAAATAGCTGAAATAGCAGCGCAAGAGGGTGCTGAAATGATGATTATCGCTGCAAAGACAGAAGAGGAAATAGCCTCGCTTGAGACGTATGAAGATAAGCAAATGTTTTTGGACGAACTGGGATTGGAGGAAAGCGGTGTGAACCGATTAATCAAAAAGGCTTATGCCCTGTTGAACTTGGAGACTTTCATCACCGCTGGCGAGATGGAAGTTAAGGCATGGACTTACAGGAAGGGATGGAAAGCGCCGCAGTGCGCCGGCGTCATTCATACCGACTTTGAAAAAGGATTCATTCGTGCAGAAGTCATCAAGTATGAAGACTATATCAAATATGGTAGCGAGTCGGCTGTCCGTGAGGCAGGGAAAATGGGCATTGAAGGCAAGGAATATGTCGTTCAGGACGGCGATATCATGCATTTCAGATTTAATGTATAACGATATAAAATGGTTGAGAGGATGAGCACACTTCTTTATATTGTCTGGAATCCGGACGAGACGGCTTTTTCGCTGGGCAGCTTTTCTGTACGTTGGTATTCATTGTGCTGGGTGATAGGCATTGCACTGGCCTATGTGGCCATTCACCGGTTGTACAGGGAACAAAAAGTTAAAGAAGAATTGTTCGAGCCGCTCCTTTTTTACTGTTTTTTCGGTATCTTAATAGGTGCACGCTTGGGACATTGCTTGTTTTATGAACCTGAAATTTGGCTGTCAAGCTGGCAAAAAATAGTGGAAATCGTCTTACCCATCCGTATTGAAGATGGTGGTGGATGGAAATTTACCGGTTATCAGGGCCTTGCCTCACATGGTGGAACCCTTGGACTGATGCTTGCATTGTGGCTCTATTGCCGGAAAACAAAAATGAATATTTGGCATGTACTTGACAATATTGCCATTGTAACGCCTATAACGGCATGTTTTATTCGTCTTGGCAACTTGATGAATAGTGAAATCGTCGGTAAGATTACGGATGTACCATGGGCATTCATCTTCATGAACGGCGACCCTGCCATCGCCGGGCAGCCGCGGCATCCAGGGCAGCTTTATGAGGCATTGGCGTATGCGTTGTTCTTCTTTGTTGGCTGGTACTTCTACTGTAAGCGCAAAGAGAATGTGGGTACAGGCTTTTTCTTCGGACTTTGTCTTACGCTGATTTTCACGTTCCGTTTCTTCATCGAATTTTTGAAGGAAATTCAGGTGGATAAAGAGGCTACATGGACGTTGAACATCGGCCAGCAACTTAGCATTCCGTTTGTTATTATCGGTGTGTTGTGTATGATAGGAGGCGGTTGGATGAAAAAATTGGGGGCAAAGTCGAAAAGTGAGGTGTAAAAATTCATTTTTTCAATGAAAAAAACAGGAATGGGCATTTGGCCAGTTCCTGTTTTTTTATTTTTCATGAACCAATGCTTATTTTCCTGTTATGATCTTTTTGATGTCGTTGAGTTTGTTCAATGCTTCCATTGGCGTGAGATGGTCGACGTCAATGTCTAAGATTTGATCGCGCACTTGGCTTAAAACAGGGTCATCGAGCTGAAAAAAACTGAGCTGAAGCCCTTCTCTGGACTGATTGAGCTTTTCTGCCGACGGTTTCCCCACACTTCCGGAATTAGCATTGTTTTCTTCAAGCTGTTTTAGCACGGTATTGGCTCGTTTGACAATGCTTTTGGGCATGCCGGCAATGTCAGCCACATGTATGCCAAATGAATGTTCTGAACCGCCGCGCTCGAGTTTTCGTAGAAAAATGACCTTCTTGTCAGTTTCTTTAACCGAAACATTGTAGTTCTTGATGCGGCTGAAGTTCTTCTCCATCTCATTGAGTTCATGATAGTGGGTGGCAAACAGGGTACGTGCCGCGGCCTTGGGCTGTTCGTGCAAGTATTCGATGATGGCCCATGCAATGCTTATGCCGTCGTATGTGCTCGTGCCGCGGCCGAGTTCATCGAAAAGGATTAGCGATTTCGGAGAAACGTTATTCAGGATATTGGCGGCTTCTGTCATTTCGACCATGAAGGTTGATTCTCCTTGTGAGATATTGTCGCTGGCACCTACCCGGGTGAAAATCTTGTCAACGAGCCCGATTTTTGCAGACTCGGCAGGGACAAAGCAACCCACTTGAGCAAGCAGCACAATGATAGCTGTTTGTCGCAAAAGGGCTGATTTACCAGCCATGTTTGGTCCAGTAATGATGATGATTTGTTGTTTTTTGTTGTCAAGGTAGATGTCATTGGGCACATAAACTTCTCCCAGTGGCAGTTGGGTCTCAATGACAGGATGCCGTCCCTGCTTGATGTCGAGCACGTCGCTATCGTCTATTTGTGGGCGGACATAATGGTTTTCTTCAGCACATTTTGCAAACGAGAGCAAACAATCCAATTGTGCAATGATTTTGGCATTGACCTGAATTTGAGGCGTATAGGCTTGAATGTCTGCCACAAGTTCGTTGAACAACTTTTCTTCTAATGAAAGAATTTTCTCTTCTGCTCCTAGGATTTTCTCTTCATATTCCTTCAATTCCTGTGTAATGTAGCGCTCTGCTTGTGTGAGCGTTTGTTTTCTGATCCACGTCTCGGGAACTTTATCCTTGAATGTGTTTCGCACTTCCAAATAATATCCAAAGACGTTGTTGTATCCTATTTTCAAAGAGGCGATGCCTGTTGCCGCAATTTCACGTTTTTGTATGCTTAGCAGATAGTCTTTCCCACTGTGGGAAATGCTTCTCAGCTCGTCGAGCTCCGCATTCACACCTTTTAAGATGACATTTCCCCTATTGATGAGCAAAGGAGAATCAGGATTGACCTCACGGGCAATTCTGTTACGTATCTCTTGGCAGACATCAATTTGCTCACCTATTTTTCTGATGTCTTCATTGTCGGATTCCATGCAGGCGTTTTTGACGTGTTCAAGAGAGAACAAGGCGGTTTTCAGCTGTACAACTTCCCTTGGGGAGACCCTTCGGAGCGCAATTTTTGAGACAATTCGCTCCAAGTCGCTGATGCGCTGAAATTGTTCGTCGATTAATTGCCTGAAAAATGGCTTTTTGAAGAATTGTTCAACGATATTCAGTCGCTTGTTGATGTCTTTTTCGTCTTTTAAGGGAAAAACGAGCCATTTCCTGAGCATGCGGCCGCCCATTGCAGTTATCGTCTTGTCGATGACATTGAGCAATGATTTTCCCTCTTCCTGCATACTGTAGAGGATTTCCAGTGAGCGAACCGTAAAACGGTCGAGTCGGACATAATTGTCTTCCTCTATGCGGCGTAAGGAGGTGATATGACTTGTTTGCGTGTGCTGTGTCAACTCTAAATATTGCATGATAGCGCCTGCGGCAACCACACCGTTCCTTAAATTTTCAACACCGAAGCCTTTGAGCGAGTTTGTACCAAACTGGCGAAGAAGTTTTTGAAGGGCTGTTTGCTCGGTGAAAACCCATTCGTCAAGCTCAAACACACAATATTTCGTACCGAAATTCCGATGGAAGTCGTCGCGATGTTTTTTGTCGAACAAAACTTCTTTAGGCTGAAAATTAATGAGCAATTTTTCAATTTGGTCGTACGAGCCCTCACCAACTAAAAACTCGCCTGTTGAAATGTCTAAAAACGCAATGCCAATGGCTGTTTTGCCAAAGTCAATGGCTGCCAGGAAATTGTTTTCCTTGTAGTTTAAGACATTGTCGTTAAGGGCAACGCCCGGGGTGACAAGTTCTGTAATTCCTCTTTTCACCAGCTTCTTAGCCAATTTTGGATCTTCCAATTGATCACAAATTGCCACGCGACGCCCTGCTCGAATGAGTTTTGGTAAATAGGTGTCAAGTGCATGATGCGGAAAGCCCGCCATTTCATCGCCTTTGTCATTATATTTGTTTGATCGTCGGGTGAGTGTGATGCCAAGGATTTGGGATGCTGTGATAGCATCTTCGCAATAGGTCTCATAAAAGTCGCCGCAACGGAATAATAACAAAGCATCCGGATGTTTTGCCTTGAGTGAGAAAAACTGTTGCATCATCGGGGTCAATTCACCTTCTCTTCTTGCCATTTTCGTCTATTTTTAGGTATGCAAAGGTACAAAAAACTCCTCATTTTCTGCCTTAAATCCCCATTTTTCTTTTTTACTATCGGTGTATTTGAGTAAATATGAAACTTGGTTACCACTTTCGGGTGGTAAATCAAATTCATGTTCGTCATTGTTGGAGGCGGATGTATGCTAGCTTTGAAAAACAAAAAACGGCAAGTCGTGGAATTTGGATAAAATCCATCTTAATGTGCCTCAAGCCAGTTGCTGCCCCATCCGAATTCGGCAGTAAGCGGAACGGACAGGGGATAAGCATTTTCCATTTCTTCAATGACAATGCGTTCAACTTTTTCTTTTTCCTCAGGCAAGACGCTGAAATTCAACTCGTCGTGGACTTGAAGTATCATTTTGCTTTGGATGTTTTCTTGTTGAAACCGTTTGTGAATGTTTATCATGGCAACCTTAATGATATCGGCGGCTGATCCTTGGATGGGAGCATTGATGGCATTCCGTTCTGCATAATTGCGGACATTGACGTTGTGGGAATAAAGGTCCGCGAGATAACGTCGGCGACGGAACAATGTTTCGGCATAGCCTTTCTTTCGAGCTTCTTCCTTGCTTTTTTCCATGTATTGACGAACTTCCGGAAAGGTTGCAAAATACCCTTCAATTAGTTTTTTAGCCTCGTCCCGGCTGATTTCAAGCCGTTCGGAAAGGCCAAAAACGGTGATGCCGTAAATAATGCCGAAATTGGCGCGCTTGGCCTTGTTCCTTTGGTCGCGAGTTACTGCGTCAATGTCTTCGTGGTAGATCCTCGCGGCGGTTGCCGTATGGATGTCATGGCCGCTTTTAAAGGCCTCCTGCATGTTTTTGTCCTGGCTTAGATGTGCCATTACTCGCAGTTCTATTTGGCTGTAATCTGCGGAGAAAAACAATTGTCCTTCTTCAGGGATGAAACATTTCCGTATCTCTTTTCCATCCTCTCCTCGCACGGGAATGTTTTGAAGATTTGGATCAGAGGACGAAAGCCTTCCCGTTGATGTAATGGTTTGGTTGAACGAGGTGTGAATATGCCCAGTATGCTGATTGATAAGTTTGGGAAGTGCCTCAACGTAGGTCCCCAATAATTTTTTAAGTCCTCTGTGCTGCAAAATATAGTCTACGATTTCGTGTTTATTGCGCAGTTGCTGGAGAACTTCTTCACTGGTGACAAATTGCCCGGTTTTGGTCTTCTTTGCCTTGTCGACGATTTTCATCTTTCCAAATAAAATTTCGCCAACTTGTTTAGGAGAAGCAATATTGAAAGTTTCACCGGCTAATTCAAATATTTGGTGCTCCAGTTCTAATAAACGGTTAGTAAACGATATGGAAACTTCATTCAAAGCATCCGTATCCAAGCGAACTCCATTCATCTCCATCTCGGCAAGAACTGGCACGAGCGGCATTTCGATGTTCCAAAACAATTCATCGACACCATTTTCTTTTAGCTTAGGCTCTAAGACATTTTTTAATTGCAACGTAATGTCGGCATCTTCGCAGGCATATTCATAAATCTCAGTAGGATTTAGTGAGCGCATGGAAAGTTGGTTCTTGCCTTTTTCACCTATCAACTCTTCAATATGAATCGTTTCATAGTTCAGAAAAATTTCAGCCATATAGTCCATGTTGTGCCGGAGTTCAGGTTGAATCAGGTAATGGGCTATCATGGTGTCAAAAAGTTTTCCACGTATTTTTATGCCATATTTACTCAACACTTCGATGTCGTATTTCATATTTTGCCCTATTTTCAGGATTTTATCATCATGGAAAATAGGTTTTAGTAAATTTATAATTCCTTCATTTTCAGAATGTTCAGATGAAATAGGTATATAAAATGCCTGACCCTCTTTGATGGAAAAGCTAATGCCTACTAGTTCTGCGTCAATAGGATTGAGTGAAGTCGTTTCAGTGTCAAAACATAAATAGTTGCAGGAGGAAAATAAATGAAGAATTTTTATTATACCTTCTTGATTATCAATGATTTGATAGTCGTGTGGTGTCGATTTTATGTTCTTGTAGCTCGATTTTTTTTCATCAACTGTGCCATCGGTCGTAAAATCGTCAAAAATGGACAGCTCTAAATTGTCGTTATTTTTACTTTTTTTAATTTTATTAATACTTCTTTTAAGAAGGCTTTTAAATTCAAGTTCATTGAAGATTTCTTCAACTTCTTTTTCGTTTGGTTCGCTGACTTGTAATTTTTCAATTCCAATTCCAATGGGAACGTTTGTATTGATTGTAGCCAAAAATTTTGAAATCTTGATGTCTTCAACTGCATTTTTAACTTTCAGCTTTAGCGATCCTCTAAGTTTGTCGCTGTTGGCGATGATGTTTTCAACCGTTCCAAATTCTTGTATTAATTTTATGGCCGTCTTCTCGCCAACGCCAGGGCAGCCGGGAAAATTGTCTGCACTGTCACCCATAAGTGCCAGCAGTTCTATGATTTGGGAAGAGCCATTGACACTATACTTTTCATTCACCTCCTTTTCACCGAGTATTTCATAGCCGCCGCCGTGCTGTGGACGATACATGAAAACATTTTTGCTCACCAGCTGGGCATAGTCCTTGTCGGGCGTAAGCATAAAAGTTGCTATGCCTTCCTTTTCCGCTTTTTTGGCAATAGTTCCAATGATATCATCTGCTTCGAAGCCTTGCATCTCAAGTACAGGAATGCGGTAGGCTTGTAGGATTTTTTTGATGATGGGAATGGAAATTTTTATGTCTTCGGGTGTCTCTTGCCGTTGTGCTTTATATGGGGCATAGGCTTCGTGCCTGAAAGTCGGGCCATGGGAATCGAAGGCAACACCTATATGCGTCGGATTTTCTTTGGTTAATACTTCATTTAATGTGTTGCAGAAGCCCATAATGGCAGAGGTATTTACACCTTTTGAGTTGACGCGCGGATTTTTGATAAAAGCGTAATATGACCTGTAAATCAGTGCATAAGCGTCTATTAAAAATAGTTTGTTCATGTTAAAACGTGATTTTTTCAGCGTAAAATTACAATTTTTTTATTATAAATGCTGAAAAATCAGTAATTTTGTATTCAAATTTGAACAGAATGGACTATTTATCGCTCATCAAAAAGCCAATAGAAGCTGAATTAATAGAGTTTAAAGGACTTTTTGCCCAATCATTGACACACAAAGACGGGTTGCTGGCGCATGCCCTTGAACATATTCGTCAACGGACAGGAAAACACATGCGGCCAATTTTGATCTTCCTGTTAGCAAAAAATTTTGGAAAGGTGGACGAGGTGGCGCAGAATGCCGCAGTTGGATTGGAATTGCTTCATACGGCCAGTCTTGTCCATGACGATGTCGTGGATGAAAGCGAAAAAAGAAGGGGGCAGGCGTCTGTAAACGCAAATTATGACAATAAAGTTGCCGTTCTTGTCGGTGATTACATTCTGTCTACGGCCTTACTTTATGTCTCAAAAACGCATAATGAATTAATTGTAGAAAATTTGGCGGAATTGGGTTGTACACTATCAAATGGTGAAATTTTACAACTAACAAATATTCAGAGCCAAAATATTAGCGAAGATGTCTATTATAAAGTCATCAGGCAGAAAACGGCAGCGCTTTTTGAATCTTGTGCATCAATAGGAACTCTATCTGCAAAGCAGCCAGATGAAGTTGTTGAAGCCGCATGTGAGTTTGGCAGGAATATAGGAATGATATTTCAGATCCGTGATGATATTTTTGACTATTATGATGCTGAGGTTATTGGAAAGCCGACAGGAAATGACATGCTTGAAGGAAAACTGACTTTGCCTGTAATCCATGCTTTGTCTAAGACACAGAATCCGAAAATGCTAGAATTGGCAAAAAAAGTAAAAATGAGAACGATTTCTAACGATGAAATCGGTATTTTAGTACAATTTTCCAAAGAAAACAGTGGTATTGAGTATGCGGAAAAAAGAATGTGGGAGTATCATGCGCAGGGAATGAAGTTTATAGATCAGCATGTACATGATGAAACTATTCGTCAAGCGCTTACCTCTTATCTCGATTTTGTTATACAACGAAATAAATAATCCCCATTTTTTTATAAAAAATAACGATTTCATCGATAAATTTGACGTGTTGACTCTTCTGAAAAAGACAGGTATTTTCCAGAAGCAAAATCGTGTTTTTGATGTCATCAGGGCATTTCTAGCCTTTTTGGTCATTGTTCCTTTTATAAAATGCTGTTTTTCAATCATAAAATACTAAAATTTTAAGTTCTAATGAAGAAAAAAGCCAAAAAAGTTACATTTTAATCTTCTGATTATCAGATAATTATGAAATGCAAATTTTTTGCGAAATCATTTTTTTTGTTCAAGGCTTTTTATATATTATTTTTGCAGTAGAGAAATCAAAAAGGATAGTTCTAGCAAACTAAAGATATATAGCTTATCCCTAATATTTTGAAAGGCAACACAACCCCCTGTATGAAAAATTTCATACAGGGGGTTGGAATTTTAAAGCAAAAAGTGTAAAATGGAAAATTATTGCCTTTCGCTTACTTAAAAGAACTTTGTCTCTTCCCCAATAATCTCACTTAATAATAAGTTGGCAAGTCGGCTAGTACCGATGCGGAACCATTTATTTGTAAGCCATTTTTCTCCTAGCACTTCCTTAACGATAGTGTAATAAATGAGTGCATCGGTTATGGTGTTAATGCCACCGGCAGGCTTGAAGCCAATCTGGATGCCTGTTTCTTCGTAGTATTCCTTGATGGCTTGGCACATTACATAAGCTGCTTCTGGAGTGGCACTAATGGCTTCTTTACCAGTAGATGTCTTAATGTAGTCGGCACCGGCATACATGGAAATAAGCGATGCGCGTTTAATGTTAGCTGCTGTTTTTAGGCAGCCTGTCTCAAGAATGACTTTCATAGGAACATTCTCGCCACATGCTTGCTTTATTTCGCTGATTTCATCGCTCACGCCTTCGTAGTCTTCACTGAGAAATTTGCCTACTGGCATGACAATGTCTATTTCTGTAGCACCATCTTTGACAGCTAATGCAGTCTCGGCAACTTTGATTTCGATTAATGCCTGACTTGAAGGAAAACTTGCTGAAACACAGGCAATTTCGATCCCCTCAACTTCTAATGTCTGACTTACTGTTTTGGCAAAGCATGGGTAAACGCAAATGGTAGCAAAATGAGGAAGAGTAGGGTATGTACTGTCAAATTGGTTTACACGCTCTGTAAAGGCCATAACACTTTCTTCCGAGTCGGTTGTCTTGAGCGTAGTGAGCTCAATTGAACCCATTAAAAAACGTTTAACTTCAGGTGTATCATTCTGGGGTACACATTTTTCAATGATTGTTCGTACATTGGCATGTACTTCATCGTCATTGAGTTCACATTTGTACTTTTTGAAAACCTCTTCGTACTTGTTTTGTTTCAGGTCATTATGGTTATGACTACAACAACATTTTTTTTGTTCCATAATTCTTTATTTTTTTATAATGTTTATTAGCTTTTCGTTATTAATGTGTCTGTCTTTATCTCGTTTGGTCTTTTTTTCTATGGATTTTTGAAAGGCGTCAGTCAAATCAATTCCTGTTTGGTTCGCTAAACAGAGAAGTATCCATAAAACATCTGCCATTTCTTCATCCAAATTTTGATTCTCACCTTCTTTAAAACTCTGTTCACCATATTTTCGGGCAATGATTCGAGCTAATTCACCAACTTCTTCCATTAGACATGCCATGTTTGTCAATTCTGAAAAATATCGGACACCATATTCCCTAATCCATAGGTCGACCTGTTCTTGCGCTTCTTTGAATGTCATAATATTTGAAATTATTGAATTTTAAATCGTTATAATCAGTGAAATTAGAACACTTATTCCTTATTTTTTGAATCCATGCAAATCGTTACAGGCCCATCATTCAAAAGTTCCACTTTCATATTTGCCCCAAACTCTCCTGTTGAAACTTTTTTCCCCATTTCATCGGAAATTTTTTGACAAAAATCCTTATATATTGGAATCGAGATTTCAGGGCGTGCAGCATGTATATATGACGGGCGATTACCTTTTTTGGTTGAAGCCATAAGTGTAAATTGGCTGACAACGAGTATCTCCCCGTCAATATCTTTTACACTTAAATTCATAACGCCTTCTTGGTCATCAAAAATGCGGAGAGATACTATCTTTTTAATTAGCCAATCAATGTCTTCTTGACCATCATTTTCTCCGATGCCAAGGAATATGAGTAAGCCATTTCCGATTTTGCTTTTAATATTATTTGCAATTGTTACAGATGCATTTAGAACTCTCTGAATGACAACCTTCATATGAATTTTTTCATTTTTGCAGCAAAGATAATCATTTTTTTTGAGGAATTTCCTATTGAATCGTTATTTTGTTAATTTTATAAAGGTCGTAAATTTTACGAGAATCTGTTTTTACAATATATAAACTAATGAAATTTGTTGTTAAGTTAGTGAAAATAAGTTATTTGCATTATTTTGTTCAACCTATTATTTCATGTTTTTCAAAAAAGTTACTGATTATTTTTGCTTTGGAGGCACCAATGATTGCTGTAAGTTCTTCCAGACTAGCATTTCTGATACGATTGAGACTCTTCAACTTTTTGAGCAGTATTTCTTTGGATTTGGGGCCAATTCCAGGTATGTCGTCTAAGACGCTGTGTAGCGCATTTTTAGACCTTTTATTTCGATGAAATGAAATGGCATACCTATGAACTTCGTCTTGAATAAAGGATAAAATTCGAAAGAGCTGGCTATCTGTTTTTATTCCAATGACTTGCGGTGGAAAACCATACAGCAATTCGTTGGTACGGTGTCTATTGTTTTTGGCAAGCCCGGCAATTTCAATCTTTAAACCAAGTTGATCTTCAACAACTTGTCGTACAGCTTCCATTTGTCCTTTTCCGCCATCTGTTATGATTAAGTCGGGTAGGGGAGCACCTTCTTCTTGTAATTTTGTATATCGTCTCAACACAATCTCTTTCATCGAAGCATAGTCATCCGAACCATTGACGGTTTTAATATTGTATTTTCGATATTCTTTTTTGCTTGGTTTTAGTGATTTGAAGACAACACATCCGGCCACAGAATTAGTTCCCGAAATATTAGAGTTATCAAAACATTCTATGTGTATCGGTAGGTTTTGAAGTCCCAAAGCCGTTTGGAGTTCTTTCATCAGTCGTGTTTGACGTTGTTCGGGATTGAGTTTTTCAGCTTGTTTTAGCCGGTCGAACTTATATTGCTTCCCATTCATGATGGACAGTTCCAATAATTTCTTTTTCTCACCTTTTTGTGGAAGGGTGAATTCGACATTTTCTAGTTTCCATTCCATGTCAAAAGGAACAATTATTTCTTTTGAGACACTGTTGAACCTATTTCTTATTTCCGGTATAGCCATCGAAAGCAATTCTTCATCCGTTTCGTCCAATTTTCTTTTGTATTCGAACGTAAATGATTGGTTTACAGCACCATTCGTTACATGTAGATAGTTGATATAAGCGTTTTTTGATATTTCATCGTTGGTAATTGAAAAAACATCAATATTGTGAATCGTATGGCTTACAACTTCGCTTTTTGCGCAAAAATTTTCGATAAGTAGGTATTTTTTTTTCAATAAATCAGCTTTTTCAAATTCAAGATTCTCCGCATATTTCACCATTTCATCATAAATTTTTTTGGAAATTTCGCGTGTATTTCCTTTTAAAATTTCTTTAGCCTGTTTAATGTTTTCTCTATATTCTTCAAAACTTTGTTGGCCGATGCAGGGGGCTGCGCAATTTTTGATGTGGTATTCCAGGCAAGGTTTGTATTTTTTTTGCCTTACACCTTCTTGGATAATTGGAAGTCTGCATGTTCTGGGCTTAAATAATTTTTTGATGAGATTGAGTATGGCATACATTGATTCTAAATGACTGTATGGCCCGAAAAATGTTCCCGTTTTTCGATTGATAACTCTTGTATGGAATATTCTGGGTAGCTCTTCGTTGGTGACGCAAATACTAGGATAAGTCTTTCCATCCTTTAGGAGTACATTATAGCGTGGTTTGTATTTTTTGATGAGTGCATTTTCCAGATGTAACGCGTCTTCTTCCCTATTGACGACGGTGTAGGTTATGTTTGAGATTTTTCCGACTAAAACTCTTGTCTTGAAGCGATCAACTTCTTTAAGAAAGTAGGATGCGACTCTTTTTCGCAGATTTTTAGCCTTTCCAACGTAAATAATCTGCTGACTTGCATCCCAGAATTGATAGCTACCAGGTTGTTCTGGCATGCTGGATACAATTTCTTTTAGATGTTGGATTCTCTTGTCGTTACTTCCCATATACAAACCCCTTTAAAATGAGGCGGATGCTAATATTTTGTTTCACGTGAAACAAAATACATTCTTTCTTGTTAGGTTCATTCAAATGCTGATGAGGGTTGTGATTTCTGTATCTTCGTCAAAAAGTTTTCGCCCGTTAAGTCCCTCGTCGGCGATTTCAATGATAAAGTTGAGATAAGTCTTTTTAGGATTGAACTTCTGAACCAAATTATAAGCAGCTCTCATCGTTCCTCCCGTTGCAAGGAGATCGTCGTGTAGTAATATGATGTCATTTTCATTAATGGCATCTTTGTGTATTTCGATGGTGTCTCTTCCGTATTCTTTGTTGTAGCTTTCTTGTATGGTTTCTGCCGGCAATTTTCCAGGTTTCCTACAAAGTACAATCCCTGCTCCAAGTTTTACTGCGAGTGCAGACGCCATGACAAAGCCCCGGCTCTCGATGCCAACGATTTTGGTGATTCCTCTATCCTTGTAGATTTCGTAGAGTTCTTCACACATCAAGTTTAAGCATTCTGCATTTTTAAATAGGGTTGTTACATCTCTGAAATTGATACCTTTCTGTGGAAAGTCTGGGATGCATCTTAGATTTTCAAGTAATTTTGGGTTGTTCATTTTTTTGTATTTTATTGTATATTAATCTTTTATAAAAATTTTTGCACACAAATTGTTTCACGTGAAACATTATCTACCAAGAAGTATTAGAAGTACATTGATATCGCTTGGCGACACACCAGGTATTCTGCTTGCCTGTGCAAGTGTTTCCGGGTCAATGTGTTCTAGTTTCTGTCTTGCTTCAGTTGAAAGTTCATGTAATTTTGCATATTTAAACCGTCCTTTAATGGTTATGTTTTCGAGTCGATGCATTTTTTCTGCAACAATTTTTTCTCGTTCAATATACCCTTGGTATTTGATTTTAATTTCTGCAGATTCGATGATTTCTTCGTGTCTATTTTTGATTTTCTCTGTATATTCTTTTAGTTTTGGGATGGCATTTATAATTTGGTCAATGCTGATTTGTGGTCTTGCAATCAGTTCTGCGAGTTTTATGCCTGTATGCAATGGGGTTGTGCCAATTTTTTCCAATACATGGTTGATTTCTTTGGGTTTGATGGATGTTTGTTGGCATAAAGCCATGATTTTTTCTATTTTTTCTTGTTTTTCTTTCCACCGATTGAATCTTTGTGTAGTTGCAATTCCCATCTCATAGCCCTTTTTTGTTAGTCTTGCGTCTGCATCGTCCTGTCGCAATAGGATTCTGTATTCTGCTCTTGAGGTAAACATCCTATAAGGTTCGTCGACTCCTTTTGTGACCAGGTCGTCGATTAAAACACCGATATAGGCTTCGTCTCTATTTAGAGTCATCGGACTACTGTTGCTGCAAAGTCTTGATGCATTTATACCAGCTACAAGGCCTTGTCCTGCTGCTTCTTCATATCCTGTAGTCCCGTTGACTTGTCCTGCGAAGAATAGGCCTTTTATGATTTTCGACTCTAATGAATGCTTCAGTTGTGTTGGGTCAAAAAAGTCGTATTCGATAGCGTATCCGGGTCTGAAGATTTTCGCATTTCTGAGTGCCGGTATTTTTTGCAGCGCTTCGATTTGCACTTCAATGGGCATGCTTGACGAAAAGCCGTTGAGATACATTTCGTTGGTATCCGTACCTTCTGGTTCTAAGAAGAGCAGGTGCTGTTCTTTATCAGGAAAGGTGGTTAATTTTGTTTCAATAGAAGGGCAGTATCTTGGGCCGATGCTTTGAATTTGTCCATTATATAATGGTGATTCATTGATGCTTTTGAGCAGTGTTTGGTGTACTTCTGGGTTGGTGTAGCACATCCAGCAGGGCAATTGTTTTAGTTTACGGTGTTTACCTAAAAAACTGAATTGATGGAATCCATTTTCTCCGTCTTGTTTTTCCATCAATGCAAAATCCACGGTTCTTGCGTCTATTCTTACGGGTGTCCCTGTTTTCATCCTGTTGACTCTGATACCGTGTTGTGCTATGCTTTCTGACAGTCCATATGACGCCGGTTCGGCGATTCGTCCGCCCGCGACTTGTTTTTCCCCGATGTGCATGAGCCCGTTGAGGAATGTACCTGCGGTGACAACTACGCATTTTGTTTTGAACGTAGCGCCCCAGATGGTCTTAACGCCTACAACTTCGTTTTTAGCTGTGAGCAGTTCGTCTACTTGGTCTTGCCAAATATCTAGGTTTTTTGTTTTGAAGAGTGTTTTTCGCCATTCGGTGCTGAATTTTTCTCTGTCGCATTGTGCTCGTGGGCTCCATACGGCAGGCCCTTTTCCTCTATTAAGCATTCGAAACTGTATTGCCGTTTTGTCGGTTATCAGTCCCATCATGCCTCCCAGTGCATCGATTTCTCTTACGATTTGTCCTTTGGCAATGCCTCCGACAGCAGGGTTACAACTCATTTGTGCGATTTTGTTCATGTCCATGGTTATGAGGCATGTTTTCGCACCGATTTGAGCCGCAGCAGTTGCCGCTTCACAGCCTGCGTGCCCTCCTCCTATCACTATTACGTCATAGTTGAATGTCATATTTTTGATATAGGCATAAACCTTGCAAATATACGAATAATTTTGTACTTACTTGGCTTCTTTATTATTTTTTTAGCTTATACGGTGTGTTTTACAGATTTTTTTACAAATCAGCAGGACATGCTTTTTATTTTCTGTGGTGGTAGCAAAGATGTAAACATTTCCTCCATCTGCTATTTTGAGGCGTTTGCGCAGTTCTTGTGCACTGAGTGGAAAGTTTCTTACTGCAATGTTTGCATGTGTGATGTCTGCAAGATGTTGTTGTAAGTCCTTTTTGTTCATTGTACAAATCCCGTCGATGATAAAAGTTCTTCCAATTTCCTCTATTTCAGCGGTTTGTGAATCTTTGTCCGTGATGAATAAATGGCTATTGGAACTTATCGGAAGGATGTTATACCGTTGTTCCAGAAATCCGAAGCATTGAGCTTTCATGATAGAAGGATTTGGTTCTATAAGTATTTGTCCCTCATGTGGTTCAGCCGATTTTTGGGCTCTGGTTCCTGCTTCTTCTTGTGAAAACTTGGAGACGAAGTCGTGGTGTTTGCAGACGATGTTTGCTGATGAGTTATGATTGCGTTGTAAAACTACCAGCAGTTCTTTGCATTCGTTGTCGGTGGCAACGACATGCATTTCTCTGACGATGCGTGCTTCTTTGTCTTCTTCAAGGCTTTGGTTCAAGGCTTTGATTGTGGCACTGATGTCAAGCATGGGTGACAGTTTTATGATGACAAATTCAGCAATTTCGAGCATTTTTTTCGTCATGGGAAGCACATTCGGTGTGCAGTCGCTGACGGCGAACGTCCTTTTTCCTTGTTGGTCTCTTCGGGCAGGATCGATGAAGATGAGTGAGGCCGTCTCTTTTTGTGCTGAGCCGCCAGTCTCCTCAAGCCACAGCTCACTGTCGGCACAGATGAATTGCGCATGTCTGATGCCTAAAAAAAGGCTGTTCCAACGCACTATTTGGCACAATTCCTCCTGTTGTTCCACATAGATGGCATTCTTGAAATGTGGGGCGAGATATGTAAAGTCGACGCCGAAGCCGCCGGTGAGGTCTATGAAGGTTGAATTTTTCCGTGTATTTTCTGGGATGAGGTTTTTGACGATTTCAGCTTTGTACAGTGCTGTGCTTTCCGAGGAGCATTGTTCCATGCACAATTGTCTTGGGTAGAGTATTTCGTCTTTTTCAGCCCATTTTGGTAGTTTTTTTCGTGCGGTTTGCCGCCCGCCTATTTGTTGTAGTGCAACGTTGATGTCCACTTCTTGTTTCCGTGCCATGAGTGCCAGTTGGTGGATGTCGTGATGGGCATGTTTTTCGATAAACTGAGCTGTTTCCGGATTGATTTTATGCATTCAGGATGTCTTGTTGGGATTGATTAATAAAGTAGCATCAGCCCGGCGAAGGCGCAGAGTAGAATCATCTTGATGGGATGGATTTTGATGTATTTGGCGCCGATGAAGGTTGCCAGAAACAGTGCAATGCTAATATAGAATTGCCATGGTGTGGCTGTTGTCCCGAAATTTTCCCGGTTCATGAGTATCAGTGTCGCGGCAATTAACAGCCCGACAACGGCGGGGCGGATGCCTGAAAAAATGCTTTGTACCACAGCATTGTCCATGTGTTTCATCAAAAGTCTGCTGATGATGAGCATTAAAATGAAAGAAGGGAGAATCAATGCTATGGTTGCCGTGAGACTGCCCAATATCGCCATGGCCTCATTATATCCTGCATTTTGTACGGCAACATATCCGCAGTAAGTCGCAGAATTGATGCCGATGGGGCCCGGCGTGACCTGGCTGGCGGCCAGGACATTGGTGAATTCGGCAGAGGAGAGCCACTGATGGCGTACCACGACTTGGGATTGGATGAGTGAAATCATGCCGTATCCACCGCCGAAGCCGAATAGTCCGATCTCGAAGAATGTGAGGAAAAGATACAGGTATATCATGGTTGCTCGGTTGGGTTGTTTTCTTCTGTGGGCTTGATCAATTTTCCGTAAAGGTAGCCGCCCGCGCCCGCTGCCAGTAAGACGAAAATCGGGTTCATTTGCATGGCATAGATGAGTAGTGCGCCGACAACGGGGATCCAGCAGTTGGACAGGGTGATGTGCGCACTTTTGGCCATGTTGAACGTTGGCACTGCAATGAGTGCCACAACGGCAGGACGTATGCCGCGCAATGCTGCTTGTATCGGCGGGATGTCCTGGACTTGCCGGAAAAGCATGGCGATGAGTAGGATTAGCATGAACGAGGGCAGTGCCGTGCCCAGCGCCGTACATAATGCTCCCCTCAATTTGCGGAGCTTATAGCCGATGAACACGCTCATGTTGATGGCGAAGACGCCGGGGCAGCTTTGGGCAACGGCTACCAAGTCCACAAACTCGCTTTTTTCGATCCATTGGCGTTTGTCGACGATTTCTGCTTCAATGATGGGTATCATGGCGTATCCGCCGCCTAGGGTGAATGCGCCAATTTTGAAAAATGTCTTGAAACAGGCCCAATAGATGTTTTCTCTCATCTCAATTACTGTTCTTTTGAGGCGTTTGGGTGGCTTTCAATCCATCTGCGGGCGTTGACAAATGCCTCAATCCACGGAGTGACCTCTTCCTGTCGCCGGTTTTCTGGATACCAGGCGCATTGCCATGGCATGAAGGCACGCTCAAGGTGTGGCATCATCGCCAGGTGGCGGCCGTCTTTTGAGCATATCGCGGCGACGTCGTAGTCTGAGCCGTTTGGATTGCCCGGATAGCTTGAGTAGGTGTATTTTGAGACAATGTGGTACTGGGACTCCGGTTGATGGCTCAATTGGAATTTCCCTTCACCGTGTGCAACCCAGACGCCGATCTGGCTGCCGCTCAGGCTTTTCATCATGATGCTGTCGTTGGGCATGATGTCCAGCGACAAGAATGCGCTCTCAAACTTCTGGGATGCGTTATGGAGCATCTTTGCTCGTTTCTCGCCTGCCTGGCTTTGTGTAGGCTTGCCGTCGATGAGGCCAAGTTCAACCATGAGCTGGCATCCGTTGCAGATGCCTAGGGAGAGGGTGTCTTTTCGGGCATAGAAACGGTCGAGTGTCGCCTTGGCAACGGGATTGAACAGGAATGCGCCTGCCCAGCCTTTGGCAGAACCGAGTACGTCGCTGTTGGAGAATCCTCCGCAGAATACGATGAGTTGTATGCCGTCAAGCGTCTCGCGGCCGCTGATCAAGTCGGTCATGGTGACGTCCTTAACGTCAAATCCAGACAGATAAAGCATGTAAGCCATTTCACGCTCTCCGTTTGTCCCTTTTTCACGAATAATTGCTGCCTTGGGACGGTCTTTCAGCGGATTTCTCCCTATGTTTTCTGCCAAGTTGCCGAGCCTGCCGTTGACAACTTCCCCATATTGACTCAAATTTCCGCTGAAATCTTTTGGAAATGCGGTTTGTATGGGCTGTTTCTTGTAGTTTTCATACCTCTTTTCGGCGTTACCATTGAGGCTTTGTCTGCGGTCGAGCAAATAGGATGTCCGATACCAGCAGTCTCGCAGGAGGCTGACATCAAACTCATGCCTGAATTCTCCCTTGTTGACGACGATTTTCCCTTGTTCGGGCATTGGCTTGCCGATGGTTGCGAAAGCTATTCCTGCAGTCTTTAACATGTTGACAATGCAGTCCTTGTCTGCATCGGCTATTTGAATGATAATGCCCGGATTTTCTGCAAACAGTATTTTCACAAGATTGTCGTCGGAAATGTCTTGGAGTTGGATGTCGATTCCGCCTGTTGGATTGGCGAAACACATCTCCAATAGTGTGGTTATCATACCGCCAGCGCTGATGTCGTGGCCTGCTAGGATGCGTTTTTGTGCCACTAGTTCTTGGATGAAATTGAAGCAATGGGCAAAATATTCTGCATTTTTGACAGTTGGCACCTCATCGCCTATTTTTCCTAGCGTCTGGGCTAGTGCCGAACCGCCTAGTTTGAGCTTGTCGAATGAGAAGTCGATGTGTAGGAGGGTGGTGTCTCTGTCGTTGACCAAAACGGGTGAGACGGTCTTTTTGACATCGGCAACTTCGCCGCCGGCGCTAACGATGACGGTTCCCGGGCTGATGACCTTTTCACCGTTGGGGTATTGTTGGCTCATCGAAAGCGAGTCTTTTCCCGTCGGGACATTGATTCCCAGCTCGCAGCAGAAGTCGGACAGGGCGCAGACTGCGCGGTAGAGGCGTGCGTCTTCGCCTTTTTGTGAGCGGCAGGGCCACATCCAGTTTGCCGACAGCGATACGCTGCTCAGGCCTTGTGACAAGTTGCTCCATACGATGTTGGTCAATGCTTCGGCTACGGACAAAACGCTTCCTGCTTCTGGTGAGACCAAGCCGACTTGCGGCGCGTGGCCTAATGCCGTGGCAATGCCGGAGGTGCCGCGATAGTCGAGTGCCACGACGCCACAGTCGGAAAGCGGCAATTGTATTTTGCCTTGGCACTGTTGGCGGGCAATCTTTCCGGTGACCGAGCGGTCGACCTTGTTGGTTAGCCAGTCTTTGCATGCCACGGCTTCCAATTGCAGCACGTTTTGGATGTATTCGTCCAATTTGTCTGGTGTTACCTCTGGCAATTTTTCGTAGTGATGCTCCACGTTTTCATCGCGCATGACGGTTTTGGGCGAATGACCGAACATTTGGGCCACGTCGAGGTCGAAAGGCTTTTTGCCGTCGTTTTGGACAAAGGCAAAGTGTGCGTCGCCGGTTGTTTCGCCGACAACATACATGGGTGCTCGCTCGCGCTCGGCAATTTTTCTCACACTGTCAATGTGTTTTTCGTCAATGAGCAGGCCCATTCTTTCTTGACTCTCGTTGGCGATGATTTCTTTGGCAGAAAGCGTCTTGTCGCCGACAGGCAGCTGGCTCATGTCGATTTTCCCGCCACATTCCTCCACCAGTTCCGACAGGCAGTTGAGGTGTCCGGCGCTGCCGTGGTCGTGGATGCTGACGACGGGATTGTTTTCACCCTCGCAAAGTGCGCGCACCAGGTTATAGGCACGTTTTTGCATCTCTGGGTTGGCGCGTTGGATGGCGTTCAGCTCGATGCCGTTGGAATAGCGTCCCGTGTCTACCGACGAAACGCTTCCGCCGCCGAGCCCGATGCGGTAGTTGTCGCCTCCTACTACGACGATTTTGTTGCCTGTCTGGGGTGCTTTTTTCAGACAGTCGCGTTTGGTGCCATATCCTATGCCTCCTGCCAGCATGATGACTTTGTCATATGCGTATTTGGGCGTGTTGGCAGGCTTTTCTTGGTGTTCAAATGTGAGGACGGATCCGCAGATGAGAGGCTGCCCGAATTTATTTCCGAAATCGGAGGCACCGTTTGAGGCTTTGATCAGGATTTGTTCGGGCGATTGGTAAAGCCATTCTCTGACGGGCATCATCTCTTCCCAGCTCATCAGTGCGCCTTCTTTACGTGGATAGGCTGTCATGTAGACGGCTGTTCCGGCAATGGGCCATGAGCCTGTCCCTCCTGCCATGCGGTCGCGTATCTCGCCGCCGGTTCCTGTTGAGGCCCCGTTGAATGGCTCTACGGTTGTCGGGAAATTATGTGTTTCTGCTTTTAAGGAGATGACACTTTCTATTTTCTTTACGTCAAACCAGTCGCTGGTGGTCTGGTCTTTGGGTGCGAATTGTTCTATTTCAGGGCCTTTTGCAAATGCGACGTTGTCTTTATAGGCGCTCAGGATGCTGTTGGGATGTTCGTTTGTCGTCTTTTTGATCATGGCAAACAGGCTCGAGGGCATTTCTTTGCCGTCGATGACGAAGGTGCCGCCGAAAATTTTATGCCGGCAGTGCTCAGAGTTGATCTGTGCGAATCCGAAGACTTCGGAGTCGGTCAGTTTGCGCCCGTTTTGCTGTTCTACGCTATGCAGGTAGTCGATTTCCTCTGCCGAAAGTGCCAGTCCTTCTTCTTCATTGAAGGTTTTGAGGTCTTCGATGAGCCGGATGTCCTCGGGCTGGATGTTGGTGGTGAAAATTTCTTGGTCCAGGCCATTGTACATGCGTTGCAGCATGGGGTCGTGGCCAGAGTTCTCGGATTGGGCGGGAAAGTATTCCTCAATCCGGACAATGCCTTTGATGCCCATGTTTTGGGTGATTTCCACCGCATTGGTGCTCCATGGTGTGACCATTTCGCGCCGCGGCCCGACGAACCATCCTTTGACGTGATCCTCTCCGAGACAGGTTGCCTGGCCATAGAGCCAGCATAATTGTTGGGTAACTTCTGCACTGGGCAATTCTTCGATTAGCGTTGCTATGACGCTGTTTTGCGGGGTCCTGAAAAATAGTATCATTTGTCTGTTTAAATCGAAAACTTTGATTTTGGTGCAAAGATACGAAAAAGAGAAAAGAGAAAAGAGAAAAGGCTTAGTTTTTTCAATTTTAATTGAGGGACACCTGTCTCATCGGTGCGTTTTTCAGGCTGAAAGACGCTGGTTTTGGGCATGTATGCCGTTTAGTGTTTTTTCGTGCAGTTCTTTGTGTCGTTTTGAGCCGTTGGAATGCGAAATAATCGTTAATTTAGATGAATAGCGCGCCAATGTGGTTAAAAATCCATAAATACAAGGGCGTTTTATGTGTTATTTAATGGCATATCACTATTTTTGAACCAAAATTCAAGCAAAGTAAATTATGAGAAAAAATGTTTTTATCATTTCAATGCTCGCGGGAGCTGTGCTCCTGACGAGTTGTGCAAGTAAGAAAGATTTGGAAAACTGCCAAAATGAGAAGCGTGAGCTGATAGCAGACTTTCAGAATACAAAGGAGGATTTGGCCGCCAGCCGCTCGCGCGTGGCCAGTCTGGAAGAGCAGTTGGCGCAGGTGCAAAGAGACTATGCAGCGTTGCAGGGAGCTTTGGACAAGAGTCTGACCAATGCCAATCAAAATAATATCAGCATTGAGAAATTGGTAGACCAAATCAACGAGTCGAACCAGTACATCCGGCACTTGGTGGCGGTGAAGACCAAGAGCGATTCGCTGAATGTCGTGCTGACCAACAACTTGACACGCTCGCTGAGCAAAGAAGAGCTCAAGGAAGTCGATGTGCAGGTGCTCAAAGGCGTGGTCTACATATCGCTGGCAGACAACATGCTCTACAAGAGCGGCTCGTATGAAATCAACGACCGGGCGGCGGAGACCTTGTCGAAAATTGCGAAAATCATAATGGACTACAGCGATTACGACGTTTTGGTGGAGGGAAATACCGACAATGTGCCCATTATGCGTGAAAATATCCGCAACAACTGGGACCTGAGCTGTTTGCGTGCCTCAAGCGTGGTGCAATACTTGCAGGAGAAGTATGGAGTGAACCCTAAGCGGTTGACGGCAGGCGGTCGCGGCGAGTACAATCCGGTTACCTCAAACGACACAAACGCGGGAAAGATGCGCAACCGCCGCACGCAAATCATCATTACGCCGAAGCTTGACCAGTTCATGGAGCTGATAGAACAGGCGCCAGACAAAGAGTAAGAGTAGAATTTAATATTGTTAATCAATCATTTTGACAGGATTCCTGAAAAGAAACAGGGATCCTGTTTCTTTAGTTTTTGGAAGCAGGTGAAAGTGGATGGGTGAAAAATAATCGTTGGATTTTCGGGTGAATCCAAATAAAATGCGTAACTTTGCAGACGCATTTTTCTTGATGCGTTTTTTACTCAAAAGAAAAATTTAGACTAAAAAGATGGACTTATTACAACAGATTGTTTCACAGGCTAAGCGTAATAAACAGCGTATCATATTGCCTGAGGCAACGGAAATCAGAACACTGACAGCGGCCAATCTGGTGCTCAGGGATGAGGTGGCAGACATCCTGCTGATTGGAAATCCCAATGAAATCAATGTATTGGCCGAAAAATTAGGGTTAGAACATATCGGCAAGGCAAGTATCCTTGACCCCGAGAACAACCCTAAAAGTGAGGAATATGCCCAAAAGCTGGCCGATCTTCGGAAAAGCAAGGGGATGAGCATCGAGCAGGCACGCGAACTGGTGAAGAATCCGCTCTATTTGGGCTGTATGATCATCAAGTGTGAAGAGGCTGACGGACAAATTAGCGGTGCATTGAGCACCACAGGCGAGACGCTTCGCCCAGCACTTCAAATCATAAAATGTAGCCCCGGGATTACGACAGTGAGCGGTGCCATGTTGCTGATCTCAAAGGAAAAACAATACGGCGAAGACGGCATTTTGGTAATCGGCGATGTGGCTGTAACACCCATGCCGGATGCCAGCCAGTTGGCACAGATAGCGGTATGTACGGCGCAAACGGCGAGGGCAGTGGCTGGGTTCGCCGACCCCAGGGTCGCGATGTTGAGCTTCTCGACAAAGGGGAGCGCGAAGCATGATGTGGTTGACAAAGTGGTTGAGGCGACGAAAATGGCGCAGCAGCTGGACCCGACCTTGAAAATTGACGGTGAATTGCAGGCAGACGCGGCCCTGGTGCCCGAAGTGGGTGCCAACAAAGCGCCGGGCAGCGCAATCGCAGGAAAGGCAAACGTTTTGGTCGTACCTAGCCTAGAAGTAGGCAACATCGCCTATAAGCTTGTTCAGCGCCTGGGCGATGCCGTGGCCATCGGACCGGTCTTGCAGGGCATCGCGCGACCGGTGAACGATTTGAGCCGGGGCTGTAGTGTGGATGACATTTATAATTTGGTGGCAATTACCGCATGCCAGGCACAAGAAGCGAAAAAAAAGGCTAAAAAAAGAGATTGAAAATGAAGATATTGGTATTAAATTGTGGAAGTTCGTCTATCAAGTACAAACTTTACGACATGGACGACAATTCTGTGCTGGCCGCCGGCGGCGCCGAGCGCGTCGGCTTGGACGGCGCCTTTGTGAAAGTGACCCTGCCCAATGGCGAGAAGAGGGAGATCCGGCATGATATTCCGGAGCATACAGAGGGGGTGAAATTCATCTTTGGCTTGTTGACAGACCCGGAAATCGGTGCCATTAAAGATTTGAGCGAGATTGATGCCGTTGGCCATCGCATGGTACATGGTGGTGAGAAATTCAACCGTAGTGTTCTGCTCAATGAAGAAGTCTTGCGTGTCTTTGAAGAGTGCACGGAGCTAGCGCCGCTTCATAATCCCGCCAACATGAAAGGCGTTAGGGCAGTGGCGGAGCTGATGCCCAGCCTCCCCCAGGTCGGTGTCTTCGACACGGCCTTCCATCAGACAATGCCCGACTATGCCTATTTGTACGCAATTCCTTATAGCTATTATCGGCAATTTGGTGTGCGCCGCTACGGATTTCATGGCACGAGCCACCGTTATGTGGCACAGCGTGTGTGCGATTTTTTGGGCGTAAGAGCCGAAGACCAACGCATCATTACTTGCCATATTGGCAATGGGGCGAGTGTGGCGGCCGTGAAATACGGGAAGTGTGTCGACACTTCCATGGGGCTTACGCCACTTGAAGGTCTTGTCATGGGTACGCGCTCGGGCGACATCGATGCCGGGGCGATGGTTTATTTGCAGAAAAAACTCGGGCTGGATGCCGATGGCATCTCCGATGTCTTGAACAAGAAGAGCGGCGTGCTGGGCGTTTCAGAGATAGGCTCCGACATGCGTGAGCTCGAGCAGGCCGTGGAAAATGGGGATGAACGCGCCATGATGACGATGAAGATGTACAATTACCGTATCCGCAAATACATCGGTGCCTACGCTGCGGCGATGGGCGGCGTTGACATCATCGTGTTTACGGCCGGTGTCGGCGAGAATCAGGCGAGCACGCGCGAGGAGGCCTGCCAAGGGCTTGAATTCATGGGTGTGTCGCTTGACAATGAGCTCAATAGCGGTGTCCGAGGCAAGGAAGTGGTTTTGTCGAAGCCAGACTCGAAAGTAAAGGTTTGCCTTATCCCAACAGACGAGGAATTGATGATTGCCTCTGACACAAAGAATATTTTGGAACAATAGTAATGTATGAAATCTATATGGAGCTTGTTCCCGCCAACAACGGGAACAAGCTTTTTTGTATAAATATGGCCTTTCGTCCAGAGACGATAGGCTTAATTCTGTGAAAAATAGCTTGCAAAGATGGGAATTATTCACTATTTTTGCATAAATTGTAACATCTAAAACAGAAAATCATGAGAAAAATTGCCTTAGCCATTGGAGGTATGCTGTTTGTCGGCGCTTTGTCTGCACAAAATTCAAAGGAGCCCGCATTCACAATCCTCAAATCGAATCCAATCACTAGTGTCAAGAACCAGAGCCGCAGCGGCACATGTTGGTCGTATGCAACCATAGGTTTTTTTGAGAGTGAAATTTTGCGCAAAACAGGTAAGGCTTACGACCTGAGCGAGATGTTCGTGGCAAGCAAGGACTATGTTGATTGCGCGGTTTTCCATGTGAGGCAACATGGCGACAGCCGATTCTCGGAAGGTGGTTCGGCCGACGATGTGCTCCATGTCCTCAAGACACATGGCATCTGTCCGGAGGCGGCGATGGCCGCGCCAGGCAGCATGACAGGTGATTCGCTCGCCAATTTCGTCGAGTTTTTCAGCCTGCTGGAACCTTATGTGGGAGCCGTTGCCCGCAACAAGTCGGCAAAGCTCTCAGAGGCGTGGAAGAAAGGCCTGCAAGGCATTTTGGATGCCTATTTGGGCCAGTGTCCGGAACGTTTCACCCATGAGGGCAGGAACTACACCCCCAAAAGTTTCGCCGCCTCGCTGGGGCTCGACTGGGACGATTATGTGAGCATAACCAGCTTTACACACCATCCGTTCAATAGCCATTTCATCATTGAAGCACCCTATAAATGGCGGCCCAGGCCCAGTTTCAATGTCCCGCTTGACGAAATGATGACCACGATTGACCGCGCATTGGAACAAGGCTATACCGTTTGTTGGGGCGGCGACGTGAGCGGCAACGGATTTGCGCGCAACGGCTTGGCAACACCCCCAGCAAAGAAGCCTACACAGCAGAGCCGGCAACTGCGGTTTGACAATAGGGAGGCGACCTACGACCATGTGATGTTGATTTACGGCAAGGCCAAGGACCAGGATGGAGTGGAATATTATATGGTGAAAAATTCGTGGGGAGAGACGGGGAAATACAAGGGAATATGGTACATGGCAAAAGATTACATTGCAGACAATACGACTTACATTTTCCTCAACCGGCAGGCATTGACAAGTGATTTGCGTAACAGGATGGGAAATCGGTAAAATTCATGGAGCAATGCAAGACATCAAGCGAATAGTGCTGACGGGTGGGCCGTGCGCTGGAAAGACGACGGCTTTGGTGAGGATTATTGAGCATTTTTCCAGTTTGGGATTCAAAGTGTTTACGCTTCCGGAAGTCCCCACCATGTTCACGCAGGCCGGCATGAATTATTTGACCGACAATCCAAGGTTTTTCTACGAAGGCGAGAAGGCAACGCTGGAAATTCAAATGGCGCTGGAAGACAAATTCATGAGTATGGCAGCCACTTGTGCGGAGCCGACGGTTATTGTTTGCGACCGCGGGACGATGGATGTCTCAGCCTACATGAAGCCTGAAATGTGGGAAGACATCACACATGCCGTTGGTACGACGACGGAAGAGCTGCGGGACGGCAGGTATGATGCCGTACTCCATTTGGTGAGTGCGGCCGACGGCGCCGAACAGTTTTACACAACAAACAATAATGCCTCGCGCAATGAGGCGGCCGACGAGAAAGGGTTGGAAATAGCCCGTGAGCTGGACAAAAAAGTCATCAAGGCCTGGACGGGGCATTCACATCTGCGCGTCATCAATAACCAGGAGGATTTCGACAAGAAGATCAATCGTGTATTGAAAGAAATAAGCCATGTCCTGGGTCTCCCTCAACCCATTGAAGAGGAGCGGAAATACATTGTTGAAGTCATCGGTGAAATGCCCGAGAGTATCGAAAGCTCTATTACGCAGACGTATCTGGTCGCAGAACCGGACAGCGAAATCAGGCTCAGAAGACGTAACTGGCAGGGAAAGGTCGTGAATGTCCATACCACGAAAAAGCGGATTTCGGCAATGGAGCAGCTGGTCACAGAGCGTCAAATCTCCAATAACCTCTACGAATCAATGCTGCAACAAGCCGACCCGTATCGACAAACGATTCGCAAACAACGTCGCAGTTTCATTTGGAAAGGGCAGTATTTTGAGTTGGACACCTATCAAGAGCCGCTTGGAGGGCTAATGATTCTGGAGGCCAAGGGCATTGCCTGCCATGAAGAGGTGCGTCTCCCGGACTTCTTGAGGGTTGTGGAAGACATCACGGGCAACGAACGGTATTACAACTATCATTTGGCGCTGAGGCGTTGAAAACTGCTGTCATTCAGCTCCAAAACGGGCGGTTCCTTCCTGGGAGAAACCGTTAAGTGTGTCTTCTGGGGAGCAGCCGCTAAATGTATTCATCGCCTCGCTTCATCTGTACCTCATTGACGAATTTGCGCACCATGGCCGACGAGTCTTCTTTCTTGCAAATCATCAGTACATTGCCGTGTTCTGCGACGATGTAGCCGTCGAGCCCGTTGATGACAGCCAACTTCCCTTTCGGGAGCCTCACGACGTTGCTGCGACAGTCTTCAAAAATAACGTCGGAGTCAATGACCACGTTGTCGTCTTCTGCCTTGCATTTGGTCTCATAGACGGCGTGCCACGAGCCGATGTCTGCCCAACCGAAACGGCAGCCCATGACATATACATTATCAGACTTCTCCAGAATGCCGTCGTCAAGCGACATGTTGGGGTAAGAGCAAAAATTCTCGTTGATGAATTTCTGCTCCTCCTTAAATGTCCATTCGGTATGTTCTTTGTCGAATTTTCGCAAGACGGCGGGTAAGACCTTTTGCAGACTGTTGCGCAGGGTTTTGAGATTGGACAGAAAAAGTCCGGTGTTCCAGTAGAACTCGCCGCTTTCCATGAACATCTTTGCAAAGTTCCGCTCGGGTTTTTCGGTAAATGACTTGACTTTGCACACGGCTTTGTTTCCTGTCTGTTCGCCCAGTTGGATATAGCCGTATCCTGGCTCTGGCCGTGAGGGCTTGATGCCCATGGTCAGCAAGAAATCGTTTTGGGCGACGAAGTCTAGGGCATTTTCAATGTCTTTGATGAATACGTCTTCATCGGTGATCAGCTGGTCGGCAGGCGTGACCACGATGCTTGCATTTTCGTTCAGTTTCCCGATGCGGTGGGTGGCCCATGCCATGCTTGGTGCCGTGTTTCGGTGGATGGGCTCTGCCAAAATGTTGTTTTTAGGGAGTTTCGGCAATTGTTCTTTTACCAGATGGAGGTATTCTTTATTGGTTGAGATGAAGATGTTCTCGCCGGGCACGATTTTCGAGAATCGCTCAAAAGTTTGTTGCAGCAGCGACTTCCCTGTTCCGAAAAAGTCGACAAACTGTTTCGGGCATTCGCTTCGGCTGTAGGGCCAGAGGCGGCGTCCCTTTCCGCCAGCGAGAATCACACAATAATAATTCGTATGGGTCATATAAGGTCATAGGTTTGATTTCGCTTACGAATATACAACTAATATCATGAATACACAAAAGAAAATGTGAAAATTTTTCAAATTCCTTGAATTTCTTTCAAAAGAGGCGGGAAATGGATGGAAAATGGCTCTTGAGGTGTGGGTTTTCGAATATCGTGGGCGTTTCATGCGGTGAGAAAGATGCATGAAAAGTCTGGCGGCGTGGAAAGACAAAAGCGGGGGAGACTTCAAAAAGCTCCCCCGCTTTTGTGGTCGGGAGTGCTGACGAATTATCGAACTTTGTACGAGATTTTGAAAAGGTGGTTAATTTCATAAAAGCGCAACATTATAAACCGTAATAAGCGTAAGACTTTCAGTAGCATTTTTCAAGCAAAACAGAGCCTCACTCCCTTAACCGATAGGGCTTTGAGGTTATCAATGTATCTTCGCTTTCGTTTTGAAAATGTACTCATTATTGGTACTCAAGTCCGTGTGCTGCCTATCTTTCCGAATAATTTGGACCAGAGAAAAATACGTTATATTTGATTTTTTCAAATTGAGGGCTATACTTATAACGTGTTATCACTTGTCAAGGTAACAAAACTTGCTAAAAAGCAAACCGACAATAAAAGTTTAAAGATTATGAAAGAGAATGATTCAATTCGACAAATTAAAACTCATTTGCTCATTAGATGTTGTGGAGAATATCAACGAGCAAGAATTTCAGACCATCGTCAAAGATGGGTGTGTTACCTCTTATAAATATCAGCAAGACCAACCTTTTTACTTGTTGATACGAAAAGACTTCTTACATTGCGAGTGTGTTATTGAATTTACGGGAAAGATTCTATTAGACCGATACCCCGAACTTATCAACCGAGATAACATCCGCTACTGCATTGAGCAGATAAACAGATTAGGCATTTGTGAGATTGATACAGACAGATTACTTCAAACTGCCATCGTTGCCAAATGTGATATTACGAAAGATATTCCATCCACACAAATTAAAGATATTATCTCACAGACGAAACAGAACCTATCCAATTACGATAAGTGGGAGGTAGAGAAATACCCCAATGGAATTTGCATAAGAAATAAGGTAACGACAGACCGATATAAGAAGCGTGTCTGCATATATAATAAGGAGAAAGAACTAACGGCCCAGTCAAATACTACATTCCTAAATGCTGTCAAAAATCCATCGACCTTACTTGATTACTTCAAGGGTAAAGTGCGATTTGAGTTGAACATTGGTACGATGGTACAAGTTAGACGTTACTTGCAGATTACAGATAACAGCCTCAACAATGTATTAACCTCAACAGCCAACCCAATTCTCTCAATTCTTGATGAGGCTTTGAAGAAAGACACAGACACAAAGCAACATACAATTTTCAAGGATTATGTTTATAGTCTTATTCTCGCGGACAACAATAACGACCTTGCAGAATTGGAGGCAAAAGTTAGGGCATTAAGCCCAAAGGGAACTATTATTAAACGTAAGATGAAACCATACAGAGATTATTTCAATAGGCAGAACGCTGTCAGCGCAAAAATTGATATAAGAAACCTTGTTTCGTAAGAAAATGCATCAATTCTCAAGTTCTATCACTTTAATCTTTTGAAGTGGTTTTGATACGAGAAAAAAGAGAATCTGTTTAATATAAAAAGTTATCTTGATTTGAGATTGTTTAAAAAAGCACAAAAAAGACCTCAAAATTAAATTTATAGAAAAAATTTGATTGATTTTCTGTATTATTGATTATATTTGCATCGTCATATTGCCATAATTGGCTTTTGACAGACATATTAGACAGCGCATTTTCGCTTTTCTGAGCGTGTGAACTTGGACACTTCACTTGTTGGCTTTACGCCAATGGTATTTTCAGAAAGTGGGAAACGCTCTCTTGGTATGTATTCGTAACATTTACGAATATGCGAGGATTCGACCCTGTGTCAGAAGATGATATGGATGACAACGGCATGAGTCGGTATATGGAGAATAATGATGAAGAAGGATGGGATTAGTGATTGATAGGAAAAAAGTTGTATATTTGCAAGTGAAAATTGAATAAGACAATGAACATATACGAGACATTCAACAATCTGCGCTACCATCACGAGGATGAGGTGGTAGAGTTCAAGAAGGCAGAGAACAACTTTGACTTTGATGACTTAGGCAAGTATTTCTCGGCACTGAGCAATGAAGCGAACCTGAGAGATAAGGGATTCGCATGGTTGGTATTTGGTGTGCATGACAAGACACGAGAGATCCTGGGTACGACATACAAGAACGGGATGAAGAGCCTACAGAAACTGAAACAAGACTTGTCGCAACATACTACTGACTACAATACCTTCCGTGAGATCTATGAGTTGGAGGTTGAGGGTAAGCGTGTACTGATGTTCCAGATACCTGCTGCGCCTCGTGGTATTCCGATGGCATGGCAGGGACATTTCTATGCTCGTCGTGGTGAGAGCCTTTGTGCTCTCGACATGAGCAAGTATGAAGAGATACGCAGTCAGACGGTGAATGAGGACTGGTCGAAGCAGATTGTTGAAGGGGCAACTATAGCTGACTTGGACGAGGATGCCATCAAGAAGGCTCGTGAGGGTTACAAGGAGCATTATCCCAAGCAGAAGGCGGACGTGGACAGTTGGAGCGACGAGGTATTTCTGAACAAGGCAAAGATTACCATTGGCGGAAAGATAACGAATACGGCTATTCTGTTGCTGGGCAAACCTGAGTCGCTACACTACATCAATCATATAGGCGAAATCGTGTGGCGACTGGCGGATAAAGACAATGTGGGGCAGGTGTTCACAATCCCATTCCTGTTGACAACAACGGAGGTGATGCACAAAATCCGGAACTATCCGTTCAAGCTATTCCCAAAGAACAGTTTTCTGCCTGGTGAGGGAATGAAGTACGATAGTGAGGTGATACTCGAAGCCCTCCATAACTGCATAGCCCACCAAAATTATGCGGAAGATGCCCGTATTATCGTGATTGAGCGTGAGAATGAACTGGAATTTAGGAACAGCGGTGGATTCTACGATGGTACATACGAGGACTATATCACTGGTGAGCGTATTCCAAATAAGTATCGTAATAAATTCTTGGCGCAGGCTATGGCGAACATCAAGATGATTGATACCGAGGGCTTCGGCATCCACAAGATGTTCGTATCTCAGAAAGACCGCTGGCTACCGATGCCAGACTACGACAAGAGCGATGGAGATACTGTGGTGCTGACGCTGCCAGGCAATGTGATTGACGAGAACTACAGTTTATTGCTGCTTGAAAATTCTGACATAGACTTGACAACAGCGGTGCTACTTGATAAAGTTCAGAAGGGGAAGCCGATAAGTGACGAAGCAATCAAAATGCTGAGAAAGGAAAAATTGATAGAGGGTCGTAAGCCGCATTTGTATGTGTCAAAGCAGATTGCAGGGGTGACAGATCAAAAGGTGGAGTATTCCAAGCATAAGGGGCTGGCGGATAAGAAGTGCGAGGTACTACTGCTTGA
>ODAI012528539.1_pt1 | contig 54886 bp, 49 predicted proteins | sample 1539321 | NCBI WGS metagenome assembly ODAI01 (sample SAMN02144231, study PRJEB22623) | gut metagenome | biome: sheep rumen | host: Ovis aries | place: New Zealand | reverse complement strand
GCAATACAGGGTGTTCGCCCGCCCAAGCGCAATCTGTGGGTAACGGGCCCAATTGCAAAAAAGCAGCGCGAGATTCTCACGCTGCTTGATTTGCCCACACCGCCGAAGTTCCTTACCCACTAGCGGGGCGGGAGTTCGGGTTGAGGCTTCGCTCAATTGCGGAGGGCTCTTGCAGAGCCTCTCCGCTTTTCTGAGACTACTTGGCAGCCTTCTCGCGCACCGTGAACTGGTGGCAGGTGTTGCACATCAGCTCGGGCTTGGCCTTGTCGGCCTTGTGGCAGTCCTCGCAGTTCACCTCACCCAGATGGGAGAAGTGCGGATTCGGGTCGAGATTCTTGGTCTTCCCGGCCAGCTTGGCGTAATCGCCGTGGCACTTCTGGCACTGGTACTTGGTGACGTAGCCGTTCTTGGACTTCGGGAACATGCCGCCATGGCGTTCCGCAAGGGTCTTGTCGGCACTCAGGGCTGCGCTCGAAGCAAAAGCCATTCCGAGAGCGACGGCCAACGAAGCAATCAGGGTCTTTTTCATCGTTCAATCTCCATTATTTCTTCTGGGTCTTGGCCATCGCCTTGGCGCGGGCAGCCATCTGCTCTCCGGCAATGCGGCCGAACACGGTCGCAGCACCCAGCTGGGCGCCGCCGGCATAGTTGAAGAAGAAGATGCCGCCGGCGGAGTTGCCTGCCGCGTACAGGCCAGGAACGCTCTTGCCGTCAAGGTTCTGCACTTCAGCCTTGGTGTTGATGAGCGGGCCGCCGAAGGTGGCCGTCATGCCGCCCTGAAGCGGAATGGCATAGAACGGAGCCTTGGCGATCGGATGGGGCTTCTTGTATGTGCAGGGCGGAACCATCTCATCAAGCTTGTTCTCGGTGAGAGCCTTGTTGTACTGGTCGACCAGCTTCTGGATCTTGGCTGCGGGCAGGTTCACCTGCTTGCAGAGCTCCTCGATCGTGTCGGCCTTGCCGTACGGGCTGTTCAGGCGGTCGTACTTCGGAATCACGCGGTCAAGAACCGAGCACTCGGAGTCAACGATCACCCAGGCCTTGTTGTCGATCGTCTGCAGAGCGGTCGTGCGGGCCTTGATGACGTAGGTGTTGTTCTCGTCCATGTAGCGGTTGCCGGAGGTGTTCACCTGGATGCCGTAGCCGGAGTTCAGGACGTCGGCCGGATTCACATGCGTTTCGCCAACGATCGGGCCGGCATGGAACTGGTCCATGTTCACGAACTTCACAAAGAGCGGCTGCATCAGGATGATGTTGGCGCCCGTCGTGCTGCGCGAGCCGCGCAGAACCATGCGCGTTGCATAGCCGCCGATGTAGCGGTCGACGAGTTCGGGGTTGGCCGAGAAGCCGCCCGTGCAGAAGCACACGCCGCCACGGCTCATGAAGGTCTTCTGGCCTTCGGGGGTGAGAACCTTCACGCCCTTCACGGCAAACTTCTCGTCGTGAATGAGCTCGATCGCCTTGTGTTCGTACTTGATCTCGATGCCGCGCTTCTTGGCGGCCTCAAGCAGCTTCTGGACGAGACGGGCGCCGCCCGTGAGTCCGTCGCCCACCACGCGGCAGGTGCGGCCCAGACGCGGATAGGGCATCTGGCGGATCTTGCCGAACTTCACGCCAATCTCGCTCTCAAGCCAGTCAATGCCGGCGGAGATGTTGTCGGTGTAGGTGCGGTTCAGAGCCTTGTCGCCGAGCTGCTTGGAGATATCCATCATCATGGCGTAGAAGGCGTCCGCCGTATCCGTGATGCCCTGCTCCTTCTGATGGCGGGTGCCCCAGCCGCAGACGGAACCCAGAGCGAAAATGGCGTTGCCGTCAGGACGGTCGCACTTCTCGAGCACGACAACCTTGGCACCCTTGTCGTGCGCGGTAATGGCGGTCACCAAACCGGAGGGACCGGCACCCAGAACAACCACGTCATAGGTCTTTGCGGAAACGGGCTTGGCCTGAGCGGCCTGTGCCGCGCCGAGGCTGGCCGTGCCAGCAGCGGCAGCACCGATAAGCGAAGTCTTCATGAGACTGCGGCGGCTGCATCCTTGCATCTGTTCTTCTCCTGTTAAAGCTATGCGATGACAAGTCAACGAGAGGAAAAACTGCCTTTTCCCCATGCCTTGACATTCCTTACATCTGTCCGATCAATCATCGGAAACATGCGCAGTATCCCCCTGTCCCCCCTCGGGGAGGGTTGATCGAAATCAAGTCAAACTTAAGATTCGGAAAAGAAAACGATTCCGGCTATGTTCCGGAAAAGGCGCCTGAGAAAAGATTTGGGGGACCCCGTTTTTTTCGGAATCCCCCTGCCTGAGAGCTGAAAGCCGCTTGGATTATCTCAGGGTGCGCAAGGCGGCAATGCGGTCTTCAATCGGCGGATGAGAGGCAAGCAGCGAGCCAATGCCGCCCGAAACACCCAACCCCTTGACGCTTGCGGGAAGCTCCGCGGGCTCCATCGTGCCAAGACGCTGCAGCGCTTCGATCATGTGCTCGGGGCTGCCCAAAAGATTGGCAGAGCCCTCGTCCGCACGGTACTCGCGGTAGCGGCTGAACCAGGCGACAACCATGCCGGCCAGCAGGCCGAACACCATGTCCATCACGATGCTGGTGATGTAGTAGCCGAGTCCGGGGCCGTCGCTTTCGTTGCGCAGAATCTGGCGGTCCACCACCCAGCCAACGAGGCGCGAGACAAAGATCACGAACGTGTTCGTCACGCCCTGGATGAGCGTCAGGGTCACCATGTCGCCGTTGGCAACGTGGCTCATCTCGTGCCCCAGAACGGCCTTCACTTCATTTTTGTTCATCATGCGCAGAAGCCCGGTCGAAACGCACACGAGGGAAGCGTTCTTCGAGGCCCCCGTGGCGAACGCATTGGGTTCGCCTTCATAGATGCCGACCTCGGGCATCTTCACGCCTGCCTTCTCGGAGAGCTCGCGCACGACACCGACAAGCCAGGACTCGAGTCCGGGTGCGGGATTGTTGGTGTTAATGAGCTGCACGCCCATGCTCATCTTGGCCATCGTCTTGCTCATCAGAAGCGAGATGATCGAGCCGGTAAAGCCGACAACCAGAGCAAACAGCAGGAGCGCCGTGACGTCCAGATCGGACCCGGCCATCTGACCGAAATTCACCCCCGTCACTGCGCTCACAACGTTGAGCACGATGCCGAGCATGACAATGACAGCAATGTTGGTGAGAATGAAAAGTCCTATGCGTTTCATAACCAGGTCCTATTCCTATAAAAACTCATGGTGCGGAGGCGGCAAACGCCGCTGCGCACGCTTTGAAAACTATTTGTAAGTCTACTGAAAAAAGCCCATCGCCACGGACGGCCTATCAGCGCAAATTGCAAAATTTGTAAGCGACTTTTACGCCGCGGTCCTCAGCCGAAGCAAAAGGGCGAGGCTCCTGACGTAGGCAGCGCATATTGATCCGGGTAGCGCACTGCCGTGAGATAGAGCCCAGAAGGATCAAATGTCGGCGCAGCGACATGTCTTGAGCGAGCCTCAAGCACGTCTCTCACCCAGTCTTCCTTTTCCCGCCCGACGCCCACATAGATGAGCGTGCCGACAATGTTGCGCACCATATGCTGCAGGAATGCGTTCGCCGTGATCGACACGCAAATCAGCTTGCCGAACCGCCGCACCGAAATGTTGGAAACCGTACGCACGGGCGTCGCCGCCTGGCATTCGGCAGCCCGGAAACTTGAAAAATCGTGCGTCCCGACAAGATGGCGGGCGGCGCGCTGCATCGCCTGCTCATCGCACGGCCTCCACACCCAACCCGTCTTTCCGGCAAACACGGGGGAGCGCACGGAGTCGTTGACGATCCAGTACTCGTATGTCCGCGACTGTGCGGCAAACCGGGCATGGAACGTCTGGTCAACCGGAACGGCCCAGCGCACGGCGATATCGTCGGGCAGGAACACGTTCACGCCGCGCACCCAGGACCTGGGGGCCCTGAGGCAATCGACATCGATGTGCACCACCTGCCCCGTGGCATGAACGCCCGTGTCCGTTCTGCCCGCGCAGATCGTGGGCACCTCATGCGTGACAAAACGCTTGAGCGCGAGTTCAAGGCGATCCTGGACGGTAGGCTGGTCGGGCTGCGTCTGCCAGCCGCAGTACGCCCGGCCATCGTACTCGATGCCGAGCGCCACGCGGTTCAATCCGCTCACTGCTTCTTCTCGAGCAGCGCCATCATTTCAGAGGCCTTCCTCTGCACTTCGCCGGTCGACGTATTGATGACCTCTTCAAGAAGCTGCTGAGCCTGGCCGTTGGCGCCGACAGCCATGTAGGTGCGGGCCTTCTCGAGCTTGGCAAGCAGCTTCTCCTCCGGCTCGATGGTCGCCATGCCGGCCGGAGCCGTCGGGAACGGATCCTGAACCGGTTCGGGTTCGGCTTGGAGTTCGGGTTCGCCTGCGGCGTGCTCTGCAGATGCGTCCTGACCAGCCTGAACCGGCTGTTGCGGCGCATCGGGTTCCGCGGCGGGCTCGATCTGCATCGGCTGCGGTTCAGCGGCATTCACCCCCTCGAGCGGATCCGTCTGGAAGGCGGACTCGACCGGGCCACGATGCTCCGGCCGGGGCTCGATGTTCTGCCCTGGATTGCCGGCCAGTTTAGGCTCGCTCGGCTGCTCAGCCGGCGCAGAGGCAGCCGCAGCGCCAAGGGCGGCTCCAGCCGCCGCTGCAGCCGGGAATCCCCGCGCAGCGGCTTCATCAGCCTGCATGCGGCGCTCAAAGAGCTTTGCGGCGGCTTCCAGCTGTTCGCGAGTCGCCGGGTCGTTCCTGCGGAACTCCACGGTCGAAGTGCCGTCCTCCTGCGCAGCCTCGTCCTGGTTTCTGCGACGTCTGCCCATGACAAAGCCAGCGCCGAGCGCTGCAAACAGACCAAGAATTCCACCCAGGATCCAAGTCCATCCCATTGCTTCCTTCGGCTCGGCGGAGTCCCTTGAAGGCACCGGAGCGTCATCCTTGCCGCCGGCATCGGGAGCGGTCTGCATCTGCTCGGCCTTTTTCACCTCGACGGGCTTTTGCTCGGCTACCGGCTGAACGCCCGCGTCAATCTTTTCCCGAGCACCGGCTGCCGCGTCTTTCTGAGAGGGCTCAGCAGGAGCAGACTGGTCGGCAGCCTTGGGAGAAACTTCTGCGGTCCTGGGCAAATCTTCCGCGGTCTTGGGCGAGTCTTTAGCAGCCTTTGGCTCCTCCTGGGCAGTCTTGTTCATAGGCGCCGGAGCCACAGGAGCCGCCGCAGGCTTTGCCGGCTGCTCAGATCGTGCAATCGTCCTTGTTGCATCCCGGTCGGGATGCTCATTCACGAAGAACGCACCCTCTTCGGCGGTTGCCGTAATCACCTTGGGCAGTCTCATGCGGCAGCCGAAAACCACGCCGGAGGACTTTCCCCCCTCAAAACACTTGGGGTTGTTGCGGATCGTCTGCACGATGATCTGCTGCATGCTGGCGCCGGGGTACTGCGCGCGATAGGGCTTGAGCGCGGACCACAGGGTGGTTCCCTTCTGGACTGCAACCGTGGCTCTCTTGCCTTTCAAGGGAATGCGCACGGACGAGGCCGTCCTGGCGGAGGCAGACGAGACCTTCGCACCGCTCTTTTGAGCGGCTTTCTGAGTCTTGGCAGCCGCAGAGGTCTTCTGAACGGGTTTAGTTGCCGTCTGGACCTTTTTCTCAACCTTGGCTGTGGTTGTCTGCACCTTTTGCGCGGTGCTCTTCACCTGCTTGTCGGAAGCGGCGGCAACCGAAGACTTCACCTCCGATTTTGCGGACTTGACAGCGTCCCTGGCACTTGGAACGGTTGCAGCTGCGGCGCTCGGAACGGTTGCGGCTGCAGCCTGAACCTGCTGTCTGGCAGCAGAAGGCACCTGTGCACTCGAGGCGGAGGGAATCCGGGAGGCCGCTTCAGAGATCTCGGTCCTTTCCTTAATTGCCGATGCGGGCGCGGCGGCAGAACGCTCGGCGAAATGCAGGTTGTAGAGCTTGGCAGTCTTGGCACCCTGATCATCGAGAACAAGGATGAGCGGGAAATCCTGCGTCTGCACGGGCTGAGAACTCTCGATCCGAAGCTTGTAGGGAGAGGTGCTCGCAACGCTGATCGTCAGATTCCTCAGGTCCTCGGCATATGTCTTGCCGAGAGCCCTGTAAACGCTTTGGGATGCAAGGCCGACCTGCACTTTGGAACTGTCCTGCGGCACATCTTTGATTTCCAGCACCGCCTTCATCGGTTCATTGAGTTTGGAGGTCACTGACAGAGTGCCGAGCTGCGTAGCGTTCACTGCGGCTGTCGAGGCCAAAACCAGCCCTGCTGCAAAGATTTTTTTCATATTTTTCAAATCCCAAGGTGCTTCGTTATCCGTCCGTGCATGCATTTTTTCGGACAGACAAAACAAATCGACAGAATATCAGATTGAGTTTATCGCCTCTTGTGCGACAAGTGAATAGTTTTCCGACACCGTTTCTGCATGTTTTTGGATTTTGACCTTGCCAAACGCCGCCCTCACCCGCTTGAGGGAAAGCCTCATTGCTCTGCTTCTCCATTGCCGGCAGAAGCCTTTGCTTCGAGCTTGAGGTCAGGCATCTGCGGCGGCACATCGCCCGAACTCAGGCAGGGCGAGCCCTCAGAGACATCCGAGAGTTTTTTCTGCATCACGCTGGTCCTGGTTCTGACCTGCCCAAGCGCGTTTTGCACTCCCTGCATGCGCTTTTCCGCCGTCTCAACAGCGGCGGCAAATCGCTCGAATTCCATTTTCACGGCAGACAGGAGCTGCCAGACCTCCGCGCTTCTGCGCTCAATGGCAAGCGTCCGGAATCCCATCTGCAGACTGTTCAAAAGTGCGGCAAGCACCGTCGGCCCGGCAACCGTCACTCGGTACTTTCTCTGGATCGTTTCAAGCAGCCCCGGGATTGCAAGCACTTCGGCCCACAGGCTCTCAACAGGCAGATAGAGCACGGCAAAATTCGTCGTGTAGGGAACCTCGATGTACTTGTCCGCGATCTTGCCCGCCTCAAGCTCGATCCTCTGCTGGAGTTTTTTCACCGACTCGGTTTCCAGCGCCTTGTCGGCCTTATCCCTTGCCTCGCAAAGCCGCGCATAGTCCTCAAGTGGAAACTTCGCGTCAATCGGCAGCAGCACGCTTCTTTCCCCGCTTCCGGGAAGAACGACGGCAAACTCAACGCGCTCGGCCGATCCGGGCCGGGTTGCAACATTGCATCTGAACTGTTCCGCAAGGAGAATTTCCCTCAGAATGTTCTCGAGCTGCACTTCCCCGAACGTGCCGCGCACCTTCACGTTGGAAAGCACCCTTCTCAATGCGTCCACGTCCTGAGCAACGCGGCGCATTTCCCCGAGGCCCCGATCGACGGCGGCAAGCTGTTCCTGGACGCTCTGGAAACTCACCTGAAGCCTCTCGGAGATGGTTTTCTGAAGCCGCTGCTCGACCGAGTCCCGGATCTCGCCAAGCGCACGTTCATTGCCGCTCCTGATTCTGTCAAGATCCGCAGCAAGCGCCGCGCGCACGCTCTCGAGCGTCGTGCGCATCGTCTCGGAAAAACCCCCGAGCCTTGCCTCCTGCGATCGCTCCTGGGCGAGCAGCCTCTCGGACAGCGCCATGCCGAGCGCATCGGCGCGCTGCATCTGTCCGTCGGACGTGCGGCTCATAATGTCGACGAGCGCGGCAAAACTGTTGCTCTGGCTGTCCCTGAACCTTGACAGTTCCGCATGCAAGGATTCATTGGACGATGCGCGCACTCGCTCGATCGCAGCCATGAGCCGCGCCTCAAGTGCGGCACTCTCCTCCCTTGTGCGGCGCGAAGCCGAGCGAAGCGCGAAAACACCCGCCGCAGCAACGGAGAGCACTAGCGCGAATCCGAGTCCGACCGTCAGGAGCGCCGGCTCGCGCAAAATGAGTTCCACCAAATTCACAGCAGTCCCTCAGACATGGAAAAGCCGCCCGCAGGCGGCCTTGCAACCCGGTCAGCAGACCGAAGCGAAAACGCTACTTGGCAGGCGCCTGGGCGGGGGCTTCGTCCTTGCGGATCATGCTCACGACCTCGGCGGCAGCCACTTCGGAAATGCGAACCAGCAGGACGCGGGCTCCCTGGAACAGGAAGTTGTTCTCCTGCTTGTCCTTGTCGCCAACATACTGCAGGAAGGCATCAATCTGCGGATTGAGCGTTTCGGCCTTCTCTGCATTGAACTGAATGTTGATGGTCTGACCGCCCTTGAGGTGAATCGTGAGTTGCTGGATTGCCTGTGATGCCATGATGAAAAACACTCCTGGTTTTGCGGCGAAGTCTGCCCGGAGCCCTTCAGGCTCCCGGCAGAATCTTCCTACTTTTTCTTTGCGTTTTGTTGTGCGGTTTTCGTGCTCTGATTTTTACCGCTATACAAATCCGATCGCTTGGGTTTGAAAATATGCCTGCCCCGGGCAGCCTTCTCAATTTCAGGCTTTCTGGCCTGAACCTGTCCTGCAGGCACAAACCTGAAGAGCACCTCATCATCCCGGATCATTCCCAAACGGAGACGAGCACGCTCTTCGACCGCAGCGCTGCCATTCTCAAGGGACTCAATCTCCGCCGCAAGCGCATCATTTTCACGTCGCAGCGATTCATTGGCGGATCGGATTGCCGTCAGCTCCCCCTGCAGTTCCGCGAGCCGGGAGTATCCTCCCTTTCCGAACCACAGAGACCACTGAACGGCAATCGCCGCTGCAATGAGTCCGATGTAAATGCAGTACCGCAGCATGTCGCTCCGAACCCCGGCTGCTCAGCGCCTACTTGATGCAGTAAAACGCCTTGCGCCCCGGATAGACGGCGGCTGCACCGAGATGCTCCTCGATGCGAAGCAGCTGGTTGTACTTGGCCATGCGGTCGGAGCGGCTCATGGAGCCGGTCTTGATCTGCCCGGCATTCAGCCCAACGGCGATATCGGCGATCGTGGAATCCTCGGTTTCGCCGGAGCGGTGGGAAACGACTGCGGTATAGCGGGCCTTCTTGGCCATTTCAACCGCCTTGAACGTTTCGGTGAGCGTACCGATCTGATTGACCTTGATAAGAATCGAATTGGCAACACCCTTTTCGATGCCCTCAGCAAGGATCTTGGGATTGGTCACGAACAGATCGTCGCCGACAAGCTGCACACGGCCGCCGAGGCGCTCGGTGAGCATCTTCCAGCCTTCCCAGTCACCCTCGGCCATGCCGTCTTCGATCGAGATGATCGGATACTTGTTGACCCAGTCTTCCAGGACATCGGCCCACTGCTCGGCAGTGAGTACTTTGCCCGAACTCTTCTTCATGACATACTTGCCGTCCTCGAAGAACTCGCTCGACGCACAGTCCAGACCGATGCAGATGTCCTTGCCCGGCTCGTACCCTGCAGCCTTGATGGCTTCGAGGATCAGTTCAACCGCCTCTTCCTGGGTATCGACCTTGGGCGCAAAGCCGCCCTCGTCGCCCACGGCGGTGCTCATGCCGCGGCCATTGATGATCTTCTTGAGGGAATGGAAGGTCTCGGCGCCATAGCGCAGGGCTTCGCGGAAGGAGGGAGCGCCGACCGGAATGATCATGAACTCCTGCAGGTCAAGGTTGTTGTTGGCGTGTGCTCCGCCATTGATGACGTTCATCATCGGCACGGGCATTTCGCAGGCGCCCATGCCGCCGAAATAGCGGTACAGGGGCAGGCCGGCCTCGTCGGCGGCAGCCTTGGCAACGGCCATGGAAACCGCGAGCATGGCGTTGGCGCCAAGGCGCGACTTGTTCTCCGTTCCGTCCAGATCGATCATCGTCTGGTCAATGTAAATCTGATCGGAGGCCTCTGCGCCCAGGAGAGCCTCGGCGATCTCACCGTTCACGTGCTCGACCGCGGTGAGCACTCCCTTGCCGCAGTAGCGCTTGGGATCCTTGTCACGCAGCTCAATCGCCTCACGGATGCCGGTCGAGGCGCCGGAAGGAACCGCCGCACGGGCAGAAACGCCGCTTTCAAGAAAAACCTCGGCTTCAACCGTGGGGTTGCCGCGACTGTCGAGAACTTCCCGACCAATGATGTCGATGATTGCACTCATGTGATTACCACCTGATAGCTAGTAGAGTTGTAACAGGAGGCCGGCGAAGTCAACGCCGGCCTGCCAATGAAAGAAAATTAAAACGTTGTCTCAAGATAGGGCGCGCTTTTGACCAGAGCATCGATCGCCTTGATGCTTTCGAGCAGCTCGGGCATGCGTGCGAGCGGCACCGAATTGGGACCGTCCGAGAGCGCCTTCTCGGGGTTCGGATGCGTCTCCATGAAAATCCCGTCAATGCCGACCGCAACCGCCGCACGGGCAAGCACCGGAACGAAGCGGCGGTCGCCGCCGCTCGAAGTTCCCTGCCCGCCAGGCAGCTGCACCGAATGCGTCGCGTCAAAGACAACCGGTGCATTCGTCCCGCGCATGATGGCAAGGCTACGCATGTCGCTCACGAGATTGCCGTAGCCAAAGCTCGCCCCGCGCTCGCACACCATGAAGTTGTCTTCATTCAGGCCCGCTTCCCTCGCCGCCTCACGCGCCTTGGCAACAACGTTGACCATGTCGCCGGGAGCGAGAAACTGCCCCTTCTTGATGTTCACGGGCTTGCCGCTCATGGCGCAGGCACGGATGAAGTCGGTCTGCCTGCAAAGGAAGGCCGGAGTCTGCAGCACGTCCACAACCGCGGCCACATCCTTGACTTCCGCCTCAGTGTGCACGTCGGTGAGAACCGGGACGCCGACCTGACGGCGAACCTGCTCAAGGATCCGCAGCCCCTGCTCCATGCCCGGCCCCCTGAACGATTTGCCCGAGGTGCGATTGGCCTTGTCAAAGCTCGCCTTGAAAATGTAGCGGATGCCAAGATTGTCCGTCGTCTCCTTCAGAAACCCGGCGATGTCGATCACCATCTGCTCGCTTTCAATCACGCAGGGGCCGGCAATCAGGAACAGCGGCGCACGGGCGCCAACCTCAAATCCGCAAAGCTTCATGTCGCGTCCTCTTCAGAGATTAATTCGGAGTCTCGCCCTTGTGCGCCAGAGCCGCCGTCACAAAGGCTTCAAACAGCGGATGTCCAGTACGCGGATTGGACGTGAACTCGGGATGGAACTGCACGCCAAAGAAGAACGGATGGTTGGGCAGCTCCATCATCTCGGGGAGATTTTCGCTCGGCGTGCGGGCCGAGACCACCATGCCCTTGGACTCGAACTGAGGCACATAGGCATTGTTCACCTCATAGCGGTGGCGATGGCGCTCGCCCACGACCGGGCCGTAGATCTTGTAGGCCAGAGTGCCGGGCTTCACGGGCACTTCCTGCTTGCCGAGCCTGAGCGTGCCGCCCATGTCGCTCGTGGCATCGCGCTTTTCAACGCGGCCGGAGTGATCCTGCCACTGGGTGATGAGCGCCACAACGGGGTGCGGCGTGTCCAGGTCAAACTCGGTGGAGTTGGCGCCGCCCAGGCCGCAGACGTGCCGGGCAAATTCGATGACGGCGGTCTGCATCCCGAGGCAGATGCCCAGGTACGGAACCTTGTTCACGCGGGCGTACTCGATCGCCTTGATCATGCCCTCGGTGCCGCGCTTGCCAAAGCCGCCCGGAACCAGAATGGCATCCAGATCCTTCAGGGAATCGGTGCCGTTCTTCTCAATATCCTCGGCCTCGACAAAGCGGATCTTCACACGAGTCTCGGTGCGGATCCCGGCGTGCGTGAGCGCCTCGTTCAGACTCTTGTAGCTGTCGGCGTAATCGACATACTTGCCAACCATGCCGATCGTGACCTGGTGCTTGGGATTGCGCACGCGCTCGACAATCTTCTCCCAGACGGACAGATCCGCAGGCTTGGCATCGATCTTGAGGCGCTCACAGACGATCTCATCCAGGTGCTGGGCGTGCAGCATGAGCGGCACTTCGTAGATGGTCTTCGCATCGATGACGCTGATGACGTTGTCCATGGGCACGTTGCAGAACAGCGCAATCTTTGCGCGCTCGTTCTCCGGAATCTCCCGGTCGGCGCGGCACAGCAGCACGTCGGGGTACACGCCCTCCTCGCGCAGCTTCTGCACGGAGTGCTGCGTGGGCTTGGTCTTGAGTTCGCCGGCCGCGGCCACCCACGGGCACAGCGTCAGGTGGATGAAGCAGGCGTTGTCGCGTCCGACGCGGAAGCTGAGCTGGCGGACGGCCTCGACAAAGGGAAGCGACTCGATGTCGCCCACCGTGCCGCCGATTTCGCACACGGCAACATCGCACTGCCCGTCGCAGGCCTGCTTGGCGCCGCGCAGAATCCACTCCTGAATCTCATTGGTAACATGGGGAATGACCTGCACGGTCTTGCCCAGATACTCGCCGTGGCGCTCCTTTTCCAGAACGCACTTGTAGATCTGGCCAGTCGTGAAGTTGTTGAAGCGGTGCATCTTGGAACTGATGAAGCGCTCGTAGTGGCCGAGGTCCAAGTCCGTTTCGGCTCCATCCTCCGTCACGAACACTTCACCGTGCTGGAAGGGACTCATCGTACCCGGGTCAACGTTGATGTAGGGATCAAGCTTGATCATGGTGACCTTGAGGCCACGAGACTCAAGGATTGCCGCCAAAGAAGCGGCGGCGATGCCTTTACCCAAACTGGAGACAACGCCGCCGGTCACGAATACGAATTTAGTCATTGTTTTTTTCTCAAAAAAACGACACGCACAACAAACCTCTTGGGAGATCAACCAATCCTCTCCCGCACGATCAGCTGTGCATGAAAACTGGAACCTGTACAAGCGGCGATTATACGTGAGGCAGGGCGCAAGCAAGCACCCCGCCTCGGCAAACCAAAGGAGTCCGGAACGGCTTGCCGCAACGCACGCTCCAGCCCAGGCGGCTTAGTTGGCGAACCACTTGCGGTAAATCTTCCCGTAGGTTCCGTCGCTGCGCATTGCCTTGAGAGCCGCATCAAGCTCGGAGAGCAGCTTCCTTTCGCCCTTGCGAACGGCAAAACCGAAGCTCTCGGCCTCGAAAATGGCGGGCTGAAGCGAGAGTCCCCTGGCAGCTGCAGGCTTCACGACCATGAAGTAGCCGATCACGGGCTTGTCAAGAAGCACTGCATCGGCCCCCTTCAGGCGAAGCTCCATGAATGCCTCGCTTGTTGCATTGAAAGCCTTGACGCGCGCTCCAGGCACCTTGGCGGCCATCTCCGCTCCCGTCGTTCCGATCTGAACGGCGATCGTCTTGCCCTTGAGGCTGTTGAGGTCGACATACTTGGCCTTGTCAGCCTTGCGAACGAGCAGTCCCTGGCCGGCCACGTAGTACGGTGCCGTGAAGTCGACCTTCTGAGCACGCTCCTCGGTAATCGTCACGCCTGAGGCCACCACATCAAGCGACTTTGAGGAAAGTGCAGGGATGAGCGCGTCAAACCCCATCGAGACGATCTCAACCTTATGCCCGGCTCTCCTGGCCATCTCGCGGATGAGATCCATGTCGAACCCTTTGTATTCACCCGTCTTGGAGTCCTTGAACTCAAACGGTGCGAACGTGGGCTCGCAGCCGACGCGAAGCGTGTCGGCAAAAGCAAAAGACGAGGCAAAAGAGGCTGCCAGGACGACGCCGGCGATCAGACCTTTGATTTTCATTTTCAATTTTCCCTACAGGACAAGTAAAGCTCCCGCAGCGGCGGGAAACACGGCAAGAGCCGCATCCAGCCTGTCAAAAAAGCCGCCATGCCCGGGCAGGAGATTGCTGGAATCCTTGATTCCCGCCTGGCGCTTAAGGGCCGATTCAAAAAGATCCCCAGCAATGGAAAGGGCCACCAGAAGGAAGATCATGACAAAAGCCGTGCCGAACCCATGAACTGCCACGAGCCGGCTGGTAAACACGCATTTGACGGGGAGCATGACATAGGCCACGACCGTCACGAACAGCACCGTGACAACAGCGCCGAGCGCCCCTTCCCAGGTTTTCTTCGGAGAGATGGCCACCGCCATCTTGTGACGGCCGAAGGCAAGTCCGCTGAAGTAGGCGAACACATCGGCCAGCCAGACAACCATGAACACCGACAGCATCAGCGGCCATCCGCCCTCACGGGCAAACCAGAGCAGCGCCGCCCAGGCAGCGAGCGGAAAGGTGAGCGCCATCACGATGCTGTAGCTGCGCTTCAGGCCGAATCCCCTGTCTCGCGCGGCAAAGACCACGGCAAGCACGGCAAGCCACACGCACGTCACGATCAGTTCAAAGCCGATGAAAAGCTCGCCTCCCGGGCGCACGTCCAGAAACGCCGCAGCGCACATCACAGCCGTTTCGATTCCCGCGATCATCCAGACGAACGTCATTTCAATGCGGGCGATGCGCAGCCACTCCCAGACGACGGCCCCGAATCCCACCGCAAGAACGGCAAGCAGAAGATTTTCCGAAACGGCCAGAGCCGCCAGCAGGACAGCCAGCAAAGCGGCCGCCGTGATCACTCGAGTCTTAAGCATTCTCGCCCTCCCCGGCCTGAATCTGTTCGCTTGTCTTGCCAAAGCGCCTCTCGCGCCCGTCATACCACTCAAGAGCCTCGTGCAAATGCTCCGGGCCGAACTGCGGCCAGTACACGTCGCTGAACCAGAGCTCGGCGTACGCCGCCTGCCAAAGGATGAAATTGGAGATGCGCTTTTCTCCCCCAGTACGGATCATGAGATCCACGGGGCCGGCCCAGGAGAGCGCGAGATGCTTTCCGATGCTCTCCTCGGTAATGGGCTCTCCGGCGGCAGCGGCCGCACGGGCAGCCTGAGCAATGTCCCAGCGCCCACCGTAATTCATCAGGACGTTGAGCGTCATCGCAGAGGCGGGAGCAGTGATCTGCTCGGCCTGAGCAATCGCCTCGCGCAGCTTCCCGTCAAAGGCGGCGACATCGCCCACGACATGCAGTCTGATGCCGTTTTCAAGAAGGGGCTTGGCTTCCTGGGCAAGCGCCTTGACGAAAAACTTCATGAGCGTCTGCACCTCATCGCCGGGCCGGTTCCAGTTTTCACTGGAAAAGGCAAACACGGACAGGTGCTTTACGCCTTCGCGCCGAGCCGCCTCGACAATGCGCCGAAGGGTGGCCACGCCCCGTCTGTGCCCCTCCGTGCGAGGAAGGAACCGCTCCTTGGCCCAGCGGCCGTTGCCGTCCATGATGACAGCCACATGATTGGGTAAATGCATATTTGAAAAGGGCGCGCTCCATGACTTCGGAAACGCTGTCAAAACTTAACAAAAAGCACCCGGACAAAGCTTCCCGCAGTGAAGGAAAACTTTCTCTGGGCGCCGGAATCTGCGGACACCTGACCGTCAGATGAAAACTGGCCGATATCCGCACTTTCGGACGGACTAAACCGTCATCACTTCCTTTTCCTTCTTGCTGACAAGCTCGTCAACCTCGGCGATGTACTTGTCAGTTGTCTTCTGAATCTCCTTCTGAGCTCCAGTGGAATCATCCTCGCTGATTTCCTTGGCCTTCTCGAGCTTCTTCACGGATTCGTTGGCATCGCGGCGAAGGTTGCGAATGGCAACCTTTGCCTCTTCGCCCTCACCGCGCACGATCTTGCAAAGCTCCTTGCGGCGCTCCTCGGTTAGCGGGGGAATCGGCACTCGGATGACATCGCCGTTCACTGCGGGATTGAGCCCGAGATCAGCCGTGAGGATCGCCTTTTCCAGGACCTTCACCATCTTGCGATCCCAGGGCTGAACCGTGAGCGTGCGCGCATCGGCTACGCCCAGATTGGCAACCTGCGTGATCGGCATCATCGAGCCGTAGTACTCGACAGTGATGTGCTCAAGGATGCCGGTGGAAGCACGCCCGGTGCGCAGCTTCACGAGATCGGACTTGAGCGACTCAACAGAGCGCTGCATCTTGCGTTCGGCCTCTTGCCGAATCTCAGCAACTGTACTCATACAAATTCCTTTCTAAACAATCATTTCAAAAAACAACTTAGACATGCACCAGCGTGCCTTCGGGCTCGCCTAGAACAACCCTGAGCAGCGCCCCCTTCTTGCGGATCGAAAACACCTTGATCGGCAGTTTCTGATCGCGGCAAAGGGCGAAGGCCGTTGCGTCCATCACCTTGAGGTTGCGGCTGATCGCCTCGTCAAAGGTGATGTCATGATACAGGGTTGCGTTAGGATCCTTGTTGGGATCGGCCGAATAAATGCCGTCGACCTTGGTGGCCTTGAGAACGATTTCGGCTCCGATTTCGGCTCCGCGCAGGGCTGCCGTGGTGTCAGTCGTGAAGAACGGGTTGCCGGTGCCGGCCGCAAAGATGACCACACGTCCCTTCTCGAGATACTTCAGGGCGCGTCCGCGGATGTACGGCTCGGCAACCTGAGAGAGCGTGAGCGCACTCTGAACGCGGGCCTCAACGCCGGCTCTGCGCAGGGCATCCTGCAGCGCCATGGCGTTCATCACCGTGGCAAGCATGCCCATGTAGTCGCCCGTCGCACGATCCATGCCGGTGGCGCCGAGCGCCACGCCGCGGAAGATATTGCCGCCGCCAACGACAATGCCGAGCTCCAGACCGAGCGCCAGAACCTCCTTGATGCTTTCGACCATCGAGGTGATCGTATCCTTGTTGATTCCGAACGCATCATCCCCCATCAGCGCCTCGCCAGACAGCTTGAGAAGGACACGCTTGTACTTGAGCTTCGGATGAGCCATTTCAATCTCCTAAGAGCTATAAAGTCTGAATGCGGCCGCAAGAAACCGCGGGCGGAAAACCACCCCCGGACGGATCCGGGCTTTTCTGCCCCGTCACTAGCGCTGCACCATGCAATTTGGCGAGGATCATACAGCAAAAAGGCGCACCCGGGTTGGATTCCCAGGGGCGCCTTCCGAGCCTCAAACGCACCCGCTTTCAGTGCGTCTGGAAAGTTTTCATTCCGACTTTTTAGGCCTTCTTGGCAGCGCTCTGCTGAGCGGCAACTTCGGCAGCGAAGTCCTCGTTGCGCTTCTCAAGACCTTCGCCGACCACGTACAGGGCAAAGGCGGCAACCTTGGCTCCCTTGCTCTTGAGCAGAGCGCCAACGGTCACAGAGTCATCCTTGACGAACGGCTGGTTGATCAGCGTGACTTCCTTGAGGAACTTCTGCACGGTGCCTTCGGCGATGCGGGGCAGCAGAGCCTCGGGCTTGCCGGCTTCCTTGGCCTTCTCGAGGGCGACGCGGCGCTCGGTCTCGATCAGAGCGGGATCAACGCCGTCCTTGTCCAGAGCCTTGGGCTTGGAGGCGGCGATATGCATGGCAACGTCGTGAGCGAGTTCTTCGTCACCGCCAACCACGTCGACGAGAGCGGCAATCTTGGAGCCGCCGTGCACGTACTGGTGGAGCTTGCCCTGAGCCTCGAAGCGCACGAAGCGGCGGAAGCTCATGTTCTCGCCGATCTTGCCCACGAGGGCGGTACGGACCTGCTCAAGCGTCTGGCCGTTCAGCTCGAGAGCGGAAAGAGCGGCAACGTCGGCGGGAGCCTTCTCGGCAACCAAGCGGACGGCGTCCTTGGCCATCTGCTGGAACTCGGGATTCTTGGCGACGAAGTCGGTCTCGGAATTGGTCTCGAGAACAGCACCGGTCTTGCCGTCTTCGGAGATGAACACCGTGACGATGCCTTCGGCCGTGATGCGGGCGGCAGCCTTGGTTGCCTTGTTGCCCAGCTTCACGCGCAGAATCTCTTCAGCCTTGGCGGCGTCACCGTCAGCCTCGGCGAGAGCCTTCTTGCATTCCATCATCGGGGCGTCGGTCTTAACACGAAGCGCCTTAACCATTGCGGCAGTAATAACGGCCATGTTGAGCTCCTAATCAATGTCCAGCCTGCGATCGCCTGAAGCGAGCGGGCGTTGGGATAAATTGGAAAGTTTTAATCTGTACAGTGAAAGCGGAGCGAAGGATTGTTTCACCTGCGCTCCGCCTCTTTTTTAGGCCGGGATCCCTAATCGGACCCGCTCAGCCTGATGTTGAAAAACGGCTCGCCTGAACGCGCTGATTAAGCGGCGGGAGCTTCTTCAACAAATTCTTCCTCGGCCTGAACCTCTTCGCCGGTCTTGGAGGATTCCTTGCCAGCGAGGATGGCATCGGCGATGCCGGAAGCGTAGATGGCAACAGCCTTGGCAGCGTCGTCGTTGCCCGGGATCACATAGTCAACACCCTCGGGGCTGTGGTTGGTATCCACAACGCCGATGACGGGGATGCCGAGCTTGTTGGCTTCCTGGATGGCGATCTTGTGGTAGCCAACGTCAACGATGAACAGAGCGTCAGGAAGGCTGTTCATCTCCTTGATGCCGCCGATGGACTTGTTGAGCTTCTCGATTTCGCGGGTGAAGTCAAGAGCCTCCTTCTTGGTCATCTTCTCGACGCCGCCGTCCTCGACGGTCTGCTCCATGTCGCGCAGGTGCTTGATCGTCTGCTTGACGGTCTTGAAGTTGGTGAGCGTGCCGCCCAGCCAACGCTGGTCAACGTAGCAGCAGCCGGCGCGCGTAGCCTGTTCGACGATGATGTCGCGGCCGCCGCGCTTGGTGTTCACGAAAAGGATCTTGCCGCCATTGGCAGCGAGTTCACGGGCAAACTTCTCAGCCTCGGCGAACTTCTCGACAGTCTTCTCGAGGTTGATGATATGAATCTTGTTGCGGGCGCCGAAGATGTACTGCGCCATGCGGGGATTCCAGAAACGGGTCTGGTGGCCGAAGTGGCAACCAGCCTCAAGCATTTCACGCATGCTGACGGACATTTTTAATCTCCAAGGTTAATGTCTGACGCCGCAGCCGAATGATTTGCGGTCCCGATCGGGCCACCTCGGACAAGCTGCAGCGCGCTATTTACAAGCCCTCAGTCAACAACGACAGTCGGGCCAACAAAACTCCCCTGCCATGGGCCGGGGAGGAAAGCGCGGGATTATATATTGTTTTCCCTGAATTGTGCAACACCGAAAAGAGCATTTCAGACAAAGGCGGCAGCCTTCAGCTCAGCTTGTGCTCCTTGCGCATCTTGGCGATGGTTTCGGGCATGTAGGGCATCACATAGTCGATGACCGTCTCGGCGGGAACGATCAGCACCGAATTTCTCCAGTAGCCGCTCTTCACCGCCGAAGTCATTCCGGCGATGAACACGCAAACGCACACGATCACCACGCCGCGGACAAAACCGAAAATGCTGCCGATCGCACGATCCTCGAAACTCACGCCTCCGGCACGAAGCAGCTTGCCGATCAGCTTGCTCGCCATGCCGCAGGTGAACAGCGTGATCACGACGATGCCGAGCGCCGCGAGGGCAAGCCGGATGAAGAACGAGAGGCTTGGCAGCGGAATGACATCGGCAAGTTCGGGAGCATACTTGGTCGAGAGCCAGATGGCGAGAACCCAGCCGAGAATCGCAAAGGCTTCACGGACCACGCCCCGACTCACGCCAAGAACCGTGGACACGAGCAGCACGACCGCAATGACCCAATCAATCTCATTCATAAATAAAAATTCCTTACAGTGACAGCAATTGAGGGACTACTGCGTCTTTTTGACCTGTTTCTGAACGGGCTTGGGCTGCGTAATCACCCCCTTGTGCCCATACTCCTTCATCCGCGTGAGAGCCTGCTCGGCCTGTGCCTGCGTCGCAAAGCGTCCGACGCGAACGCTCCACAGATCCGTGTTGCGGCTCTTGACAACCTGAATGTATGCGGGCAGTCCGAGCTTGCTGAGCTGATCCTTGCGGACGGCGGCGGCCGCCTTGTTGCTTGTTGCCACCACTTGAATGTAGAACCTTCCGCTGGGAGAGGATTTTATAGGCTTGCCGGGGTCCCTCTGGGTCTGCAGTCTGGCAATCGTATTGCCCATCGGATCGTCGGGCTGCGCAACGCTCCCGCCAGAGGGCGTCCTGACCGCGGTTTTCTGAGACTTGTCTGCTGACCTGGCATCTGCTTTTTTCGCTTCAGCCGGCTTGCGCTCGGCCGGGCGGACATTCGGACGGACCATGTTGTCGCTCGAGGACAGGGACTTTGCGACCTTTTCCCCGGACATCTGGTTGACCTTCTGGCGCTCGGCCTGCTCCCTCGCCTTTCTGGCATTGAGCTCCACCTGGGCGACAAGCTTCTGGTCACCGGCCGCAGGGATCGAGGTCACGGCCTTGGGCGCCTTGGCCTCGTAAGACGGCCGGAACACGGCAGGCGCAACCACAATCGCCAGCAAAACAATGGCAGCCAGCCCGATCGGCCGATGCTTGTTGCCCCCCCGCCCCCGCCTCTTTCTGGCCTGCTCCTGATCCTCCATCTCCTCGCCGAACGGATAGTCTTCCCGAGTCCGCTCTTCGGGGAAAATCTGCTCAAACTTGTCGCTCATCGCTTACTTGTGCCTGTCTGATACGCTTTTTGCCTGCGGATCCCTACGGGTACACGCCAAGGGGCACCTTTCCCCCCAGCGCCTGCATGATTGCCGAAACAGTGACAAAGGATCCAAATCCGATGATTTTAACAGCACGGCCGTCTCTCATCGCCTTTCGGCTTTCCGCGAGGGCCTGCCCGAGTGCATCTGCAACACAGTCAAAAGCGCCTACCCGGCTCATGTCCACGCCAGCCTGCTTCATTGCGCGGCAGAGCTCGGAGCTGCTCGCCGCCCGCGGCCCAGTGAGCGAGGCAACAAACCAGCGGGAAACAACCGGGCTCACAATTCTGGAAACCTCTTTCATGTCCTTGTCGGAGAGCATCCCGAACACGGCCCAAAGCTCCTCGCCCTCGGCCCTGTACCCCTTGAGGTTCCTGAGGAGGGCCTCGGCGGCATTCGGATTATGGCCAACATCAATCGTCAGTTCCGCGCCGAGCTCATCCCGGGGCTTGATGCACTGAAACCTGCCCGTGAGACGAACGCTTTCAAGTCCCCTAGCAATGCCGGACCGATACCGCGGGAAGTTTGCCCTCATGAGCATGAGCGCCGCCAGCGCTCCGGCGGCGTTCTGAATCTGGTTGGCGCCAGCGAGCGCTGGCAGCGGCAGCCCCTCAAGCCGCTCATCGATGCCGGCAACGCGCAAGTCAAAGGACTTGCAGTCAGAGGAGATCTGCGTCTCGAAGTCCCGGCCGTAGACATAAAGCGGAGCGCCGATTCGGGCGGCATGATCCAGAAGCGTCTGCGGCGGATTTCGGTCCGTGCAGACAGCGGGCCTGCCCGCTCTGTAGATGCAGGCTTTCTCGTACGCAATCTGCTCGCGCGTGCTGCCGAGAAACGCAATATGGTCGATGCCGATGGCGCAGACGATCCCGCAGTCCGTATCGATTGCGTTCATGGCATCGAGCCGGCCCCCGAGCCCGATTTCCAGAATCACCGCATCCAGATGGGCCTCGGCGAAAATCTTGAGGATCGCCAGTCCGGTGAATTCAAAATAGGAAAGCGTCAGATCGCCCCGCGCTTCGTTCACGGCTTTGAGCGCGCGCACGATCGTTTCGTCATCGGCCTCTTTTCCGTCGAGGAACACCCTCTCATTGAAGCGCACGAGATGGGGCGACGTGTGCATGCCGACACGGTAGCCGGCGCAGCGCAGAACCGACTCGAGCATCGCGCACGTGCTGCCTTTGCCGTTCGTGCCGGCAACGGTGAACACCGGACAGGAGAACCTGATCCCCAGCTTGTCAATCATGAGGTTCATGCGCTCAAGCCCAAGATCAATGGGCTTGCAGTGCAGCTGCTCGATGAACTCGAGCCAGTCGCTTAACACTCCCGTCCCGGGAGCCGCGATTATTTCGGTCATATCAATCATCAAGCCGCCCGAACGGCTCGGGCGGCCCTTTCTATTCTTAGAGGAAAAGTTCAACGATCCAACCGCCCAGGTGCAGGAACGGGCTGATGAAGATGTTCAGCAGTCCGCTGGCGATCAGCACGATCATGATGATCATTCCGTAGCGTTCAAGCTGGGCGTAGGAGGCAGCCAGCCGATAAGGCAGCAGCCCCTCCAGAATGCGTCCGCCATCGAGCGGCAGGATCGGAATGAGGTTGAACGCCATCAGCATCAGGTTGACGTTTACGCCGGCCGAAGCCGTTTCAAACAGAATCTGCTGAGTGAGACCGTCAGGAAGCGCAGTGACAAGGAACCGGATCACCAGCACCCACAAAATCCCCTGCAGCAGATTGCTGCCGGGACCGGCCAGCGCCACCAGAATCATGTCCCGCTTGGGATTGCGCAGGCGCGAGAAATTGACCGGGACAGGCTTTGCCCAGCCGAAAAGAACGCCGCTTGCGCCGGAGATCAGGCTGCCCACAAGCAGCATCCCCGGGATCAGCACGGTGCCGATCGGGTCAACGTGGGCTATCGGGTTCAGCGTGACGCGTCCCAGCATGTAGGCTGTGGGGTCTCCCAGCTGCTTGGCTGCGAACCCGTGAGCGGCCTCGTGCAGCGTGATTGCGAGAATGGCCGGAATAGCGTAGATCGCTATGGTGAGAATGATGTTTTGCATAGGCGGGCAAGTGTAGCAAAGTGCATTCAGAGAAATATCCTGCAAATCCCGAGAATGAAGGCGTAGCGAAGCGTCTTGCCGAGAGCGCAACAGATCGTGCAGCTCCATGCGGGAAGCCGCATCCAGCCTGCGGCTATCGGAATCGCATCGCCTGCAAGCGGCACCCAGCACAGCGCCATGGCAAGGGGGCCGAAGCGCTCAAGCCAGTTACTGGCACGCTCCGGAATCTGCCTGCGCTGGGGGATGAGACGGCCGATGAGGTACGAGCACATGCTGCCGGCCGTGTTTGCCGCGCTCGCTACGGCAAGAAGGCTCACCGTCTGCTCAGGCCTCAAAACCTGATAGGCAAGAACGGCCGCTTCGCTCGTTCCGGGCAGGATGGTTGCGGAAGTGAATGCGCTCAGCGCAACGCCCAGAAGGCCGCAGTCGGCAAACAGTGCGGAAAGGTCAAAACTCATGGCGTCAGGCACTTGTGCGGCGAGCACTCAGGTGCGAACGATTTCCTCTGAAATTCCCTGGCAGGGGAAAGAATAGTACTTTCTTTGTTTCTCCTCAGAAAAATCCTCCTCAACGGCTTTCAGCCCACTCCTGCTGTGGCATAGTTCCGGGTAACTGAGATCCCGGCTCGGAGTTGCTTCCGCCCCGGGGAGTTGTTTTGCGCGCATTCCGTCCGTTTATCTAGCGCGCCTCTTGAAATGTACCGGTTTTTGGCTTTTTTCCTTTTTACTTTTTCAGGAGTTTCTTCCCATGCTTTCCGACATTGAAATTGCCCAGGCCGCAAAGCTCAAGCGCATTGACGATCTCGCCCACGAGTGGGGTCTGTCCGATGAGGAATTCGAGCCCTACGGCCGCGACAAGGCCAAGATTCCCCTTGACCCGAGCCGCAAGATGAAGGGCAAGCTCATCCTGGTCACCGCCTCCTCGGGCATGCCCGCCGGTTCGGGCAAGACGACCACCTCGATCGGTCTTGCCCAGGGCATGAACCGTCTCGGCCAGAAAGCGGTCCTCGCTCTGCGCGAGCCCTCTCTCGGCCCGGTCTTCGGCATGAAGGGCGGCGCTGCCGGCGGCGGCTACTCCCAGGTGCTGCCGATGGAGGCCATCAACCTGCATTTCACGGGCGACTTCCATGCCATCACCGCTGCCAACAATCTGCTTGCAGCCCTGATCGACAACGCCCGTCTCAAGGGTCAGGTCGCGCTCAAGGAAGTGACCTGGAAGCGCGTCCTTGACGTCAACGACCGACAGCTTCGCTTCATCGTGGACGGCCTGGGCGGCTCTGCCAACGGCATCCCCACGGAAACCGGCTTTGACATCACCGCCGCGTCCGAACTGATGGCCGTGCTCTGCCTTGCAGACAGCGAGGCGGATCTGCGCGCCCGCCTCGATCGCCTGGTTGTCGGCATCAAGACCGACGGCTCGGCCTTCACCTGCGGCGAGCTGGGTGCAACCGGCGCTCTGATGGCTCTGCTTCTTGAAGCCGTCAAGCCCAACCTCGTTCAGACCATCGAAGGCACGCCCGCATTCGTGCACGGCGGCCCGTTCGCCAACATCGCCCATGGCTGCAACTCGATCGCAGCCACCAAGGCAGCCTTGACGCTCGGCGATTACGCCATCACGGAGGCAGGCTTCGGCTCCGATCTGGGTGCCGAGAAGTTCTTCGACATCAAGTGCCGCCACGCTGGCTTCACGCCCTCGGCGGTCGTTCTGGTCACCAGCCTGAAGGCCCTCAAGTGGCACGGCGGCGTGCCCCTGCCCGAAATCGGCAATCCCAACATGGAGGCGCTTAAGAAGGGCCTGTGCAATCTGGACGCCCACGTTGCCAACCTCAAGCAGTACGGCCCGAAGATCGTTGTGGCGATCAACCACTTCTACAACGATCCGCAGGATGAGCTTGAGGTTCTGCGCCAGCGCTGCGCCGAACTTGGCGTGCGCTTTGCCCTGAGCGATGCGTTCGCCCTCGGCGGCAAGGGTGCCGAAGACCTCGCCCGCGAGGTTCTGGCCGCCTGCGAAGGCGAACCCAAGCCCCTCACCTTCTGCTACCCGGCCGATGCGCACGTGCTCGAGAAGGTTCAGGCCGTCGCCACGAAGGTCTACGGCGCAGGCAAGGTGACGCTCTCGGACGCCGCCCGCAAGGATCTCAAGGCAATCGAGGCTCTCGGCTTTGAGAAGCTCCCCGTGTGCATTGCCAAGACTCCGCTCTCGCTGACGGCCGATCCGAAGGTGATGGGTGCGCCCAAGGGGTTCGAGCTGCCCGTGCAGAGGTTCATCCTCAACGCCGGCGCCGGCTTCGTTGTCGTGACAACCGGCGCCATCATGCGCATGCCTGGTTTGCCCAAAACCCCTGCCGCCTACAACATTGACGTTAAGGACGGCAAGATCACTGGACTGGCATAATACGCACTCGTCTGGTTGCGGCGGCTGGCCCCTGCGAGCCGTCGCGAAAGAAACGGCCCCGCCTTGACGCGGAGCCGTTTTTCTTACGGCAAAAGCAAAACGAAAGGATCTTCCATGCTTGACTTTGCCAGTACCCTGAACGGGTGGATCTGGAGCCCGTTTCTCGTGTACCTGTGCCTGGGCACAGGGCTTTATTTTTCCGTACGTTCTCGATTCGTCCAGCTGCGCCTGTTCAAGGAGATGCTGCGGCTGATGTTCCAGAAGAAGACTGACAATTCCGGCGTCTCGTCGTTCCAGGCGCTTTCCATGACGCTGGCCGGCCGAGTCGGCACGGGCAACATCGCGGGGGTTGCAACCGCCATCTGCTTTGGCGGCCCGGGAGCCCTGTTCTGGATGTGGGTCGTTGCATTCCTTGGAGCTTCGAGCGCCTTTGTCGAATCCACCCTTGGCCAGATCTACAAGGAAAAAATCCACGGCGAGTGGACGGGCGGCCCCGCCTTCTATATCGAAAAGGCCGGCCACAACAAGTTCTTCGCCTGGCTCTTTGCGCTCTCGAACCTGGCTGCCGCAGGCTTCCTCTGCCTTGGCGTGCAGTCCAATTCCATTGCGCTTGCTGCAGAACACTCGTTCGGGCTCAACCCTGCAATCACAGCGGCCCTTGTAACTTCGCTGCTGTGCTTCATCCTGTTCGGCGGCTTGAAGCGCATCGCCAATTTCACGACGCTTGTTGTCCCCTTCATGGCCCAGGTCTACATCGTCGTCGCCCTGATCGTCGTGTTCTACAACGTGGATCGAATCCCTGAAGTTTTCCGCATGATCTTCTCCAGCGCCTTCAGCCTTGACTCCACCTTCGGCGGCATTGCCGGCATGGCGGTGAGCTGGGGCGTGAAGCGCGGCATCTACTCCAATGAAGCTGGCGAAGGCACCGGCCCCCATGCGTCCTCGGCCGCATCGGTCTCGCATCCGGCCAAGCAGGGGCTGGTTCAGGCCTTTTCCGTCTACATCGACACCTGGTTCGTTTGCACGGCAACGGGACTCATGATTCTGCTCTCGGGCTGCTACAACGTTGTGGCGCCCAGCGGTGCAACGCTTTACGAGGGCATGAAGGGCATCACCGCAGGGCCCGTCTACACCCAGATGGCCGTTGACACGGTCATGCCGGGCTTTGGCGCGCCGTTCATCACGATCGCCCTGTTCTTCTTTGCCTTCACGACGATTCTCGCCTACTGCTACCAGGCGGAAGTGAACATCAAGTACATCAACCGCTTCATCAACAAGCCCTGGCTGCTGCATGTCGTGCGCGTCTCGAGCGCGGCTGCCGTGGCATACGGAGCGATGAAGACGGCTGACGTGGCGTGGATGCTGGGCGACATCGGCATCGGCCTCATGTCCTGGATCAACCTGATCGCCATCCTGTTCCTGCAAAAGCCTGCATTTGCAGCTTTGAAGGATTACGAGCGTCAGATGAGACTGGGCGTGGAACCGGTCTTCCATCCCTCCGAGCTCGGCATCAGCAACGCCGAGTACTGGGAAGGCGACCGCGCTGAGCGCAACCTTGAAATCGAAGCCAACGAAGGCATCGAGAATCAGCCCATGGCTCAGGGCCTGCGCAACCTCATCCGCAGTTTCTACGGTAAGGACTGACGCCTTCCGGCTTCAGACTGCCGCGCCGGGACAACTCACGTGAGCCGTCCCGGCTTTTTTTTCAGATGCGCTCAAGAAGCTTCTTGCGCTTTTCAGCAAACTCGCTCTCGCTCAGCAGCCCCTGATTCTTCAGCTCGGAGAGTTTCTTGAGGGCTTCGAGCGAGTCGGATGCCCGCTGCTCCGGGATCGGCTCCAGCTTGTTGCCCAGAATCGCCCAAACGAGCGCGACAAGCCACGTGATGCCGAAGAAAATCCCGACCCAGCTCAGAATCGCAATGTAGGTGATGTCCGACGGCGCCAGATTCCTGTTTTTGGCAATGATGATCGGAATGCGTATCAGAAAGATCCCGATGATGATTGCAATCAGGAGCATCACGCAGGCAATCGCAGTATCCATTCTCTCTCCTACCAGTCAAGATCGGGCTGGCTAAAACTTCGGGCCGAATTCCTGAAGGGCCTTGCACTTGTCGTTGCTTAGGAACTTTTCAAAGTTCTTGTTGAAGGCGCGCACGAGCTGAACCGCCCTTCCGGTCCAGAGATCGGCGACCTCATAGGAGGAGCGCGGATCCAGAACCTCGGAGGGAACCCCGGGCAAGGACGTTGGCACATCGAGGTCAAAGAACGGCAGCTTCTCGCATCTTGCCTTGAGGATCGAGCCGTCAAGAATGGCATCAATGATCGCCCTCGTGTTCGGCAGACTGATGCGCTTTCCCTTTCCGTTCCAGCCTGTGTTCACAAGATAGACGCGCGCCCCGGTCATTTCAATCTTGCGCGCAAGCTCCTCGGCGTACCTGAACGGATGCAGAAGCAGAAATGCACCTCCGAAGCACGGCGAAAACGTGGGAACGGGCTTTGTGACCCCAAGTTCCGTGCCGGCAACCTTCGAAGTGAATCCCGAGAGGAAATAGTATTCGGCCTGCCGGGTCGTCAGGATCGACACGGGCGGAAGCACTCCGTAAGCGTCTGCCGTCAGGAAAATCACATCCTTGGCATGCGGCCCCTTGCTCACGGGACGGACAATGTTGTCAATGTGATAGATCGGGTATGAAACGCGCGTGTTCTCCGTGACGGAACTGTCGGAAAAGTCCGGCTGTCCGTCTCCACGGATCGTCACGTTCTCAAGAAGCGCATCACGCCTGATGGCCCGATAGATGTCAGGCTCGTTCTCCTTGTCAAGATCGATCACCTTGGCGTAGCAGCCGCCTTCGTAATTGAAGACCCCCTCATCATCCCAGCCGTGCTCGTCATCGCCGATGAGAAGCCGCTTGGGATCGGCCGAAAGCGTGGTCTTTCCCGTCCCCGAGAGTCCGAAGAAAATGGCCGTGTTCGCCATATCCTTGCTGCAGTTGGCCGAGCAGTGCATCGAAGCGATGTGGCGCAGGGGGTTGAGATAGTTCATGATCGAGAACATCCCCTTTTTCATCTCACCGCCATACCAGGTGTTGAGGATGAGCTGGCAGCGCTCTGTGATGTTGAAGGCCACGGCAGTTTCACTATTCAGACCGAGAAGCTCGTAGTTCTTCACCGACGCCTTGCTTGCTGCAAGAACCAGAAAATCGGGCTCTCCAAAGTCCCGGAGCTCGTCCTCCGTCGGCCGGATGAACATGTTGCGCACAAAGTGCGCCTGCCAGGCGACCTCCATCACGAAGCGCACCTTGAGCCGCGTCGCCGGATTTGCACCGCAAAAGGCGTCGACCACGAACAGGCGCTTGCCGGAGAGTTCCTTCAAGGCAATTTCTTTCAGTATGCCCCAGGTCTTCTGGTCGATGGGGTGATTGTCCGTGGGGGCTTTCTCTGTAGGCCACCAGACCGTGTCGCGGGTCTGGTCGTCCATCACGATGTACTTGTCCTTGGGGCAGCGGCCGGTAAAGCGGCCCGTCATGACATTGACGGCGCCCAGCACGCAGAGCTGCCCGCGCTCATATCCCTCGAGGCGGCTGTCCGTCTCTTCCGCAAAGAGCGTCTCATAGCTCGGGTTGTATACAACTTCCCTGACATCATTGATGCCGTACCGCGACAGATCTACACGCATTTTTTCGACCGTTTTCGAGATCATGGGATGTTTGCATTGTATGCCCGAATCCACAAATTCGAAACAAAAACCCCGGGACATCCGCAAAGACCCCCGGGGAAAACGGATTGAGTTTTTACAGCCGCAACTTCCTACTTCGTAGCTTGAAGTCCCTTGCTCTTTTTCAGGTCGCCGGCCAGCACGTAGGTAAGGCCATTGGCAAGCATCTTCCTCAGAGCGGCATTCACCTGCGCAACCGTCAGAGCTTGGATGTCGTTTTCAAACTCCTTGGAATAGGCAAAGCTCTTGCCCGTATCAAGGAACACGAGCCAGCTCTGTGCAAGATAGTCATCCTGCGCACGATTCACGGCACGGCTCTGAATGATGCCCTTCTTAGCCTCGTCAAGCTCTTTCTGCGTGACGCCATCCTTGAGAATCCGGGCGATCTCCTCCTTCATGCACTGCTCGGCGCGCTCCAGGTTCTGCGGCGCGACGATGGCGCTCGCACTCCAGCGTGCCCGGTTGCCGAAGTTCGGCAGCGTCACGAAGCTGTACACGCCGTATGAGAGCCCCTCCTTCTGGCGCAGCCTGTCAACGAGCCGGTTCGAAAGCCCCGTCCCTCCTCCGATGATCCAGTCTGCCACAACATACGCGGCCGCCTCCTTGTCGCTTCTCTTTCCGGCAAAGTCAACGCGGGCGGTGAGGAACGCATTCTGCTTCTCGGGCGTATCGATCACGATGCGGCCAGCAGAAACCGGCCGGTACTCGGAACTGAATCGCTCCCAGGCGCTAGCAGGATCCGCGGGCTTCTTGGCCGCCAGGACCTTGCGCAGAACCTCCTTGACAGCCTGGACATCGAAGTCGCCCACAACCACGATCTGGCCGTGGTCCGTCCCGATGACATCCGCGAACCACTTGGCAATCTCATCGCGAGTGACCGTCGAGAGTGCCGCAAGCATTTCGTCCATCGTCATGGCGCTGCGGGGATCGCCTTCAGGGTATGTTCTGAAGTGGCGGTTCACTGCGTCACGGGCAAGCTTGCCCGGATCATCGGTCTTGCTCTGAATCGAGGTCTTCACCTGATGAATGAGCTGCTTGACCTGCTTGGGCGGGAACGTGCTCTTCGTGGTGAGTTCCCCCATGAGCTCGAGCGCCGCCACGACATGGTCGTGATCGGTCTGGAACGACAACGCGTCGCCCTGCATCCTGAGGTTGGTCATCAGTTCGGAGATCTGATCGCGGCTCTTTGTGTCGGTGCCGCGCGTGAGCATCGGCCCCACGAGCACATCCATGACGCCGTGCCCTGTCAGGGTTTTCACATTGCCATAGCGGAAGTCCGAGGCGACGGTGACCGTGCGGCCGCGGTTGCGCTTTGCAAGTAGCGCCACCTTCACTCCGTTGATCTCAAGCCGCTCGGTGCGCTTGTCGATATTGTCGTGGGAAGTGTCGAACGCCTCGGCAACATCGCCCTCGGCGCGGAACTTGGCCGAAGCAATCACATCCCTGGCGTTCGGCCGCGTCATGGCCGGCGCAGCCTTGGGATTATCGTCCGGAATGAACATGCCGACCACCCGGTTGTCCCGCACGAAGTACGTAGCTGCGGCCTTGTCCACATCTGCGGGCTTGACGGCAGCCGTCTTGTCGCGGTCAACGAAGAACAGCCTCCAGTCGCCAAGTGCAATGTACTCGGACAGATCGACAGCAAATCCTTCCGGGTCGGAGAGCGTGCGCTCAAACTCGGTCGCCTGCTGCTGCAGATTCAGCGCCACCTCCTGCTCGGTTGCCGGATTCTTTGCAAACGCCGTCTCGATGGTGTCGATCAGGATCTGCTTGACCGGTTCAAGGTCCGCCCCCTTGGCAACCAGAGCGCCGAACATGACGAAACCGGGGTCGAGCGTGCCCATGGGCCAGCCAAAGACCTGGCTCGCCTTGCCGCTCTCGACGAGCGCCTTGTACAGGCGCCCTCTGGGAGACTCAGAGAGGATGTCAATCGCCGTTTCCACGGCGCTGCTGTCATCGGCAAGGGCAGAGGGAATTCTGTAGCCGACCGCCACGAGCTGCATCTCGCCCTTGCGGCGGATCTGGAACTCGCGCGGCCCATCCGAAACCGGCTCGATCGTCCATTCCCTGGGAAGAGCGCGCTCGGGCCTGGGGATCGGGCCGAACAGTTCGCCGATCCAGCCAAGAACCTTGTTCTCGTCAAACTTGCCGGAAACCGTGAGAACGGCATTGTCCGGCTGATACCACTTGCGGTAGAAGGCCTGCAGATTCTCTATGGGCACGTTTTCGATGTCGCTTCTGGCACCGATCGTGCTGCGCCCGTATGCGTGCCAGTCAAAAAGCACGGACTGCATGCGCTTGAGCATCACGGAAACGGGACGATTCTCCCCCATTTCATATTCATTGCGCACCACGGTCATCTCGGTGTCGAGATCCTTCTTCGCGATGAAGGAATTGACCATCGCATCGGCGCTCCAGCCAAGAGCCCAGCGCATGTTGTCGTCGTTCGCGGTGAAGCTCACGAAGTAGTTTGTGCGGTCGACCCAGGTCGACCCGTTCATGCGAAAGCCCCGGCGCGTGAACTCCTTGGTGGGCTCCGGATAATTCTTGCTGCCCTTGAACATGAGGTGTTCAAGCAGGTGCGCCATGCCGGTTTCGCCATAATTTTCCATGCGGGAGCCGACCAGGTAGGTCATGTTGACCGTCGCCGTGGGCTTGCTTTGATCGGCAAAAAGAACAACCTGCAATCCGTTGTCAAGCTGATAGCTGTGAATGCCTTCGACACTGGCAAGCGGCTTGACGCTCGCCGCGCCGGCTGCCAGGGAAGCTGTAACCAAGGTAGTCATCATCAATGTCTTCAATGTCATAAAAACCTCAATCGTGCATGGAGAGACACGCCAAGAGGCGGTGCGTGGCGGGAGGATAGCGCCCCCGCCTCTCTCATCGCTTAAGGTCATTGTTTCCAAATGTCGCCATATGTTACAGCGCCTGCGGAAGCAAAAGGGCAAATCGGTAGAATGCGGCCCCATCCAACCACTTTTAGCCTCTCTTATCGTGAAATTTCTCTTCGACCTTCTGCCCGTCATCCTGTTTTTCACAGCATTCAAGATCGGGGAAAGCCATGCCCAGCAGACTGCCGACCTGCTCGGCTCATGGCTGGGCAGCGGCATCTCAGTGGATCAGGCGCCGATTCTGGCCGCGACCGCCGTTGCCATCATCGCCTCGGTTGCCCAGATCGCCTGGATCTACCTTCGCGGCAAGAAACCCGAGCCCATGCTCTGGATCTCATTTGCCATCATTGTCGTGTTCGGCTCGCTCACGCTGTTTCTGCACAACGGGATCTTCATCAAGTGGAAACCGTCGATCCTTTACTGGGCTTTCGCCGCAATCCTCGGATATGGGGCGGCGACCGGACGGAATTTCCTGAAGGCCGTGCTCGGCAACCAGCTTGAACTGGATCCGGGCGCATGGAAAAAGATGCAGATTGCCTGGATTGTGTTTTTCGTTCTTGTCGGCGTGATCAATCTGGCCGTTGCCTACACATGCGAAACCGCCACATGGGTTAACTTCAAGCTCTTCGGCCTGACGTCCCTGACATTCATTTTTACACTTGCGATCGGCCTATGGATAGCCAAGAGTGCGCAGAATGGGCACAATAACGGCTGATTCGATTTGATGTACCGGCCTTCCCGTCAAGGAGGCCGGTGCTGTTGTTTTTCAGTTTGCTAATTTTTCTATACCGATGAACACCAAGTACATTGCTGCGGCCGTTCTTGCCGCTTTCGCCGCAACCGCCGCCCAGGCTGAAGTCCAGAGCTTCAAGGTCAACGGACAGCTTGTCACCAAGGATCAGCAGGAGCGGATCATCCAGAATCTCGTGAACCGCGGCCAGCCGCGCACTCCGCAGCTGGAGAGCCAGGTCCGCAACCGCCTCACCAGCGAGATCGTTCTGCAGCAGGAGGCCGAAAAGCTCAAGCTCAGCCGCCGTCAGGATGTCAAGCAGGCCATTGAAGCCGCCCGCAACGCCATCCTCACCAACGCCGCGGTGAGCGAGTTCATCAAGAAGAACCCCGTCTCTGACGCCGATGTCAAGAGAACCTTTGAAAACGAAAAGGCTCGCTGGGGCTCGCAGGAAGTTTCCGTCCGCCACATTCTCGTCAAGGATGAGGAAAAGGCAAAGAGACTGCATGCACAGATCTCCAAGGGTGCCGACTTTGCAAAGCTTGCGCGCGAAAACACTCTGGATACCCAGGCCAACAAGAATGCCGGCGGCCTCATCGACTGGACGAGCCCGCGGCTTTTCGAGCCCGCCTTTGCCGCCGGTTTCAAGAATCTCAAAAAGGGAGAGCTTGCTCCCGCCCCCGTCAAGACCTCTCTTGGCTGGCACATCATGAAGCTTGAAGACACCCGAGCCGCCACCCGGTACAACAACTACAAGGAATGGGAACCCGTTCTGCGGCGCGCCCTCGTTCAGCAGCGCGTTCAAGCCCACATTGACGATCTGATTAAAAAGGCCAAGATCCAGAACAACGTCAAGTAATCAATCGGCTCTGACCTCTTCCGCTAGGCCGGTCTGGCTCCTCAGACCGGCTTTTTTTGTCTCCTTTTTGCAACGTTCTTCAACAAAAAAAACAGCAATTCTATTGCGAATGAGAATGGTTATCGTTAGCGTTCCGCGCAATTGGTTGCGAGAATCGCACCAAATCCATTTTTCTCAACACTTGCGAAAGGTTCACTATGAAGACCACCTTTAAGATCGCCGCGGCTGCTGCCGCCGTTGCCATGGCCATGGGCGCCAACGCCGCCAGCGTCATCCTGTACGGCTCCATCTCCACCGGCCTCGTGTACAAGCACACGCCCACCATCCAGGGCGAAACCGGCGTAGAAGAAAAGAGGTCCAACAGCTTCAGCATGGAATCGGCCTGGTACGGCGACTCGATCTGGGGCCTGAAGGGCGAAGAGGAGCTCGGCAACGGCTGGAAGGTCGGCTTCGTCCTCGAAAACGAATATGGGTCCGATACCGGAAGAATGGCCGGCGCTGATGACAACAAGCTCTTTGACAGCCAGGCGTATCTGAGCATCGGCAACGACACCTTCAAGCTTGCTGCCGGCCGTGTGGGCGGTCTTGCAAGCGCCGGCGGCGACTTCGACCTCGTCGGTGGCTTTGATCCGCTTGAAGCTGCCTTTGGCGTCGGCGGCATGGGCGCTTTCTCCTCCCGAGACAAGATGGCCGACAACACCCTCGTTGCCGAAGTCACTCCGCTCGACGGCCTGAAGATCTCTGCGATGGCCTCCCTTGGTGATGATGGCGATGACAATGCCAAGTGGCACCGCCGCGGCCACTACTACGGCCTTGGCGCTCTGTATGAGAACGGTCCGTTCGCCATTGGCGCCGTCGTTGAAGCCCGCACACTCTCGAATGTGCAACAGATCAATGACGAAACAGAAATCGACTACACAGGGAAAAAAACCGGCTACACCTACACCCTGGGCACGTCCTGGGACTTTGACGTGATCAAGCCGATGATCATGTACCAGCACACTCAGAACGGCAACCAGTGGCAGGATGGAAAGTTCGGCTATGAGGAAGAAGGGAATGAGTATCAGGCAACCTTCAAGGCTGACAGCTTCCTGCTCGGCTTTACGGCTCCGCTCGGCGAAGGCACCCTGATGGCTTCGGCCCAGTACCTCAAGATGAAGGCCGGCGAAGCCAAGCAAAAGGGCAATGCCATGATTTTCGGCGTCGCCTACAACTATGAGCTCAGCAAGCGCACCAGCCTGTACTGCGGCGCCACCTATGCCAAGGGCAGCAAGGGCCTCTCCAAGAAGTACAACGAGAACAGCTACCGCTCCGAGATGCGGGCCGACTACAACGGCTACCAGTTCGGTGTCGGCCTGAATCACACGTTCTAACCGCCTGAAGCGACTCACCCGCTGAGTCAGCCGCCTTCAGATGCATCGCGCTCCGGGCAACCGGGGCGCGATTTGTTTCGGCTAAACTTCTGCGCCTTGCTAGTTTTCCGCCGCGTTTGCCATGGCCAAAGATTTTCCGATCCGAGTCCTCCCTGAATCCTTCAAGCTGCCAAAGCCCGGCGCCAAAGGCGTCCTGCAGGCTGCTCTGCCCGCAACGGACTCTCTTGCGCTCACCGACCTGGCATCGCGTGCGAGCGGCAGCGGACAGCTCCTTGTCCTGATCTGCTCCGAGGCAAGCGCCATGCTGCGGCTTGCCGAGGAAATCTCCTGGCTCAACCCCGCCCTGAATGTCAGAGTCTTTCCCGACTGGGAAACGCTGCCCTACGACACGATGAGCCCGCACGAAGATCTTGTGAGCGAACGCCTGGAAACGCTCTGGCGCCTTACGATGAGGGAAACGCAGAAGGCTTCGGGCCAGGCGGTCGATATCCTGATCGCATCCGCTGCAACGGCCTCTCAGCGCATCGCACCGCCCTCTTTCATCGCGGCAAGCTCCTTTCTCTTTACCGAGGGGCAGAGAATCGCCTTTGACGAACTCAAGTCCAATCTCGTGATGGCCGGGTACGGCCACGTTGACCAGGTCATGGCGCCCGGCGAATTCTGCGTGCGCGGCAGCATCATCGATGTCTTTCCGATGGGCTCTTCGCAGCCCTTCCGCCTTGACCTTTTCGATGACGAACTCGACAACATCAGGCTGTTCGACCCAGAAACTCAGCGCTCCGTGGGAGAAACCGATTCCATCCGGATTCTGTCCGGACATGAATTTCCCATGGACGAGCAGGCCCGGACGGCTTTCCGGGCGCGCTGGCGGGAGACCTTCAAGGGCGATCCGGCCAAGTGTCCCGCCTATGTCGACATCGGCAGCGGCATCGCCTCGGCTGGCATCGAGTATTACCTGCCGCTCTTTTTCGAGTCCACATCTACGCTTGTCGACTACATTCCGGAGAGCTCCGTCATCGTCACGCATGGCGACGTGAATCAGGAAATTACTAGCTATTTAAAAGAAATTAACGACAGATACAGGTTTTTAAGCAAAGATATCGAACGCCCCGCCCTGCCGCCCCAGGCCCTCACCCAGACTGCCGAGGAGTTCTTCGTCTCGATCGGGCGCTATGGACGCCTGACCGCAGAGCAATTGCCTGCTGCTTCATTTGACCTCGCCATCGACCGCAAGGCGCAGGATCCCGCCCACAAGCTCAAGGCGTACCTTGAGAGGGCCGCCTGCACCAAGAGCCGCGTGCTCATCACGGCAACGAGCCAGGGCAGGACGGCGCGCCTCGGAGAACTCCTTCGGGAGGACCAGATCGCGGTAAAGGATGTGGAGAGTTTTTCCGAGTTCCTCGCTTCCGCAGACCGTGTCTGCCTCGGCGTGAGTCCGCTCAGCCAGGGCGTGGAACTCTCTTCTCCACCGCTTTGCATTCTGACGGAAACCGAGCTCTACGCCATCCATGCCGCAAAGCGCAAGAGCCGCATCCGCGAATCGGCCGCCCGGATCGAATCGATGATCCGGGACATCAGCGAACTCAAGGTCGGAGACCCCGTTGTGCACGTCGAGCACGGCATCGGCCGCTATCAGGGCCTGCAGACGATGTCCACCGCCGAGGGGCAATCCGAATTCGTCCGGATCGATTACGCGGCCGACGCAAAACTTTTCGTGCCCGTCTCGCAGCTTCACATGATCAGCCGCTACACGGGCACGGACGCCGAGCATGCTCCGCTGCACAACCTGGGACGGGGCGAATGGGAGCGCGCCAAGAAAAAGGCGGCCGCCAAAGTGCGCGACACCGCCGCCGAACTGCTCCACCTGTACGCGCTCAGAGAATCGCGGCAGGGCTTTGCCTTTGCAGAAAAAATCCCGGAATACCAAGCCTTCTGCGAAGGATTTGAATTTGACGAAACCCCCGATCAGGCAACCGCGATCGCCGCAGTTCTGGCTGATATGCTCCGTCCACGGCCCATGGACCGGCTCGTGTGCGGAGACGTCGGTTTCGGCAAGACCGAGGTGGCCCTGAGGGCCGCTTTCGTCGCCGTCATGAACGGCAGGCAGGTTGCCGTTCTCTGCCCGACGACGCTGCTTGCCGAGCAGCATGCGCAGACGTTCCGGGACCGCTTCGCGGCCTGGCCCGTCACGGTTGCCGAACTCTCGCGCTTCCGCTCCGGAAAGGAAACCAATGCCGCAATTGCCGGCATCAAGGCGGGCTCCGTGGACATTGTCATCGGCACGCACAAGCTGCTGTCGGAAAAAATTGAATTCGCCCGTCTCGGACTCGTCGTCATCGACGAGGAGCACCGCTTCGGCGTGCGCCAGAAGGAACGGCTGAAGTCGCTGCGGGCGGAAGTCGACGTGCTCACGCTCACGGCCACTCCGATTCCCAGAACGCTCGCGATGAGCCTTGAGGGAATCCGCGACTTCTCCGTCATCGCCACGGCGCCCGAAAAGCGGCTTGCCATCAAGACATTCGTTCGCCGAGAGTCCGATGAACTCATCCGCGAGGCCGTCATCCGCGAGCTCAAGCGCGGCGGCCAGGTCTATTTCCTGCACAACGAAGTGGAAACCATCAACAACCGGCTCGACCGGCTTGAGAAGCTTCTGCCCGAGGCGCGCATCGGCGTCGCCCACGGCCAGATGGCAGAGCGCGACCTTGAACGCGTCATGCGGGACTTCTATCAGCAGCGCTACAACGTGCTGCTCTGCACGACCATCATTGAAACCGGCATCGACAACCCGAACGCCAACACCATCATCATGCACCGTGCCGACAAGTTCGGCCTGGCGCAGCTCCATCAGCTGCGCGGCCGCGTCGGTCGCAGCCACCACCAGGCCTACGCGTACCTGCTCACCCCAGGAGACGAGGCCATCACCAAGAACGCCCAGAAGCGGCTTGATGCCATCCAGAACCTCGAGGACCTGGGAAGCGGCTTCTACCTCTCAATGCATGACCTTGAGATCCGAGGAGCGGGCGAGGTACTCGGAGACGAGCAAAGCGGCGAAATGCAGCAGGTCGGCTTTGACCTGTACAGCCAGATGCTCAAGACCGCCGTTGACTCTCTGAAAAAGGGCGAGGAGCCGAACTTCGAGCATCCCTTCGCCTCCATGTCTGAAATCAATCTGCACATGCCCGCCCTGCTTCCCGAGGACTTCGTCCCCGATGTCGGCAGCCGTCTGAGCATCTACAAGAAACTGGCGGCAACCGATGACATCGTCGCCCTGGAGCATGTGATCGACGACATCAACGACCGGTTTGGAAAACTGCCCGAGCCCGCGCGCGCCCTCATTGCAACCCACAGGCTGCGCCTTGTGTGCCGGGATCTGGGCATCAAGCGCATCGACGCGGCCGACAGCGCCATTGTCTTCATCTTCAACCCAAAGCCGAAATTCGAGCCGATCAATCTCATCAGGCTGCTGCAAACCCGGCGCGACATGCGGATGATGGGGCCTGAGAAGATGCGCCTTACCGTTTCAAGCGCTGATCTTGACTCGCGCGTGCGCGCCATCAGAACAATTACCAATGCCTTGGGCGGCGCCAGATAGGCATCCGAGTCTCGCTCGATTTATGACTATTTGGCTATAAAAACACGCTCTATGTTCGATTTTTGTGCAAAATTACACACAATCCTGACATAGAGTGTGTTTATGCAACTGAAGCGGATGACTCTCCGAACACTACGCGTATAGTTCAAGCCTTGGTTTGCGCCTCACTCCTTCTCTCGCTTCAGTTTTCCCATGCCTCTCGACATCATCCTTCAGACTCAGGACTTTACGTCCGAAACCCGCGCCCGCATCATTCAGACAGCTGCAGGCATCCTTGGATCCGCACCCACCGTATACAGCCCGACCTGCCTGCTCTTTGAAAACATTTCCCTTGAGCGCAATGCCCCGAAACTTTTGGAGCTCTCGGAGCTGTGCCGCGCAAGCGGCATCGATGCGGCCTTCGTTCCTGCCGGCATGAAGCTCACCGACTTCAAGGCGTTTTTCTTTGACATGGACTCGACCTTCGTGCGCTCCGAAACGCTCGACGAAATGGCCGCCATCGAGGGGCTGGGAAAGGAGTGCGCCGCCATCACGCAGGCCGCCATGGACGGCACGCTCAAGGACTACGCTGCAAGCCTCAGAGCCCGCGTCAAGCTTCTTGAAGGCCGCAGCACGCGAAGCATCGAGATGGTGTGGGCGAACATGCGCCTTTTTGAAGGACTCGAAACGCTTGTCCGGCACGTCCTTTCCAGGGGATTGCGCGTGTACATCGTCAGCTCCGGCTTTACGATTTTCACCGAACGCATTGCCGCAAGGTACGGGCTCACGGGAACCTGCTCGAATGTCATCGGCATTGACGGCGATACGTTTACCGGCAGCGTGTCCGGCCCGGCGTTTGCCCCCTTCAACGGAAGAATTCTCGATGCCGGCGGAAAACTCGAATTCGTCACCTCGACCATGGCCCGGCTGGGAGGCAGCCCCAAGGAGTGCGTCTGCTTTGGCGACGGAAGCAATGATGTGAAGATGCTCTCGGCGGCAGGACTCGCAATCGGCAATCATCCCAAAGCCGTGCTGCTGCCGCACTGCGATCTTGCTCTGCAGTTCATGACATACGAATCCGTGCTCAATCTCTTTGCCGACGTGCGTGCGCAAAGGTGTTAGCGGCAATGTCCAGAATCATCTGCTTTGATACGGAAACCACCGGACTCAGCTGGAGGCACGGAGACCGTGTTGTCGAAATCGGCGCCGTCGAACTGGATGGGAACCTGCAGATCGTCTCCAGGTTCCAGACCTATCTCAACCCGGAACGGCGGTGCTCTCCCTCAGCAACAGCCGTTCACGGACTGACGGACGCCTTTCTGGCGACAAAACCGAAATTTTCCGAAGTGGCCGATGAGTTTCTGGAGTTCGTTCGCGGAGCAACGCTCGTCGCCCACAACGCCCCCTTCGATACGGGCTTCATCAACTGCGAGCTCAGCAGGCTGAGCCTGCCGGATCTCTCGCAGAACGGCTGCGAAATCTTTGACACGCTCAGGCTCGCTCGCCGCCTTTATCCGAATGCCCATCGGGGGCTGAACGACCTGTGCATCCGGTTCGGCATCGACATCACGGGCCGCGCGCTGCACGGCGCCCTGCTTGACAGCGAGCTGCTTGCCTGCGTGTATCCCAGACTTTTGCAGGAACAGCGCGAACAGGCTCTGCGCTCGGAAATCCCCTGATCAAGCTCCGCCTGCAAGGAGGCTTTTCGCCAGCAGCAGGTCGTGCCAGCTCTTTTCCTTGGCGACGGGATTGCGCAGCAGATAGGACGGATGGTACGTCACCACGGTCGGAACCGTTTTGCCAAAGAGCGTGCACTCATGGTGTTTTTCCCTGAGCGCCTCAATGGAGCGGATATTCGATTCGGCCAGGAGCGCATTCACGGCATGCCTGCCCATGAGGATCAGCACCTTGGGCTCGAGCAGCTCAAGCTGCCGCATGAGAAACGCGCGGCACGCCTGCGCCTCCTCGGGACGGGGATCGCGATTGAAAGGCGGGCGGCATTTGAGCACGTTGATGATCGCCACGTCCCTGCCCCGCTGCAGGCTGACGGCAGCAAGGATGTTGTCAAGGAGCTGGCCGCTCTTACCGACAAACGGATACCCCTGAAGGTCTTCGTCACGGCCGGGCGCCTCGCCCACGATCACGATCGGGCAGCCGGGCTTTCCGGCAGCAAGAACGGTATTGGTCCGGCTCTCGGCCATCTGGCAGGCATGGCAACGATCGGCAAGCCCCTTCAATTCATCCCAGCCGGCGCTTGCAACAGCGGCGGCAATCCCCGGATCTACACGAATTTCAATCGGCGCTGCGGCTGCATCACCGAACCGAGAGGACTGAGCGGCTGCCGCAGGGCTGCGCGGCATGACTCTTCCGGGAATCGCCGCAGGAGCGGGACTCCTTGCCTCAGGCTGCCGCGGAGCGGAGACTCGCGCCGCGGGGACCGGATGGACGGAAGGCGACTGCCGCGGCACCTGAACTCGTGCCGCCGGTGCCGGCGCCCGTGCCGGCTGGGCAGCGGGCTTTTTGGGGAGCAGCGGATCCTCGGCCGAGCGCAGTATCCACTGCGGGCCGATTCCCATTGCATCCCAGATTTGGCTTTGCTCCCTGCTAAGCGGCATGCCTGATCCTGTTCCTGAAAACTGTCCGGGGATTATAGATGGGCCGTCATCAGCACCGCATTCTCCCGGCCCGATTCGGTGCGGTAGTAATTGCGGCGGATTCCGTCTTGGGCAAACCCGTGCTTCGCATACATGCCTCTGGCGCGCGCATTGCCTTCGCGCACCTCAAGACGCATCAGCACCGCGCAGCCCGAAGCGGCATCTCGCATCGTCCATTCGAGAAGCCTCTTGCCAAAGCCTCTGCCCTGAAAAGGCGGATCAATGGCAATCTCAAGCAGTTCGCACTCGTCAAGGACATGGCTGACAACGCTGTAGCCAACGATCACGCCATCAGACTCGGCCACCGTGCAGCGATAGCCGCTTGCAAGCGCATCCTGAAAATTGCCGAGCGTCCAGCCGAAGGGCTCCGCCCTGCGCGCGAGCCGGGCGACGGATTCCAGATCCGCAGCCTGCATGGTCCGAAAGGACAGTGGGTCCTGCGCCATCCCGGAACTCCTACTGCAGACGCTCGCCTCTGGCGCGCTCCTCGATCGTGAGCGCCACCCGGTTGCGCACATAAAGGGGACTCGCAAGGGCAGCGCTTGTCGTCTCTCCCCTCTGCGCCATCACAAGGGCAATCCTGGCGATGTCGCCTGCATCGGGAGCTACGCCCCTGAGCAGCGTCACGCCCGCAGGCAAAGCAAGCTTGTCCCCGTACAGATCCACGCCGGATCCCGCTGCAACCGTGCAGCCGAAGCGTTCGGCAATCTGCGCAGCATCCTGCGGCTTGATGAGTTCGGGCTCGGTGAGCGCCTGAGCAAGCCCCTCCCCGAGCTTGAAAGCTCCGGCGTAGCACTCGCCCATGCGGGCGTCGAGCGCGATCAGGATGACTCCGGCCGCCCCCATCGCCTGAGCACGCACGGCTGCCGCCTGCAGGTTCGAGACGGCAACGACAGGCTTTTCCAGAGCCCAGGCCAGCCCCTGGGCAACGCCGCACGCCACGCGCAGCCCGGTGAATGCGCCCGGACCTGCCCCAAAGGCGATGACATCGAGATCCGCCGGCTTCAGGCCGTTTTCACGCAAAACCTCATCAACCAGCGGCAGGAGCCGCTCGGTGTGCCGGTTGCGCTCCGTTTCCAGGCGAACCGCAAGTTTCTCACCATCGGCAAGCGCAGCGGAAACGCTTTCCGTTGCCGTATCCAATGCAATCAGTCTCATGATCCGGATCCCTCCCTGCGTCAATCAGGCCTGTTCCTGCGCGGCCGTTGCGCGAGGCACGGACATGCCGGCCTTCACGGCTCCGAGCAAATCGGGATCTTCGAAAATCTTGGCAAGCGGCTGGTTGAGCATTTCATTGCGCTTGAAGGTCTCCCACCATTGGGCAAGCTCGCCGCTTGCCACCTTGCCCTCAACCCTGGCGCCCAGAATCGAATTGTTTCCGTCTACGCAGAATGCTTCGAAGACGCCGAGCAGGGACGTCCTCTGGCTGTCGGCCACAAGCACCCAGGCCTCATCCTTGTGCTGTTCGGCAACCTGGGCCACGTAGCCGGCCCGTCTCAATGTGTCGAGAATCCTGTTGGCCACTTCCGGATAGGTATCTGCGGCGTCGCAGAGCGCTTTCACGGTCATCGCGGGCGCATCGCCCGAAAGCCTGAGCGACACAAGATGCTTGAGCATCAGCAGTCCGGTAAGGAAATCGTCACCCTTGCGGTAGCTGTCCAGATAGCGGCCGGAAGTGATCTTGGGCAGCGTCGCCGTCACGGCGGCGCCGGCGAAAAACAGATACCAAGCCACATAAATCCAGAGCACCAGAACGGGCAAGGCGACAAACGCGCCGTAGATGTTGCTCATCGTGCCGCGCATCACGTAGTACTCGAACGCCTCCTTCACGATCTGTCCGAGCAGGGCAACCAGCATGCCGCCCACCAGGGCATGGGAAAAGCGCACCCTGCAGCAGGGGATGAACTTGTAGAGCACTGCGAAGAAAAAGCCCTGCATGACAAACTGGCTGATGGGATAGAGCCAAACGACTATGCCCTTGTCGAGCCCCTGAAACGCGAGAGCTGCCGCCTTGCCGGTCATCGTCAGGCTCGCTGCCATCATGATGGGGCCCACGGTCATCAGCGCCCAGTAGATGAGCACCTTCTGGGGCATGGTCCGGGTCTCCGGGCTCTTGAAAATATTGTTGATCGTCCGGAAAAGCTTATCGATCAGCAGGAACACCGTCACAGCCAGGCCGATCACGCCGAAGGTGGTGAGTCCGGCCGCGTGCTCGGCAAACTCCTTGAGGTACTTGATGAGGATCTGGCTGTACTGCGCAGGCAGAAAACTCGTCGTGATCAGCTCTTCAAGCGCCGAGCGGGATTCTGCAAACGAAGGGAAGGCCGCAAACACGGCAAGCGACAGGGCAAGAACGGGCACGATGGCAAGCACCGTGGCCAAAGCCATGGACGAAGCCACTTCCTGCACATTCATTTCGTGCACGCGGTCCATCGTGAATCCGAGGCCGCTCCTCACGCTGCTCAGAAAACTCTTGCTGCGAATCTTGTCCGCAGGCGTCTCTATTTCATTGGTCATAACTGCTCCGGGCGCAAACCCCATGGTTATCTGGCAAGAATAGCCGAAAAAGCAAGAGTTTGGCTAGAATGGTCGGTTCGTCAGGAACGGCCTTGCGCCTTCCGTTTGTTTTCAGATCACTCTAGATACTAAGGGTTGCACATGCGTGCCAGTCAATTTTTCATCTCCACCCTCAAGGAAGCTCCCGCCGACGCCGAGATTCCGAGCCAGGAATACACGATCCGCGCCGGCCTGATCAAGAAGCTTGCCGCCGGCGTCTACACGTACATGCCGATGGGGCTGCGCACGCTGCAAAAGATCACCAACATCATCCGCGAGGAAATGGTTCGCGCAGGAGCAATCGAGCTCACGATGCCTGTCGTGCAGCCCGCCGAGCTCTGGCAGGAGTCCGGCCGCTGGGGCAAGTACGGCCCCGAGCTGCTGCGCTTCAAGGACCGCCACCAGCGCGACTTCGTGATCCAGCCCACGAGCGAAGAAGTGATCACCGCGATCGCCAAGAGCGAAATCACCAGCTGGCGCCAGCTGCCGGTGAATCTCTTCCAGATCCAGACCAAGTTCCGCGACGAGCGCCGTCCCCGCTTCGGCCTGATGCGCGGCCGCGAATTCGTCATGAAGGACGCCTACTCCTTTGACGCGACCGCGGAAGCCGCAGGCAAAAGCTACGACATCATGTACCAGGCCTACTGCCGGATCTTCGATCGGCTCGGGCTCAACTACCGCGCCGTGCGCGCCGACTCCGGCGCCATCGGCGGCAACCGCTCCCAGGAATTCCAGGTGATCGCCGACGTGGGCGAAGACGTGATCGTCTACAGCACGGGCAGCGACTACGCCGCCAACATCGAGCTCGCCGAAGCCAAGTCCGTGCTCGACGGCCGCAAGGCTCCCGCACAGGATCTCGTCAAGCACGCCACGCCCGGCAAGGAGAAGTGCGAGGACGTCGCTCCGTTCCTCGGCATCGAGCTCACCAGCTGCGTGAAGTCCGTCGTCCTTGCCCAGGATCGCTATGACGAAAAGGGCGATCCCCTGCCCGCGCTCGTCGTGCTCTGCCTGCTGCGCGCCGACCATGAACTCAACGAAGTGAAGGCCGGCAAGCTGCCCGAGCTCAAGGCAGGCTTCCGCTTTGCCACCGAAGAGGAAATCGCCCGCTGCTTCAACGGTTCCAAGCCCGGTTCCCTCGGCCCCATCGGCATTGCCAAGGACGTCGTCGTGTACGCCGACCGCACCGTTGCCGACATGAGCGATTTCTGCTGCGGCGCCAACGAAACGGGCTTCCATTACACGGGCATCAACTTCGGCCGCGACCTGCCCGAACCCAAGGTTGCCGATCTGCGCAACGTGGTCGAAGGCGACGTGAGCCCGGATGGCAAGGGCGTGCTTAAGATGCAGCGCGGCATTGAAGTTGGCCATGTGTTCTATCTCGGCAAGAAGTATTCCGAATCGATGAACGCCACGTTCCTCGATGAGAACGGCAAGCCGCAGTTCCTGGAAATGGGCTGCTACGGCATCGGCGTCTCCCGTCTGATTGGCGCCGCAATCGAGCAGTGCCACGACGACAAGGGCATCATCTGGCCTGCCGCGATCGCGCCGTTCGAGGTCGTGATCTGCCCGATGAACCTGAAAAAGAGCGAGGCCGTGCAGGCCGCCGTCAACAAGCTCCATGACGAACTTGCCGCCCGCGGCGTAGACGTCATTGTCGACGATCGCGATGTGCGCGCCGGCTCCATGTTCGCCGACTGGGAGCTGATCGGCGTTCCGCACCGCGTCGTGATCGGCGACCGCGGCCTGAAGACCGGTGAAGTCGAATACGTGAACCGCGCAAGCATGGCCGACAAGCACATGATCAAGACTGAAGAGATCGCTGCCTTCCTCTGCGAAAAGCTCGGAAAATAGCGCTGCTCCGACTGTCCGATCCCGCGCCGGTTTCGATCCCTTCGGAACCGGCGTTGTTTTTGGGAGCCGACAGCCTACTCATGGCTGGACGAAGTCCGGAAAATCCGTCAAAAACCGCGCATCTAGTGCCTGAGCACCCGCCAGATACTAGTTCTTGAGCCCGTATTACCGATTCTGCTACAATCGGGGCATGTTAAGCAGAAAAAGCTCTCTGCTGGTCTGGGAGAGCGTTCATTTATATGAAAAAAATCGCAACAGGTCCAAAACCAAAGATGACATGCGTGCAGCTGACGGCCTCCGTCATGCTCAACATGCTCGGCGCGGCCATCATCTTCATGCCCACCAAACTGGCCGAAATCGGCACCCTCAGCATCCTGTCCTGGATCGTTACCATCATCGGCGCCACGACCATTTCCTATGTCTTCTCCAAATGCGGCACATTCAGCCGGCGAGGCCGGCGTGGCGAGCTTCCTGATTCTGTTCGTCTGCAGCATTCCGGTTGCGGGCGGCGCAAGCATCGTCGGCCGGCTGTGCAATTTCTCGAGTCTTGGCATCCTCATCCCGATCCTGTTCCTTGCCACCGTCGGCTGGCACTGGTTCTCCCTTGACCGCTTCATCGCAAGCTGGAACCCGCAGAACATGGCACTGTTTGACGGCGTGAGCGCGGGCATTTCCATGACCCTGTGGGGGTTCCTCGGCATTGAGGCCGCGGGCGCCAACGCCGAGCAGGTCGAGAATCCCGAAAAGTCGGTTCCGATCGCCATGCTCTGCTCGACCGTGGGCTCGGGCGTCATTTACATTCTTGCCACCAACATCGCCTTCGGCATTGTGGACGTGGGCGAGATCGCCCGTTCGACGGCTCCGTTCGGCCTGGTGTTCGGCTCGATGTTCGGCGATGGCGTGAGCAAGTTCGTGATGGGCCTGATGGCCGTGTCCTGCATGGGCAGCCTCATGAGTTGGCAGTTCACGATCTCGGAAGTGTTCCGCTCGTCCTCCGAGCAGGACTACTTCCCCAAGATCTTCTCGGTCGTCTCCAGACAGAACGCCCCGGTCTACGGCATCGGCATCATCCTTGCCATCCAGGGCGTCCTCGCCGTGGTGAGCGCAAGCCCCCGCCTGCAGGAGCAGTTCTACATCCTCAAGGACATTGCCGTCGTGACGAACCTCGTGCCCTATCTGCTCGTCTTCTCCTCCGTCGTCGTGCTGATGCGTCACGAATCGGTGAAGCTGAACACTGCGACCCGCTCCGGCTTTGCAGCGGCGGCAGCCTCGGCCTACTGTCTGTACGCCCTGTACGCCTGCGGCGCAAACGCCGTGCTCTGGGGCGCGCTCACAACTTTTGCAGGCTTCCAGCTGTACGGTCTTGCTGCCGCGAAGCTCGAATTCCAGGGAAAACTGATAGAGTTCTGACGATATCGCTCAATTTTTGCCTGGCTCTGCTGAGCAGAGCGAAACACCCCGCGGGGCCAGGTCCGGTTCATGGAACACGCCCTCTCCAACAGCCGGAGAGGGCAAATTTTTTATGAGTTCGAAGCAATCCGGCGAAAAGCCAAAGATGACGTGTCTGCAGCTGACCTCCTCGGTCATGCTCAACATGCTCGGTGCAGCCATCATCTTCATGCCAACCAAGCTTGCCGAAATCGGCACGCTGAGCATTCTGTCCTGGATCGTCACCATCATCGGCGCGACGACCATTTCGTATGTCTTTTCCCGCTGCGGCACGTTCAGCCGCCGCGGCGGCGGCCTGGGCGGCTACACCTCCTACGCATTCGGAAAATCGGGCAGCTTCATGGCGAACTACACCTACGCCATTTCGCTTCTCATCGCCAACCTCACCATCGCCATTTCGATTGTCGGCTACTTCATGGTTCTGTTCGGCTGGAAGCTCTCGCCCATTGAAGCCGGTGCGGCGAGCTTTCTGATCCTGGTCATCTGCAGCATTCCGGTTGCGGGCGGCGCAAGCATCGTCGGCCGGCTGTGCAATTTCTCGAGCCTTGGCATCCTGATTCCCATTCTCTTTCTTGCAACGTTTGGTTGGCACTGGTTCTCCCCCGAGCGGTTCATCGCGAGCTGGAACCCGCACAACATGGCGCTGTTTGACGGCGTGAGCGCGGGCATTTCCATGACCTTGTGGGGGTTCCTCGGGATTGAAGCCGCTGGAGCCAATGCCGAACAGGTCGAAAACCCCGAGCGCTCCGTGCCGATTTCCATGCTCTGCTCGACCGTGGGTTCGGGCATCATCTACGTGCTTGCCAACAACATCGCCTTCGGCATCGTGGACATCGGCGAAATTGCACACTCCACGGCGCCATTCGGACTGGTGTTTGCCTCAATGTTCGGCGACGGGGTCGCCGAGTTCGTCATGGGCCTGATGGCCATCTCCTGCATGGGCAGCCTCATGAGCTGGCAGTTCACGATCTCAGAGGTGTTCCGGACATCGTCCGAGCAGGATTATTTCCCGAAGATCTTCTCCGTCGTCTCCAGGCGCAACGCCCCGGTGTACGGCATCGGCATCATTCTGGCCGCCCAGGGGCTCCTCGCCATCGTGAGCGCGAGCCCCCGTCTGCAGGAGCAGTTCTACATCCTCAAGGACATTGCCGTTGTCACGAACCTCGTGCCCTATCTGCTCGTCTTCTCCTCCGTGGTCGTGCTCATGCACAGGGAATCGGTGGAGTTCGACATCGCGGCGCGCACGGGCTTTGCCGCAGCGGCTGCCTCGGCTTACTGCTTGTACGCCCTGTACGCCTGCGGCTCGAACGCCATGCTCTGGGGCGCTCTGACAACCTTTGCCGGATTCCAGCTGTACGGTTGGGTTGCTGCAAAGCTGGAGTTCAAGGGGACGCTGCGCGATCCCTAGCCTGATCTTCCCACTCTCCTCTGGCTTCCTTGAGAAAACCCTATAGGAAGCCAAACAATGAGATGAGCTCTACCAACCTAAGAAGTGGAAATCCGTCAAGCAGAGAAGCAAAAATTTGCTAAATCGAGAAGGAAAGATCTGCCAAATAATGAAGACTAGATTTGCCAAATAGTGAAGCGAAAAGTTGAAAAACAGTGAAGTAGAAAATTGCCAAACAGCGAAGTAAAATCCTGCCAGACAGTGAGGGCAGAGTTTTTTGACAGCCTGTTATAACTCTGATCTATCATTGTTCTTAACTGAAAAAACAGCAAATTTACGAACACCGATCGGGTGTCTGAAGCCATAGCAAATTGCCGAATGACTTTCTCATGGGGCTGTGGATTGACTCGGCGAGCATGATGTAGGCCTGCCTTGGTCTGAAAGGCAAGCCCAGGAAGGAGCCCCCGTTCCCCGGCCCTGGGAACCCGTGTCCGATGCCTTCTTCGACTGCCAGTTTTTTCCTGCCCGGCGCCGCTCGCCCTCTCAGATCATCATGACGAGGTTGTCGCGATGAATGAGCTCGGGAGCGCATTCGTATCCGAGGATCTCCTCAAGCTCGCTGCTGTGCCGGCCCATGATCTGGCGCACTTCCGAAGACGAGAAATTCACGAGTCCCCGAGCGATCTCCCTGCCCTCGGGATCGAGGCAGCTCACCACCTCGCCGCGCACAAACTCGCCGTGCACGGCCTTCACGCCAACAGGCAGGAGGCTGGTTTTCTTGACCGTGAGAGCCCCGGCTGCGCCTGCGTCGAGAATCACGAAGCCCTCGCTTCGGAGCTGGTCGGCAATCCACTTGGTGCGGGCATGAAGCGGCTCCTGGGTGCTGAGCAGCTGCGTGCCGATATGCTCGCCCTGAGACATTCGGACCAGCACATCGGGTTCTCTGCCCGAAGCAATCACCGTTGCGGCGCCAGAGCGCACGGCGCGCTTTGCCGCGAGGATCTTGGTGATCATGCCGCCCTTTGAGAGCGTGCTTGCAGCGCCCCCAGCCATCTTTTCAAGCGCGGGATCTCCCGCCGTGGCGTCGGCAATGAAATACGCCTGGGGATCCTTTCTCGGATCGGCAGAGAAAAGCCCTTTCTGGTCGGTGAGGATCACGAGCACATCGGCCTCGATGAGATTGGTCACCAGAGCGCCGAGCGTGTCGTTGTCGCCCACCTTGATTTCATCCGTGACGACCGTGTCGTTCTCGTTGATGATCGGCAGCACGCCAAGGTGCAGCAGCTCAAGCAGCGTCTCGCGCGCATTGAGGTAGCGCTCGCGGTCGGCAAGGTCGGCGTGCGTGAGCAGAATCTGCGCCGTCTTGATCGAGTGTCTGGCAAACGTGGTTTCATAGGCCTGAGCAAGGCCCATCTGTCCAACGGCAGCCGCAGCCTGAAGCTGGGAAATCTTCTTCGGCCGCTTCTCCCAGCCCAGACGCAGAACGCCTTCGGCAATGGCGCCCGAACTGACAAAAACAACTTCGCGCCCGTCCTTGATGAGACGCGCGATCTGAGCGGCAAACTGCTCGATGCGGGAGAGATCCAGCCCCCTTCCGTCGTTTGTCACGAGCGCGCTGCCCACCTTAACCACGATTCTCCTGGCTTGTCCGAGAACACTTTTTTCCACGATTCACTCCACGTGCCTGACAGATGGGGGCGGACGCCCCCGTTTTGCGAACCGACAGATTAGCGCAACAGGCGCATCAGGTCAGCATATTTCCGTCTTTGTTCCCACATTGTTGCGGTAGAACCCGGGGAAATGGGTGGCAAAGAAGCTTTCCGCCTTTTCTCCCGTGCAGTGGCAGGCGCCGAGATGCCTGATTCCCATATCCTGCAATTTGCGGCAGGTGTAGGCGATGCGCTCGTCCCCTGCATTAATCAAATGCGTACCGCCGACGAACCGCCGCACCGGCTCTCCAAAGACCTCGGCCACCCGGCTCACGATGCTGACGATCCCGTTGTGCGAGCATCCGGAAATCACCGCGAGCCCCTCGGAGCCCTTCAGAATCAGCGCGACTTCCTCGGGGAACGTGTCCGTCACCAGCATCCCCTCCCGCATCCGGGTCATGAGGGGACTGGCCGCCTCCTGCGGGTCGGTGGTGGCAAAGCCGGACAGCAGCCATGCATTCTTGCCGAGCGCAACCGGCTCGCGGCCGACCACTTGGCACGGAACGCCGCTCAGACGCAGAGCGCGCTCGTTCAGCAGCGAGCTGATTTCCAGTTCGCCATCCTCGACCTTGCGGTACCTTTGTTCGAAGAACCCCTCGCCCACATAGACGGCCCGGGGCGGATCCATCGATGTCAGGAGTGCGGCAGCCCCTCCCGTGTGATCCCAGTGCCCGTGGCTCAGGATCAGGGCATCGGCTCCCGCAGGATCGGTCCCAAGCGCCCTCGCATTGAAAAGAAACCTCGGGGACTGCCCCGTGTCGTAGACGAACTTTTTTCCCTCGCCTTCGATGAGAAGCGAAAGTCCATGCTGGGCGACGAGCCGCGTGTCGCCGCTTGTGTTTTCCATGAGCGTCGTGATGAGGAAAGTCATCCGGAATCCCCCGTTAAAAAGAATCGGCCAGGACAGCGCCGACATGGCGACAATACCCGAAGCAGCACCTCTCTGCCCAATGGTTCGTCAGCCGGATGGGCTCCTGCTCTGACTCAGGTCCTGGTTTCGATTCCGACAACCTTGAAATCGAGCAGATCGATCATGGCGCGGATCTTCTCGTCCGTCACGCTCTCGTCACACTCGACAAGCGCCTGCTTGTCCTCCAGACTCACCGAGACGCTCTTCACTCCGGCGATCTTGGACAGTCCCTTCTGAACCGACCCGGAGCAATGCTGGCAGTGCATGCCTTCGATTTTGACAATTTTCTTCATGGTCTGACTCCTCTTCATGAGATTGACTGATTGCAGCTGGCAGGCCTGCGGACGAGGCCCGCGGCTTGCCGCTGAGAAACTTTTTGCGCGAACCCTCCTCAGCCTCAGGGCATTGGAAACCACGCAAACCGAGCTCATGCTCATGGCCGCCGCTCCCACCATGGGCGAGAGCATCCAGCCGAAAACCGGATAGAGCACGCCGGCCGCAACCGGTATGCAGATGATGTTGTAGAAAAACGCCCAGAACAGGTTCTGCCTGATGTTGCGCATGACGGCGCGCGCCAGCCGCATTGCCGTCACGGCATCGGTGAGGCGGCTCTTCATGAGCACCACATCCGCGCAGTCGATCGCCACCTCGGTTCCCGCTCCGATCGCCATCCCGACGCTGGCACGCGAGAGCGCCGGGGCATCATTGATGCCGTCGCCGATCATGAGCACCCTGCGGCCCTGGGAAAGAAGTTCGCGCACCTTCCCCTCCTTGTCCTGAGGCATGATGCCCGCCATGACGTTGTCGATGCCGACAAAGCACGCAACGCTCATAGCCGTCTTCTCATTGTCGCCCGTGAGCATCCAGACTTCGCACCCCATCCGCTTCATTTCAGCCACCGCCGCGACGCTGTCCTCCTTGATGGCGTCCATGATGCCGATCAGCCCGACAGGCTCGCCCTCCGCCTGCACAAACAGCGCCGTCCGTCCCTGTCCGGCAAGCTCATCCATCTTTGCCCGGACATCCGCAAACGCCCCTGAAAGAACTGAGGCATTGCCGATCCTCACGCGTCTGCCGGCAACAGTCCCTTCTACAAACCCAGCTGCCTGACGGAACTCATCTGCAGTTTCAATGTGAAGAGCGTTCCGTTCGGCCAGATCCGTCACGGCACGGGCAAGAGGATGCTCCGAGAGCCTCTCCACGGCCGCAGCAAGGGCAAGCACCTCTGCATCGGCATAACGTCCCAAGGCAACGATATCGGTGACGATCGGCCGCCCCTCGGTAATCGTGCCTGTCTTGTCAAGCACAACGGCATCAACCGATCCCGTTGCCTCAAGCGCCTCGGCAGACTTGAAAAGAATCCCGTTCTCTGCCCCCTTGCCAGCACCCACCATGATTGCCGTGGGCGTTGCAAGCCCCAGAGCGCAGGGGCAGGAAATCACAAGCACGCTCACGCCAAACAGGCAAGCCTCGTCCCATCCCTTGCCAAGCGCCATCCAGACAAGTGCCGTGGCGGCTGCAATCGCAATCACCACGGGGACAAACACCCCGCTCACCCGATCGGCAAGCCGGGCAACCGGAGCCTTGCTGCTCGTGGCTTCGTCAACGAGCTCGATGATCTGCGCGAGCACCGTGTCCTTGCCAACGCGCGTCACGCGCATCCGGAAGAACCCCGAGCGCACCAGCGTCGCTCCCGTGAGATCGTCACCGGCTTTCTTCTCAACCGGAACGGACTCGCCCGTGATGCTCGATTCGTCTACCGTTCCTTGCCCATCGATCACTTCGCCGTCCACGGGAACCTTGGCTCCGGTGCGCAGAACCACCGTTTCTCCAACCGCAATCGATTCGACGGGAACGCTTCTCTCGGCACCATCCCGCAGAACAATCGCCTCGGCGGGCACCAGATTCATGAGACGCTCGATCGCACTCGTGGTCTTTGCCTTGGAGCGCGCTTCGAAATACTTGCCGACCGTAATCAGCGTAAGAATCATCGCTGCTGAATCGAAATACAGGTGGCTGCCGTGCCAGAGCAGCCCCTGCGCATCTCCTGCCGCCTGCGCGTGCAGCATTGCGTAGAGCGACACAAGCGCCATCAGAAGCGCCGCAGACGAGCCGATGGCCACGAGCGAATCCATGTTGGGCGCCCTCTGCCAAAGCGCCTTGTATCCAACCCGATAGAACTTGAAATTCAGAGCAACCACGGGGATGGTCAGCAGGAACTGGGTGAGCGCAAGAGCCGGTGCGTGCGCGGGATCGTCAAAATAAACCGGCAGCGGGAATCCCAGCATCGGCCCCATAGCCAGGTACATGAGCGCGGCGCAGATACCGATCGAGACAACCAGCCGGACAAAAATCTGATGCGCTTCGGCATCCTTGTTCCGTGCAAGCGAGTCCTGCGGAGCTCTCTTGGAAGCTCGCGCCTGCTCAGCGGTCCCGGGAGCCGCTCCGTATCCCGCCTCTCGTACTGCGCTGCAAACTGCATCGTCTCCCGTGCTGCCCGGATCAAACACCACAACCATGGAGTTCTTCAGCAGATTGACGGAAACGGAATTGACTCCCGGAATGGGACTGACGGCCTTTTCCACGCGGGCCGAGCAGGCCGCGCAGCTCATCCCCGTCACATTGAACTTGTGCTTGACCAAAGCCATCTTGAAGATTCTTCATTATTTCTTGAACGGTTCGATTTTAGAGTATACAATCCAAAAAGCAATAACTTCCTTATTTGATAGGTACTTACTAAAAAGATAGCATGACCGTTCAATCATCCCCATCTGCATGTCCCTGCTGCGGAAACAGCGAGTCCGTTCACTGTCCGGTGGAGTCCACCCTTGCCCTGATCGGCGGAAAGTACAAGGCGCTGATTCTCTGGAAGCTCGTTGGCAAGACGCGCAGATTTTCCGAACTCCAGAGACAGATCCCCGCGGCGACCGCCAAAATGCTCACGCAGCAGCTCAGGGAGCTCGAAAGGGACGGTCTGGTAAAGCGTGAAGTCTTCCCGGTCGTGCCGCCTCATGTCGAGTACTCGCTCACGGCCGCAGGCGAGAGCATCAGGCCGGTTCTGATCGCGATGTATGAATGGGGCGAAAAATACCTCTCCGGCAAGGGGCTCGCCGCAAACTGCGGCATGGAACCGCTGGGCCAATCCCAGGGCGAGGCCATCAATTGAACGAGCAGTACAAAAATTCCCTTTTGCTGCTGATCACCGCAGCCATCTGGGGTTCGGGCTTTGTCGCCCAGGCGCTCGGCATGGAGCATGTCGGGCCTTTCACCTTCACATGGGCAAGATCGCTGATCGGCGGGCTGTTTCTGCTCTGCGCGATGCCGCTGCTTGACCGTCTCCGTGGCGTGTCTCCCAGTGACAAGCCCCGAAACAATCCGTGGAAAAACAAAACCCTGTGGGTGGGCGGCTTTTTCTGCGGCACGATGCTGTTCATTTCAGAATCGCTGCAGCAGTTCGGCATCATGCAGACAACGGTTGCCAAGGCAAGCTTTCTCACGAGCCTTTACATCCTCATCGTCCCAGTGATCGGCGTGTTTATGAGGAAGCGAACGACTTGGAACGTCTGGTTCGGAGTGCTGATCGCCGTCGCCGGCCTGTATCTGCTCTGCGTGAAGCCTGGCGACTCCATGATGCTTTCACGCGGCGACACGCTTGTCATTGCCTGTGCACTCTCCTTCTCGCTGCACATCATGGTGATCGACCGTTTTGCGCCGCTCGTTGATGCCGTGCGGCTAAGCTGCCTGCAGTTTTTCATCGGCTCGGTCTGGGGAGCCGTACTGATGGCGCTTTTCGATCCGCCTACGCTCGAAGGACTGAGGGGCGCTCTGGGTGCCATCCTGTTTGCCGGCGTGATGAGCAACGGTGTTGCCTATACGCTGCAGACCGTGGCGCAGAAAGGCATCAATCCGACAATCGCCTCCTTGCTGATGAGTCTGGAATCCGTCTTCGGAACGCTTGCCGGGTGGATCGTCATGGGTCAGACGCTCACATCCCGGGAGGCAATTGGATGCGCCGTCATGGGCGTGGCCATTGTCCTTGCGCAGCTGCCACCAAGACTCTTCAAAAAGCGCTGGACAATCTGAAACCGTGCGCCAGACAAACCGGGAAACTGCGCATGCGAAGCCGTACTCGCTTTGAACGGCTGTTAGCAGAGCGTTTCTCATAGCAGACTCAGATTTTCCTCCCGAGTACCAACGGAGGCAGCCCCGCCTCCTATAGTGGAGGATGGTTGACCCCTGCCTCCTCCGGATCCATTGTCTGTCCTTGCAGCGGTATGTTGTGAATTAGTTTTCAGTAATAATGCTGTCAACCACCCTCGCCTGAAGGCGAAGGCTTGTGAAAGCCTTGGGTGACTAGCCTAAGTTTGCCGAAAGGCGAACTACGTTGGTTGAGAATACATAGGCACTGCAGGATGTACATCCTAGTCCTGCACTCTGCGG
>ODAI013821646.1_pt1 | contig 54954 bp, 101 predicted proteins | sample 1539321 | NCBI WGS metagenome assembly ODAI01 (sample SAMN02144231, study PRJEB22623) | gut metagenome | biome: sheep rumen | host: Ovis aries | place: New Zealand | reverse complement strand
TCTCAGATGGAAGAAATCAGAGAGGGCCTTGACTCTAATATTGATGTGAGCCAATACGCAGATCCGGAGTTTGATTGGCAGCGAATGGGAGATATCAGACGACTTCTTGAAAAAGGGCTCCCTACAGACTATGCAAAATTGTCTAAGAACGACAAAGCAAAAGCATCTTGGGCAAGAGTTAAGAAAGCTCTTGATTCTGGAAATTATAGCTCAGTTACAGAAATTGAGGACGAGTTTGATTTAATGACTCTTGAAGGTTCTGCAGCAAACAAACTCGGAATCTCTTTTGAAGAAGCAAACGACGGCTCAATTACATTCAAAGACCATGACGGAGCTGCCATCGCAAGCTTAACTTCACAAGAGTATGACAATATTGTAGAAGACGCAATCAAGAATTCATCAACTCGATCAAGCTTTACAAAAGCATTTGCAACAAGACTTAAGCACATCTTAGGTCTATGATATTTACATTTAAGGATGGTATGACAAATGAAAAGATACATAAGTGCAGCAACTAAGAAGCAAAGAACAGCATACATCTTCAGCTCTACAGAATTGTCTGATAGAGAAGAAATTTTATTAGAATGGGCAGGGGATAGTATAGATCCTGGCCTTAGTTTAGATGAACAGATACGCCAAGCTGAAGAAATTGCTGAAGAAAATGGATGGACTGCATTTGATTCTGCAGATAAAGAGTTTGAGCATTTCTGGGATGTAGAAGACGGAGATATAAAACGCGTTTTCAATGACTTTGATGTAGCATATGGGAACGGAGAGAGATTATACCCCATGGATTATCAAAATGGTGCACAGGAAGCATTTTATGAGTGGGTCAAGAAAAACCATCCCGAAGCCGATACTTCTTCCATTTCTGTTGATGATGGTCTACAGTTTACTGACCTTCAACTAAGACAAATCAAATTAGGCCGCGAATCTGGAGTCGATGTTAGCTGGTATGCCAATCCGAAGTTTGACAGTATGCAGATGAAGCAAATCAGACTGGGGCTTGAATCGAAGCTTGATGTCAGCATATATGCAGATCCTAAGTTTGACTCCCTTCAGATGGAAGAAATCAGACTCGGTCTTGAATCTGGCCTTGATGTTAGTGAGTATGCAAATCTAAAGTATGATACGCGTCAAATGCGTCAAATCAAAAAAGGCCTTGAATCTGGCCTTGACATCAGCTGGTATGCCGATCCGAAATTTGACGGTATGCAGATGACACAGATTAGAGAAGGCCTTGAATCTGGCCTTGACATCAGCTGGTATGCCGATCCGAAATTTGATTGGGAGCAAATGTGGCGGATACTGGAAGGTCTTGAGTTAGGACTTGATGTTAGTCAATATGCTGATCCAAAGTTAGATGCCGATCAGATGAAAGAAATCAGACAACTTCTTGAACAAAGAGAATAGATAAACATAATTAAATATAGTAGAAATATTCCTGGGACAGTCTCTGATAACCTAGCCCAGTTAAATATACAACAAAAACAGCTAACTGAAGAAATCGTTATAAATGATGTAAAGCTGTTTATATAGTTTTACATCATTTTTAATTACAATATTCAGAAAATACACATAAATCCTTAAAATGCGATTGTGCATCAATCTATATTTCCTAAAATCGTTATAATAATGTAATTTTAAACCGAGTTATGTATTTTTGATGACATCCTCGGTGTAAAATAATAAAAAATAATTCAAAGGAGGTTCTATTCAACATGGAAGGTAGAACAAAAGAACAGCTCGAAGGAGTTACACTTCTAGGTAATCAGAATACTAAGTACAAGTATGACTATGATCCTAGTGTGCTAGAGACATTTGTAAACAAGCATCCAGAGAATGATTATGTAGTCACTTTTGACGCATATGAATTCACTAGTCTGTGTCCTAAGACAGGTCAGCCTGATCTTGCTAAGGTCATTATTAGCTATATCCCTAATGAGAAAATGGTAGAGTCTAAGTCACTCAAGCTCTACTTATTCAGCTTCAGAAACCACGGGGATTTTCACGAGGATTGCATGAACATTATCATGAAAGATCTTATTAAGTTGATGAATCCTAAGTATATTGAGGTCAGAGGCATCTTTGCACCTCGCGGAGGCATTAGTATTTTTCCTATGGCTAACTGGGCTAACCCTGATTTCGATTTTGCTGAATTTGCAAAGCAGCGCAAGTTAGATGCACTTCGTGATGGGTCTAATCGAACAATCAGATTTGATATGTAATGGAGGAAACAGAATATGAAGGCATTAGTATTAAATTCAGGTGGGTGTGACAGCACAACACTTGTAGGGCTTGCAGTAAGCAAGTACGGAGCAGAAAATGTTGTAACAGCTTCTCTTTATTACGGCCAGAAGCATGATAAGGAGCTTAAATGTGCTCAGAAAGTAGCAGAACATTATGGTGTTCGTCACATTGAAGAGGATATTTCATCTGTTATGAAGTATGCAGGAGATGTATGCTCACTTGTTAAGGGCTCTAAGGAAGAGATTATAGACAAGAGTTACGCTGAGCAGATTGAAGAGAACGGAGACGGCAGAGTGAGTACATATGTACCATTCAGAAATGGTCTCCTGTTGTCTATTGCAGCAGCTTACGCAGATAGTTTATTCCCTGGAGAACAGGTTGAGATTTATTATGGAGCACATGCTGACGATGCAGCAGGTGAGGCGTATGCTGACTGCTCTGAGGAGTTTGCGGCAGCTATGGACAAGGCAATCAATATCGGAACATATGGAAACATTCATGTAGTCCGCCCACTTATCGACCTCAACAAGGCCGGTGTAGTTAAGTTAGGACTTGACTTAAAAGTCCCTTATGAACTTACAACTAGCTGTTATCATGGGCGAGAGAAGGCTTGTGGAGTATGTGGTACATGTATTGACCGAATCGCAGCTTTCCGTGCTAATGGTGCAATTGATCCAATTGAATATGAGATTGCAGATCCATTTGCAGATTTAAGAGTGAAAGGAGACAACTAATGAACAGAATACAGACAGTAGTAAGTTTTGAAGCTGCACATAGATTGTACGGAGTTGATACTTACTCAGCTGAATGCCGTGAGTCTGTTCACGGTCATTCTTACAAGGCTACAGTAGTGGCTGGTCGCACAAATAACAATGAGGCAAATATGGTTATGGATTTCAAGCTGTTCAAGAAGATTGTAAGAGAAGAAGTTGAGGACAAGTATGATCATTCTATTATTCTTAGGGATATTGATCCTCTTGTTCCTGCTTTCAAAGAACTTGCACCTGAGCAGAAGTTGAATGTAGTAGCAGATAGCCCTACAGCTGAATGGATGGCTGCTTCATTTTTCGCTTCTATTGAATCAGCTTTGCAGAAGGTTGATCCTGAGGTTCGCTTAGTTTCTGTAGCCGTTCAGGAAACAGAGAATAATATTGCTACTTATATCAAGGAGGCATAACATGAATATTTCAGAGATATTCTTTTCAATTGATGGGGAAGGCAAACGAGCTGGCCTCCCTGTTATTTTCATCAGAACATACGGATGCAATATACAGTGTAGATACTGTGATTCAGCATACGCTTGTACAGAAGGTGAATTCCGTCAGATGTCTATTGACGACATCCTCGGAGAGGTTCAGCAGTATAACTGCAACCGAATTACATTTACAGGAGGAGAGCCACTCCTTCAGAAAGATGCTCGAGAATTGCTTGAGGCATTGAATAAGGACGGCTATGATGTGAATGTAGAAACAAACGGAACAGTTGATGTAACTCCGTTCTACGATTTGGAGAATGTTTGGTTTACAATAGATTACAAGTGCCCTTCCAGCGGAATGGAACCCCACATGTTATATCCTGAGTTATTCAACTCAATGCGTAGCCAGGATGTGCTTAAATTCGTAGTAGGATGTCATGAAGATCTGGTCAAAGCTACAGAAGTGATTCGTTCTATCGATAGCAAACCTGCAGTATACTTCAGTCCAGTTTTCGGCTGGATTAAGCCAAGCGAGATTGTAACATATATGCTTGCAACAGGTTTGAATGATGTGAAATTCCAGCTACAGATCCATAAGTTTGTGTGGGATAAGGACAAGAGAGGAGTATAGTGTATATGAAGAATTTAGATATGCCTAAAGTAGAAGAGGCAGTAAAGAATCTACTTATTGCATTGGGTGAAGATGTAGATCGCGAAGGGCTCAAAGATACTCCTAGGCGAGTTGCTAAGTACTGGGCAGAGTTACTTGAAGGTGAAGATTACACAAATCAGGAAATCGCGGATATGTTCAGAAAGGACTTCCAGGTAACTTACGATTCAATGGTAATCAAAGAGTGCCAGAATGTATTTTCAACTTGTGAGCATCATATGGCCACCATGTACAATGGCACATTTTATGTTGCATACGTTCCTGAGTATTGGAACGGAATTGATGATTCAGAAGGTTACAGAGTAATCGGCTTGAGTAAGATTCCTAGAATAGTAGATATGTGCTCTAAGAGATTGCAGCTTCAGGAGAAGTTGTGCGCAGACATTGCAGAGTGCATTCAGCTGGCTACAGGAAGCAAGCAGGTATATGTTCGATCTATCATGGATCATGCTTGTGTAAGCGCTCGAGGAGCAAAGTCGTCAGGTGTAACTGATGTAACTTACATTACTCCTAAGCTTCGAACTGATGTAGAAACTCGTAAAGAGATCGAAAGCAAAGTTCAGGAATTGCATCTATCGTCAGCTCGACGATAAGGAAGTAAGGCTGTTTGGCTTTGTTATATAGGCCAAACAGCTTTTTAATATTGAGGGTATAAATGTTATGGAAGAATGGAAAGTAATATCAGAATTCCCAAATTACAAAGTCTCTAATACAGGCAAAGTAATGAATATTAAGAGAAATAGATTGTTGAAATCAGGTGTCTCAGGCAACCAAGTAGAATATGTAGTACTTTATTCAGGCAATGTGCAGCATACTCGGTCAGTAGCTAAACTAGTAGCGCATGCATTCCTGCCTGGGCTAACAGAATATCATAAAGTTGTCCACATTGATGGAAATTCGCTGAATAATCGTCTGAGTAACTTGACTGTAGCTAGAGGTGTACATTCTCAAACCACTGTAGGTAAGCATGGAGTCAAAGTATACTGTGCCAACCTCGGTACAGTCTATCCTACAATAACTGAGTGTTGTGAGGCTCTTAATATTAAGAACAAAGGCCTTTCTGATTTAATCAAGCGAGGTGAGCCTATTGACGGGGTGTGGGAACTAAAATTCATATAGGATAGGAGTATAAGGAAACATGATAGGAAACCATGAAGAGATAATGAAAGCAGCAGCTGAAATGGCTGAATTCACTTCTACAAATAATATTGGAGGGCCTTTTGGAGCTGCTGTAACTGATAAAGACGGCAATGTGATAGCAATTTCATCTAATACAGTGTTACATAATTCAGACCCTACTTGTCATGCAGAAATGAATGCAATACGATTAGCAGCTAAACATCTAGGTACACATGACCTTTCAGGATGTTCAATATATGCTACTGGAGCCCCATGTCCAATGTGCTTAAGTGCTATCTTATGGGCTAACATTGACAAGTTGTATATCAGCGGCCTGCCTGAAGATGCGGCAGCTATTGGGTTCAGAGATGATTGGATGTTTGATTATTTAGCTAACAACAAAGTAAACAGTACTGATGTGTTAGAAGTCGAGGAAGTTGACCGGTCAATCGCACAATCATTATATAGTAGCTACGCTAAAGATGGAGTAATTTACTAAGATTATGGAATACGATGTTGAAGAAGTAATTGACAAGTTAGAGGCACTTGGATATGTTCGACCTTATCGACGGACAGGTAACTGGTACCAAGTAGCTTGTCCATTCCACAATAACGGACAAGAGAAGAAGCCATCGTGCGGCATACTGCTACATGATGAATATAAGAATGGATCGTTGTACAAGCAGGGAACATGGCATTGTTTTGCTTGTGGTTATTCAGGTGATATGCCTCACGCTATAACAGACTTGTTTAAGCTCAGAGGTATAACTACATCTGGATTAGATTGGATGAAAGAAAATGTCCCTGGATTTGCTGGAACAGATTTTAAAGTAGATTCACTTCTTCCAGATGGAATGCTAGGAGATGTGATGGATAAGTTTGCTGCAGACAATCTAAAGCTAAAGTTCCAAGCAAAAAAGGTCAACTATGTAAGCGAAGAAGAACTTGCTTCATATAGGTTCACAGTCCCATACATGTATGAACGAAAGCTTACTGATGAAATAATAGCAAAGTATGATGTAGGGTTTGATGCAAATCACATTCCGCCAGGAAGAAAAAAGCCGCTACCTTGCATAACATTTCCTGTAAGAGATATATACGGCAGGACATTATTCTTCTGTCGTAGGTCTGTAGAGGGTAAGTATTTCAACTACCCTGAGGGAGTAAGCAAACCTGTGTATGGTGTATATGAATTACCTAAAGATGCTAAGTCAGTTATAGTTTGTGAGTCTGTATTTAACTGCTTAACAGCTGTAGCATATGGATTCAATGCTGTTGCTTTACTTGGCACAGGAAACTCTGAACAGATAAAGCAGCTGAAGCGACTAGGTGTTCGAGAGTATGTGCTTTGTATGGATGGAGATCCTGCAGGCAGAAAAGCTACTGCAAAGTTATCTAAGGCATTATCTGATTGTGCTATTGTATGGAAGATAGAAATGCCGGATGGAGTAGACTTGAATCAATGCACTTATGACGAATTCATTCAGCTATATAACGCCCGAAGTTAGAGCAGCATTGGCTGCTCTTTTTATATGAAAAATTTTTAAATAAATTCATAAAAACCACTTTATTTTCATATTCAAGTATATTATAATATTACTTGTAACAAATAAATGATGCCAATATAACATATCGAAACGCATCAAAACACATCAAAAGCCAGAGGAGGCAATTAAATATGGCAACACTTATTGCATTTCACGAAACAAAGAATCTTTTCATTGAGGCTACTAATTATAGTCAGCCATTATCTTTTGAAGAATGGAGTCAAGCTCCTGAAGGTCTTCAAGCAGCAATCCTGTTCGTACAATTTTATGATTCAATCGCATCTGCTTGGTCAAAAGCAAACGCTTATGATTTTATTCCAGGCGAAGATGGAGTTTCAACATGTCTTCAGTACTTACAGAAAAATGTTCCAATTATCAGAGAAAACCCAAAACGATTCAATGGTAAATATATTTACCGAGTAGCTTACAACTGCATGTATTGCATCTGTCACGACCTTAAGTGTGTGAAGGATAGATGGGAAAATGAAATCCCAAACATTACTGCATCTTCCGACGGAGATGAACTTGACTTATTTGATACAGTAGTTAGCTTCACTAATTCAGCAGATTGTGTATTTGATCAGACTGAATTTGAAAAGGAATTCTGGAGCATCATTGAAGACTGCGGAGTTGAGACAGAGAAAGCAGTTAGATACTTACTTTCAGGAGATCCAGCTACACTTAGAAAACTTAGTAAGACTAACAAGAATTATGAAGCAGATCCACTTAGAGATGTAGCTGTTAGTTTAGATGCAATTGATAGCATCGTAGCAGACTTAAGAGTTAAGCTTGCTAAGTTTGCTTACTAAAAATCGTTATAACTAATAACAAGCCTAATAATCATATCAAAACACAAGGAGGAAAATATCATGGCTTTTAAATCTTTAACACAGTATAATGAGGAGCGCTTCGGTGACTTCTTCTTATTACGCAACAACAACGACACAGCGGATGTAATCTTTCTTTACCAGAGCAGCGCGGATGTATTAGTAGCTGATGTACATTACATCAAGTCTGCTGAGTATTCAGGATACGCACATTGCTGCGGACAGGGATGCCCTGCATGTAATTATGGTACCAACGGAATAAGAACACAGTCAAAGTTATTCATTCCGCTCTACAATCTCACATCAGGCAAGATTGAATTCTGGGACCGCTCACTTAAGTTTGAACCGCAGCTTACACATGATGTATTTGCTAACTACGAGAATCCATCTGAATATGTATTCCGTATCACTCGTCACGGAGAGGCTAACAGTATCGATACTACTTATGAGATTCAGGCTATTGGAAGAAATTCATCTCTTCCTTATGCTAAGATCCTTGCAGATCACGGAGTTAAGTTCCCTGATTATTATGAGCATGTATGCCGCGATCTTAGTCCAATGGAGATGTCTAACATGTTAAATGCTAACAGTGCGAAGCCAACAAGTGAGTATACTTACACACCTACACCTCGTCCAGCATATACAGCTCCTTCATTTGTAGAGCCTAGCATGGATGCTATTCCAGTTCCGGAACCTGTTACTATTCCAGTACCAACAGAGTACAGCAATGCAGCACCTGCTAGCGTAGCAGATGTTCCTGTACCAGAAGCAGCTGCAGTATCTCCTGCAGTACCTCCTGTCGCTGAAGCTGCTACTGCTGATCCAGTAGAAGTGCCGGTCGGTGCACCTACTACTCCTGAAGTAGACGATACTTCTGACGATCTCAGCGATGTTTCATTTTAAATAAGACCATGCAAGAGAGGCGTCAATACTGACGCCTTTTGTTGTATGTGATAAAGTTAAGGAGGATTATAAATGGGACTTTTTTCTGCTACGCAACGGAGTAAGATTGACTCAATTGCAGCTAAAAGTACTGAAGCTATTGCAGCTACAACAGCACCCAAAGTCAACAGTAAGAGCATAAATGATGAGCTAAATGCAGCATCCAAGTTGGTTCTAGAATATTTCAAAGACTCAGAAGCGGAACTAGTTACATCTAAGGAACAGCTACATGAATACGTCACTAAGGCTATTGAAATCGGCTATGTTGGATACGATACCGAGACAACAGGTCTTGATAGAATACGAGATACTATAGTAGGATGTTCTCTCTATTTCCCAGGAGGAGTTGAGGTATATATTCCGTCAAAGCATCGTGTACCTATTTTTGAAACACTCTACAAAGGACAGCTGACTTATGAAGAAGTAGGGGACGAGTTGCAGAGACTAGTCGATGCAAAAACCAAGATGATATTAGCGAATGCTGATTTCGATATTGCAATGACATATAAAGATTACAAAGTAGACATCGCTCCTGTTGTCTATTATGATGTTATTTTAGCATGGCGTTGCTTGCGTGAAGATGAAAAAGACAACGCATTGAAGACCCTATACGCTAAATATGTCGAAAAAGGCAAAGTAAATCCAATGAAGTTTAGGGATTTCTTCTCGCCTAAGTTATTCCCGTATTGCAAACCTGAAATCGCAAAGCTCTATGCTGCGAATGATGCAAAGATAACATATAAATTATTCGTGTGGCAGCTGCCATATGTTACAAAGGACAATGAAAAATGCAAGAAGCATCATCTAGAGAGAATAGCTGATCTGATATGGAACATCGAGATGCCTATGATTCGTGTCTGTGCGTCTTTGCATCGAACAGGTATATACATGGATAAGTCTATCCAGAATGTATTACATGAACGATATGAAGCTAAATTAGCAGCAGACCGAGCAGAGTTAGCTAAGATAGTAGACGAGATAATCGCAGAAAAGGATGTAGCCAACAATCGTAAGCGGCCTTTTAGAAATGGAGCTGAATTCAATCCCAACAGTAACAAACATGTTCCATATTTATTTAAGAACATGTTAGGATTAGATCTACCTTCGACAGGTAAAGATGAATTGAAGGCTACTGGATTACCTGTAGCTAACGCGATTCTCCGAGTTAGAAACGACATTAAACTTATTGGTACTTATGTAGATAAGATGCCAAACTCGACAGCAATGGATGGTAGAATTCACCCTACATTTAAGTCAGTCGGAGCTGATACAGGTAGAATGGCTTCAAGTGATCCGAATGCACAGAACATCCCATCAAAGTCACATGACATTCGACATATGTTCAGAGCTACTACGGAAGCTGAGCTTGTTATGCAATCAGAAGTAGATGACGGAGATGCATTAGAATTTGTCGTCGACAATGGCTATCAATTATACACGCCTGACGGATTGAAGTTTGTTGGCTCTATCCAAGTAGGCGATACAATATTATTAGAAGAAGAAGGAAAGGAGGTATTTCTAAGTGTCAAGGAAATACAAAATGAAGGTTCACAGACCAGGATATGTTATGATGTCTAGCGACTACAGTTAAGTGCTGGCTGTAGTAAAACTCGGCTAATTAGGGGAAGGCTTATGCAGCTAAAATGGTTCTGTGTATAAGTTAATCCCTAGCAAGATTATTCATTTAAGGAGACGTTTGATGGTCATTTATAAAATTACTAATGATGTAAATAGTAAAGTTTATATTGGGCAGACTTGCAAGCCACTTGATGAACGAATTGCAGGACATCGCAATGCAATGGTATCCGGTGTATCTACACATTTATATAGAGCTATGCGTAAGTATGGGTGGGATAAATTTCATTTCGAGCAGATAGCTACAGCACAGTCTAAGTCAGAGTTAGATGAGCTTGAAATTTATTACATCGACAAATATAATAGCATTTCAGCTGGATATAACATGGCACCCGGAGGTTACATCAATGTGATGAGCTCAGCTCAAGTAAAAGCTAAACATGATGCTATAATGCGTTCTCCTGAAGTCCGTAATAAGATATCGCAGACCATGAAAGATCGATACAAACGCAATCCTGTTTCTGAAGCTACTAAGAAGAAATTGTCGGATAATAAGAAAGCTTTTTATGCTTCTCCAGAAGGGCAAGCTGTTAAAGAAAAATGGAAGAAATCATATAAATTATCTCCCGAGCATTATCAGGCATTGAATTCGGCTAAGCATAAGGCAGTATATTGTATCAACACTTCAGGGTCTATTGTTGCTAACTTTGAAAGTGTTAAAGAAGCAGCAGAATGGTGGTATGCGTCTGGATACTGTGTTAAGGACGCATCTCAGCTATGTGATAAGATAAAAGAATCGTCTAAGTACGATAAATTTATCAAAGGACTTAAATGGATATATCGTGTGTAGAGACTATCGAAAGCTAGAAATTAGCACTTGCAGAAATGCATAAATAGTTAATTGTATAATTGACTAGGCTAGTTGAAAATAAGATACATTATAGTATACGAAGCAAGTAGAGTACTGCTCAAGCGAGTTAGTTTCACAGTGATAATAGCTGTGTGTAATTCTATTAAAAGGAAAAACCGAGGTAAGTATGTGTTGGTAACAGATGCATATTTATAAGAGTTAGTCCGACACTTATGGTGACATAAGAAATGTTTAGCGAACATTCAACTAAGAAGCAACAAGAACCAAAAATTACTGCTGTAGTGTCAGGTGATCCAAAGTTAATAGGTACATTTGCTGAAGGTAAAGACATCTACGCAACTCTTTCTTCTGTCGCATTTCAGAAGCCTTATGAAGAATGTCTGGAGTTCCATCCTGTTACGCATGAACTTCAGCCTGAAGGTAAGCAACGAAGAAGCCAAGGCAAGGTACTTGTATTGGGAATCAATTATGGAATGTCAGTTTACTCCATTGCCGATTCATTATTTGGAGATAGAGACGACATGACTGACGACCAGAAACAGCAAGAAGCTCAAAAGATTCAAGACTCATTGATGAAAGGATTTCCGCACTTGCAGAAAGCAATTGCAAACGCACAGATCCAAGCTGCTAGATTAGGTTACACAGAGACTATATTAGGTAGGCGTAGACATCATCCTGATATGCAGTTACCTAAGTTTGAATTTGTCCCTAAGAAGGGCTATGTCAATCCTGATGTAGATCCTCTTGATCCAGAGACAATGAAGAACAAGGATGCAATTCCACAGAGAATAATAGACAGCTTGACTAAAGAATTCAGCAGATACAAATACTACGGACAGATAGTTAAGCGAACTAAAGAACTTGACCAGGAAAATATCAAAGTTATCAATAACCAATCTAAGATAAGTGCAGCCTCACGAGAAGTGTTTAATGCCATCATCCAGGGCAGCGCTGCGGACTTGACAAAGATGGCCATGCTTAAACTAGTCAACGACCCAGAATGGCAGCAGATTGGAGGAAGATTAATAATTCCAGTACATGACGAGCTGATCGTTGAAGTGCCTTATGAGCTTCGAGAGAAAGGGGCTGAGGTACTCGCTCGATGCATGTGCGACGCCGGTAGCTTTATGCCATTTAAGTTGACATGTGATGTAGAAACTACATTCAGATGGTACGGGTTAGGCGTTGAAGATATATTATCATTCGACAAGCCGTCTAATCTAGATTGGGATAACATGACTCCATCTAATATATCATGGATTCAGTGTATGTTGATTGAGAATGAATTTATTCTTCCGACATATCCAGAGCCTGATGGATCTAAGCCGATAGGACTTCATGCTGAAGGAGTTAATGGCATACTATCCGATGAAGTTAAGCAATACTTATCACAATATATGAAACAATATGATCTGTCTGCAGACACTGTATTGGATCATATCGAGCGCAAAGTAATGTACGGAACCACATAACAGATCCAAAAATCGTTATAATATCATAATACTATAATTAAATATCAAAAAGGAGACAACAATGAATTTCACAGTATCTACAAAACCACTTTCTGATGCATTGAATCTAGGTGTAATCAATTCAAACATCTCAAAGTACTACCAGAAGAGCTGTTTAGCTCAATTAACTGCCGATAGGCATACATTAAGAATCAACTTAGAAGCTGCACGCATTTCTACAGAGCTTATCCTTAAGGGTTCAGGAGATGTTGATGAAACAGTTTCAGTTTTTGTTGATTGCCAGACACTTAAGTCCCTTGTAGGCACATTTGAAGCAGGTGTTACAACTATCGAATTCATAGACGGAGGTATCGTCTTACATTCAGGCTCGTCTAAGTTTACAATGCCTAAGATAGTTGACGCTGATGATATTTCGCTTACACGCCCTGCTCTTCCAGAAGCAAATAGCCCAAAGATTAAGCTTAACAAAGAGGATTGGAAGTTTGTCGACGACCATCAGATGTACGCTATTGCAATGTCATTTGTATATCCTATTTATACTAAAGTATGGGTAGGCCAGGACGGCGATGTAATTGTCGGTGATTACAACAACAGTATTTTCACATTTTCAAAGAAGAGTGCATTAGGCCGCAGTTGTTTATTATCTGATACAATTGTTAACTTGTTTACATCCGTTCCTGAAGGTGCAGAATTGACTCAGCTGAATGATACATATCGTATCGATGTAAAGACAGATGCATTTGAATATGCCGCTGAGTTTGCTCCTCAGTATGAGGACGGAGATAATGAAGGAGCTGTAGGTAACTACATGGCTGATGATATTAAGGCAGCAGCTACTGTGGATGGCAGTAACTGTATTAAGGTAGCCGTTCCTAATTTGATTAAGTTCCTTAACCAGGCAGACTTGCTTGATAGCAGCTCAGACAAGGTAATCAATATGAAATATGATTCAGCTACATCGCAGGTAACCTTCCATGATGATAACATTGATTGTAAGCTACCTGTACAGGGAACATCAATTTCATTTGAAGCTCCGTTCAATTCATCATTGCTGAAGCCTGTATTGAACAATATGGATGAAGATTCAGTTGACATCTTGCCTATTCTTCAGGAAGGTGATATGGTTGCTGGTATTCTTGTTAAGTCAAAGGCATTGTCAGTTATGCTCGGTGCCGAGGAGGATATGTAGTGGCATTTAGACCTGCAAACATTACAGCACATATGATTAAATTCAACTCAGCCAATTCGGCTGAGTTGATTGATCTATATAATTCGGCTGTTACTGATGAAATAACTGCACATAATAGTCGACCGAAGCATCAAACAATTGCTCCTAGCTCATTCCGTTGTGATAGGATAAATTGGTTCCGTATACGAGGGGTAGAGCCCGATGCAATAAAGAAAGTCGATGTTGCCTTAGACTTCACTGCACAGCTAGGTACAGCTTGTCATGAAATGATTCAGAGACGCCTTTCAGAGAAATTAGGTGCAGATTGGCTGTCAGTTGAAGACCATCTCAAGGAAGTAAGCCTAAGCCGACCTGAGTATGTATATAACACAGAGCAGTCAGGCTATGAGACTAAAGTAGAGCTTATCAAGCCTTATCCTGTTACATTCGCTGTTGATGGATTGATAATGTGGAAAGGTAAGAAATACTTAGTCGAGATCAAAACAAGTGAGTTTAGCACCTTTAACGACTTAGTAGAGCCTAAACCACGACATATTGACCAGATAAAGTGCTATGCTACTATACTTAATGTAAGCAATGTGCTAGTAATTTACATGGACAGACAATATGGAGATATAAAATGTTTTGAGCTTAATATGACAGCGTCTGATACAAGATATGTATGGGATAAGATGCAGCGCATTGTTGACGCAGTCGAATCTAACTTAGCCCCTGAACCTTTGCCTAAGGGCGACAGTAATTGCACACGAAGTATGTGTCCATACTTTGACAAGTGCGCAGAATGGGGAAGGTAAATAAACTAAAGGAGGAACTACTTAATGGCAGAGAATTTGGCGAGCAAGTATCGCCCTAGTACATTCGATGATATGACAGAACAGACAATGATACTTGACATTGTCCGTAACATATGTAATTCAGATACAATAAGCAATCGCAACTTCTTATTTATCGGGCCAGCAGGTTGTGGAAAAACTACTGTAGCACGATGCATAGGAAATGTGTTAAATGAAGGTAAAGGAGATGCAATCGAGATTGATGCCGCGTCATACAGCGGTGCTGATGCGATGCGTGAGATAGTAAGCCAAGCTAGGACTTATCCTGTAGGTACTAAATATAAGATATTCATCATCGATGAGTGTCATTCTATTTCATCTGCAGGTTGGCAAGTTCTTCTTAAGACATTAGAAGAGCAGCCTGCTAAGACGATTATGATGCTATGTACCACTAATCCAGAGAAAATACCTGCTACTATTCTTTCTCGTGTGCAGACATTCCAGCTATCTAAAATAAGTTTAGAAGGAATATACAACCGACTTACATACATAATCGAACAAGAGAATAAGGAAGGCAGAGGCATCACTTACGAAAAAGATGCTGTTATGTATATTGCGAAGCTAGCAAAAGGAGGTATGCGAGACGGCATCACTTTACTGGACAAGTCGCTTGCATATACAACTAATATCACTCAGGCAGCTTTGCAGGAAGCATTAGGTTTACCTAAGTATGACGATTACTTTAACTTGTTGAATGCAATCGCTAAGAAAGATAATGATTCAATCATTCGTATTATCAACACAGTATATAATTCAGGTGTGAATTTTGTAAATTGGTTTGAAGGATTTTTCTCGTTCATCACCAACATTGTCAAGTATATTTACTTGCAGGATATTAATCAGACAATGATTCCATCAACATACGCTACAAAGATCTCGGCATATAACACAAAGCATTCGGCTATATGCCTTAGATTAAGCAATACACTTGTAAAGTTGATCCAGGAGCTCAAGAATACTCAGTACTTACAGGAGATTGCAATCGCATATCTCTGCACAGCTCCTGTACGAAAGGAGTAGCATGATTAATTTAGAGGAAGCTTATAATCGTTCTGCTAGCGACATTGAATCTGTCAATAAATGGGCAGATAGCGAATACGCAGCATACTTTGCTGATTATTTCAAAGGAGAGCGAGAACTGTATGACAAGATAAAAACCAATCAGGCTCTTATTACAGACGCAGAGTTAGAGTGGATACTTACTTCACTTCCACTTGAATTATTCTCTGTATCTGAGCAAGCGTCTAAACTGAAAACCGCTCAAGAAGTGATTAAGCTTCACATCAAATCGACAGAGCATGATTACATGCAAAGTCATCCTGATTTATCAGCTACAGCACGAAAAGAAGAAGCAATGCAGCTCACCGCTGAAGATCGCTTACTAGTTACTGTATACAACTCACTTATAGAACGAGTAGATAAGGAAATATCCTTTTCTCGTGAGTTAGTAATGGCTGCTAAGAAGATCTGGGATGCAAGAAGATCAGCTGAAGAACCGCTACCTTATACTAAGGATACATTGCCGGAGTATGTGCCTGATGCACCTACAAAGCAATACATAAAATAGATATTAGGAGGATAAAGATGCCAACCTACGAAGAGATACTAAAGAAGAAATCGAAGGATTGGAACTGCCCTGACATGATGTCAGCTGCAAAGGAAGATATCGCAAAGATCCCGTTTTCTTCACCATTATTAAATTGGGCAACTTATGGTGGAATTCCTAGAGGAAGAATAACGGAACTGCACGGAAGTCCAGGAGGCGGAAAATCAACTACCGCCATTGATTTATGTTACAACGCAGTTAAATTATTTACAAGAGAACATGAAGAAAAGATATGTGAATATCGGGAGAAAGTAGCCGCAGGTAAGAAGGAGTATGCCGGTCCGTTAGAGGATTTGCAAGATCAAGGACCTAAGCGTGTTTTATATGTCGACCTGGAACATACATTTGATTTCAGTTGGGCAGGTAAGATTGGTTTGCACGAAGGCGACATAGATGTTATGGAGCCGCCAGATGTCAGTGGTGAAGCTATCCTTAACACAGTGCAGGAAATCATTGAAACAGGAGAAGTAGGTCTTCTTATTCTTGACTCTGTTCCAAGTTTGGTTCCTCAAGCTGAATTGGACAAGAAGTATGGAGAGCGAACAGTTGCATCTCTTGCCGGATTGTTAACACAATTCATGCGTAAAGTCACTCTAATCCTTGCTAGATATGATTGTACTTTAGTACTAATCAATCAGATCAGAGAAAATATGGATAATCCATATGTAGTAAAGACTCCAGGAGGAGAAGCATTGAAGTTCTATTCTTCACTTCGACTTTTATTCCGTTTAGGTTCTCCTGTAGATTTTGCAGGAAATGAGTTGCCACAGAGCACAGAGAACCCTGCAGGTTATATCATCAATGTAAAGGTAGTTAAGCAGAAGTCAGCTGCATTTGACAGAAAGTTAGCTTCTTACTTCTTGATGGCACAGTCAGGTATTCGTCCTGATTATGATTATGCAAAGTTAGCAATCACTAAGTACGGCATCATCCTTAAGAAGGGCGGATGGTTCACAATGTGTGATCCATTTACAGGCGAGATTTTGATGGATGAAAAGGGTTCTACTATCAAAGTCAATGGACAGGTGAAGGTATATGATTACTTAGCATCTAATCCAGAATACTACGCTAAGCTGAAGAAATTCATCAATAATGACATCAACGGAATTGAGAATGTCGTTGAATCTGAGGATACTGTAGATGAAGTTGAATCTGCATTAGCTAGTGACGGTACTGAAGAAGCTGTTGATGAGGTTACCAATGGAAGCAACTAAGGTATTTTCAATTAAGCAAGAACAGTCAATTGCAGATGAATTAGGATGGTCACGAGTAGCAGGGAGCGGTGCGGCTCCTTGTGCTCCTGGCGATGTCCGGTCTGACGAATGGATTGCAGAATGTAAAACACATGTTAAGCCTGGAGAAGATGTCGTATTCATGTTGAATCATTGGCAAAAGATACAAGAAGAAGGCGTAAGCACACATAAGTATCCAGTGTTATTTGTTGATGATGGGTCTCAGGACTTAGATCGAACATGGGTAATATGTTTTGCTCATTCTATAAGCCCAGATGAATATAATCCTTTTCCTTTTCCGAAAATCGTTAAAACTAATATAAAATTCAACCAACAGGAGTTGAAGGTTGATTTAGGTAGCAGAGAGGCTGAGATCAACTATCTACGGCGTGCAGTGTATAAACTTACCTGGGACAATCGAAAAGTCCTTCTCATGCCATTTAGAACCTTTCAGGAGGTATATGATCAGTGATATCAATTCAAGATTTAGGAATAAGTATATTAAGCGATTCTCCGAAGCCGTTATATTTCATCGGCGGTGATGAATATGGAGTTAAGCAGAAGTATATTGCACATTTGATACAGCTGTACGGAGAGAAAGTAGAATATGAACGAATAGCAGATGTAGCTACTCTGATGAATAGTCGACATCTTATTCCACTTAAACCTAAACTATATATAGTTAGATATGACGAAGTATTTGTGAGCCAGATTCAATCGTTAGCAAACAAATTGAAGCCAGACAAAATAATTGGTACTTTAGTCTGCTTATATTCAGATAGCAAGCATATTGATAAGATTGATAAGTACTTTCCAGAATATACAGGTGTGATTGACGCAGTTAATCCGAAGTTTATCGAAAAGTACCTTACATCAGATTTTCCTGAGCTTGATGCTAAATCAATCCACCTTGCTACAGAAATTAGTGCTAATTACAGCCAGGCCCTTAATGTCTGCAGGTCATTGTCAAATGCAAATCCAGCAAAGCTTGCTGCTATGACAGAAGGTAGCATTGCTCATACATTTGGATATGTAGATGATTTCACCGACAAGCAATTTCAACATGCAGTAGCTAGTCGTAACTTTGTTACTGCACTTAGAATAGTGGATGGATATCAAGGAGACCTAGACACATTGGTGTATAGTATACTACAGACTATGATTGAGATGGAGAAGGTACTTACTTCTAAGTATTCTAATTCAGAATTCAATAATTACAAATCGCTGTGGAAGCTAGAAGATGTATTTTACTTATTCGACAACGCATATCATGCGTTATCTGAATTGCGTAGCAACACTGCTACAAATGCATATAGCACAATTGTTTATCTGTTAGGGCTCTTTACATTTGCTACAGTGCCTAGTAAGGAGGTCATGCATGAAAGTTAAATCACAAGAAGCAGCTTTACACCAGCTAGGTATATTAGCTCAATCAAAAAGACAAAGTGTTCTAATTGAAGGCCCTGCAGGATGCGGCAAGACTTATTTAGCAAAACAGTACGCTAATATGATCGAAGCAGCTGACTGCAACATGATTTCGCCTAAAGTAGCTGAAATAAAAGGAGCTATCGAAAGTTGCTATACTAACGAAGGGTCAATGCTCCTTTGTATAGAAAATTTAGATTTAGGAGTAGCAGGTGCATCATATGCAATGCTTAAGTTCTTAGAAGAGCCATTACCTGATATCTATATTGTAATTACATGCAGGAATATGAAGCATGTCCCAGATACAATAATTAGTCGAAGTGCATGCATCACAGTAGGCCCTCCTACAGTTGCTGACTTAGTACAATACGCACAGTCACGTGACTTCGGAAAATATCAAGTACTTTCGCAGAGACTTGTATGGAAATGTGTCAACTCATTTACAGACGCAGATGTTGCACTTGGGCTTAATATTACTCAGATTGACTATTATGAAAAGCTCAGTGAGGTGTGCAAGTTTGATGACAATATATCTAGCATTGTATGGCGTATAAGTCATTATCCAGACAACTCTGAATGTAACTTAGAATTATCAATTCGGTCTATTATGGAGCTTATGCGAAGCCGACATATAACTGAATGCGGGATTTCCTGCATCAGAGATTTAAACCAAGGTAGAATTGCGAAGCATGCTATTTTAGCAAAATTCGCATTTTATGCAAAATATTACCAACCATAAAGAAGGAGGAGATGAAGAACATGGAATTTCATTTCACTAAAGCAGGTAAGAAGAAAGCACAGTTGAAGAAAGAGCTCATTCAGCATTCAGCAGCTATTCAGCAGAATGTTACTTATCTTACTGTTTATCACACAAACAAGAAGAATCGTGCAAAGTGGATGCGTAACTGTTTCAATGAGCTTAATTCTCTTGAGCAGCTGAAGCCAGGAAAGAGCATGAAGGCAAAGGACATCATGGGAGCTTTGACTGAAGATGTTTCAGACATCAAAGACAACTTTAAATCTCGTCTTACAGATTTCCCTAACCCATCTGATGCAAGCGTGGAAGATGCACTTACAGCTTATGCTGCTTATATCACATGGCTATCAGATGCATTGTCTGCTGCTAATGGAGAGTCACTTAAGCGTGATGCTGTATTTGCTATGTTAGAGGAAGCAACTACTCTTAAGTAAGCAGATCAATACAAGATAAGGAATGGGCTTTTGTTGAGTCTATTCCTTTTTTATGTAAAATCGTTATATATTTACATATATCAAAATAATGGAGGAAATAATTAGATGAGAGATTACAATGATAGACATTATATATTCAGTGGTTCTCTAACTAATCAGATGGCTGAATATCTTTCTAAGATTGATGTATTTGAGCCAATGGACGTGCTTGTGTCACAGTTAGATAGGAGCGGCATACAGTCTATGCTGAATCACAAGGAGAAATACGGAATCATAAAGTCACTGTTCATCGATTCAGGAGCTTATTCAGAGCATTCGCAGGGAATTAAGCTTGATGTAGATGAATATATCGAGTTTGTTAACAGCATTGATGAGCATATTATTGCAGTTGCACAATGTGACCACATTCCAGGTGTATTCAAGCAGCCTAAGAAACCTTCTGATTATATTGAGTCTGCTGAATTATCTTGGAAGAACTTCTTGTACATGTATCCAAAGATGAAATCTCCCGAGAAGCTTATTCCAGTATTCCACTACGGAGAGTCACCAGAGCATCTTAAGTCTATGCTAGAATGGAAGGATGATGAGGGGCGCCCTTTGAGCTACATCGGATTGTCACCTGCTAATGATGCAGCTGTTAAAGATAAGGATGTATACTTGACTGAGATGTATGATATCATACGCAACTCAAGTAATCCTGATGTAAAGACTCACTTATTTGGATATACTTCACTTCCTGGGCTGCCTAAGTTCCCTTGGTACACATGTGACTCTGTTTCTCATAGATTACGAGCAGCATACAACAAAGTATTTACAAATGATTGGGGAGTTATCTCATTCTCCAAGACGCGTGACGCAAGAACTAAAGCCGATATGTCAATCCTAGATGTAGCTGATCCTGAGACTTTATCTGCAATTGAAGCATGGGCAGCAGGCTATGGCTTTACACTCGATCAGCTTTGTGAAGAGTCTTCGGCTCGTACAGCTGCTGATATATGCGAAGTGCAACGCTATATGAGAGAAAATCCATATCATCCTGGTAATCTCAGACGCTCTCGTAAGCTATTCAAGATTTAAGGAGTTGGTGCTTTATGGAAACTATATGGATAGTGCTACTTTTATTTGTCACTATTGGTTATGTCTTATTCCTCGGGCAGTCAGTCAGAGACGCACACGAGAAATTAGCTAGAGCGATAGATGCTATTTTAATTGTTTCAAAAGTAGCTGATAGCCAGTCCGCTACAATCAAGTCGCATACAGAAGCATTGCAGTCGATGGCAGATGAGTTAGAAGATGTAGCAGCAGCTGTTGACGAATACGCAGAGAAATCAAAAGAAGGTTCGAACTAGTTTTGAACCTTTTTTAGTATCATAAATAAGTAAATTAGGAGGTTTATTATGGCCCTAGTTAAGTTAGATGATATGACAACACTTCGTCCTGCAGCTGAAGCTCGAGCAACCGCCGAGACAGCTAAAGATGAACATAACTTGCAAGCTGTAGCTTATGCAATAAACAATGCGTCAAACACAGGTGAATATCGAGTTGTATTTTCTGAATATCTTCGTCCAGCTACATTGAATAGATTGGAAGAAGAGGGATACACAGTTCTGCCTGGAGGGGTAGCTGACCCTAACAGCCCTACAGTAATTACATGGCAGCCAGAAAGAGGTTAAGATATGAGTAACACTCAAACTGTTCTTGAAGCCGCAAGTTATCCTGAATTACATAAACATACAGTAGTGCTATCAAAAGCTGCACTCGACTATTACTTATGGGTTCACTTAGACGCAGATGTAGTTAGAGATTGTATGGTATATGAGTACTTAGAACAGCGTAATGGCGAATTTGTCCCTGCTAATCCATTTGCGTTTGACCGAGAAGGGACTTGTTGGATAAAAGTACATACATCTTTTATAAACAAAGATGCAGGGCTTCATGTATATAGATTCAATCTTGTAAACAAGAGCACAGATGATGTATTCAGTTTGTACATCGGTTATGTAATGCAAGATAACTGCCCTGATAAGCCTTATGTTTATATGAAGCGAGATGTTAAGGAGGAATGTAGTGATGATGAACACATTATACAGCAGCAAATTGTTTAAAGGAAGTAGTCGTCAGGCACAGATAATTGCAGCAGCGTCTGATCCTATAAATTCCGAATTGATGACACAGCTTGCTGATTACTTAGATGATGAGTATGTGCCCTTAGCTGATCCTACTTCTCAACCAACTGATACTGTTGATGATGCTGATTCAGAAGAGAGCAGCAAGGCAGACTCAGCTGAATTAGACGAAGATATTGATATGTCTGACTTCGAGGTTGACCTAGGAGATGATTTTAATCTAGATGATCATAGAGTCGATTATCCAAGTACCCCTGAAAGAGGTCCTGCTGAAGAAAGACCCTCTGAGGGAGGATCTTCTGAAGAGGAGCCATCTGAAGAGCCTAATAAGGTCGAAGAAGCTACTGAGATTGAAGGCAACTCAATTCTAGGTACTTCAGGTTACTCTCAACTCAAAGAAATCCTTAATGAAAAAGAAGCTACCTCCGGAGTCGAACGGGTTCATGCATCTTCTGAGGAAGTATGGATATATTATAATGATTCAGTTAACTTGAATAATAAGATGATTGATGTTATTGAGGCAGCTAGTGAATGCTGTAACAGCCTCTCGTTCAATCGTCTAGCTCGATCTGAAAATGCAATTGTATTTATTAAATAGAAGAAGTGAGGATAAACGACATGAAAATAGTAAAGCAGCCTAATGCAGTACTTGCTGCAATGGAATCTAATTCAGACCTGATTAAGGTCAAAAACATTTTAACAAATGCAGGATACAATGTACAGTATAGATGCCTTCGTGATTATTATCCAAGTATAGTAATTACATGTGATTACGAAGATATGCCTGACATTGTTTCTGTTTCACAGAACAACGGAGACAGTTGGACATTTAATGTAGTTGTAACATTTCCTGAGTTTACTAGCGTAGATCCATTTGCCGGATCTTTGCAGGATGTAATCAAGGAGTGGGAATTCATAGGCGAGGCAATTGATTTGCTTAACGCAGCAGAGTTACATATCTAAAGGAGAAATTCTACATGAAACGAGTATTGACTGAACCAAAAGGATATGAATATCTAACATATTACATATATGACACAGGATATGGATTCCAGGTATATAAGAATGGATCACTTGCTACTTCTACATTGTTTGAAACATCCGCCGATGCAGAAGACTTCATTCGTACAGTGTGTTGTGAGTAATCAATCTAAGGAGCGTGCCTACATGGTACGCTTCTTTTAGTTAAAGGAGGAAACATAATGTCATCTAAAGACAGTGAACATCTTAGTTTTGTAGACTCATCTAACTTTCAGTATTTGCTTGAGCTCTTTATGCCCTTATATCAGATGCCTGAATATGCTTGGCTACCTGAGCTATTTTCAATAATAGGGCATGAACGACTTATTAAATTATGTAAGTACTGCGGAGGGGAAACTATTAAAGTACCTACCTTATCTGAATTATTATTTTCGATAGAAGGATTGGAGTGGTACTTTAAATCAAGCGTATCCAACGAATGCGCTAATGCAGAAATTCCACCTAAGTATGCAGATATAGTAAGTAGGATATCAGCTATTATTGAGGAACGAGGCAATTAGAATGTTGGATGATATAAAAGCACAGATAATCGAGGAGATGTCTGACGATACTGAATTCAAGGACTATTACCAGAGCTATGTCAAGTCTATTCAAGACGACATAATCCAAAGTGAAGTATCGTCTCGAACCTCTTCGATAACTTCAATATTTAAACTTAATTCAATAGAGATTGGAATAAATTCTATAGTAGATGCCTTAAAATCGTTATAATAATATCACATGTTTTCTATGAAACACATCAAAAGGAGGATAATCTGTCATGGAAATGCGAAAATGTAAAGAATGTGGAGAGTTATTTCAACCAAAAGGACGTGAGCAATATTGCCCAAAGCAGCATTATAGACCATGTCCTGTATGTGGAACGCCGGTATTAGCAAAGTATCTGAGCGACCCTCCTCGTCGATGCGACATGTGCAAGAAATCTCATCGAAATATAACAGAGAAAAAGCAAAGCAGAATTTCAAGTATAATTCAATCCAACATCAAGAATGAATCAACTTCTACTCAACTTAATTCAAATTCATCAATCAAAGAAGAATCAAAGAAGCAAGTTAAATACATTGAACCAAATGTATATCCTAACTGTCATGTTGCTGATTTAGCAGGAGCTATCATCCGTAACATATATACAGGCATAGAATATACAGTGTCTGCTCAGTCAGAGGACCTTTCTACTGTCAGCGTATCTACTAATGGTAGTAACATTACAATGGCCTCTTCTGATTGTGTAGTGGTAAGTCTAGCTGACTAAAAACTAATGTATAGGAGAGTAAACAAGTTAAGATGAATAAGTACTTACGCAGAAGTATAGGGGGACTGCTTATTGCGTCAGCATGTATAGGCGGTTATACTTTCTCGCAGTTAAGACATTCAGGAGCTCCTGAAATAGATGCTCCTTCAATTAATTACCCCTGTTCCGGAATTTGCACATTGACAGCAGATGCAGCTTCACATATGGCTGCGGTAGGCAGTTCTGAGGTTTCTGATGTTACTCCTGTTGCAATTCCGCAAGAAGTAACACAGGATTTACATGTTATCAGCTTATATGGTGCAAATTGTAGACAAGAGCCTACAACAGATAGCATGGTGCTAAAAGAATTACATTATAGAGATGTTATCTCAGTAACTTATATAGAGGGTGCAGAGTGGGGCTCATGTATCCTTGACGATACTGTCGGATATGTTTGGCTAGGTAACTTTGCTACAGAGCCTCCTGCCGCATATGAATACTATGGACCTGTATTGACACCTTCTTCAGGCAAAGTGTATGGACCTTCAGGTCGAGAGACATTTTACAATTTGAATATGACACATATCGTATCTAGGATGAGTGCATTGGGGTACGAATATGATTACTGGGTCAGAGATGATGGAGTGAAAATGTATGGACCTTTCGTCATGGTAGCTGCTAATTTAAGGACACGTCCTCTAGGGACTATAGTGCCAACATCGCTAGGCGAAGGAATAGTAGTAGATACAGGTTCGTTTGTTGCATCAGAGCCTAATGGACTCGATGTTGCAGTTTGTTGGTAACCTTTGATATACTCATAATAAAATAGGAGGCTATAACTATGAAACGAACTATTGTTGCAAGTACAAATTCTACTCGACTGAAAGTAATTTACTTGCACGACGCACATAGACAACCTATTCCGGATCTAAGAACAGCTACAGTAACTCGTAGCACATTTATAGATGCCCTTAGAGTTTTATTAGAAGATGTATTAGTAGCTACACATGTCGATACAGATTACATTTTCAATGACCCTAGTCTTACAGAAGCAGATCAGATTGACGCTGCAATTGAGGCACTGGATTACATGAACGGAGAAGATCCTGAGTCAGATTGTATACTATATTTAGCAAATGAATCTACTGGAGATGTGTATATAGATTACACTTATCCAGAAGAGAACTACTAGGAGGGCTAACATGAAACGAGTTATAACAGCCTCAACAATATATCCTGACGGTACTATTCAAGAGGGAATGTATTGGAATGTAGATGGGCATAAGATGACTGTTACTGAAATTCGTGGTGATGTTTGCAACATAACAGAATCATGGATAGCAGAAAATACGGGTGAACCTGTGAAGAGCACTGAGACTTATGACATTCAGCTCATCGATGATGTTGAATATGCAGTATCAAGAGAATATCCAAAATTTAAGTTATGTGCAACAGCTGCATTCAATTATCCTTGGGAGGACGGGGATTCTTCTATCGACGATGATTGGCAGGACATGTATGATTACTACACACCTTCTGCTTCTCGTGGAGATTACAGCCCCTCAAGCCCATGGAACGCACCTGGAATGAGCATACACGATTTTATATAGGAGGAACATTATGGAACCAGATGTTGTAATTTCGTCACCTGACATTCAGCATGCTTATGTAGAATTGTATAGTGCTCTCAGACAGTATACTTGGCCGCTGAGTACAGTAGAAATACTAGCTGATATTGAAGTAGCCTGTTACGATGCATTTATCGATGCAACTACACTTTCAAATCTCACTGCTAAGTTCGAGAGGGCTATATCAACCACCCTGAAGGCGGACGAAGCTTTAGCTGAAGCATTTGACACATTCAAGGATACAGTAGAAAAGCTAGATCCAACAACTCAATTTATTAATCTTATTAACACAACAACGGAGGTACAATCAGATGAGAATAAAGAAAGCTAATACAGCTTCTCCTGCAAGCCCTGTTAAAGCTGCAGAAGAAATTTCACTTGCTCCTGGTTGCAAGTATCAGACTGCAATAGATCTTATTAAAGGAGCAATCGACAATTTAAGTGTAGATGCTCATGAGGACGCACTTGCTAAAGAAAGTATCGCTAACTTAAGCGTAGTGCTGCTTGATCTCAAGGGAGGTTGCTAATGAAGCGATATATCCGTACAGCCACTAGTTCGCTTACAGGTCGAAATGTCTCTGATGGGCTTATGATTCAGATGCTTGCAATGAAATATAAAGACGCTGACGACTTAGACGCAGTTTGGGATGAAGTCGAAGAGAAGTACAATCAGTTTGTAGCAGACGATGTAGTTGCTGAAGTAGAGAAAGCACAGAGTAGGGCTTCAGGCTCTTTAGTATGTGCTAGCACCTCTAGTATTAAGAAAAATCTGATTAGAATACTTCGTTCATATGCACGCGACTATCCTGATCGACTCGACTCTGTTAAAGTGTCAGACGACGGAAAGCAAGTTAAATTTAATTTAGATGGAAAAGAAGAAGTACATATAATTACCCCCTCATACTACGAGGACATAATCATACCGCTGAGCGATGCTTTAGAAGGGAAGTAAATATGAGGCGATATATGCACGGAGGCCCTTATGGGTTTGAGGTACAAACTTCAGATATAGACGATAAGTTAATTCAAGTTACCTTCGGCAGCTCCTGGAACGAAGCTGTCAATCGTGCTATGTTATGGGTTGACAAGATAGCATGTGATTCTTCGCGTAGCGATGAAGAGAAAATAGCGTTACTGCACAACTTAATGATAACTAGCAACGAAACAGGCGAAATATTACAGAGCCCTGCTCTTAAGGCTTATGCAGATCGCCAAATTGAAAATATTTATTATAATAAGTAAAGAGAAGATTCACCTTATATATTCTAGTAAAACAAATCAATAGAATATATGAGGTGAATATTTATGTTAAGCACTGAAACCGTCAGCAGCGATGTAGATCTTTACGTAGAACAAATCAATGACACATCTCAAATGCGTAATTGTATTACCGCATTCGACAAAAGTGACTTGAATGCTGCTAAGAAAGCAATTCAAAACATCACTGTCTTACGAGTTTATCACCAGATAACAAGAATAATTAGATATACAGAAATGATGGACAAGCTAGAGGACAAACTCTATGATTCTATCAACATGTCGCTAGATAGCATGGATCCTGCAGATGAGCAGACTTGGTTCAAGTTAGCTGCATTGCAAGAAAAGCTACAGCGTTCTATGATAGAATCACACAAGTTGCTTGAGCCTTATCTTAAAGGTGAAGCATTTACTGTAATAGAGACTCCTCCTATAGAAGCTCCGGTCAATTCTTTTGCAACTGCAATAATGGATCAAGATTCCCGTGAAAAGCTTAGAACAAGTGCACAGGAAGTGTTAGCTGCACTTCAGTCTCAAGGAGAGCCTAATGAGTGAAATTGAATATGACCAGGTAGTAAATCGAATTCAATCAATATACAATAGCTGTTCCGTCATGGAACAAAAGCAACTGATGCAGATACTTCAGGAGATAAGTGTGAAAGGATACTCAAGTACACTCGAGACTATTTACTTAGCAGACTTTACTGAAGTGCCTGTGTCTATAGATGAGTTTATCTGTAGTCCTTATTATCTCGGCAATGTAACTCGAAATGGTGATGGTATTTATCCTTATTGGAAACAAACATTGAGAGAAATTTTCAATAATGGTAATAAGTACAACGAGATAATTCTTTCAGGAGCTACTCGTATTGGTAAGACATCTACTGCTGTAACAATTGGAGCATATATGCTATATCGACTCATGTTATATCGAAACCCACATGAGTATTTCAAGAAGAAACAGGTATCTAAGTTTACTATCGCATTTGCTAACTTAACTAAAGACCTAGCCGAAGGTGTAGCTTATCGAGAATTCAACGACACGCTTAAAGAATGCCCTTACTTTAATGACCACGGAGCATTTTCTCGAAGCGATAGAAAGTTTTACTACATTCCTGAAGGAGATAAGATAGATATCGTTGCAGCTAGTTCTGCTTCGCATTTATTAGGTATGCAGACTTGGTTCTGTGTAGTAGGCGATACTAAAGTAGCAACTGCTAGTGGAACATTTACAATAGAGGAACTTTCACATCGTCCTAATACATATATCAATCAGTATGGAGCAGCAAGTTATCCTGCTCCTGCGAAGCAAACTCGAACTGTACATACTACATGTAAGATAGATTTAGGTCGACAAGGTAGTATTGAATGCACTCCCGACCATAAGCTTATGAATTCTGATGGCACATACGTCCGTGCTGAAGAGTTATCTCCTGGAGATAGATTATTCCAGTGTAATTATAGTGGAACTTCGCATTTAGGCGATTTGAAAGTAGAACGGGTAAGTATAATTCATCATAAAGAACCTGTTCCTGTATACGACATAATTAATATGTTGCCGAATCACAATTTCGTGATAGTGGCAGGGAACAGTTGCATTGTTTCGTCGAATTGTATCATGGACGAGACAAACTTTGCTAAAGCAGGTGTCAAAGATATTAACATTGCGAAAGCACATATGAAGAATCTATATGACACAGTAAACGCTCGTATTTCTGGTACATTCCGAGTAAATGGTGAAGTATACGGAAAGCTAGTAGCATCTTCATCAAAGAATAGTGACTCTGACTTCTTGTCAGATCACATTGAGAAACAGCTTTCTGCAGGTAATGAGCATTTACTTTTAATTGACGAGCCTCAATGGAAGATACTTCCACCTTCAATGTTTTCCGATAAGAAATTTCATTTTACTGTAGGAGACAGATACAAACGAGGTTTCGTCATTCCAGAAGAAAATGATGACGAAGAGCATCGTCAAGAATATATTAGGCAAGGATATAAGGTCATAGAAGCCCCTGCTGAATTAAGAAAGAACTTCCTAGCAGATTATGATATCTCACTACGAGATATTGCAGGTATATCTGTTGCAGGTTCGATGGGATTCATTACACAAGAGATGGTAACTCCTTGTGTAGCTCAAGATAGACAGAATCCGTTCTTTGAAGACATACTTCAGATTGGATCTCGAGATAAGTCAGTAGAGATTTCTGATTTCTTCCATCCTGAAGTAGTTCCTCAGGAACTTAAAACACAGCAAATGAATATACACATCGACTTAGGTGAAACAAAGAACCGAACAGGTATCGCAGGTTCATGTGTATGCGGTAATAAGATAATTGAAACAGAAGAAGGCAAGCGAGTAGCTATGCCATATATCAAAGAAGTATTCGCAGTCGCTATTGAAGCCCCTCGAGGAGATAGGCAGTCGTTCCAGAAGGTAGTTAATTTCATCATCTATCTTCGTCGATGTCATTTCAACATTGGCACAGTAACTACTGACCAGTTTCAGTCCGATTTCCTTCGAGAGACGCTTGCTCAACAGGGGTTTGATGTTGCTAAGATATCTGTAGTTAAATCACCTGAACCCTTCATAGGTATGCGTAACTTGTTAGTAGATCAACGAATCGAGCTAATTAAGAATCAGCAACAGGAAGATGAATTAGTAGCATTACAGCGAAATGGTAACACGATAACATCGCCTGAAGATGAGGGTGGTGGCCATGGTGATATCGCAGAAGCTGTTACAGGAAGTGCATGGACACTTATCAAGGATCAAGTGTCACCAAAAATGCCTACCCGTTCTGTAGTAAGTATAGCTGCACAAGTAAATGGAGGCGGCGGAGGTAGTCCTTCGGCTAATTCGATGTCGTCTGCTAATACTTATTCTGCTACAAATAATCCACTAGGTAGTATGTTTGCAAGTAAGCCAACAGGCCAAGGACCTAGATTCCGGTAACTTGCAAAACTATAAATATAACACAATCAAGAAAGAGAGGTAAACAATCATGAAGTTTCCACAAACCTTGTGCAAACCAGGCGCATATGTCGAGCCTGTGCCAGTCGGCTTGCTTGCACGCCTCCAGTATAATTCTGCTGGATTGTTACAGAAAATATTAATAGGACTAGAGGGCGACACTGCTGTCTCTGACGAAGACAAAAAGAAGTTAGCTAAACATGTTCCGCCTACAATTTCGTTACAAGGGGGTACTACTTGGGTAGAAGGAGTTTTCTATTCAAACGACATTCCATATGCTCCGGGAGATGTAGAGACTGAATTAGTGTCGGAGTATTTAGCAAATATAGATTCGCTTACTTTCTATGCAGGTCATCTTACAAGTAACGCTAGCAGCTTTGTTGGTTCTTTGAATATACGCAATTGGCTTAACATGGCAGGGTTCAATGTTTTATCTGGATTCATTGTACCTGTAGCAATGGATGATCGCACATTTGATATGCTCCTCAGCTCAGGTCGCTATCCGTTCAAGATGCCTTATATCGCAGGATATATGGTTTATGAATACGAAGGTACTTCTTTCAGATATGCACCTTGTCACTTATCTCAGGCTAAAGTAAAGTCCACAGATATCCATTATGATGAGAATGGACTGCTTATGAGCAAGATAACACTTTATACAAATGAAACATTCAATCTCAATTATTCAGATGTTGTTAAGTTTAACATAGTTCCTAAGTCAATCTTACTTATAGATACTTCTTCAGGACATGCTATTTTAGATGCAAGAGGAGCAAGTGCTACTGCTTCTATTTCAAATGTAGTTGAATGTCCTGCATGCAAGAAGCGATATGTTATTCCAGGAGCAGGTCCTGCTGAATGTGATGACCCTCATTGCATTTCTCATTCATATCACGACATATGCAAGATGCTCGCTGAATTCGAGTTACCTGAGATGTCTTTCGAGCGATTTAATGCAGTTGTAGCTAGTAAAGATGTTTGGACAGTTACCGATGTATTTGAATTACCTGAATACAAAGGAAAAGAAATACATACAACACTTTCTAGCTTACTTAGAGCAATCATACCTATTAGTGTATGTGCTAATCTTGATTTGATTCGTCGATTGGTAAAAGAGTGTCATGGCTCTCCTGAGACATTGCTCTATTATGCAAACAATCCGCTGAGAATAGAGACTGATCTTAATATTGATGGACTCCAGACACAGCGATTAGTAGCATGGTTAGAAGATATATACAACATTTCTACTATACAGGACATGCTATCAATTGTGCAGATAGAGCCTGAACCTCTTAAAGTAAATGGTGCTCCTGTGCTTCGTAATCGTGTAGTAGCTATCACAGGAAAGTTCCTTTGCGGACCTACTGATGATGTTAAGGCTATATTAGAAGCATATGGTGCTTGCGTTGTACCTGAGATAAAGAACAGTAAAGTTGATTATTTAGTCACAGGCGGCTTGCATGATATGATGGATGGTAGTCTGATCCACGCTGCACGTGAATTTGAAGTACCTGTTGTAGATGAAGTAGAATTCTTTACTCACCATCAAATTACACTTGACAACCTTCTATAGAGTTGGCGGAGGTACTTGAATTATGGCAAATTGGATAGACAGATTAACACATAGAGCAGCTAAAGCGACAAAAGATTCTATATGGAATACATCGCTCCTTCGACAAGTAGCTGCTGGTTCATTTTACAAGATATCAGATCTTCGTGGTGATAGTTCATGGTCAACTATCAAGACGCAGATAGATACTATGAGGGCACTTGCGTTAGACTCTCAAATAAATACAGCTCTTTCATATTATGCTACAGATGCTTCTACTGTTAATTCAGGGAACAACATAATATGGGCAACTGCTATTGACCCTCAGTACAAAGAGATTGAAGATATAATAACTGCAAAATTTAAGCAGTGGGATGTAAATAGATACGCTAGAGACCACATCTTAGAATTAGCGACAGTAGGCAACTTATATCTGCCTACTACTGACATGTATCGAAAGCAATCCGACGGCGGAAAGGAACATATAGCCCTTGGAGGCAACTCTGTTAGAGATGATGCTTTTGAAATAGTACCATCGTATAAAATACCTCCTGAGGATATTGTTCATTTATGGTATCAAGGTCATCCTTACGGATATATCTATCAGCCTGCGGATAATAGTAAAGATACCATATCATATGGAGAGGACAGTATTATTCATTTCGCATTAGGCGGATTGCTAGGTGATTATACAATATCTGCAAGAGACGGCAACGGCAACATAGCTGAATACGATATTCAGTTTGGTACGCCTTTGATGGCTGCTGCTGTCCAACCTACACAGACCTTAAGTTTACTAGAAGACGCACTTGTCCTTTCTTCACTATCTAGAATGGTTAGATTCATCAATGTAGATTGTGGTAATGCAGAAGAGGACGAAGTATCTGCTACATTGCAACAGCTCAAGAATATGATTGAGCAGCAACTTTCAATTAATACAGATACAGGCGATGCACAGAGTTATGTTAACCCACAAAGCCCTAACAACTTAATCTTCTTACCAAAGATAAATGGCACAGAGGCTATATCGATTACAGATATGAACATGGCAGAAGCAACTGATGCTGATAATGCTTTGCTTGATTATTATCAGAACAAGAAGCTTTCTGTCTTAGGTGTCCCAAAAGAAGCGATGAATTTCTCTTCTCCGGAAGGATTAGGTGGAGCCGGTGCTGTTATGTCTCAACGATCTGCATTGTATGCAAATTCGTTACAGCGAATTGAAACTGCATACATGGAAGGTTGGAGATCAGCAATTAACACATATCTTACTCGACATAATATGTCAGGATATGTAGACAAGTTTGAACTTCATATGAATCCAATAGTTACTCAGCTTAGTACAGTTAATTTCGATAAGCGTGACAGTGCTATCGGTCAAGCATCATCTATTGTAGAGATGCTTAAGGAACTCGGAGTAGATCAGGATAAGGACTATAAGGTAGCCTTAACAGAAGTGCTATCTGAGGTACTCCCTGCAACAGGTGCTGCTGTAAATTCATGGAACATGCATACAGGCGACTCTTCAATGGAAGAACCCGGCGGCCCGGAGGAATTCTAACACTAAGGAGGTTATAAAGAATGAGATCAGCTCAAGAGCTCACACGCTTATTCTTCAAAGATTTATATCATTTTAATACAACAAACTTCAAAGCATTAAGTACTGCAGATTTAAGCCAGCACAGCCCTGCAGTGCATAAGGCATTCAGTTCCGTTGTTACTCGTTATTTCATATTCAAGGAGAAGCATCCAGAGATTACAGAAGCCGAGCAGAATATGCTTTACTTCAAGCTCAAGCTTGACTTAGTGGCACGCTACTTCTCAGAGTATCCTGACACTACAACGGACAACTTAGTCGCATTTCAGTTGGAACTTCGCAATTACCTTAAAGAAGCTAAAGGAGAAACAAATGAAGAGACCGACTCGATTGAGGTATGAGATATCCTCATGGGAACAGGCAAGTAAATGCTTGTCCAACAATAGCAAAAAATTACATATAGAAGTAAGTCATGTAATCGATGCACCCGTTTTTGAAAATAGACAGATATCCGTAGTCCATGAGGACTACGGAATTGTATTTTCAGTAACAACTGAAGGTAAAGGCTCTCTTATTTCTGCACAGACTGACGAGGGTCGAGAGCTGCCTTGGATGACAACTGATGAGATATTAATTCAGCTAGAAAAGTTTGGATTTGATATAACATTCAATCAGCTTAGTAATCTACGTGGTGATCTAATTTCGTACTTAATCAAACTATCCCAGTTTGGAATGTCAAAGCTTACTCGAGTAAATGTTGTGGAAGGCGAAGTAACAAATTCATGTGTTATAGCCCTTACTGATGTACAGTCTGCAACAGTCACATGGGGAAGCACATTGAGTGCAATCCAGCTAGCTGAAATGTGCAGAGAGATGAATGCACTTGACTTAACTGCTGTAAGCGCAAGCGAAGGATTTAACTGGAATTGGCTTATATGCACAATGAATATTTCAGATGTGTTAGACGAGAATGACGACACTCCTTTCAGACATAACACATCACGAACATAAAGGAGGAGCTGCTATGTTGTCAAATCTAATTGGGCCTGATATACAGCTGATGCGAGAAAGATATGATGAAGCATTAGTCCTTCGAGGCATTCCATGCAAGTATCAGTTCCCTAATCTAGCAACTACTAACGAACAAGGTGAAGCAGTAATAGACAGCTATTCAGATATACAAGATACATATATCTTCTTTGAAGGCTCACCTAAAGTAAAGACATTTAAGCGATACGGATGGGTAGTAGAAAATGACAAGGAACTTCCTTTCTTGATTCATTGCAGCTTTAATCTACCCCATGTTCAACGCGATTGTATATTTAGAATAGCAGGACAGTATGCAGGTATTCCTGATAGGGTATTCCGTGTGACAGAACTTACTTATGACTTAACTGCACCTGACCACTTAGTTTGTCAGATAGTTCCTGTATACGACGCAGACCAGATAGTAGGAAGAACCAAACAGGAAGTTAAGAAACAATTCAACACATCTCATCACTTCCTAAAAGGAGATACTACATATAGAGGTACACCTTATTCAACTAAAGAAGAAGACGAAACTATTTCGTAGAAAGTAGGATATTATATGTTGTGGGTATATGACAACGCAATCGCTGCTGATCTATCTGCTAGTATTGATGCATCTAGTGAAGCAGAGAATATAGTTAAAGTAATGGACAGTCAAGGTATAATTGATATAGTAGCACAGATGCGAGATGATAGAGTTAAGTTTCCGCTAGTTTGCTTAGTACGAAGCTCAGATACTCCTATCGACACTTCAAGATGGAATTACACTCGTGCTCATTTCGGAGTGCCCGCTGCTTATGATGCAGATAAGAATACTGTATATATGGAGAAGTCACTCCCTATTCAACTTTCATATGAGCTACATGTCCTCGCACTTAACACAATTGACCGAGACGAAATAGTACGAGAGCTATTATTCAAATATAACTCGATGTACTGGCTGTCTGTAGATCTGCCATATGAATCTGAACGAAAGCTCAGAATAGGTATATGCATTGACCCAAATTCGGCAGCTAGGTCCACATCTTCTGCGTTTGAATATCTTACTTCTGGTACATTATACGAAACAGTAATAACACTGCAGTGTCATGGTGCTGTGCTGCTATCTTATGACGGTAAACACTGTCAAAGATTGACAACAGACCTACCCCATATCGAGTAGTGTCAGAACCTTAAATAGTAGTAGAAAGAGGTATAGTATGTTTTACAAGAACCTATCACATTCCGCAAAAACTTTTCACGGGGTCACTTTCAAGCCGGGTGAAGTTAAAGAAGTAGACGCATTCATAAATAGCTTATTTATGGTGCCTGTTGAAGCTCCTAAACAGAAACCTGAGAAGAAAGAAGAAAAGAAAGAAACTAAGAAAGTAATCTCGGAAGAGCAAGTCATTTCAAGTAAATGCAGTGACAACGATAACAAGGAGGATAAGCAGAATGGCTAAAATAACCATCAATGAAGTTTCAGCTAATTATTCATTCACAGCTGGAACATCTAGCTTTGCTTCGGTTGCATTGCCTATAACAGCTTGCTGGGGACCTGCATATGAAGACCCTGCAGCATTAGGAATCAGCAAGGACGTAGAGTTAGAGAGTACATCATTTACTCACTTTGCTTCAAGCCAGGCAGGCCTAGAAGCATTCATTTCAACTTATAGAGGACCTGCAGCTAATTATAGATCAGCTAAGGATTACTCTTACCAGGTTGCAATGACATTGCTAGCTGCTGGGTATGACATTGACATATGTCGTGTATGCCCTGGAGCCCATGCATCAGGTACACTTACTACTGCAACAGATAGTACATTAACTATCCGTGCAAAGTATCCAGGTACTTTCGGAAACAACTTAATCGCTACATTGAATAAGGTACCTAATCATAATTATTGGAATCTTATTACATATGTAGTAGATAGTTCGGGAGCAAAAACTGCTGTTGAGAATCTTGTTTTTGTTTTTGACCTTGACAATTCAACAGATACATTGCTTCATATTAGTGAAGTTACTTCTAACTTCTTCGAGTTTGTAGTAGATGGTATATCTACTGACTCAGTAGAGTTTACAGCTAATACAGTTACATTGGCAGGAGGTACAGATCGTGCTGCTGACGGAACTGCTGAAGCAATGATGACAAACGCTATCGAGTTAGCTCGTAGCCGTTTTGGTGCTATTCCAGCTGCTGATCCAACTCAGTATATCGAAGCTCTTAACGCTATTAAGCCTACAGCAGATATAGCAACAGCTTCTAAGATTAGATACAATGAATGGGTATATACAGCTACAATGGATGTACTTGAGTTATTGACAGATAAGTTGTCATATAATTCAAACAGAATTGTATTACCAGGATGGGATGACCAGAATATTACAGAGATTTCAGGGGAGCAGCCTGCTCGCTTATCTAGCATTTCTCCATTGCATGCAAGGCTTATGGAAGTAGCATTCAATAGTAGATGTGCTACAGCTTACATTGATATTCCTAAGTGTTTACCTCGCTCAGGTGTATTTAATGAAAGCACAGACGCTAATTTAGAAGGATATGCACAGAAGTTATCTAGATATATCCCTGCTGGCTTAGCTGACGGCGGATTATTCAGCAGCCATTCTGCATTGTTTGCTCCTTGGGGTCAGTACACATATGTAGGCACAGGTAAGCAGGCAGTAGCTTCACCTTCTTTCCTTGCATTGATGATTCAGCGAGCAATGATCCTCAATCAGTCATTACAGTATGAATGGGCGATGCCTACTACTAGAAAGCAGAATCTTTCAATCGGCAAGTTAGATTACATTGTTCCAAAGAAGACATTAGACAGGTGGCAGTCTTCTGAGGGAGTTGCATTGAATGTAATCGCAGACATTCCTGATTTAGGAACAAGCGTATGGGGCAACAGCACACTTATGGAAATTCCAGTGGCTACTTACAATGCTCTTAGAAATCTGTCAACTCGTTTGCTTATGAATGCAGTAGAAGATGTAGCATATAAATGCGGTCTTGCTATTACATTCCAGTACAACAACGACGATGCATATTCTAAGTTCTATGCAGGAGTAAGTCCATTGCTTGATACAATGGAGAATGTAGGTGCTATTGAGAAGTACCAGATCGAGATGTCAGCTGATATTGACGGATTGAATCATGTCAATGCAAATTCAGTTATCGGTGTTATTCGTATTTGGTGCTACGGCGTAATTGATGACATTACAGTAGACTTGATTGCACTTCCAGCAGGAGTAGAATAATAGATATAGAGATAAGGGCAGCTTCGGCTGCTCTTATTTTTTTTTTTTAATAAACCACTTTATTTTTTCATTCGTATATATTATAATAATATCTGTAACACCTAACATATCAAAACATCAAGACGATGGAGGTAGTAAATATGGAAACTTATCAAATTCCAGAAGAAAATCTTTCTAAGTTAGAATCAAAGCTCAATCGCATTAAGAAGAAATGCGATAAGAATCAAATCAATTTTCATTATGAGCAAGTAGGAGAGGCATATCTGCCAGTTGATCCTACAGATCCCGATGGACCTATAACTAAATTCATAACAGTAGAAGTTGAAGGACAGGTCAAATACAATGGATGGGAATTCGTCGCTACATTGGAGCACCTTCCTGAAGGAAATATAGTCCGCAGCTTCAATCCAGAGTTAGTTGTCCCTGAAAAGTATTACACTTGCGGACCTAAGTGCGAGCATTGTAATAAGATCAGAAGCAGAAAGGACACCTATCTCATTTATAATGCAGAAAATGAAGAATACAAGCAGGTAGGTAAAACTTGCCTTAAGGAGTTTACTTCTGGGCTTGATGCAGAGCAAGTAGCATTCTTTCTTCAGTTTTTCAGCTCACTAGAGGCTAGTGAAGATTTCGGACCATCTCCGTCATATGTCAGCTACTATACATTGGAAGAAGTATTGCATCACGCATTTGAATGCTTTCATCATTGGGGTTATGAACGCGTAGATGAGTTTGATCCTGGAAGCAAGACAACCAAAGGTCGTGTTGCTCGTTATATTCATTGCCCATCCGGCTTTGATAGAGAAGAAATGGACGAGGTCGGATATGATGAGAATAGCGAATATGCTATATCTAATACAGAAGCTGCATTAGATTGGATCAGAAATGTTCCAGAAGATGACTTAGGATTCGGCTACTTGCGAAATTTATATACACTCTGCAAACAAGAATACATAACTGGTCGTGATTTCGGCATTGTTTGTTCCCTTACTACTGCTTACTTCAGAGAAGTAGAGCGACAGAAAGTTAAGGCAGCTAAAGAAGCAGAAGCTAAGGTAGAAGCAGAGAAGTCTAGCTATCAAGGAGAAATAGGAGATCGACTTGATGTCCGTTGTGAGCTAGTTCAATGCGTCAGCTCATGGGAATCTCAGTTTGGATGGACTTATCTGTATAAAATCATAGATACCGAAGGCAACATCTATATCTGGTATGCAAGTCGAGGTATTGATGAGCCAGAGAATGTAGTTGCAATAAAGGGAACAGTTAAAGACCATTCAGAGTTTAATGGAGTAAAGCAAACAGTACTTACTCGATGCAAAGTAACAGATACAAAGTAAGAATCGTTAAGTTTACATATAGGAGGAATTTAAAATGACAACATACGACGGAAAAACAATCAACTTAGATACAAGTGATCTCGAAGGGATGATCGACTTGATGGATATTGCAGACGAGTTCCCTTCAATGCAGTTCGGTGAGAATGCAGAAGGAGAAACAGTTGCAATAAGTGTCAATAATGATAATATAACAGTAGAGACATTCCAGGACAACGGATGGACACTGGAAGCTATCTTTTATAGGGACGGGACAGTTGAAGAGATTCCACACAGATAAGATAGAAAGGAGGATACACAGATGTTAATGTTAGTTAATGTGCCAGTGCATGCTTATGCACGAGCTAAACATACAGAAAGAAGATACCTTTCAGATATAGAGCAGGCTGTAGCTGATGGTATTGTCCTGCAGAAAATGACTCGCAGTGAGGTCCATAAGTTGATGTTCGGAGTACAGCCTCCTGAAGTAAATTCTCGTTATTGTGCATGTGCACTTGCCGAAGGAAACTGCGACGAATGTGATTATAAGGATGATCCGAGTTGCGATGTGAATTGGTGGAATTCTGAAATTCCAGCTGATCTGATTATACAAAAGATGGAGGTACCTAATGAAGCTACTCATTGATATATCTGAAGAAGACTATGCTACACTTAAAGATATGCAAGATGTAGGTATAGGGCATTATCATGAACTGCTCCTTAAAGGTAAGGTGATTGATAACATGACGAATAGACAACGGCTAAGTCTATTCCTGCCTGAATCGGCACGTATTGCTACAGACAATCGTAATGATGTCCATATTAGAGGCATCAAAGGTGATTGGCTGTCAGAGAGACAGGTAATTGTAGACGATAAAAAGGAAGCCGTAATGGCTAAGCTAAGTGAGATGTCTCTGCAGGAGTTAGCTCTCGCTTATTCATATGTCCATAATCTAGTAGCCTTTGGTGTCGATGTGGCGCAGACATGGTCAACTGCTGTAGAACAGTCTGCTAATCTAGAAAACGCATACCGGAAAGGCTACTACGAAGGCCAAAATATTCAAGCTAATCAAGATGCAGATAAAACATATGCAGATGTAATCTGGGAGCGTATCCGAGCAATTGAGGAGCTAGAAGCAAATAGCGGACATACGCTAGCAAGTGTCACCTTATCATATCTTGATACAAAACACGATTGTACTTACACCTTACATGAAAAGGAGAGTGAATAACAATGGATGTGACCGAAGTATTTTATGAATGCAATCCTAAGAAAGCTACAACATGTCACAAGACAACATGTTTTATTAATGGAGGTAATTGTCACTTGACTACTCGTCCTGATTGGGGTATAAAGAAAGTCAATACAGATACATCTACATACCCTAAGAAAACGCAGAAAGCAGCATACGAGGAGGAAGAAGTAGATGAATAAAGAAGAAATGACAAGAGTTGAAGAGCAAGGCACTGGCTTTGAAGCTAAGCTGCTTGCTCATATCAAGGATAAATGGTATGAAGTACAACAGCAAAAGGAACTGTATGAGCTCTATAGAGACAAAGTAACTGAGATGGGAAATGATATTCAAGAGAGGCCTTTCTGGCAAGATGTAATCGGACAGAATGCACAAACGATGAATATTCACTATTATCAGTATCTGCAGGCATTTAGAGATTTGTCTCAGCTGTGTCACATCCTCGGAGGCGAATATTTAGAACTATTCAACTCATTGGCTGACGCAGATGATACTATTAGTAAATAAGGGAGGATAACAATGAATAAAGAACAAAATACAACGCAATGGATATCTGTTGATGAAAGATTACCTAAAGAATGCATAGGTGTCCTTGTGTATTGTCCCTACTATGATAATATTTTTATGTGCTATCTAGAGGGAGGTAAGTGGTTTCTATTCGGCCCAGGCATGATAGCACTAGATCAAAACCAACCTGAATGGAAGATAGAATACTGGAAAGTGGTACCCCAGCCTCCTGTAATCCCTGAAAAGTAAATCGTTATAGTAACATACTTTAGGAGGAGCAAGAATGCAAATAAGAATAGATTGGACGGATGACAAAGCTAGGCCCGGTAATAAAGGAATAACGACAACTCCAGAAGAAGAGGCTAAGGTCCTAGATCTCATATCTCAGGTACTCTACGCACCTGAAGTCAACTTACTTATTTACAATCCTGACAAAGGGTACTATGTAAACGAGAAAGTGCCTAAAACAGACATAAAGAAAATAACTATTACATTGTGAAAGGAGACAGATATATGTTTAAGTGGATAGATAACAAATTACGACAGCACTATTACAAGCAGTTTACATCACAGCCAGAAGCAGTGAAGTTTTCTGCAACAGAAAGCCCAATCAGACGATTCAAAGCGGCTACTACTATCTATCCTGAACAGCGTCTTGCATTTCAGACAGACAAGAAGTTCAGGTGTGCTGTCTTTGCACGAATGTTTAGCGATATATTTGAGGATTGTGTTACATACACAGAAGAGCCTTTTTATGTCGACAACAGTAGACTGTGGGTAGAAGCTGAAATAGATGTAGTGACACCTCGAGGCCGCTACGATTTAAAAGACCACATATAGACGGGGAAGGAGGAATTTTGTGATGGATTTATGGCAGATTTTAATGATCCTCGGATCAGCGATGATTGTTTTTTCCGGAATATTTGACACTGTGCTGCTTCAGCCTTCGAAACGCATTGAGAAGTTGCTGGGATGGCTCAATCATATCGGCATAGTAGTGTTCCTAATAGGCACTGTATTGATTTTCTCGATGTAAAATTATGTAAGCTATTATTTAGGAGGAATTGTAATGAAAGGTAGAAACACTATTACACGTGTATTGCTGGTGCTTCTTATATCAGTGGTATGCGTTATATTTGGAATGTGTATTCCGTCCGTAGCAAAAGAAACAAGAGTAACCATTACCGAATATAAAAATGAAATTATAGGTGACGATGATGGAGGTATAATCGATTTCACAGACCCAGAAACAGGAGTATGCTACTTTATTTATAAAGATGGATATCATGGAATGGGGCAAGGCGGTATGACTGTGCGATATAATGCAGATGGAACTATAATGGTTAGAGATGTTAGCGGTGTAAAGGTGAAAAACGATGCCAAATAGAACTTATATACAGATGCATATGGAACTTCATAAATTAGGCAAATATTCAAGTTCTTACATTAGGGAACTTGAATACTATGTCGATATTCTTGAAGCTAATCCTGAGCTAGTCGAAAGGGTAGTTAGACGCCGCGTAGAGATGGTACAGCAGATTAGACGACATACTCCTCACGTTGAAGCGTTTACTATGCTGATGATTGAACAGATGGCTATCAATGAGTGGGAACATGAGAAATGGCCTGTATCGTATACAATTTTCCCGCACAATTTCAACGAGCCTAAATACACTGATTATGTCAACTATAATCGTTCAGACGCAATGACTCCAAAAGAGTATGGCATGAATTTACAGAGAAAGAAAGATAGAAGAAATAGATGGAGGTAAATAAATGTTCATTCAAACACATGTAGTAGTTGTATTTACAGCACTTGTAATCGGAATGATTATATGGCTTATAATTTTAAGCGCTAAGATCAGTGCTATCAATGAAAAATTGACCTGGCACTGGACTGAAATCCTAGATGTATCGCATAAGTTCAGACAGTATAAGAGAAAGCATAAGAAGCAGCTTGATGAAGAGGAATTAAGGACTGTTCGCATTAAGTTGTCTGAATTGTCTAGAAAATTTGGATGGTCTGATAATGTAGTAGATGACATAATGGCGGTGATTAAGGGGGAAGTGTACTGCGTAGCTGGGTGCACAAGGTGGCTAGCAGGCGACATCGCAGGCGTGACTTTGTTTACCCATTAATTCTCTACGCAATTACTTTGATAGCTGCTACATTGTTATATTTGATATTTTGATAACCTTCTATCTTTTCTGTATAGGAGGTTATCTTCAATGTATTGTAAGTGGACATACGCAGGTAATGTTAGCGTGATAGTAAAAACTGAATGCCGCCATATTTACTGCGGAGGAGTAGAGCATACTTATACTTATTGCCCCTGGTGCGGCAAAAAGATACAGTTACAGCAAAACACCAAACAGTCAAAATCGTTAAATATAGCAGATAGATAGTTATCAAGTTATTCAGTATATGGAGGTGATATAAATGCTAAGTAGTGAAATAGGTCTAGGATTGACTCTTGCTAGCTTATTAGCAGGATTTATCTTAATTCTATATATTGTGACACGATAGCAGCATTACTAATTATTAAATCAAAAGGAGGAATTATGAAGTTAGCATTCATATTTTGTATCGCAGTAGGTGGCCTATTGTTTGGTTTCGGAATTAGATTGTACGACGCAATTGACGAACGAATACGCAATGTAGGCCTCACCTTATTATTTTCGGGGATTCTGATTATTGTCTTGACCTTATTTAGTGCTATGACACATACCACTGCAAGTGCAGCAGGTAGGACAGCATCAGCTGGAATCACACAAATTACATCAAGTTATACGGCAGACGCATTATTAACAGAAGAGGAATTTCAGCAAGTCAGCCCTGCAGACATTGAATTGCTTGCACGGCTCATGACTGCTGAGCAAGGATATAACGCACCTGAAGAGGAATATTATCTTACTGGTTCAGTTGTGCTAAATAGAATGAATATGGAGAGGTATCCTAACACATTGCAAGGTGTGATATATGATGACGGCCAATATCAATGTGTAGCAGACGGACATATTAATAGGCCTTATGATGAAGTAGCTTGGCAAGTAGCAGAAGAGCTGCTTCTATATGGAACTACTATTCCAGAGGATGTGATTTATCAAGCTGAGTTCCTGCAGGGATCTAGAGAATACACACAGAAAGGGATAACACACTATTGTTATCGTTAGGTTAGATTATGTTTATGACTCATTGCCCTATATGCAATGGCAACCTTATGGAGAAACGTCAGTATTCCTATTTTAATTATCAGTATATTGGTAAGCGAGGTCGTCCTGTCACTACAGGTCAGTTCAAGTCATTCATATCTAAGTCAGAAAAGTGCGGACTTATTTGTGAAAATGCAGATTGGGAGACAGATTCTGATCTCAACATAATAAAGCCAGAAGGAAGTCCGCACAAAGTAGTCAAAATGAAAGGAAAGTACTACTTCATATAGTTTAACAAGAGTAAACTCGTTAAAGTACTTAAGCAAAATGCTTAGGTACTTTATTTTTTTTTCTAAAATCGTTAAGTAAGTATAACAACCTAAAGGAGGTAGTTAATATGTTAAGTAAAAGAGAAATAGATGAATTATCTGATTATAGATATGAACAAAAAGTAGCAGAGAGATTATTAGATCCGTTACTAGGATCTAAGAACAGAATTCCTGTTGTAGTCTGCAATGATCCTGTAGGCCTAGATGTGTCTGCTATTCATCGTAGTCTTGCTAGAGGAGCAGCTGTTGCTGATGTAGAATTTGCACAGCACTTAGCCGATAAGTTCAAATCTAGCCAGGCTGAAGAGCTAGACAATATCCATGACTTAGTTATACAGGCATTAGCTAAGTTAGATGAGATAATTACATCTGGCCTATTCAAGGAAACTGACTTCCAGGATACAGTAGTTGATCTGAGACAGCTGCTACTTTTCATAGAAGCAAGTTCAAACACAGCTGAATAAGGAGGTATGTGTTATGATAAATAGTTTAAGCAATACACATGAAGTTACGCTTGCATTTAGTAGCTCGAGTAAATTACATGAAGCTTTAGCTAGTTTAAAAGATTGCGAAATAGTTAGCTTAATTGATTCTTTAACAAGCTCTAATCCGCGTAGATGGAATTTATGGACAGATGATCATTCCGATTATGTCGCTTGTCCTGTTTGTGGATACGGCGAAGAAGGAGAAGTTAAGCTGGCTGATGCTACTCCGTTCTGTCCTATGTGCGGCGAGAAGCTAAGTGACCCAATATAGGAGGAAAATAATATGAAAGACATGGACTATACATTTAGAACAGTTGACGGAGAAGATACATTAGTGTGCATGCAACGTGTAGGTGACAATACTTTTCAGACTACTTGTGTAATACCTAAGAGTGTATTTGTTGAATGCTTCAATAGGTGGTGTTTAGATGGTATATGTAGCGGCCTTTCAGTAATGCAAACAAGTAAGAATCATACTTTTGAATTAAGAGGACTACATGTAACTACTTGTGGAGGATCATGCTTGATTAACCGAGGACATGACATTGTTCCTATACAGATTGCATTGAGTGAGGAGATGTGCTTTGGACATTCTGACATCTTCAAGCCGTGTGAATACTCTAACGGGTGCTTATCAGTTAGACGGCTATTGCATAGGCTAGACAGGCCGGATGGCATTTGTTCTATTTATGCCCCAGAAGACGATTCATGCAAGTGCTGGCGAGATGATACATCAAAAGTTAGTGCAGTAGAAGAAGTTCCGAAAAGTGTAACTAATGGCGATATGCTTAAATCGTTATATCCGTATAATGAGATGCTAAGAAAGGATTGAATAAACATGGAATTTGTAGATGTAATGAAGATAGAAGAGAGAATATGCGATTATTATGGTAGAACTAGATGTGTGGAATGCTTGTTAGGTAAGGCTAACAATGGAAAGCGAGTAGATTGCCCTATATTCATTACTAAATATCCAGAAGAAGCTCAGGAAATTATGATGAAGTGGGCAGAAGAACATCCTATTAAGACTAATGGTTCTAAGTTCCTAGAAGATTATCCAAACTTAGAGGTGTCTGGGTATCGTGCTAATGGAGACATTTTGTTTATTAGATTAGACAAGTCTGAGCCCTATGTAAAACGTAATTGTATTGAAGTACCCGCCGAGTGGTGGAATAAAGAATATGAGGAGGCAAGATAAATGGATTTAATCGCTTATACTCAAATAGAAGATATGAAGCATATTCTAGAAGCAAATAATATCGAAGTGCCTAGATTAAGAGGCCTTGATTTAATGATTGATAAAGAACCTAGGACACTCAGTAAAGAAGACATAAGATACATGGAATTAGAGTGTGTAGAGGATTTATACACATCCGTTCCATTCTGGAATCCAGGCTGCTGTGCGCACGAATATTCATATCGTACAAATAAGTTAGCCGCTTTCTACATAAGCGAACACGACATCAGATGGGATAGAATACATGGCAGGAAAAGAAAGATATTAAAAACCCATATCCATAATGAGAAGGTTAAGTATCAAAAACAAGCTGATGTGTTTAACAAATATGTAGGCAGGGATGATGTAATACGAATTCACGCCAGAATAGGCGGAGATAACTGGGTGTATTATGGCGGGGTAGAATTATCCAGACAGCCTTGGTTCTTAGAGAAGGTTGATGATGCATTTGACAACACTTACTGCGACATTTACGCAAAGATAAATCCGGAGGTGACTAAAGATGCAGATCGTAATTAATATCCCAAAAGGAAGATATGAAGATATACTAAGCGGCAAAGAGTTTACACTATATCAATGTGATGTTAGAGAAGTATTAAAAAATGGTACGCCTCTTCCAAAAGGACATGGAAGATTGATTGATGCTGATAATATAACATTCAGTCGATTTTTTGATGCAGGCGATTATGCACAAGCAATGCGTGGAATATATGAAGCACCAACAATCATAGAAGCAGGTAAAGAGGAGTAAATATTATGCAGATAGAAATTGAGGTTCCAATGACAGACGAAGAAATAAAGAAGGAGATTGAAGAAACGACTGAAGAATTTAGAAGAAGAGGGCTACTGCCAATAGAAAGTGAAGAAACAGATGCAGCTAATAATTGATATTGACGAAGAACTGTACAACTATATGCAAACATCAAAGTATGACGAACATTTGAGTAAGCGTTTCGATTATCAGTCGAAGTTTGCTATTAAGCACGGCACACCACTCCCAGAAAGGCACGGAGACTTAATAGACAAAGATGCTTTGTATGAACAATATGTTTATGCTGATTGCAACTTTGATATGGTTATGGAATATGTGCCTATAGTTGTAAAAGCAGATAAAGGAGAGAGAATACATGCAGCTAATAATTGATATTGATTGTGATTATTTTGAATATATTAAAGAATTTGTTAAGAAGGTAGACACTGACTGTGAGCCTTGGGCTGCAATTGCAAATGGCACTCCGCTCCCAGAAGGACACGGGAATCTAATTGACTCCAATTATTTACTGGATATTTTAAAGTGTGACGAGTATGAAACTTGTTCTTGGAGAAATTGCTCAGAGTGCAATCGTGAAAAATGTATCAAGGAACGCACCATAGCAAACGCACCTGTAATAATTGAAGCAGATAAAGGAGGGAAAGCTGATGAAGATTAAAAAGATAGAATATGTAGATGGTATGCAAGGAGAAGCAGTAATTAGCTTTACTAGAGAAGAACTTTGCAAGTTGTGTGATGGTTTATATCTATTAAGTCAACATAGAGATAGGGATTATGACAAAGATTTGCACACTCAGCTAAGAGTCGCCAGGGATATTATTGACGATGGTGCAGTAGGTACTTTTACTTTTAGTGCAGCAGTAGAGAGTGGGGATGAAAAGCATGAAAATGTGTAAAAATTGTAGATTTAGAGATGTAAGTCTAACAGGAAATAAATTATGGAAATGCAAACAGTTCGGAAATGTAAAAAGATTCAGTGTAGACTGGTTACACGGATGGTTCTGCAAGCGTTTTAGGACGGAGAGTGAATGGTAGAAAATGATTTGGATTGAGCTAGTATGTGATGGCTGTAATGCTAGTCCTTACGGAGAGATATATGGAAAAGGTGTAGTGCAAATGATTAAAGATTGGGCAAAGCAAGATGGATGGAAAACAATCAAAGGAAAGGTATATTGCCCTACCTGCCAGCAGAGATTAAAGGAACAAGGGAGAAAATAACAATGGATTTAACTAAGTTAGCAGGACAATTAATTGAAATTGAGGCTCAGTTAGATGGCGGGTTTGATAAGTCAGATTCAGACGCTTTATTGTTAGCTGCCGATATTCTGTCTAACAAAGCTTTAGAGCAAGAGCGTACACGCATGAAAGGTAGATGGATGAAAGTAACTGAAACGGAATTTGGCAATGGGTATCAATGTTCTGAATGTGGCAGATTTATTTTGACAGACAGTATTGATGGGAAAAAACTCAAAGATTTTCCATATTGTCATTGTGGAGCAGAAATGGAGAGTGAAGAATGAATAATGAGCAGTTAAAGCCAATTGTTGACGAAATTTTGAAAGATTATTTTAATCGTGCCACAAGGTTAAACTATAACACAAAAACACAGAAAGATATGATAGCTCAAAATCGTGGATTGTGTAATGCATGTTCAGCAGTGATTACATTTTCAGACAATGAGAGCGAACTTGTGGAATATACCAAACAGAAGATTGAAGAAATAAATCAAGGTGAAGCACAAAAAGTAGCATTTAAATGAGGTAGAAGAATGACAAAGCAAGAAGCAATAACACATCTTCGATATCGTAAGATAGTTTGTGAAGATCATCTGAAGGTTTGTCCTAAAGATCCAATTGCATCTAAAGATAAAGAGATGTATGATATGGCAATTAAAGCCCTAGAAGAAGAGACAGTATCAAGAGAGACTTACGAACATGAATATTATTTCAGGAAACTAGCTGAGCAGCGATTGTATGAAATACAACGGAACACTTCTGATAATTGCGTAAGCCGCGAGGCAGTATTAAATACGCTTGATACTACGGACGAATTTCTTGACGAAAATAGGACAGTAGAAAATTATAAAGATCTGTTGGAAGAGTGCTATAAGGTCTTACCGTCATGCTTATTTACACAGAAGTGGGTTGCTGTAAGTGAGAGGTTACCTGAACCTAACAAACTCGTTATATGTTATATAACAACAGGGACAACAGAAACATATTTCCTAGCGTTATGGAATGATGTCCAGGAAGCGTGGGAAGAAGGAATAGGTGGTTACAGATTATTAGAGCGTGATTTAGGATATAAAGTCATCGCTTGGACGCCATTACCGGAACCTTACGAAGCAGAGAAGGATGATAAAGAATGAAAGATGGTATTTATTGGCTAATATACAACAGATTGAAGACGAAACATCCAAAATGGACTAACAAGCAACTTAGAACGATTGCGTACAGAGTGAGGTATAAAAAATGGATAAAGAAAGAGCAGATGAAATAGTAAGAAAAGTCATGTATCGCTACATTGATATGCTAGAAAAGCCAAAAGATAACATAGATGCTTTTCATGTTGGAAGAATACTAGGAATGATGCAGAGGCAACTGGAGATAGAACTTGAAAAAGAAGTGGAGAGTGAAGGAGAATGAGAATGACGCTATCTGATTTAAAGACTCGACTGCAAGTCGCAAAAGAAATATTGAAATACAAGGATTACAATGGCCAAATAATGACTTGCGGTAAGTGCGGATCTACTTATATTAGAAAGATCAATGACAATAGAAACGCAGTACATTATCGATCACAATATGTTTGTGAAGTTTGTGGATGTCGTGGTATAGAAACACAAGAATGGGAAACCAGCAGAGTTAAGCAGACTGTGAGGTATTAGAAGAATGATAGACCAAAATATTGTATGCCCTCATTGCTATGAAGAATATGAGGCATCATATGAAGATACTTGGATTGGAGATGAACAAGTAGATTGTTACACAGGTGATGTTCAGATTGTAAAGTGTGACAGATGCGGAAAGAAATTTAGCATTGTTGGCTTTGAGGCTTGGATGTATGAAACAGAGGAGGTAGAGGAGGAATGACAACTGGACTTATATGCGTAATACTCGGATTTGTACTAGGTTATGCAATAGGCTGTGCAATTACATATGTGGTATACTGCATTGTTCAGAAGAAGTAGATCTTACAATAAGCGAGGTAAACTAATGGAAATATCGTTAACAGATAGAGAAGTTGAAATGGTATTAAAGGCCTGCGGAGAGTATATATGGGTATTCGGAGAAGCAGAAGATACAACAGAATACACAAATTACATGGTTGATACAGGCTTAGGTTCCGCTATTAGAAAGATAGGCAAAGGGCGAAGAATCTCGTCTATTTACAGCAAATATAAAACAGTGAGAAAATATCCAGAATTCGAAGAATGGAAAGCACAAAAAGAGGATCAGGAAAATGAAGAAAATTAAGTCATTTATAAGAAGATTATTCTGTACTCACAAGGAAGAAGACATTGTTCAGACTGTCCGTATGCCCTATGGATACAACAAATGTTGCTTTAAGTGTAAAAGATGTGGACGAGAGAGGTGGAGTTAATGAGCAGATATAAATGCTTTGAATGTGGAAATGCTTCTGGGAACTGGATATACTGCAAATCTACAAGAGAATATAAGGGAGAGGGTTATTGCTTTAAATTAGACGTTGAAACTCCTTACTGTGAAAAATGTGGCTCTCCTATTTATGACAAAGAGATTGAGCAAAAGATAAGAGAAAAAGCACATGCAATAATAAAAGAACAAACAAAGAATATAGAGAGATTTATAGGAGGAGGACATAAATTATGAAAGAAAGAGAATATAAGCTCACGCTAACAGAAGAAAACAAGATTAAGATTGAACAGTTTCTAGACTTATTAGGTATCGATGCTGATATTGTCGAAGCTGAAAACATAAAAGAATCGTTAGAGTTAGGACAAACTTACTATACCATTTGTTCAGATGGTACAATTTTAGATTGTACTTTTGACCCTGATTTTTCAAATTGCAAAGGGAGACTATCACTAGGTAACTGCTTCAAGACAAGAGAAGAAGCTGAGTTTGAATTAGAGCGACTCAGAGTTATCGCTGAAATGAAGAAATTCGCAGAACCAGAAGACAAGAAGTGGGATAGTTATAATAAGCACTGGTCATTATATTATGATGTTGGAGATGGTTCTATTGAGCAGGGTGTTTATTCTACTTGTAAATCTAATAATATTTACTTTGAATCCCGAGAAATCGTAAAGGAGTGTGTAAATGCCATAGGCGAAGATAGAATTAAGAAATTTTATTTACGAGTTAAGGAGTAAGCTACAAGAGAAGCCCTGATTATAATTGAAACAGATAAGGAGAGTAAAATGAACCAGAAATTTAGGCTTGGACACAATTATGATGTAACAGAATATGTTAAGCAGTTTAGCTACTATGCTAGCGATAGCTTGGCAAAGTATTATATCTGTAATGATGTATGGGATTTTCATATATACAGAATAATAGTAGGCTTCAATTCTGAGTATGATGAAGAGCCTCGTACAAAGTTAATTGAGCAGACTGATGTTAGCAAGCAGGAAGTACGCGAGGCAGTTGAAGAGGATTTGAACATGGGGATTGTTTGTGGAGATATAAGAAACTTCCCGTCAGTCCTTATTAATGCTGATTTTGAAGACATGGGATTCAAGTCAATCATCAAATCAGTCGTTGACTTAGACGGCGGAGACAATGATGACTTGAAAGAATACAGATATGATACCCCTATTGAGGAACTTATCAGCGACATTGATGGAGGGTATGGCATTACAGTGCTAGATGCAAATCTGAATGAGGTTCAGAGAATATGACACGAGAAGAAGCAAGTAACTATTTAAGATCATTTAAACTATGCACTCCTTATACAATGGATGCACAGGGCGTATTTTATCGAGCTGTCGAAGTTGCACTTGAAGCACTAGATAAATGCGACAAAATAGAAGAGATAATCAATGATTGGGATGGTACGCCTTGGGGAACAAGTAGGGAGCTTCTGCATGCTACTCTTTTGAGAATTGACGATGTACTAGAAAAAGAGGAGGAATACAAGAGTGAAACGAGAAGAAGCAATCAAGATCCTGCGAGGGATGAAGGCAGAGAATCTCAATCTTGACGATTTATACACAAGCGACAAATATAAAGCACTGGATATGGCAATCAATCTACTGGAGCATGAGTCTGTGCTTGATAAGGTAAGAAGGGAAATAGATGACATGGATAGAAAGGTTTGCCAGCAGTTTTTGATTGCGGACATTGACAAAGAGATACATCATACGTATCGAGAATGTATAGATGTCGTTGACAAGTACAAGGAATGGAGGTACTAAAGTGACTAAAGAAGAGGCAATAGAAGAAATAAACAAGGTGTTTGTACCTTCTTTCGCTAACTATATCATTACTGCATTGACGGAAGGCACAACAGTGTCTGACACAAGTAGCGTCCGCAAGAGCAAAGCAGATCTAATAGATCAACTCGAAATCCTTGATAAAAGATATGGTTCAGATTTTTACTGGGAAGTAAGAAAGATAGTTGACAGACTGGCATCTGCAACACCTACACAGCAATGGAATACAACTCCGCCTACAGCTAACACTTATAACATATTGCTATCTGCAGAAACAGAAGAGGCAGGACCTCATGTTTGGATGGGATGTTATGTAGACGGTCATTACTATTATGTTGATGGTATTATAGCTGTAGATGATGAAGTTGTTGCATGGATGCCGTTACTTACACCTTATACAGCAGAGAGGAGCGAAGTAGAAGAATGAGATTGAAACACAAGATATTTTTCTATAAAGGGCTATTGATTGAGATCTGTGAAACGCTAGCAACAATTTGCTTGTATTTAGAATATGACTCAAGAAGAATGCACAATCCTATGGGAGAGCATATGGCAAGTCATTTCAACGAACTCAAGGATTATTCTCGAGAGTTGAGAAACGAACAGACAAAAGCGCTAGGAAGGATGAAGAGATGACAAGAGATGATATAAACGACATTGTCAATGCAATGTGCCCTAATGACGCAGATTTTGAAGAAGCCTGTATTAGTCCGGCATATTTGAAAAAGGAACTTGAAGCATTGACATTGGATCAAGGACCTTCTTCTGATGCAATAGATAGAGAAGAGCTGAAAAAGTGGCTTGATATGAATTTCTCCTTTGGCGGGGCATTGAGAAAAATTGAATTATTTGACCGATTAGATAAGGAGTTACCATCTGTAGCACCTACACGCAAAATAGGGAAGTGGGTTGAAGGTTGCACTGCTATTACAGGAGATGGATTAGCACAAACTTACGATTGCTCTGAATGCGGAAGCTATTGGTTCAGAAAATTCAAATATTGTCCTAACTGTGGGAGCTTTATGGAATCAGCAGAATAAATGCTATGAGATGAAGTGTGAGGTAAACGATGGAAGGTGAAATATGTGTTCAGGATAAATATGATGAAAGAATTCTAGCTAGAAGATATGGCATTGCATTTGATTGTAATAATTGTAGAAGAAATTGGCTTGGTAGTAAAGAGGATATTATAGAAAATAATTATGATCCAGTATATGCAAAACTTAGATGCCCATATTGCCATAATATGATTACTATTCCACGAAACTTTAATTGGTATTAAATAAGTTGTGCAGCATCTGAGAAAAGGAAGTGAGGTAGACAAGTGAAACGAGAGGAAGCAATCGAGGTATTAAAGCGAATAGAGTACTACGACAGACCATTTGACAATTCTGTTGAATCATCAATGAATAGTTGTCAGATTCGTGAAGCACTTGCCATGGCAATCAATGCATTAGAGCAAGAGCCTAGTGACGATGCTATCAGTAGGAATGGAATAACTTCAAAAATCGAAGAGTGGGCTGACGGATTTGAAAACGGAGAGTATTTCAGCGGACACTCAGTTGCTGATGCTATAAGAGTTTGTAGTGGAATGGCCGATGAATTGCCATCTGTAATGCCTCTGCACAAGAAAGGGAAGTGGATAAAAGAATACGACAATTCAGCATTAGACGGATTATACCATTGTTCTATATGTGGTAGGAAGCTATGGATTCATAATGAAGAATCTGTTTCAGATTATCCATATTGTCATTGCGGAGCAGAAATGGGGAATGAAGAATGAGAACGATTATCAATATAGGATGCGTTATATTTATGATTCTAGTGGTTATTAATTGTTACAAGTGAAAGAGAGGTTGAAGAATGAACGATACAATGGAATTTCCTGAGACTTTTGAAAGATTTGCAGAAGAGTATGGATTTAAGGACAGCAAGGAAGTATACACTAATGGATCTGACTTAATTCCAGTATTTAGAGTAAAGCAATGGCTGGAACATGATAACAGGTTACGCATGGTAGAAACAGACACAGCCTATGAATGTGGTAAACATGCAAACAAATGGATTCTGGTTAGTGATAAGGTGCCAGAAAATAGACAAGAATGCTTTGTGACATTAAAAAGCAATATAGCAGGAGGAAACATCTGTGAAATAGCAACATATGCTACTAATCTATATAAAATCGACGAATATGAATTTGCTGATAAGAAGAATACACCTGGATTTTATGGATTTGATGGCGAGTATGGCTATTTTGAATGGTCAGATGTCATAGCATGGCAACCATTACCAGAACCTTACAGTGCAGAAGCAGGAGATGAAGAATGAGATGTGTAAGATGTAAAGCATCATGTGAAGTCCACTATGCAGAATCCTACGAAGTAGATTGGTATTGCGATGCAGGTGTTTCAGAAGATGAAATGAATGAAAATGAGGACGGAGAGCTAGGTTGCAACTTGCATTGGAAGACTATTCAAAGGCGACTAGAAGACAATGAAAGGGCTTGGTTAGCTGATAAGGAAGAACATGTGGAATGGTTCTTAAAACGAGAAAAAGAGAATAAGAGGTGATGAAGAATGAATACCATAGTCATTACAATGGGAACTGAGGATCACGAGTTTTACAACGTATCTGATGAATTAGCAAAAGCACTGATACTAATTCTACATGAATGCGAAAATGACGATTGTGACATAGTATCAGCAGTAAGCGAGAGATAGTAATGAAGAGCCTCAACCAGCATAGTCAGTATTATATGACTACGCTGGTTGAGATTTGTTTTGTAATGCTAACTCTGACAGAGGATATGTTTGAACCTGACGAATCGTTATATAGATACATACCTATTAAATAGAGTTACAATCAAGCATCAGAGATTGTGAGGAGTAGAAAGATGAAATATATAGCAGTAATTGATACTGATGATTATGAAAATT
>ODAI014363921.1_pt1 | contig 54965 bp, 44 predicted proteins | sample 1539321 | NCBI WGS metagenome assembly ODAI01 (sample SAMN02144231, study PRJEB22623) | gut metagenome | biome: sheep rumen | host: Ovis aries | place: New Zealand | reverse complement strand
GGATACTTGTGCGGATCCTTGTCATATACACCATCGACCATAGTCGCCTTACAGAAGATATCCGCTTCGATCTCGGTCGCACGGAGAGCCGCGCCTGTATCTGTGCTGAAGAACGGGTTACCTGTTCCGCAGGCAAAGATAACGATCCTCTTCTTCTCAAGGTGTCTTACCGCTCTTTTTCTGATATAAGGCTCCGCCATTTGACGGACATCCACTGCGGACATGACACGTGTGATCGCACCGGCCTGCTCCAGAGCATCTGAAATAGCAAGGGCATTCATCAGTGTCGCCAGCATACCCATATGGTCGGCAGTAACACGATCCATATTCTCACTGGATCTTCCTCTCCAGAAGTTTCCGCCACCGACTACTACAGCGACCTCCACACCAAGATCCGCGACTTTCTTGATTTCTGCGCAGATGCTCTTTACTGTATCATCGTCGATTCCGACTTTCTTATCTCCAGCCAGCGCCTCACCGCTGATCTTGAGAAGGATCCTTTTATAGACAGGTTCACTCATTACCTTGTCCTCCCATATATATACTTAAATCATTTTATCGTTAATTCCGGATTCTGAAAAGACAAAAGCCGGATTTTTTCTCTTTTTAGTCTTTTCTCTCATAGTCGTTGGTGTAGCACTCGCGGAACCGGCCGGAAAAGGACGGCTCGACTCCACCGGCATACAGGTGGGAGACATCCCCGAAAGAAAGCATACGGAACTGCGCGATCCCTTGCCGTCTTTCTTCTGTCACAACAGTGGTAACGGATGTAGGGGCCGCCATCATGGCATGCCACATGATAAAAGGCGAAAGATTCAGAAGATACGACAGAAGGACCGCTTCCAGACCGTAATGGCAGAAAAGCACTATCGTATCGTTATTGGGTTTTTCTGCACGGAACCATTTTCCTTCTTTTCTGTAGCCATGTTTCTCGAGAAGTTTTTCAAACTCAGCATAGACCCAGTCGCGTTCCTCTCGAACATGTGCGTCTTTCAGCGCAGGATATTCGGTCCACTTATCATAATCGAAAGCATAGGGCATGCTCATCCAGTCCTGCGGGCACCAGTCCCATGCCACGCCAAGTTTTTCCGGACGCTGGACTTTCGGAGCAAATTCACGGAGCCACTCCAGTTCTTCCGCCTCTTTTCCCATCTTGGGAAGACAGTACGCTGCTGTTTCTTTGGCCCGTCCCAGAGGCGATACATAGCAGTAATCCGCCGGAACTTTTTTCATTCGTTCCGAAAGAAGTTCAGCTTCGATTTTTCCCTGTTCGGTCAGGCAGTCATTCTCATAATCCGGATCACCGTGCCGGACGATCAGTATCTTCATATACGTCCCTTTCTACTTAATGATTCCTTCATCTCATACATTGTAACAGAATACTAGGATAGATAAAGACTTGACTACGGGCAAAAAAAGAGACAGTCCCGAAAGACTGTCTCTTCAGTAAGTTCATCTTAAATCAGATTACTTGATCTGCTTCATAACTTCTTCAGCGAAGTTCTCTTCCTTCTTGGCAATACCTTCACCCATTTCGAAACGTGTGAAACGACGGATGGTAACGTTGTTGCCGAATTCCTTTGTGTATGTAGCGATCGACTTAGAATCATCCTTAACGAATTCCTGCTCCATGAGGCAGTTCTCCTTATAGAACTTCTCGATGTTACCCGGCAGGATTCTCTCCTTGATGATCTTCTCCGGCTTACCTTCGTTGAGGTTCTTGTTGATGATGATCTCCTTTTCCTTCTCGAGATCAGCTTCCGGAACATCCTCACGTGTGAGCCACTTCGGGTTTGCAGCAGCAACCTGCATAGCGATATCCTTAGCAAAATCAGCGAACTTGGAATCTGTGATGATGGAATCATCCTCTGTGCCAAACTCTACGAATACACCGATCTTACCGCCCATGTGGATGTAAGAAGCAACAGCGCCGTTGCCCTCTACCTCATATACTACGAATCTTCTGATAGAAGTATTCTCTCCGATATCAGCGATAGCTTCCTTCTGGAAGAGCTCAACTGTCTTGGACTCATCATTGTAAAGTGTCTGAGCCATCAGTTCTTCAACATTCGCCGGCTTCTTAGCAAGAATGTGTGTAGCAACTGCATCTGCGAAAGCCTTAAACTTGTCTGTGTTAGCAGCAAAGTCTGTCTCGATGTTGATCTCTACGAGAGCACCGGACTTCTTGTCGTCAGCGATCTTGGCAATTACTGCGCCTTCAGCAGCGACTCTTGCGGACTTCTTCTCAGCCTTTGCAATACCCTTTTCACGAAGCCATGCAACCGCCTTCTCAATATCACCCTCAGATTCCTGAAGAGCTCTTTTACAATCCATAATACCGGAACCTGTCATGTCACGAAGTTCCTTGACCTGTGCAGCACTAATTTCAGCCATTGTTATATCCTCCAATTAAATATTTGTTTAATTACGATACTTGAAAAGCACTATTATGCTTCAGCCGGAGCCTCAGCTGCTGCTTCTTCAGCAACTTCCTCAGCTACTTCAGCGTCCTCAGCCTGAACGTCGAGCTGCTCGCCCTGACGGCCTTCGAGAACAGCGTCAGCCATATGACCGGCAATGAGCTTAACCGCACGGATCGCGTCATCGTTACCCGGGATTACATAATCAACTTCTTCCGGATCGCAGTTGGTATCAACGATAGCAACTACCGGGATGCCAAGACGACGAGCTTCGGAAACTGCCAGGTGCTCTTTCTTTGTATCAACGATAAAGAGGCAAGCCGGGAGCTTCTTCATGCCCTGGATGCCACCAAGGTTCTTATCAAGCTTTTCCATCTCGAGCTTCAGCTTAGCAACTTCCTTCTTTGTGCGAAGATCGAAAGAACCATCTTCGGACATTGTCTTCAGTTCTGCCAGACGAGCGAGACGCTTCTCAATTGTCTTGAAGTTTGTGAGAGTACCACCGAGCCAGCGGTTGTTGATGTAGAACATGTTGCAGCGGACTGCTTCCTCAGCGATAGAATCCTGAGCCTGCTTCTTTGTACCTACGAAAAGGATGTTTCCGCCGTCTGCAGCAATAGAACGTACGAAGTCATAAGCTTCCTCTGTCTTCTTTACTGTCTTCTGCAGGTCGATGATGTGGATGTTGTTACGCTCCGTGAAGATATACTCCGCCATCTTCGGGTTCCAACGGCGTGTCTGGTGACCAAAGTGTACACCTGCTTCAAGAAGCTGCTTCATAGAAATAGTTGACATAAAAATTCCTCCTGTTTTTTCTTCCATAAGGGCTACCCCGGTGTCTCCGGAGAACAAAAGCTACCCCTTATGTGATTTTTAGCCTTTAAAATGATACAATGAAGTAGCCGCATTGGCAAGTGTTTTTCAAAAGAAATTCACTAAAACAGGCATTTTTATATGAAATCGAGGTCATTATACATATGAATCATCTATCCGAGCAAGAAAAAACCACTTTTAACAGCATTCTTTCTGATCTGATCGCCATTCCGAGCGTGAAGGGCGAGCCATCCGATGGCGCCCCGTACGGAGTTCAGCCGAAGGCGGCACTCTCCTACTTTCTAAAGCGCGCTTCGGAAGATGGCTTTATTGCAGAAAATATCGGAGACAAAGCCGGATACGTCCAGTGGGGAACCAAAGGTCCTCTTCTCGCCGTCCTGGGACACCTCGATGTCGTGCCGGAAGGATCGGACTGGAAGACCGAAGCTTTTACGCTTACATCTGACGGCCCGTATTTCTGCGGTCGTGGTGTGGTAGATGACAAAGGACCGGTCGTAAGTTCTTATATGGCGCTTTTACGTTTTAAGAAGAATCACCCGGATCCGGATTACCGTGTCCGTCTGATCGTCGGAACGGACGAGGAGCATGGCTCCTCCTGTATGGAAAGATACTGCGAGACCGAAGAGCTTCCGGATATCGGATTTACACCGGATGCCGAATTCCCGTGTATCTTCGCGGAAAAAGGAATCTATCAGATGCATTTTGAAGCAGATCCCGATGGAAGATTTACCCTTCATGGTGGAAATGCAGCAAATATGGTTCCTCCATATTGTGAATGCATCGATCTTAAAGAAAGCAAAGGAATATCCACAAAGGGTGTTCAGGCACATGCTTCTCATCCAGCACTTGGTATCAACGCGATCGATCTGATGCTCGATAAGATGGATCCGGCACTTCTTTCCGGTTCTCCTCTTCTTCTTTTAATGAAGAAGTATTTCAGCGGATCATCCGAGACACCGTTTTCTTCCTTCTTCGGCAGTGACATTTCCGGAGCGATGACGACCAATGTCGGTATAGTTGATATCAGCACGGATCACGCTAGGCTTCACGTGGACATCCGCTTCCCTGTCACGATTTCCGGCAAGGAAGTACGAAAGAAGCTTGAAGAAGCCGCAGATGAGTTCGGTGTGAAAGTCGTTGACGATTCTGTTCAGCCGCCTCTCTTTAAAGATAAGGAATCCAGACAGATCTCGGTCCTTACAGAAATCTACAGCAACTACCGCGAACTCTTCCCCTATTCCGAGGACGAGAAAGAAAAGAGAGCTGCTGCTATTTCCGAGAAAGCGGCTCCGATCGCCATCGGTGGAGGAACTTATGCACGTACTATGCCGAATATCGTAGCCTTTGGTCCTCAGCTCCCGTGGGAAAAAGATCAGTGCCATCAGGCCAATGAAAGGATCATTAAAGAAAGCTTGTACCTCCTCGTACCGATGTACGAAGAGGCACTGGAAAAGCTTGGCGATATTATTACCGGTAAGTGATTTATACGAATCTTCTTACAGTGACAACGCACGACATCGGAACATAGTCTTCCACGATTCCGCCGCGGCTTGTCGAAGCATGGATCACGACTCCGCTGCCGCAATAAAGGCTTACGTGATCGACTCTTCCGTCTCCGTCATAGTCATGGCAGATGACATCTCCGGCTTTCAGATCCTGATTCGTAACATCTGTACCCATCTTAGCGATCGATGCAGACTGATGCGGAAGTGAAATACCGTAATAGCGCGCATATACATACATTACGAAGCCGGAGCAGTCGAGACCCTGGAGCGATGCTCCGGTATAGACGTACGGGATTCCGATAAAAGCTCTGGCATATGTCAGAAGATCACAGGAACCCGGATCCGGAATAGAACGCTTTACGGGCGCAGGTGTCGGTGTTGCCGGAGCAGAAGGTTCAGACGGTTCATCCACCTTCGAATTCGGACGAGTGGTCGTAGGAGACGTAGGCTCATCTTTCTGCTCAGGTTTTTCTGTCTCCAGTTCGGATCTTACGAGATCAGAGCGGACATAACCTCCGTCAGAGAGCTTATACCATCCGTTACCGGTCTTAGCCACGACTTTAATTGCTTCGTCTCTGACAAGTTTTCTTACGATAGCATCATCCGTACTCGGGCCGGATCTGACATTAACATCACCATTTGAATAGAATGTGCCGCTCATTTCTTTTTCCGTTACCTTCGGAGCAGGAGTCGGCGTCGGAGTTGCCTTCGGTTTCGGAGTGGTCTTTACCTCTTCTTTCTTCTCCGGAGTTGGTGTCGGAGTCTTCTCTTTCTTCGGAGTCGGCTCCGGTGTAGGAGTAGCCGTTGGCTCCGGAGTAGGTGTAGGAGTTGCCAAAGCTTCAGAAGTCAGATTCTCAGAAAGAACATATCCGGTGACCTGACCTTCTTCTGTCTCAAATGCGATATGCGACCAGGCAGATCCGATGCCGATACGCTTCACCATGTCCGCATACTGAATCGTCTCAACGACTTCCGCATCAGAAGCAGGAGAAGAGTATACCATCATCGCTTTTAATGCATAAACCACTTCATCCTTAGGAGCAAATGCAGCAGCATCGAGCATCTCAACTGCCACACCGTCGCGGTTGCTATGTTCGGAAATGATATAAGTATCGTTTATAAGCGGATCCACTTCCGCATTCATTCCAGACTCGGGAGAATATCTCAGCTGAACAACTTTTGCAGATCCTGCGGCAGAAGCCTGCAGCGTCTCATCAGAGGGAACGGAGAGATATGTATCGGAAGCATGTCCGAGAGGAACGATAGGAAACAGCACGGTAATCATAGACACCACCATGATGATCGATGACATCTTCAGACCGCGATGCAGATGACGCTCAGTCATTCTCTTTTTCAGTTCGTCATTCAGACCTATTTTCTTCGAATCCTTTTTCAACATTGCCTCCAAACAGGTTATTTCCAATATAATTACATCATAATTATATCGTACCTGCACCCTCTTGGAAACAATTGTGACATAATTGTAATATGGCGCAAAGAATTGACGCAAAATCTCAAATCCGTTTTAGGCGCATTTCCAAGTGTTTTGATAATCAAATGATTTCTATTGACTAGCATCAATGTCAAGATAATGATATTTTTTCAGAAGCACTGCCAGTCTATAAGAAAGCAAAAAAGAGCCGCCCTTTTAACAGGACGGCTCTTTTGAACGATCAAATCAAGTAAGAGGATCACTCTTCAGCAGGTGTAGCCTCTGCTGCCGGTGCTTCTTCCTTAACTTCCTCTACAGGAGCAGCTTCTTCCTCATCCTTCGGTTCCGGATTGATCGGAGCTACTTCCTTGATGGAGATGCTGATGCGGCGTGCTGTCGGATTAACATCGAGGACCTTAGCCTCAACCTCCATACCTTCCTTCAGAACATCCTGTGGCTTATTCAGTCTTACATCGGAGATCTGGGATACATGGCAAAGAGCATCGAGATTCGGCTCAAGCTCAACGAATGCACCGAACTGGAACATACGGACGACCTTACCGCGAACGATAGAACCTACCGGGATACGCTCTTCAATGTTATAGAACGGATCATCCTCAGCCTTCTTATAGCCGAGAGAAATTCTCTTCTTCTCCGGATCAAAATCCTTAACATATACATGTACCTTATCACCAACGGAGAGAACTTCCGACGGATGATGGATGTGATTCCAGGAGAGCTCGGATACGTGGATAAGTCCATCCACACCGCCGATATCTACGAAAGCACCGAAGTCTGTGAGGGATCTTACGACACCGTCGTACTCCTTATCCTTTTCAATACCGCTCCATACTTCCTCAGCTTTTGCCTTACGCTCATTGTTGAGAAGTGTTCTTCTGGAACCGGAAACTCTCAGGCGGCGCTTGTCCGGATCGAACTGTGTGATAAGGATCTCGATCGTCTTACCCTTGTAAGCTTCAAGATCGTTAACAACATTCAGTTCAAGCTGTGTTCTGTGAATGTAGATGTCAACTCCGCCGTAACTTGCGATGACACCATCTTTAACTACGTTTGTGATCTTAACTGTAACCGGCGTCTTATTCTCGTAAGCCGCTTCGATTTCTGCTTTATTCTTGCTGAAATCCACATGAGACTTGGAAAGAATGATCTCTTTACCCATGTCAGTATTGCGGATGCTCTTTACGTACACTTCAATCTCTTTGTGCTCTTCAACTGCCGCTTCAAAGTCAAAATCAGGTTCAAACTCACTTCTTGGAATCTTGCCTTCCGACTTATCATGGACATCTACATATACGAAATCACTGTCGCAGGTCGTGATTGCTCCCTTCACTGTAGCGTTCTTTCGAAGCTGTGGAATGCTTTCAATGTAATCGCCAAAATTGATGTCGTTAGACTCTGGATTCGTGTTTACCCCGTTTTCACTCATGGTTTGGATAACCTCCCTGATAATACTCACCGGCGTTGATGCTCCTGCCGTAACTCCGATCCGCTTCACCTTGCGTTCCCTCCACATAGGAAGCAGCGGTAAAACTTCTTCGGCGCCACCAACAAGATATGTCAGCGCACAACGATCTGAACATATGTCATAGAGTTTCTTTGTATTTGAGCTGGTCTTCGATCCTATGACGATCATAACATCGGAATGCTCAGCCAGATCCGCAGTTTCTCTCTGCCTATTTTCAGTCGTATAACATATTGTACCAAAAATTTGATCATTTGCAATTTTTTTCTGCACGAATTCACAAATTTCTTGGAAAACCTTACTGGAAAACGTCGTTTGGGACACCCAAACGGAATCAGATTCGATATTTGGGAGTGCCTGACACTCTTCCAAAGACGATATCACCGTCACAGGATGAGTGCTTTCTCCGCAGATGCCGACGACTTCCGGATGTCCTTTCGTTCCGGTGATATATACGGGATGTCCTTCTTTTCCCGCTTTATTTACGATAGTATGGATCTTCTTTACAAAAGGACATGTGCAGTCGATGATCTCACAGTTTCTCGATGAAAGCTCCTCCATCACCTGCGGAGTAACTCCATGGGCACGGATCAATACCACACTGCCTTCATCGACCTCACCAGGTTCATGCACGAGGATCATGCCGGAAGATAAAAGATCACCGACGACCGTCTCATTGTGCGTGATCTCTCCCAGCATATAGATCTTCCGTCCCGGATACTTTTCCAGGATGGAATACGCTGTTTTCACGGCACTTTCGACACCGAAACAAAAACCGGATGATTTAGCTGATTCGATCTTCCAGGATCCCAAAATCGTAAAACCTTCCTCTGAATTATTCCTTAATATATGAAAGAAGCAGATCCTGCGTCTGTTCAATATCGATCTTTGTCGTATTGATCTCGATGGCATCCTCGACCTTTACGAGCGGAGAAGCAGCACGGGTGGAATCCTGCTGATCTCTGTACTGGATATCTCGGAGGACATCTTCATAAGTAGTATCCGTAACACCCTTTTCCTGAAGCTCAAGAAGTCTTCTTCTGGCTCTTTCCTCCGCATCCGCGACGAGGAAGAACTTATACTTCGCATTCGGGAATACTTTGGAACCGATATCACGGCCATCCAGGATGACGTTCTTTCCTTCAGAGATCTTTCTCTGAAGATCTACCATTTTTTCTCTGACGACCGGGATTGCGGAAACATCCGAAGCTGCAACTGAAACACCCGGCATACGGATCTCGGAGGAGACATCTTTCCCATCAAGCCATACATGCTGGGATCCGTCTTCATGTGTGATATCGATTCTAATATCCTGCATCATCTTCTCTACAGCTTCTGTATCCTTTGTATCGATGCCGCTCTTTAAAGCTTTTAATCCGCAGGCACGGTACATAGCACCTGTATCCAGATAAAGGATTCCCAGCTTCTTGGCCACACCTTTTGCCAGGGTGGATTTTCCGGAACCGGAAGGACCGTCAACAGCAATCTGATAATACTCACTCATTTTTCATTTCCTCCTAATCAATTAAATAGCGCGGTGTCCCAGGCCGATCGCGATCTCATTAAGATGTAAAAGGCCAATACCGAAATACACACATACGCTGATATGGTCGTTATAGCGGGCGATACCGATCTTCCCGCCGACATTCAGGCCGATCGCCTTCGATGTGATCTGGGAGATCGCTTCTCTTGCAGCCCCTGCAAGAGCACCCTCTTCATTATGATTATTCCCGATGATTCCTTCGCGCTGGGCGGCAACGACACATCTCTCGATGATCTTACTGACGGAAGAGATGAATTCTCCGCCGAAATCGGCCGCCGTTGCGTTGATTTTCTCGGCTTTCAGAGCTTCTTTAAGCTCTGCTTCTTCCTCTCGGGAATTTGTAAGCGCGATGCGGATCGAAGCGGAAGCGGTAAGTTTACTGCTGGCAATCAATTCTTTCATGATTCCTCTTCCTCCTTTTCTTCTTCAGAAGGCTGATTTCTATCTTTTCCGGTGTCATATACCTTATATTCTTTCCAGAGACGTTCGAGCGCTTCGAAAGACTCCTCGATATGTGCTTTTCTATGCATACCGAGAGCAACGAGAAGTGCATTGATCAGGGAGAGCGGCGCTGTAAGTGAATCTACGAAGGATGCCATATCCGAGCGGGCGAACAGAGCCACATCCGCATACTCAGTCATCGGCGTGTCCGCCTTATCCGTGATCACGATAACAGATGCGCCACGGGAGCGGGCATACTGCATCGACTGGATCGTTCTGCTGGAATATCTCGGGAAACTGATACCGATCATGACATCTCCGGGACCGATCGGAAGAATCTGCTCAAATACCTCATTGGCACTGTTGCTGTGAATATGACGCACATCATCAAAGAGCGGCGTCATATAAAAATGCATAAAGGAAGAAAGCGGCGAAGAACTTCTAAGACCCATAATATAGATCTTTTTCGCAGCAAGGATCGTAGAGACCGCTTTGCTGAACGCCCCTTCATCCATATTCTCATATGTATATTTCAGGCTGTCGATATCCGCCTGAAGGATCGACTTGACGATGGAAGCATCATCCGAGAAACGGCTGGCTGCATTGAGGCGCTGCACCGATGTAAGCTTGACCTTCAGCTCTTCCTGAAGTGCTTTTTGAAAATGCGGATACCCTTCATATCCGAGTTCCATAGAAAAACGGACAACAGTGGATTCACTGACTCCGGTCGTTTCTCCGAGCTTGGCCGCGGTCATATATGCCGCAGTTTCATAATTGGCAAGGATATATTTCGCAATAGCTTTCTGCCCCTTGCTCATCGAGTCCATCGATTCGGTGATCCGTTCGACGACACTTGATAATGACTCGTTTCTTTTATCCTCCGTCATGAATCAATCCTCCCCTTTTTGACCGTCCATCCAGCTCTCGATCGAGATCTGCCGGTCATCTTTATTTCCTGCCGCTTCTTCGAGAGAATCCTGAAGATCGCGGATCGTCTTATACATCATAAGTTCCATTGCAGGCATCTCAGATACTGACGAGATACCAAACTCAAGAAGGAACTGCTGTGTCGTACGGAACAATGCCGGTCTGCCCGGCGCTTCCAGTGTGCCGCATTCTTCGACCAGACCACGCTCGATCAGGCGGGAAACGATAGAGTCGGAGCTGACACCTCTGACCGCTTCGATCTGTGCTCTGGTCACTGGCTGGTTATATGCGATAACGGCCAGTGTCTCATAGGTCGCCTGCGACATCGGAGGACGGGTCCTCGGAGCAAACAGGCGTTCCAGAACCGGTTTCATCGACGGCTTCGTGCACATGACATATGCGTCGTCCGCTTTACGGATAAGAAGTCCGCCCCACGGGTTGGTCTCATAGTCCTTTATCATGCGCTCAAGCGTCTCTTCGACCGCTTCCTTCGGCATCTGTGTGATCTCGCAGAGCCGGTCCACGGAGATCGGATCACCATGCGCAAAAAGCACTGCCTCCAGTGCGGCAGGCAGTTCCTGTACGGTGATCTTGTTTTCATGCTCGTACGATTCAGTCATACGCGGCAAGCTCCTTTGACTCCTGGCTTCTGTCCAGACCGAATCTCTCTTCGTCCAGCTCATTCTTCTTGGTCTCGATCTGAATTACATCGAAAGGCTTCTCCTGCTCGGCGACGATCTGATCACCGCGGAGGAGCTCAAGAACAGCCAGAAAACCGACGATACGGTCCATCTTCTCGACTTTATGTGCAGGGAAAAGTTCATGGAAAAAGACTTTACCTTTTCCCTTGATGTTATCCCACACAAATCTTATTTTATCACGAATGGAAAACTTATCTCTCTTTAAGATATGCGTAATACGGGATGCGATATCTGCAAAGCGGATCTTATTGCGCTTACAGACATCCTCGATCCCCTTCTTTAATTCTTCTTCATCGACCGGTGCAGGAATGCTCTTCACTTCGATGCCAAGAGAAGCCGGTGTCTGCGGGACACGGTACATGCAGCTCGAATAATCACGGTACCGATCCTTAAGATCCGATGCCAGCATCTTACAGCGGCGATATTCAAGGAGTTTTACCACGAGTTCTTCTCTCGGATCAGGCTCAGCTGCACCATCGCTGACATTTCTATCCGGAAGAAGCATCCTGGACTTGATATGCACCAGAGTTGCCGCCATCAGCAGGAACTCGGAAGCCACTTCCATGTCCAGGGAATTCATCTTGTCGAGGTATTCCATATACTGATCGGTAACCTCGGCGATCGGGATATCGTAGATATCAATGTCGTTTTTTTCGATCAAATGAAACAGAAGGTCCAGAGGACCTTCAAACTTACGAAGTCTGACTTGTGGATTCTCCATCGCTGCCACGTTTCCTACCTCGTACTGTTTCTATTATTCGATCGTATCAAAGCCGATCTTTACAGCTTTTCTAACTTCGCGGATCGTCTCTTCCGCCTTTTTAGAAGCCTTTTCTCTTCCTTTTTTCAGGATCTCAAGGAGCTTCGGCTCATCCTGCAGAAGAGCAGTTCTCTTCTCATAGATCGGAGTATGGAACTCGGCGATCTTTTCCTGAAGCATCTTCTTGCAGGCAACGCATCCGATGCATCCGCCCTTACACTGCTCCGTGATCTCCGGGACTTTCTCCTCATTGAATACTTTCTGGAAAGCATAGACGGTGCAGACATCCGGATGACCCGGGTCATCTTTTCTGATACGGGCCGGATCCGTGATCATGCTCATGACCTTCTTCTTTACTTCTTCCGGAGTATCAGCAAGAGCGATAGTATTGCCGTAGCTCTTACTCATCTTACGGCCATCGGTACCCGGAAGTACTTTTGCCTTTGTGAAAAGAGGCTGAGGTTCCGGAAGAACTTCCGTCTTATACAGGAAGTTAAAACGGCGGGCGAGCTCTCGTGTGATCTCAAGATGCGCGGACTGGTCTTCACCTACCGGTACGTAATTTGCACGGTACATCAGAATATCCGCCGCCATCAGGGCCGGATAGCCAAGGAAACCATAGGTCATGATGTCCTTTTCCGAAGACATATTAGCGATCATATCCTTATATGTCGGACATCTTTCGAGCCAGGACAGAGGGGTATTCATGCCAAGCAGAAGGAAAAGCTCCGCATGCTGCTTGATATCGGACTGCAGAAAGATCGTCGCCTTATCCGGATCCACTCCGCTTGCCAGGATATCAGCAAGAAGGCCCAGCGTATTCTTACGAAGCACATCCGTCTCCGCGTAACCGGTCGTCAGCGCGTGCCAGTCAGCGATAAAGAAATAGCACTCATACTGATCCTGAAGACGGACCCAGTTCTCGATAGCGCCGAAATAGTTGCCCAGATGGATATTTCCCGTAGGACGTGTTCCTGAAAGTACGATTTTGTTTTCCATGTTTACCTCTTTATATGATTAATGTTTTTCCAACTAAATTCCAAAGGAGTTCTCCGCAGAGCTTATCGATCGGCCATCGGAACGGGAACGCGATCCAGTAAACGATCTTCTGGAGTATGCTGACGTCCGTGAAGCGGTCCATCATGATCAATGCGAAGAAAATATAGTAGCTATACTGAGTGATAGATTCAAAAGTCTGTTTCCACTTGTACGGGATATAGGTCGAAAGGAACCGGTATCCATCCAGAGGCGGAATAGGAATCAGATTGAACGCCATGAAAAGGAATCCGTACTCTCTTAAATAATAGATGAACTCAAGGAGTATCGTTTCAGCAAGTGCCGCGCCTTTGCTCTCGGTCGGGTTCTTCACAAAAAAAGCGAGGACGAAGACCATGAGAAAAGAAGCAATGATCGCAGTTACATAATTCGCGAAAACACCTGCCAGGCTGATAAGCCGTTCACATGTGGATCTTTTAAATCTCTTCAGGTTGTTAGGATTATATTGGACAGGCTTCGCCCAGCCGAACCCGGCCAAAAGCAGCATAATGGTTCCAAGAGGATCAAAATGCGCCAGCGGGTTCAGTGTGATGCGGCCCTGTCTTCTCGGCGTGTCATCTCCCATCTTTTCCGCGACCCATGCATGCATGAACTCGTGGATGGAGAAGGTAAACGAAAGCACCATGATCATCAATGTCAGCTCGATGATCTTTTCTGACATGGGTGCGTCCGATTGTAGAATTCTAAATAACATACCTTTTTCCTAACTAACAGTATTAGACCTTAGTAAGAGAGAGTGTGACCTTCTCTCCGTTGATATCCCATTCCTTGGAAGAATCATCGGAACCCTCCGAGATCTCCGTAGCCAGGACATCTTTGGCGATCTGATCGCCATACTTGGCAAATACATTCTTCAGTTTTTCATCACAGGAATACTTCACTGTGATACGATCTGTAACCTCAAATCCGGAGCTCTTTCTCTGATTCTGGATCTTGGAAACGATCTCACGTACAAAGCCTTCCTCGATCAGGCCATCATCAAGCTTAGTATCCAGAGATACGGTAAAGCCCTTATCCGCCTGAGTGGAAAGGCCTTCCGGCTGAACATTCTCCACCAGGAGATCTTCGGTCAGAAGTTCGAAGGACTCGCCTTCGACATCGATCGTGATCTTTCCATCCGCCTCAAGAGCCGCCATGGTCTCCTTACCCGGGAGAGCCGCGATGACTTCCTTAGCAGCATTCAGCTTCGCACCGAGCTTTCTGCCGAGTGTTCTCAGCTGCGGCTTGAACTTATAATCCAGAAGAGTCGAAGCATCCTTAAGGAATACAACTTCGTGCACATTCAGTTCTTCTTTGATGATCGACTGATACTCTTCAGCAAGCTCATCTTCGCATACAGCATAGAGCTTGCTGAGCGGCTGACGGATCTTGAGATTCGCCTGCTGACGGCAGGAAAGAGCAAGAGTTACGATCTGCTGGACATCGTCCATGTTACGCTCAAGATCCTCATTGATCCATGTCTCATTGGCTACCGGATAATCACACATATGGATCGAAAGCGGAGCATTCGCATCGACAGAACGTACGAGGTTCTGGTAGATCGACTCTGTCATGAACGGGATAAACGGAGCGGCCAGACGTGTGAACTGCTCAAGTGCAGTATACAGAGTCATGAACGCATTGATCTTATCCTGTGTCATGTCTCCGCCCCAGTATCTCTCACGGCCACGGCGTACATACCAGTTGGAAAGGTCATCGACAAATGTCTCCATCAGACGGGATGCACCGGTGATATCGTAGCCCTGCATCTTGCTGTCAACGATCTTCTCAAGAGATGCCAGTCTCGACAGGATCCACTTATCCATAACAGAGAGCTTATCGTACTCGAGAGAATACTTGGTCGGATCGAACTGGTCGATCTCGGCATAAAGGATATAGAACGAATAAGTATTCCAGAGTGTACCCATGAACTTTCCGAGGATCTTATCCACGCTGCTATGGTCGAAACGGGACGGCAGCCACGGTGCATTGGCACTGTAGAAATACCATCTTGCAGCATCGGCACCCTGACGGTTCAGGATATCCCACGGGTCAACAACGTTGCCCTTATGCTTACTCATCTTGATGCCGTCCTTATCCTGGACAAGACCCATAACGATTACGTTCTCAAACGGAGATCTGCCGAACAGCTGTGTGCTGATCGCCAGGAGCGAATAGAACCAGCCACGTGTCTGGTCAAGTGCCTCGGAGATAAACTGGCACGGAAAGTGGGCTTCGAAGAATTCCTTATTCTCGAAAGGATAGTGGAACTGTGCAAACGGCATCGCACCACTGTCGAACCAGCAGTCGATTACCTCGGATACACGTGTCATCGGCTTGCCGCACTTCTCGCAGGTTACATGTACCTGATCGACATACGGCTTATGCAGCTCGATCTCGTCCGGGCAATCAGTAGATTTTGCCTTCAGTTCTTCGATAGAACCGATACACTCACGATGTCCGCATTCACACTCCCATACAGGAAGCGGTGTGCCCCAGTAACGCTCACGGGAGATACCCCAGTCAACTACGTTCTCAAGGAAGTTACCCATACGGCCGTCACGGATCGTCTCCGGATACCAGTTCGCCATACGGTTGCTCTTTACGAGGGCATCCTTGACCTTGGTCATTGCGATAAACCAGGAAGATCTTGCGTAGTAGATCAAAGGAGTGTCACATCTCCAGCAGAACGGATAATCATGCTCGTAAGGCATCTTCTTAAGAAGCTTGCCTTCCATGTTCAGCTTTTTGATGATGAGCGGGTCCGCATCCTTTACGAAAAGGCCGGAGAACTCTTCGCATGCCTCCGGAAGAGTACCGTCTTCTTTAACAAGCTGTACGAACGGCAGGTCATTATCACGGCCTACTCTTGCATCGTCTTCACCGAATGCCGGAGCGATATGTACGATACCTGTACCGTCACTCATGGTTACATAACTGTCAGCGCAAACCTTAAAGGCTTCCTTTTTGCTCTTTTTAACTTCTTCTTCGGAATACGGGAAGAGAGATTCATATTTCTTTCCGACAAGCTCGGTTCCCTGATATCTCTCGAGGATCTCATATTCATCGAAGAGCTGCGGAACGAGGCATCCGGCCATGTAGTACATGACCTTCTTCTCTGTTCCATCCAGATCCTTGGAAACAGCGATCTTTACATACTCATCCGTCGGGCTTACGCAGAGAGCGACGTTCGACGGAAGTGTCCACGGTGTGGTGGTCCATGCTGCAAAATAGGTATCCTCTTCACCGACGACCTTAAAGCGTACGAATACGGAGTTTTCTTTAACCGCCTTATATCCCTGAGCTACCTCATGGCTGGAGAGTGCCGTTCCGCATCGCGGACAATAAGGAACGATCTTATGGCCCTTATAGAGCATTCCCTTGTCCCACAGGGTCTTCAGTGCCCACCACTCGGACTCGATATATGTGTTATCGTATGTGACATACGGGTGCTCCATGTCTGCCCAGAAACCTACACGGTCAGACATCTGCTCCCACTCTTCCTTATACTTCCATACGGATTCCTTACACTTTTTGATGAAAGGCTCCACACCGTACTCTTCGATCTGCGGCTTGCCGTTGATTCCGAGCATCTTCTCGACTTCCAGCTCGACCGGAAGGCCGTGAGTATCCCAGCCCGCCTTAAACTGTACGTGCTCACCTTTCATGGAATGATATCTCGGAACGACGTCCTTAATGACACGGGTCTTAATATGTCCGATGTGCGGCTAGCCGTTTGCTGTCGGCGGGACGTCATACAGCGTAAAATTAGGAGTTCCGTCCTTTTCCGGGCGGATAGACTTCTTCTGGATGTCATTTGCTTTCCAGAAAGCCAGTACTTCCTTCTCGCGATCGATAAACTTCATATCCGGCGATACTTTTTTATACATAGTAAAACCTCTTCTTTTCCAAAAGCTCCCGTCATTATAACATACCAAGCCATCTGTGAGTATATTTTTTATATTATAAGGAGATTTTCGTCAAAAATGACAAAGAAACGTTCCCGCCGCCTGCCCGGTGACGGGAACGTTTGAAGATTTTAAGTCAGAATGATCCGGTTACAGAGTGTATTCTTCTTTTGCCTCGGCAAAAGGACCCGCAATCGTCATTACCCCGCGGTCTGCTCCGAAATAGTCGTAGTTAAATACGATATCGGAACCGTCGGTATTCTCGAATCTCTGATCCGGCTGGAATGCTTTTCCGAGGATATCGGTGTTGATGATACCCACCGGGAAATCCTTGACCTTACTGAAGATATTAGTGAGAAGAACATATTTGCCGTTCTTTTCGACCACTTCACAAGTCGCCTTGAATCTCTTGGCAACAAGGTTCTTCTGCTCTTTCTTCCAGGGCTTGGCGCCATTGAAATAGACATTGCTGTCGATCCATACCGGCAGATGCTGGAAGTGCTTCTCCATGATCTTGTGCTCATAAGCCATCGGCTCATTCAGATGGAAGGAATCGATCCACTCCTGATATGTCGGATACTCATCAAAGATAAAAGTACCTGCTTCCTGCTTGTCAAAGAATCTCGGATCCTCATCCGCAGGGCATTCCTCGATCGGCCACTTCTGAATGAAAATGTTGTTGTAGATACGGTCATCTCCGTGAAGGATACTCATAAAGCCCATGACTTCCGTTCTATGATGGAAGTGATATGGCGTATATCTCGGCTGATTCTTACCGGATACGAATTCGTCGGTTCCTTCACCGATCGCCTGGAAAGTACCGCAGATCAGGTTATTAACGACCGCCGCACCTTCGGTTGCGAGACGAAGGGATGCTTTACTCAGCATGACATTATTATCGATGAGCGTCGGACCATGACTAACTTCGACAAAGATATCCTGGCTCATGATCGTGCCGCGGATTCGCTTTGCAAATGCAGGGGTATGATTGTCATGCAGGAGATTCTGTGAAAGGATCGTTCCCTGTGCCTGCCAGTCACACCAGATGCCCATCGTGCAGTGATGGATATGATTTCTTCTCATCACGACATCGATCGCCGCGTGGAGCTTTATGCCGGCGATCTCCGCACCGCCTACTTCCATCATGTTATTGATGTTATGGATATGATTATCCTCGATGATCGAGAAAACGCAGCCCATACGTCCGACGATACCGGTCTGCTCGCAGTGATGGATATGGCATCGGCGGACGATGTGTGCACCGATATTTTCCTTTAACCAGCCATGATACTGACCGCGGCATACTGCATCGCGTTCCATCTGCGTCGGACTCTTCACTCTGTACTTGGTGAAGTAATGATCATTTTCAGGATCGAGATACTTTCCGAGAGAGATACCGCAGCAGCGGCTGTGGGATACTTCACAGTCCTCGATGATCCATCCGCGGCTCCAGTGCGGTCCGATCATACCATCCTGGAAAGCTGCCGGCGGCGCCCATGTTGTTGCCGCCTTATTTACCGTAAATCCGGAAAGCGTGATATAACCGACCCCTGTCTTACTCGGGAAGAAGCAGTTTCTTCTGACATTGATCTCGACCTTCTGCTTATTCGGGTCTTTGCCCTGGAAATTGGCATAGAGCACTGTCTTTCCGTCTTTCTGCTCACAATACCACTTGAAGATCGAGTTTTCCGGCTCCCAGGAAGCGGGATCCTTCTCACCTTTCAAGCAGTCTTCGAGTGTATCTGTCTCATAAAGAGCAACATCATTGAGATAGACACAGCCTGTATGCGGATGACGGTGCCAGAAGTACCAGTCTCCGCCGATCCTTGTATCGTAGGGATTATATGAACCGAAGATACCGTTATCGATTTCTACTTTCCAGGTCTTTCCCTTATATTTTTCCCAGCCCTTCACGATCTCCGCACCGGTGATGACCGCTTTGAGCGGTTCTACCGAACGATAAGTGATACGGGCATCCTCGGTTCCGGCATTGGCCGGATCGACATATTCTCTGTACACACCGGGCATAACGAGGACTTCGTCACCCGGCTTTGCGATCTTGGCCGCCGCGGTGATCGTCAGAAAAGGATGATCTTTCGTTCCGCAGCCCTGGGTTTTCGTGTTCTGATCGACATAATAGATCATAGTTTTTCCTCCAAAATGTAAGCTGATTCGATATCTGATGTAAAAATAGCGACCACTGATGGATAAATCTTTGCCGTTTCGGAAAACGGATCCGGATACGTATTCTTATCCGGGCCCATGTGAAGCCTGATCATCGCATATTCCTCAGCCTTGAGGCGGATAAAGTTCTGGATATACCAGCATGATTTCTCTCCATGGCCGACCGGGAAAGAATCTTTAATGCCCCACACTTCTTTTTCTACCCAGTTCGGGACTTCCTTGCCGTACTGGTTGATCTTGGTACCCTCCTTTACGTTTTTAGTTTCTTTTACATAAAAATTCACTTTACACAGGTCGTGCAGGAGCGATGTGATGATCACCGTATCCGGCTCGATCTTAATTAATCCCTGCGCCACTTTCTCGGAAAGGCGCTGATATACGTGGAGGCTGTGAAGTGCCAGTCCTCCTTCACAGTTCAGGTGATATTTCGTGGAGGCCGGCGCCGTGAAGAAGTCCGTCTTCGTAACGATCCACTCGACGAGACGCTCCATACCCGGTCTTTTCGTTGATAAAAGAAGGTCAGTGATCTTCTTTTGGTTCTCATCTCTTTGTTCTTTTGTAATTACAAACTCTTCTGCCATTACCTCACTCCTTTGCAAACTGTTTCCATGGTTCTTCTTTTGAGAGCGGGATCTCAAACACCATCCGCTCATGCGATACAGGGTGGTCCACCTCAAGATGATAAGATTCCAGAAGGATATCTCCTGAGAATCTGTTCGGACCTTTTCCATATTTACGGTCTCCGACGATCGGATGTCCGATCGATGAGAGCTGGGCACGGATCTGATGGGACCGTCCGGTGTGAAGATCTATCGAAAGGAGTGATACCGGGACCCCTGCGATCCTTCCCTCTCCGATGACTTCATAGTCAAGAGAACACTCCTTGGCATCTTTAGGTGCCTCCGATCTGGTCGGAAAGACATCCACCAGATTGGTCCTGCTGTTTTTCAGAAGATAAGATCTGATCTCACCCTGTTTCTTTTCAAAAGCACCGTACACGATCGCGCGGTACTTCTTTTTTACTGTCCGGTTCCGGATCTGTTCGCTGATCCTTCCGGCACATTTACTTGTCTTGGCAAAGACCATCACGCCGCATACCGGCCGGTCCAGCCTGTGAAGAAGCCCCAGATAGGCTTCTCCCGGTTTTTTATACTTTTCCACCAGATATGCTTTCAGAAGCGTAAGCATATCCGGATCCCCCGTCGTGTCGCTCTGCGAGAGTATTCCCGCCGGTTTGACCGCCACCAGCAGGTGGTTGTCTTCAAAGAGGATCTCGGGATACTTCTCCATCTCAGATCTCCTCTTTTGTCCATCTTCCGGTACTGCCGCACGGAAGGACCGCATCCATCTTCGTACAGGGAAGTCCCAGTTCTTCGGAAACAACTTTACCGCCATGCTTTGACTTGACCGCCAGACGCAGGATATCTTCGATCACCATCGAAGACAATCCGGTCGTATAGGAATTGATCAGGAAAAACAGCGGATCATCCGATATGAGCTGCTCGCACTTTTCAACCAATGGGAAAAGAGCGTCTTCAAGCTTCCACATCTCTCCGGAAGGTCCTCTTCCGTAAGCCGGCGGATCCATGATGATACCATCGTATTTTCTGCCTCTGCGGATCTCTCTTTCGACAAATCTGCCGCAATCTTCCACGATGAATCGGATATAGCAGTCATCCAGTCCGCTGGCCACCATGTTTTCCTTGGCACGCTGCACCATACCTTTGCTGGCATCGACATGTACGACTTCCGCCGCCCCTGCTGCCGCAAAAGCCATCGTAGCGCCACCCGTATATGCGAAAAGATTAAGGATGCGCGGTTTTCTTCCCTGTTCCACGGCCTTCTTGATAAGCTTTCCGCAGAAATCCCAGTTGGCCGCCTGTTCAGGAAAAAGACCGGTATGCTTGAAGCTGGTGGGCTCGATGATAAATGTCAGCGGACGGCCGACAGCGTCGTAGTGGATCTTCCATTTCTGGGGCATCGGCTTTTCCTTGCTCCAGTGGCCTCCTCCGCTCTCACTTCTGTGATAGATCGCATGCGGCTTCGGCCAGTGCTTCTCCTGCATGCCGGAATATCCGGTCTTCGGCCAGATCGCCTGCGGATCCGGACGTTGAAGGTAAATATCTCCCCAGCGTTCGTATTTTTCACCCTCACCACAGTAGAGTAATTCAAAATCCTGCCATCTATCCGCTAAAAACATATCTTTTTCCTGTTCATTTCCTTCGAAGATTGTGCCTTTACCGGACGCATCGACACTTGGTATCAGTATAGCATTTTCTTGTATTTGAAAAAAGTTTGTTTGTAAATCGATTTTTAGATTATAATAGATGTAATGTTGCTAATAAAAGAGGTATAACAAATGGCTAATGCTCCTCATATTTTAATCTGCGATGACGACCCGGTCGTACACGAGTCTTTGGGTCTTTATTTTGAAAACGAACACTTCACATATTCCAGCGCTTACGACGGACGTGACGCTCTTGCGCATGTTGCTTCCGATAAGCCTGATCTTATTATTCTTGATGTCATGATGCCGGAAAAGACCGGGATCGAGGTATGCCGCGAGATCAGAAAGACTCTGTCCACCCCGATCATCATCCTTACAGCGAAGGGTGAAGAGATCGACCGTGTACTTGGTCTGGAGCTCGGTGCGGATGACTATATCGTTAAGCCTTTCTCCCCGAGAGAGGTCATCGCCCGTATCAAGGCTGTTCTGCGCCGTATCAACGAGCCTCAGGAGAATACTTCTCTTCTGCGTTTCGAAGGTCTGGAGATCAATCTGGATAACTATCAGGTCAAGGTGAAAGGCGAACTCGTTCCGTGCACACCGAAAGAGGTCGAGATCCTTCATCTTCTCGCCTCGCATATCGGCCAGGTCATGGATCGTGAGCAGATCCTCTCCCTGATCTGGGGATATGACTATTTCGGAGATACCCGTACTGTAGATACACACATCAAGCGTATCCGTCAGAAGATCTATTACGAAGGTGCTCCGTGGTCTCTCATCACCGTTTATGGTGTTGGCTATAAGTTTGAGGTCAACTCATAATGTTCCGTAGTCTCTTCCTACGCAAGATGATCTTTCTGGTGCTGGTAGCGCTCTGCGCATCGGCACTTCTTTCTGCTACGCTTTTTAACTATGCGGCAGGCGAAGTTTCCAAAGACAACACCGAAGAGCTCATGATCGATAAAGCCCGCTCCATATCCTCTTTTCTGCGGGATTATATTGCACAGGACCAGACTATTACCGATAGCGAGATCAGGAGCAAGCTGAAAAATATCAGCGCAGGGTATTCCTCACACGATGTTCTCGGCAATTTCTTCCTTCTGTACGATGCAGGCGGAAATATCATTTCCTCTTCCAATCCACAGACCGATGATGATCTTCGTCTTTTAAGCTCCATCGATGTATTCTGCAAGACGAATATGCTGAACAATAACGAAAACAAGAACATCCGCGGCAATCTCAAGGACGGAGATGTTACCGCACGGGTGATCCAGGTACCGGTTCAGTCAGAAAACAAAATGATCGGTTATCTGATCATCGGCGACCGCATCAGCGGCGCTCCTTCGACAGTTACCGGATTCAGCCAGGTGCTGATCCTCTCGACGCTTCTGGTATCGATGTTTATGCTCATTCCTGTTTATTTTGCCAGTAAGCGCTTGATCCGTCCTCTCAACCGGGTAACGGATGTTGCTAATGCACTGGGACGCGGCGACTTCTCCATCCGAGCGAATGACAAGACCAAAGGTGAGATCGGTGATCTGGCCGCATCGGTCAATGAGCTCGCCGAAAAACTTTCCAAATCCATCACCAGCGTCACTACCGAGCGTAACCGACTCAAAGAGATCTTCGATATCATTTCCGAAGGTATCGTATCTGTCAATAAAGATCTGCAGCCGGACTATTCCAATAACGCGATCGCCACGCTTTTCGAGAAAGTACCGAGAAAGAATCTTTTCACCGAGAAGCTTCAGCTCATTCCTTTTGAAGAAGTCTGGGAAGATTTTGAAAACTGCATCAAGACCGGTGAGACATACGAACGCACGATCGAAGCAAAGGACTGTGCATATTCTTCCACGATCGTGCCGATCAAAGATAATGAAAAAGCGATCATCGGAGCAACGGGCTTCTTCCGTGACATCTCCGAGCAGGAGCGTCTCGAGCAGACCAGACGTGACTATGTGGCAAACGTATCCCACGAGCTTCGTACTCCTCTCACCGCCATGCGCGGACTTGTCGAGCCTCTTGCTGACGGCATGGTTAAGAAAGAGGAAGACCGCCAGAGATACTATGGCATCATCCTCCACGAGACGATGCGTCTTTCCCGACTGATCGATGACATGCTTGAGCTTTCGAGACTTCAGGCAAGAACGCTCGCATTTAAGACTTTCCCGTTTGACCTCAATAAGCTTCTTTCCGAATTCGAAACGAAGTTCAAGCCGGTCATGGAAGATGCGGAACTGAATTTCTCCGTCGAATATAAAACGGGACCGCTTCCTACGGTTATGGGTAACCCGGACCGTGTCGAGCAGATCATCGTTATTCTTCTGGACAATGCAAAGAAATACACACCTGCGGGCGGCAGTATCACGATCTCTACGGAATACAGCGACGAGACCGATCAGGTACTGGTTTCTGTTATCGATACCGGACAAGGTATCCACGAGTACGATATCGATCATATCTTTGACCGCTTCTATAAGGCGGACCGTGCCCGTGGCAAGAAAGGCACCGGTCTGGGTCTTGCTATTGCAAAAGAACTCTTAAGCTACATGGGTGAGACGATTACCGTACAGAGCGAATATGGCGAAGGCACGACGTTCACCTTCACCCTGAAGCGTGTTACCGGTTCCGTCTGGTATTGATCGGAGCATATCATGGATCAAAGATCTAACCCGACTTCTTCCGATGCGAAAGACTCGGTACGTATCAACAAGTACATCAGCTCCAGCGGGTTTTGTTCCCGAAGAAAAGCGGATGAGTATGTGCAGGCAGGCTGCGTAACGATCGATGGCGAAACTGCCGAATCAGGATCCCGGGTATTCCCGGGACAGGTCGTACTCGTAAACGGAAAGCCGGTCATTCCTACGGATGATCACGTTTATCTGGCATTTCACAAGCCACTTGGGATCACCTGCACCACGGACAGAAGAGATAAAAGTAATATCATAGATTATATTCATTATCCAATGCGCATCTTCCCTATCGGACGGCTGGATAAAAACTCCACCGGGCTTATCCTTCTCACGAATGACGGTGATATCGTCAACCGTCTTCTTCGCGCGGAAGGACGCCATGATAAGGAATATGTAGTTACTGTGGATAAGCCTGTCGATGAAGATTTCAAGCGTAAGATGGAGGGCGGTCTTCCGATCCTCAACACGATCACTCTGCCGTGCAAAGTGAAGCTTTCCGGAAAGAATACTTTTCACATCATATTGAACCAGGGCTTGAACCGTCAGATCCGCAGAATGTGTGAATACCTGGGTTATAAAGTCGTCCGCCTCAAACGTATCCGCATCCTCAATCTTTCACTTGGTACACTTCCTGTAGGACAATACCGTGAACTGACGGCAAAAGAAAGAAAGGATCTGTTTTCTATCCTCGAAAAAAACAGAAAATAAAAAGGGCCTCCGACATAGCCGAAGACCCTCTTCATATAGTGAAATTAGAGTTTTGGAGCAAATTCAATTGTTTCCTCATACCGCACATTCTTTGCGACCTTGTGCCGGTCGAGGACATCCGGGCCTCTTTCGATCCCTTTCATATAGAAATCAAGATACAGATGCGTCCGTCCATCGGATTCGATCAGTTCCTGATGCGAACAGTCGTCAAGGTCTTCCGGCATATAAGGAAGACAGGAGAATGAGAACGGATCCATCTTATTCTTCTTGATGGCAAGTCCTTTTATATCATCGAGCTGGAGCAAAAGATACTTCGTATCCGCATGGGCGCCATTCTCGGAAGGACGGGCGTACTCGTGATACAAAGGACTGTCCAGAGATGTGAACCAGCCGATCCTCTGGGATTCCTTACGATCGACATAAGACTCTCCATTACCTCTTCCATACCATCCGATATGCGTACGGGAATCGATCGGGACACGGAATCCGTAACGGACAAGATCAAACTTCGGGACAAACTCAATAGTCGCCATCAGACGTCCGTCGGGCTTTACACGATAGTGAACGAGGATCGGTCCTTTCATACCATTAGATGTATATTTACATATGAGATGGAAGTCTTCTCCATCCATCTCATAGAAGCTTCCGATAAAGCGGATCTCACCCTGGATCGTACGCCAGTCCGTCTCATGAGAGAATACTGTCTGTGAAAGGACATATGATTTGTCCGCACGATCGATATTGGATGCGGCACGGTAGAAGCTTGGTTCCAAAAGACCGTCGAAATACTCTTTTCCTTCGATCTTCACTGAACAAAGACCACCCTCATGACGGCTGAATCCATAGCGCACATGCTTGGTCTGCGCATAAAGGAATGCCGGAGATGTCAGCATCTGTACAGCAGGCTTCTTCTCATCAAGGATCAGGCTGCTCTCCAGCGCCGAAGCATCAATGATCTGAATCGAACCGTCCTCCGCGACGCTTCCCACCGCATCATCTTTTTCATTCGGATCACATACTTCATCCACAAGTACCTGCTGATAGAATGCAAGCTCAAAGCCGGCACGGGCATACAAGGAGTCCTTCTCGAGCGTCAGTCTGATATCCAGAAGCAGTTCTTTACAAACCGCCTGATTATATACTTCCACTGCCTTCGGGTACTGCTGTGCCCAGGCGGATGTCAGAAAATCACCTACTTTGAACGGGAACTGCATCGCGCGGTTTCCCATTGCCGGGATCGGAGGAACAATACCGGATCCGCCGGTAAGGCGAACACCTCCGATAAGTAACTGCCACTTCAGTTCGATCGAAGGAGTCGCACCAAACTGAAGAACATTGTGTACATTCAGGCTGGAAGGATCTTCCGCAGAGGAGAAGATCTTAATTCCTTCGCACTGTTTCTTCACTTCAAAGAATATCGGATGCGGTCTTCTGTTCGCATCGACGATGCCCTGTGCGATAGATACACCGATCTGCTCCGAATATTCGACCAGATCGCCCTGATGGATATACTTAAGATCCATGGTATCTTCTTCTCTTCTCGGTCTCGCAAGTATCGACTCGAAAAGCACTTTATCTTCTTTCAGTTTACTCTTCAGATAACGTCTGTTGATGCACAGATCACACCACTCACCGAAGATCATGCCGGCATTATTCGGGAAAGGCGGCATATCGGAGACCGTTCCGGTCTTGTCGATCTCACAGTACAACGGGCGTTTGGCATCAAAAGCATTGATGCGCTGTTTTACATCAAGATATGCATTTTCTTCAAATCTCTTACCTGTCATCGACCACATGATGATACATGGATGATTGATCAGAGAATATACCGTCTGCGGAAGTACCGCAGCCGCGGACTGAAGGATGACATACATACCGTATTCATCGCACAGATCGAAGAACTTCGAATCCGTCGGATGATGAACGACATAGATCGTATTGATATTCGCGCTCTTCATCATGAGGATATCCTGGCGGAATCTCTCCAGCGGCACGGAAATACCGTCTTCCGGATCAAACTCGTAGTACTTCACGCCATGGATCGGTACAGCAACATCATTTATATGGATGATGCTTTCCGAATATGTGATCGTTCTGAATCCGAAGCGCTGCTTCTTCACGCAGATGACCTCGTCCTTATTATTCCGGACTTCAATGATCAGGTCATACAGATTCGGTGTCTGATCCGTCCAGGGAAGTACGAGCTTGGCATAAAACTCCGTTCCCATGATCTTGACACCTTCCTTGGGAATGGTATCGGAAAGTTCTTTTCGCTGGGAGAGACGATGCTCCGGAAGATTATACAGATCATACTCGTCACGGGCTTCCATAAGCCGGCAGTTGATCGTGACCTGAACATCATACGGAAGATGGTTAAAAAGCTCAACCTCGACATTTAGTCCGGCATCTCTTCTGATTTCCGCATCACTTAGGATCTCTTTCTCACGATCCGTCAGCTGATCGTCATTATCTGACCGGTAAAGGCTCGAAACGAGAGCCGTTTTCGGCACAACGTCCTTGGCCAGTGTATCAGTAAGGAACGAAGAGAAAAGCCGTACGGAAGAGATCTCCACATCCGACTCCGCAATAAGATAAGGAAGGCGGAAAAGCCCCGAGAATCCAAAAGCACCCTGTGCCCGGACATTCTTTTTCAGCCTCCCCTTCTCCATTCTCATATCGAATCTTCTTACCGCAATAGAGATCAGGTTCGCACCTTCATGAAGTGCTTCATTCAGCAGACACTTTGTTGTGGAGAATGTGCTTCGTGAAGAAGAAATATGTTTACCGTTGATACTGATGGAATAGTGTCCGACGATACCATCAGATACGAAATACACGAAACGGTGGATAAACTGCTCCGGAAGATTGACCCAGACACGATAAAGGCCATAGTCATTCGTATTTTCCATACCGGCGTCATCCGCCAGTCTCTGTTGCAGTTTAGAGGTCTTTTTTGAAAGGAGAGCATTCTTCTCATAGACGAGTTCACTCGGATACCCGTAGCCCTGCATCTGCCACACACTGGGTACATTGATCAGATCCCAGGAATCATCATCGAATTCCGGTTCTGTCCAGCTCTCGGGGATATCTTCTTTCGTCCTGGCATGGAAAAAACGCCAGTTCGGAAGATCCAGTTTCCAGACAGAAGACAGACGTCCGAACTCCGGCGGCTGTTTCTCCGCATAGAGTTCATCGATCGAATCATATGGATAGAAATATCCTTGCGCTGGCAGTTGCGTCATGCTTCTCTCCGTTAAAAATCTGCATGAAGATGCAGTTTGTTAACGTTATTGTAGCACGGCGCTGACCCCTTCATGTATCAGAGATATTTCATTTTGAAGAAGTCATGGAAACAATTATGAAGCAGCCTGAAAAATCAGAGGAATGACAGATCCTTCTTTCTCTTTTTCGCCTTTCTCCAGCGCATCAGTCCCTTAAAGAAATGACCGTTGAACATCATGACGAGGGCATCCATCTGTTCGATCGTGATTTTTCCCATCGAGAAAGAAGCTACCGTACGAAGAGGCATCTCTCTTGTCATAACGATATTCATCCGGCGGAGATGTTCCTGGGTCTCTTTCTTATTTTTCTTTTTGATCCCGTGCATGATACTTCTGTAGAACAGCTTACTCTTCAGATTGCCGTTACGGAGATCCTCCAGTGCGGAGTTCAGAGTAAACTCACCTTTTCCCGGTGCTTTTTCATCTTCGATCGGCTTACCATACACCTCTTCAAACTGTTTCTTATCAAAGATCTTCGTCTGGACGTCCAGATTGTAATACTGCGGGGCTTTCGCAGTATAATCCGGGACTTCGACTTCCGGTCTGGAGGAAGTTACAGTGATCTCACGTACTGCGCGGATATCTCTGGAAGACGCACCGATCTCGATCTTATATGTTCCCGACTCGACATGCCAGTCGCCGATCTGCGTATTGTAATAAGCAAATGCACGCTTATCGAGTTCAAACTCTACTGTTCTTGTCTCACCGCGCTGGATGAATACTTTCTTAAATGCGGCAAGCTGGCGCACCGGCTTATATATCTTCGATTTCGGCGGTGCAATATAGAGCTGGACAGCTTCTTTACCATCAACTTCACTGATATTCGTAATATTGATAGAAACCGTCAGCGGATCCCCTTCTTTGATCTCCGAAGAAGTAAGACTGATATCTCCATAGGAATACGACGAATAAGAAAGGCCGTGTCCAAACGGGAAAAGCACCGGCATGTTCGCCGCATCATAATAGCGGTATCCGACAAAGACGCTCTCGCAATACAGAGACTGCCTGTTCTCGCCAAAATAGAGGTATGTCGGCGTATCTGTCAGCTTAAGAGGGAAAGTTTCCGCCAGTTTTCCGGACGGATTCACTTTTCCGTAAAGGATATCCGCGATACTTCCCGCGCCTTCCTGTCCGGGGAGATATGCCATCAGGATCGATCTGACCTGGGATACCCACGGCATCTCGATCGGAGAACCCGCATAAACGACCACGCAGACATTACTGTTCTTACGGACGACTTCTTCGATCAGCCTGGTATGCGACTTCGGAAGATTCATATGTGTACGGTCAAAAGACTCGGATTCAAAGCTTTCGGGAAGTCCGACAAAGATAACGACCACGTCTTTATTCGCCGCAGCATCCACTGCTGCAGCAAGGAGCTTTTCATCCACTTCCTCGGTCTCCAGAGAGTAACCCGGTTCATAGACAAAATTGCCGCTCGCTTCCGAGAAACCACTGATCGCATCGGTTACATTTGTCGGATGGATATGGGAGCTTCCGCCGCCCTGGTATCTGGTTTGTTTTGCCATCGCACCGAGAACAGCCACACTCTTTCCTTCCTTGATCGGAAGGAGTCCGTCATTTTTCAGAAGCACGGCCGACTCTTCAAATGCCTGCTTTGCAAGCACTCTATGATTAAGATAAGGTGACGATGTCGGTGCCGGCTTATTCATGCCTTTTTCGATAAGTGTCAGGAGGCGCTCGACAGCGCGGTCAAGAAGTGCGACCGGCAGTTTTCCGGACTCGATCGCTTCACAGATCAAGCGGTCACGTTCACCGACAGAAGATGGCATTTCGAGGTCAAGTCCGGCAGCGAGTGCATCAAGACGGTTATTTGTTGCGCCCCAGTCGCTCATAACAACACCGTCAAATCCCCACTCATCCCGAAGGATGTCAGTAAGGAGTCTTCTGTTCTCACAGCAGTAGGTGCCGTTCAACCGGTTATATGCACCCATGACTGTCCATGGTCTTGACTCTTTCACTACCGTTTCAAAAGCGGAAAGATATATCTCACGAAGAGCACGCTCATCCACGATCGAGTCGTTGATAAGACGTGATTTCTCCTGGCTGTTAGCGGCAAAGTGCTTAACGGATGTACCGACGCCCATGCTCTGCACACCTTTGACCCATGCCGCGCCCATCTTTCCGGCGAGGTACGGATCTTCAGAAACATACTCGAAATTTCTTCCGCAGAGAGGAGAACGCTTGATATTGATCGCAGGTCCTAAAACGATGGAAACATCCTGATCGACCGCCTCTTCACCGATGGCACGGCCGATAGCATTCATCAATTCGACATTAAATGAATTCGCGGTCGTAGCTGCCGGCGGGAAGCATGTTGCTTCACGGCTGTCTCCTGCTCCGGTCCTTCCTTCTACAGACTCCTGCTTACGAAGTCCGTGAGGGCCATCCGTCATCATGATCGATGGCACATTATTGATCGGCAGTCTTTGTGTGCGCCAGAAATCATATCCGGAACACAAAGAAGCTTTCTGTTTCACAGAGAGTTTACTCATTAAAGAAGAAACAAATTCCGAAGCCATACCTCGTCTCCTCGTCAAGAAATTCTTATTTCGTATCTTTATTATATCACTTGTATAAGGCAAGTGATAATCCCATCAGGCTATTGCTATTCGTTTTCACATTTTGTATAATCTCGAATCATACACATGTTTGAGAGTTGTACATGTGGGGGCGCACTGGTTTCGACGGGGTCGTGGAGACTTGGAAAGCGGGTAGAGGATTCTCGTTGGCCTCTTAAAAAAACGAGAAATGCAAGTAATTGCAAACAACACACAACTCGTAGCTGCTTAATCTAGCTACCATCTCCCCGGTCTATCTGTCGGCCGGACCGGAGATGTCAGATGACAGACCTTACCTGTCGGCAGGTTAAACGGGACCACGCCTTCGGCAAAGCTTTGCGCCGGAGATGTATCTATGAAGCTACCGGAGATCTCTTCCTGTCCGTGGGAACGTGATCCAGGGGAATACTCCAAACACGGACTGCACCCGGAGATGTCCTTGTTGACGTGGTTTCGGACAGGAGTTCGATTCTCCTCGCCTCCACCAGATCACAACCCTGATCTTGATTTGAGATCGGAGTTGTGTTTTTTTATTTTATAACTTGAGTGTGTTTTTTATAAAATATCAGACTACGATATCATCCGCTCTTTCATAAAAGAGGAAAAGATTCTCTGTCATCTGTCCGACTCTGGCCGCCGCCTGCATATTCAGCTGCATATCACCAAGATACGGTCTTGCAGCATCGCCGACTCCGCCAAAGATTTCCGGTGCTTCCTCCAAAGTATCGATGATGATCAGATGTGTCTTCGTCTCATCCTTCGGGAAAAGCATCAGGCCGTACCATGCACGCAGGATACGGGGCTCATTCTTCATATGCTCGCGCAGCGCATCAAAGAGATCCTCGGGGAGATTTTCCTCCTTCGGAACAGCAAGCATTACCGGCTGCTTAGGATCCAGTTTCTGCTCACGGATATGGCTGTTTACCTTTCTCTTATGCAGAGCCAAAGCTTCCAGAAGCTGACGTGTGACTACAAATCCTTCGGTTTTCGGATTGATCAGGAGTCCATCTACAGGAGCCTGCTTGGTGATAATCATAATACGGGCAAAATCGATCGGCTGGATAAGTTTTTCCGGAAGATCATTCATCAGTTCCAGCTCATGGGAATCTGTAAATGCTGCCAGATAATTCTTTCCGTCACTTCCTTTAAGAAGGGCAACTCCGACTTTGGCCTCGTCCCCTTCATTTCCCGGCTGATGCATGCAAGGCGTGAGGAACTTCGCTTCCGTCGCAATATTCTCCACGAGACGGGACATGAATTCTTTATCTTCCTGCAGCCTCTTGGCTTCACGCAGAAGACCGGTAAGATATGGATTCACCGGTTCTGTGGAAGGATCTTCTTCCGAATCCATCGAATTAACAGCGGACAGCACATCATACTTATCCACATCTCCCTGACGAAGGCCTTCCAGAACGACAGAGACGTTTTCTCCGACTTCCGCCTTAGGCATCTTATTCATCAGCGTATCCTCTACACGGAGTGCCGTAGTCTTGATCGCTTTGTTATTCCGTCCGAGAAGGAAGAGCTGCTGTCCGGGTTGAACTGTATCTCCGCGTACATTTCCGATAATGGAAACTTCCGTAGATGTCATCGAGAGGACTTCCTCTACAAGGATCGTAAGAAAAGGATACTTGATCGTTACTTCTCCCTGCTTCTCCTCTTCATTTCTTTCAACCTTATTATTCTTTCTGTCAAACAAACCCATTTTTTAGCATTCCTTTTCCATTATTTGTTTTGGGGTGAATCACCCGAGACTTACTTCTTTTTTAATGATCGTTTCCCACAGTACTTTGATACCATGTTCCACATCGTTTAGCGAATTCGCCTTAATCGGCAGCGAAACAAGCTTTATCTGATACGGATCAAGACCTGCTTCTTTTATATCATCCGTCAGGATGGTAAAAATACCCGTCTGTCTTCCGTAAGGCGGCACATAGATCGCCTGATTTCCTACTTTGAATACCGTTTTATCAAGGGTGATCTCACCGTCATCAATAAGGAACTGCAGATAGTCCGTCGTCTTATTGATAAATGTGTAGTACACACAAAAGCGGGTATCAGAGACCTCGAAACGATCGATCACGAACTGAGCACCTTCCGTGTCATACACGATCTCTGAATCTTCAGGTAATTCTTCCGGCTCATAGTGAAAAGCAGCCTCTTCCTGAGGGAACAGATTTACCGGAACATAGTTCAGCTTATTTACCGGGTCGGCAAGGACAGCAGTCTGATCAGACGAAGCAGGTACAGCAAGAAGAAGGAATGAAATACGAGTCGGAACCGTACCATCATACTCTTTAAAGCACTGAATAAAGTTCGTCTCATCCTCTAATACGCTATGCGCATTGATCACATCCGTATAGTACACTCTGTCATTGCATTCATTATTAAAGATCGGATTTCGAAGATAAAGTGTATATGCAACGTCCGACTTATTCTCGAACTCTGATTTTACGATATACCCGTCCGGTGTTGCTTCAGAACTGACGATCGTAAAACGGAAAAACTCGTTATCCACGACAGTTGCATTCTCTAAAGGTCCGCTGAAATACCCGTCCACATCATTTGTAAGTCCCAGAGATGTCTGGGTAACAGGTATCGGTGTAGGTGTCGGAAGCGCAACATTCTCAGCAAAGATCTCCCCGTTACTGATAAACTGATCAAGGGATCCCACGTTCATCAGATATTGAAAAGAGGGAGTTGTTTCCGAAGAGGATTCCTCCGTTTCATCTTCTTCCGATGTCTCTTCTTCTGTTTCAGTGGCTTTTTGCTTACGATGAAGCTTACAGGAAGGCAATAACGCAACACAAAGTATGACAGATATAATCGCAATAAGTCTTTGTCTCTTCACTTTGAAGCCTCCGAATCAGAATAAACTGATTTATTTTACCACAAAGACGAGCCTACAACAAATTGATCAGTGCTTCTGCATCGTTGCAACAAATTCGGCGATCGCCTGACAGATCTTAAACTGCTCATTCGCATCCTGAAGTCTGGTTTCATCATCGCTGTTCGTCAGATAACCCATGCGGACCATAAAGGACGGCACCGAGGAAGCCCAGTTAAGACCGGTATAGTTTCCGCTTGCCTTGCATCCGGCAAAAGCACAGCCCGTCTTCGTTTCGATCATCTTTCCGAGCGTCTCTCCCCAGGAAGGAAGCTGCTGTGCATATTTCCCCGAAGAAGGAACGATCACTTCACAGCCGCTGGTCTTTGAATCATTGGCAGCATTGCAGTACAGGCGGATAAAGAGATCCGGATCATGCTCTACAGCAAATTCGGCACGTTCTTTATTGGAGATATCGACATCATTCGTCTCACGGGTAAGGAATACCTCGCATCCGAGAGATTCAAGATAGTCTTTCAGAAGGAGTGCTGTTTCCAGATTGATCTCCGACTCATCTCTTCCGGTGACCGTACCGATAAAACCCTGTGCGGATCTATCCTTGGATCCGCCCATGGAGGATGACATCACTTCAGGTTCCTTGCTGGCTTCCGCCTGATGCCCCGGGTCGATCACCACTTTATATCCGGCAAGTGCCGGTCCGCCTGCCGGGAAAGGTGTCGCCGCAGGAGTCGGGGTCGGTGCCGGTGTTGTTTCTTCGGTAGTCGTACTCTCGGATTCAGGAGAAGTAGTCGTTGTCTGGGATAAAGTAGTAAGAGATGTCACCGAAGTGGAAGTATTCGATGTATCTTTCGGCTTGGAAGTGAAATGCGAAACAGCAAAGAAAATACCGGTTCCGATAGCTGCGATCACCAAAATGATCGTGGTTGCCAGACAGATGGATACGAGTCTTCTTCTTGCTTCCAGTTTCGGATCCTTTAATCTTCTTCTGGTATTGTTACCGGGTCTTCCGGGACCGGCACCCTGGGAAGGACGCACAGGAGCTCCCTGCGTCGGACGTGTGGAGGCAGCCGCCGGGCGTCTCGGCTCAGTCTGGACATTCTCGCGTGCAGGCGTTGCTTTCGGAGGTTCATTTGAAGGAGAAGTATTTAATGACTTGGGGGCTCCGGAAGACGGGACACGGCGGATCTCACTCATTAGCGAAGAAAGATCCAGCGCCTGGTTCTGCTCGGGAACCGCTTTATCTCTATTCATCAGATCACTAAGATCCGGGACACCACCATTCGGAGTTCTTTCCGCTCCATGATTCAATTTGTCATCTTCGCCGTTCATTGCTATTTCCCTTCAAACATAAACTTACATGTTAGATTCTAACACAGCTCATGTAGCAGAGAATTTACAGCTTTGAGTATCCTTTATTACAGATTCACTCTTTTCCGATACGTATTATGACGAAAACAGCATGTAAAAATGTTTTGAATTTTCAAAGAGAATCGTATAAAATTATATTAATTTTTTTATTTAGGAGATGAATCTGTGACTACGAAAGAAGCGATTGTGATCGGACTCGGTATTTCAGGCTGTTCAGCTGCACGCCTGCTTGCCGAATCAGGCTATACGGTCACTTGTTTCGAGGGCGAATCCCACATAGGCGGGTCCTTATTCGAAGAAGTGCGTCCAAATGGTATTCGTGTCCAGTCGCGCGGTCCTTCTGTATTTCATACCGATAACGAGAAAGTATATCAGTTCATCAAGCGCTTCGGTGCTTTCTTTCCGTATAACCACCGGGTCTTTCTATCGTATCAGAATAAGATCGTTCCTCTTCCTCTCAATGCAAATTCACTTCAGGTGATCTTCGGAAACAGACAGTCTGATGCTCTTCTCTCCAGGCTTTCCGCCGCTTTTCCGGGAATAAAGCGCATATCTGTCGATCGTCTTATTGATTCTCACGATGCGAAACTGATCGATCTCGGACGGTTCATTATCGAGAATATCCTTATCCAGAACATAAACAGGAAAGACGGAAGTTCTTTTATACCTGCGGATGATTCTTATACCAATGATGCATATGTCGATATCGGAAACGATGACTGCTACTATACCGACAGCATCCAGGCCATGCCGATGCAGGGCTTTATGTCGATCATGGAACACATGATCGATCACCCGGCGATCAGCGTTTACCTGAACTCAGACGCGCTTTCACGTATCGCTGTGCATCAGGACAATTCAACGATACTCTTTGACGGAGTCCCCTTCAAGGGACCGATCATTTACACTCCGTCTCTGGATAAATTCTTTCACTATCGTCTGGGCGCACTTCCCTACCGCACTTGCCGGGTCTCCTTCCGGGATGTTGATACGGATTTCCAGAATGAATGCGCTGTATTACTTACACCGAAAAATAAAGAAACCATCCGTATCACGGAAAGCAAATACATGACACTGCAGGATATCAGCGGACAGACCAGTCTTATGCTGGAATCTCCATATGTTTCTTTTACCAAAGGGATCTCAGAGCCGTTTGAGCCGGTGATCAATGACGAAAGCAGGGAATTATATAATCAGTATCTGCGCCTGGCAAAAGAATGTCCTTCTCTTCACCTTTTAGGCCGTTTCGCATGTTTCCGGAATCTCTCGATCGCAGAGAGTATCGAGCAGGCGATCGATACCGTCACAGGTATCTGATATTACTCTTCAGATTCCAGCGTATATACCGAGATCGGAATATCCTCCGGACGCTGCATTACCACACGGAAGTACACTCTCTCATCGCACTTCACATTGACCTTGAGTCGGACAGAACCGGTCGTTTCCACATTTGCCATATCCACATATGCGGACAGATCAGATGCCGTAAGGTTCTCGACAACGTTCTTGCGTCCGACGATACGTACGGTGACATTCTGAATCGGATACTGTGAAGACAGATTCTTCTCTGTCATCACGTCAGAATTCTCGTATTGAAGTTGAAGCGTAAATGTCTTCTCTGTGACCGGGTTGGTCGTAACCTGAATATACATCCACAGCATAAGCGAGAAAACAAACGAGATCAGAAGCAGAAGCGGACTTGCCGAGCGCTTTTTCTTCTTCGCCTTATTCATCTTTCTTGCAACAGACGGGACGGTCTCATCATCACGTTCATCATCCGAGGCATCTCTGGATGATGCCGCAACAGAAAACGCAGTGACCGGTTCTGCGGCAGAAGCTGCGACAGCCACATTCTTCTTCCCGTTTTTCTTATTATGTTTCTTGCTTCTGATCGCATGCTTGTTTGTTGATCCCGAAGTAATACCGAGAAGATAGAACAGATTCTTTCTGAGGTCCTGGCCGTCTTTCATCTCGTAAAGGGTCCCATCAACGGCAACAGAGATCGTTCCTCTTTCCTCCGATACAACAACTGCGATCGTATCACCGATCTCACTGGCGCCGACCGCCGCTCTGTGTCTGGTTCCGTAACGCTCGATCATATGAAGTGTCTCGGACAGCGGAACATGGCATCTTGCAGCGATGATCCTTCCGTCACGGATCAAAAGGGCACCATCATGCATCGGAGAACCTTTATAGAATAACGACTGAAGCATCGAATTCGTAACGGAGGAATCGAGTCGTACCACATTCTCCTGCTTAAGAAGCTCAGACAGCTTTGTCGATCTTTCGAGGAGCATGATCGCTCCTGTATAGGTCTTGCTCATTTCCGTACAAGCCTTGACGATCTCATCGACCATCGTCACATATTTCAGCTGCTCATCGGAATCGTCATTCAGGATCACATTCGAAAATGACGAGAAAGATTTAAGACCTACAGTCTCCAGCGCATGACGGAGTTCCGGCTGGAAGATAACAACAAACAGGATCGCTATGATATAAAGGAGTTTGTTAAAGATATATCCGACCATCTCCAGTCCGAGGAAGCTGCATACCAGAACAAATGCCAGTATAAGAAGTACACCTTTCAGCAGCTGCCATGCACGGGTATCACGGATAATACGGAGAATATTGTAAAGAACGAATGTGACCAGAAGAATATCGATGACGTAACGGACAAGATCCAGCGGTCCGCCAAAGAACATGTAACCGCTGTCCAGACTGGAAAAGACTTCACGGATAAAATCTGTGAAATTCTCGAACATGACGCATCCCCTCCTGATCAATTCTATTTATTATAGCACATTCATCTCAGATATGGCGAGACACATAAGAAACAGAAAATCAGGGAGTATCACACTTCTCCGATATCTTTTTTCAGAGACGGCATATCGGCGATACCGATCGTTCTTGCTGATATAGAGATCCTTCCCTCCGCTTCCATCAGCGAAAGTTCTCTGGAGAAACTCGGTCTCGGGATCGCCAGAAGCTTGGATATCACTTCTTTTGACACAGGAAGGACCACACGATCTCCTCCCTGTTCTTCCGTCAGAGTCAGCAAATAGTATGCGATCTTCTGACGTACGGTCTTCTGCGAAAGGATCGTGATCATCTGCTTAAGCGAACGGAATCTTTTCGCGATGACCTGATGGAAATTTTCTCTTATTTCAGGGAAAGACTCCATAAGACAAAAGAGCTGTTCTGTCGGGACACAGAGGATCTCCACTTCTGAAACGGCTTCCAGCGCAGATGCATACTTATTTTCTTCGGAGTACAGAAGTTCCTCTCCGAAGCAATCCCCAGGATGCAAAAGACAGATAGTAGAGTAATCTCCTGCCGGAGTATATTTCTGTTCCGCGGCAGATCCGGCCATCAGGAGAAAAAGTCCCTTGCACTCATCTCCTTCCGAAACGATAAGATCACCACGGTGCCACTTACGGAGCCGGCCGGCTGATTTCAGTGCATTTTCCGCTTCTTCACCGAGACCGGAAAACAGAAGAGGTATCATACTATCTTCATTTTTCATATACAAGATTTCCCTTCACAAAGACTTTTTGCACATTGTATTCATTATCGAGCGCAACCAGATCCGCGTATTTTCCAATCTCGATCGAACCTGTCTCATGATCTATATTAAGCACTCTCGCCGGATTCAGAGTACATGCTCGAAGCGCAGTTCCAAACGGGATCTTAAGATCCAGGAGATTTCTGAACTCCGCATAAATGTCGGTGGTGGATCCGGCAAGTCTCCCGCCTCCGAAGTCCGTCCTGCCATTTTTCACACGGACCATCGTACCGCCCAGATCATACTCTCCGTCAGGCATCCCGGCGGCACGCATCGCATCCGACACAACTACCGCTCTTTTGTCCCCCAGGACAGCAAAAGCGATCTTCAGGACAGCCGGATGGACATGAAGTCCATCACATATCAGTTCACAGGTCACAGAAGGATCTTCAAGAAGGGCGCCTACACAGCCCGGCGCGTGATGGGACAGCGGCTCCATCGCATTAAAAAGATGCGTCCCGTGCGAAAGTCCGAGATCGATCGCCTGTCTGCAAACGTCATAAGATGCAGCAGTATGTGCCGCCGATAAGACGTATTTTTCTTTCATTTCCGATATAAAAGCACTTGCACCTTCAAGTTCCGGTGCTATATCAATGATCGAGATCAGATCTTCAGGAAGATCTTTTAGGATCTCTTTTATAAACTCGCAAGAAGGATCCTGCGCAAACTCCGTATTCTGTACTCCGCATTTCTGTTTGGATAAAAACGGTCCCTCGAGACGAACACCCAGCATCCTTGCGCCCGGAGGCGCTTCTTTTCGGAAAGCCTCGGCTGCATGAAGCGCACCGGTCAGTTTTTCCTTCGGGATCATCATAGTCGTCGGGCAAAAAGATGTCACACCTTTTTCTGCCAGATATAAGGAGATCTTTTTAAGGCCTTCCACCTCGCCATCAGAAGTATCCGCTCCGAGCGCACCATGGATATGCAGGTCGATAAAACCGGGGATCAGTATCATCCCCGAAAGGTCAAGATCCTCATCTGAGGAAGATTCGGAAACACTACTCTCATGGACAGATACTATCCTGCCTTCTTCTATGATCAACGTCCTGTTCTTCTGAAGTGAAAAGGATGGATCCACAATATCCGCATGAGTCAGCCGCATATGTATGTTTTTCCTCCCGATTGAGCCCTTTTTCCATCTGTTTTTCATTTTACATCGAAAATATCTTTTACATCAACTGATCAAAAAGTGCCTTGCGCATCGCAAACATGGCATATTTCTTTACGAAAAGGGACATTTTTGGCTTTTTCGGAAAATCCTTGCCCCACAAAGAAAAAAAGGGACTATAATCAGAGTCAGAAAATTATATGTTGATATAGGAGGATAATTATGTTCCCAGAAATTTCGGTTACTAAGACAACCTCACCAAGACAGAAACCGCAGGCGGGTCAGCCGCTGCCTTTCGGACACATCTTCTCCGACCACATGTTCGTCATGGACTATGTTGAAGGTCAGGGATGGATCAATCCGAGGATCGTTCCGTATGGTCCTTTTGAGATCGAGCCTTCTGCTATGGTATTCCACTATGGTCAGGCTGTATTTGAAGGTCTTAAAGCTTATAAGTGCGAAGATGGTTCCATCAACCTGTTCCGTCCGGCTTGCAACTTCGAGCGTATGAATAACAGTAACGACCGTCTCGTTATCCCGAAGGTCGATGTTGACTTCTGCGTACATGCTACAAAGAAGCTCGTCGAGCTCGACAAAGACTGGATCCCTTCCGGTAAGGGCGAGTCCATGTACATCCGTCCGTTCGTTATCGCTACTGACCCGTACCTCGGTGTACGTGCTTCCAACACATATAAGTTCTTCATCCTGCTCTCACCTTCCGGTGCTTACTATGCACATGGCATCAAGCCGGTAAAGATCTATGTTGAAGATAAGTACGTTCGTGCTGTACGTGGCGGTACGGGCTTTACAAAGTGCGCCGGTAACTACGGCTGCTCCCTGATCGCTCAGACCATCGCTCATGACTCCGGTTACGAGCAGGTACTCTGGCTCGACGGTGTTGAGCAGAAGTACATCGAGGAAGTCGGCGCTATGAACATCATGTTCATCATCGACAACAAGCTGGTTACTCCTTCTCTGGCAGCCGGTTCCATCCTGCCGGGTATCACAAGAAGATCCTGCATCGAGATCGCAAAGGATATGGGTCTTGAGGTCGAGGAGAGAAAGATCTCTATCGACGAAGTCATCGAGGCTGGTAAGTCCGGCCGTATGCAGGAGTGCTTCGGCTGTGGTACAGCTGCTGTTGTTTCTCCTGTCGGCGAGCTCAAGTATGAGGATACCGTCATCAACATCAACAATGGCGAGATCGGTCCGATCACACAGAAGTTCTACGATACCATCACAGGTATCCAGAGCGGAAAAGTGGAAGACAAGTTCGGCTGGATCACTAAGGTCGACTAAGGCTTCTCCTCTTCCGGAAAAGAATATAAAAACACAAAACCTGCTAACAAAAATCAATAGTTTGTTGGCAGGTTTTTTATGCGGAATATCGGCATTTCAGTTATATACAAAAATAACCATCTGATCAAATCAGATGGCCATTCTTGTAGTTACAAAATCCGGATAATCTTTCCGTCTTTCTGTGAAGATAATACCATGTATTTGACAAAATAACAAGTGCAAAAAACCACTTCACAGAATTGTAAAATAGATTCAATATTCCTGATCAGAACTTGAAGATTTTAAAGTCGGAAAGACCGAGTTTGATGTTCAATCCAAGCACGTCGTGATGGTTAACAATAAAGAACACCAGAAGCGCAATTGAAACAAGAACTATAAGCACACCGACAAAGCGCGGCATTCTTGTCGTATTAGTAACATTCGTTTTTGCGATACGATCGTGATAGGTCTGTGAATCGATATTAGAAGAGCCGGAGAGATAGGAAAAAATAGCCGGAACAACTGTAAACAGGCAGATCACTTTAAAGAAACTGCGCAGGATGCAGTAGATCATCGAGTTTCCTCTATGGAAGTCAACATCACAGTTCATTGCGAGTTTGCCGGGTGTCGTCGCAAAGATCCTTACAAGAAGCACATCCAGTACAAAGTATGTAATGACCATAATAATAAGAAGTTTTACAAGCTGATCTCTTGAAAGCACTGCTTCCTCAACTTCACTATCGATTTCCGAGAAAGAAAATGTCAGCATCGCGATTCCGCTGGCAAGGCCTAAAAAAGTTAAAAGATCCAAAATTACCGCAAAGAAACGGTCTATCATTGAAGCATTGGTATTCATAATCTACCCCCCTTGTTTCTTAACTCAATATAGCACTCCCCCAAAAACGCGTCAATTCGACGAGGTGCCGTAATAGAAAAAACACTTTAGAATATCACCGGACTCCCAGCGGAAATTGATGGACTGGAACTGTCCGGGACGAAGCGGAGTATATTTCTGTTCATCATTACAATGTGTCACGGAAACAAACTCCGGATCCTCAGGAATATTCTCTTTTGAGAAGAATCCGAGAAGTTCTTTATCATTTAAGGAAAACTGGGCATTCGTGCAGTTCTCGGGTACGAGTATGTCCATACGGAAACGCGCCGGCTTATCCATAAGAAACAGAAATCCCAGTACCGCTCTGTCTTCTTTCGGATAGCTCACCCGCTGGCTGACGGTGATCTCACTTCCATCGAGGGTAAAGTGATACTCCTTATCTTCCAGTTCACTGACGGCGATCCCCGTAAAAAGATCGCCTTTTATCACCTGTTCATTTTCTCCGCTATTCATACTTATGCTCACTGATCCTTTCCCGATTTTTCACTGGTATCGGAAGATTCATTCTTATCATCTTTCTTCTTCGGGACGACGGTCGGTTCCAGCCGTTCTCCGGCCTTGTAACGGGAGATCGGAACACAGTCCTTCGAGCCTTTCTCGACCGCTTTCACGATGATAAATGCTACGACATTGATCCTTGTCTGGAGTCTGTCTTCCTCGATCGCTTCTTTCAGAAGTTCGGAAGAATCCAGCGGCGTATCCCTGACTGCTCCGTTATATTCCTGAAGCGAGAGGTTTTTCGTCTCTTTCATATCGGAAAGCTTCGTAAAGTTATAGTCAGAGGATTCGAAGAAAACGACCGGTATAGACTGGCTGTCAAAAATGGAATAATCCGATCTTACTCTGGTAACTTCACGGTACTCGTCATTAATGAGATCTCCGTTCACATCAAAGTTCAGAAGGGACATGTTGTAATACAGATCCGTGCCTGTCTGAGAGTACAGACTGTTTTCATATGCCACATCATATGCTTCGTAGAGTTTTCTTCGGAACGAGTATTTATTTCCCTCCACCAGTGAAGAATGACCGGCATGCGCATAGAGCTTGTCTCCCGCATAGATACTCTCTATGCAGTACATACACTCGATGCTCTTCTTCTCGTCTTCCGATAAGGAACTCAAGAATACACTTGCGCCGCGGTAATTAGATGATGACGCGCCAAAAGCAACAATAATGACGTCATAGGCATACTTGTGGCCAAACATCTGCTTGGCGGCTGTGATCAGGGCTCCGACTCCGCATGCGTTGTTCTGTATTCCATCATAATTCGGATAAGATTCTCTCTGTTCATAGGAGATCGGAGCATCATAATGTGCACCGATCACGACGGTCTTATGCACCTCATCATACTCGCCGAAGGAGTCACGCTGCATAAAGCCTTCTCCGGGGATCCGCACAATATAATTACAGGAGACCTGCTGCTTTTCTCCGCCCTGGACCACCTGACTTTCGACCTCATAGCCGATATCTTCAAGTTCTTTTTTTATCATTAAACCGGCGCCCTGCTCTCCCGCGGAAAAAGCACTTCTATAAGGAAATGTCTTCGCAAGTTTCAAAGCAAAATCCGCGCCGTAAGGACCAAACGCGGCCGGCTTGACCTTTTCTTTCTTCTTGCCGCAGGAACTAAGGGATACCATCATCGTGACGCACAAAAGTGCGGAAATGATCCTCTGTCCGGCTTTATGTGTTCTTTTTTCTTTCATCTGTACTCCTGTTATTTACCTTCCGCCATCATCGCATATCACATCGAGTTTTTCCGAGAAAAACAGCAGCGCTTCGGCCTGAGTCATTATCGTCTTATGTATGGTTCCGTTTCCGGAAGCACGGATCACAGGGATCTCATCCTTATAGGAAGCAAGTTCTTTCATGATCCGCCGCAGTAACGAATCCTTGGACACGCCTTCCAGTTTTCTCGGAAAACCCAGCATATCATAGAGCCGGAAAAGCGGCTCGGAAGGATTCATGGAAGCAACGGCGAAAGCCAGCGCTTCTCCCTCCGAATAACGGAGAAAACGGAAATGCTGAAGGATCGCTTCTTTTATCTCTTTTCCAAATTCAAAAGCCATCGGCTCTATCTCGCGTATCCTGGCCTTGGCCAGATAGCATTCATCGATTGTGATGAACATATCCGCCTTATTTACCAGCCTGTTCAGAAGCGTGATCTGATCAAGCATCGCATAACGGATGATCTGGGCATATCCGTTCTTCATGAAAGATTCCGGCACCGTCGAAAGGAAATCGACATCCATAATAACAGCGACCGGCTGGCACTTGACGCTGACACAGTCTTTATGGCTCATATAATTGAGATACGTCGTATCCGCTTCGGCGGATTCCAGCATGCCCATCAGTGTCGTCGGAACAAGGCAGTATGTCAGGCCTCCGAGAAATGTCGAAGCTACAAATGCCGTAACATCCAGGATAGAGCCGCCGCCCCAGCCCACGAGAAGATCATCTCCGGAAAAGGAGATATCCATCAGACGCTCAAATACCTGCATCACAACATCGAAATTCTTGGAAGACTGTCTTCCATCGATGACGATCACCGTCGGCTTGATGCCGCGGCTCTCCAGCTCGGAGATAAAAGTCGTGTGGTGAAGCCCGTTCACTTCTTTATCTGTTACGATCGCTACCTGAGGCGTCTTCTCGGAAGACATTTTACGCACCAGATCGATCAGGCAGGAATATGCCATATCCCGACCGCACTCGATCGGATATGTACACCGGCTCTCGACACGCTTTACCGTTGCCATGGATATTCCTCCCTTTTGTTTTCCGTATTTATCCTAGATATGATAACACTTTTACGGATAACTTTGTATAAAAAAGTATAAGACAGGTGCTTTTGCCGAAGTATTATGTGATAAAATAGGTTGTTAATAATATCAGGAAGAGGTTAATGAATATGCCTATTACTAATCCGGCTATCCGCACGCGTTTCGCCCCGAGTCCAACGGGCTTCATGCATGTCGGAAACCTAAGGACCGCGCTTTATGAATACCTGATCGCCAAGTCTCTCGGCGGTACATTTGTACTTCGCATCGAGGATACGGACCAGGAACGCTATGTGGACGGCGCGGTGGATATCATCTATAAGACGCTGAAGACCGCAGGTCTCGTCCATGACGAAGGACCGGATATCGGCGGCGAATACGGACCTTATGTCCAGAGCGAGCGTATGGATCTTTATAAGCCGTATGCCGAGGAACTTGTAAAAAACGGACATGCCTACTACTGCTTCTGCAGTAAAGAGCGTCTGGCTTCCCTTCATGAAGAAGGCGGTGTCGAGGGCGGCTACGACCGTCACTGCCGTGATCTTTCCGAGGAAGAGATCAAGAAGAACCTTGACGCCGGCATCCCGTACGTTATCCGTCAGAAGATGCCGCTTACCGGTGAGACAACATTCCATGACTGCGTATATGGCGATATCACCGTACAGAACAAGGAACTCGAGGATCAGATCCTCCTGAAGGCGGACGGATATCCGACATATAACTTCGCTAATATCATTGATGACCACCTGATGAAGATCTCACACGTGGTACGTGGTTCCGAATATCTCTCCTCCACACCGAAGTATAACCTCTGCTACGAGGCATTCGGCTGGGAGATCCCGACATATGTGCACCTTCCCCTGATCCAGGGAAAGAACGCTGACGGCACAGTCAGCAAGCTCAGTAAGCGCCACGGCTCCACGGGATTTGAGGATCTTGTCGCACAGGGCTTCCTGCCGGAAGCGATCATCAACTATATTGCCCTTCTCGGCTGGTGCCCGAAGGACAATCAGGAGATCTTCTCACTTCCGGAACTCTGCGAAGCCTTTGATATCAACGGCATCAGCAAGTCTCCTTCTGTCTTCGACTATGACAAACTGGAGTGGTTCAACGGAGAATATATCCGTAAGATGAGCCAGGAGGAATTCATCGAGTTCAGTAAGCCCGAGCTTGCTAAATTCCCGATGATCACAGAGGATCTGTATCCGCTATTTGCCGAGATCATGCAGCCCCGTATCACGAGACTTCCGCAGATCTCCGAGAAACTCGGCTTCCTTCTGAAGCTGGCCGATTACGATCTGGAGCTCTATGTTCATAAGAAGAGCAAGACGACCAAGGAAGGCTCTCTGGAGATGCTCAATGCCGTTCTTCCGATCCTCGAGACGATCGAGTGGACGAAGGATTCCATTTCCGAGTGTCTGACCGGATTTGCCGAGGGACTGGGCGTGAAGAACGCACTGGTCATGTGGCCGGTACGTATCGCCGCTTCCGGCACGGCAGTAACTCCAGGCGGTGCCGTCGAGGTCCTTCTCCTTCTCGGTAAGGAAGAAGCCCTGAAGCGTATCGAATCCGGACGACAGCGACTCTCAGCTGCACTTTCACAATAAGAGAAAGCACAAGTGCTTTTCAAAAAGAAAAACTATACGCACAAAGACGTGCGATAAGAAAGCGAGAGTAATAACATGAGCGAATATAAGAGTTTTATACATGAAGCAATTGAAGAAGATATCGGACCGGGCGGACGTTACGAAGGTAAGCGTGTACATACCCGTTTCCCACCGGAGCCGAACGGATATCTTCATATCGGTCATGCAAAAGCACTGGAGATCGACTTCGGTATGGCAGAACAGTACGGCGGCCTCTGTAACCTCCGTATGGACGATACCAATCCGACCAAAGAAGATGAAGAATATGTAGAAGCTATCAAAGAAGATATCAAGTGGCTCGGTCATGACTGGGACGACCGCTTCTACTATGCATCTTCCTACTTTGATAAGATGTACGAATATGCGGTAGAGCTCATCAAAAAGGGTCTGGCTTATGTCTGCCAGCTGACTCCTGAAGAAATGAAGGAGCACAGAGGTGACCTGACACACCCTGCAACGAGCCCATACCGTGACCGTCCGATCGAAGAGAGTCTGGATCTCTTTGAGAGAATGAAGAACGGTGAATTTGAAGACGGTGCCATGACACTTCGTGCGAAGATCGATCTGGCTTCCGGTAACTTTAATATGCGTGACCCTGCGATCTATCGAATCAACCATATGCGTCACCATAACACAGGCGACAAATGGTGCATCTACCCGATGTACGACTTCGCTCACCCGATCGAAGATGCTCTTGAAGGTATCACACACTCCCTCTGCTCCCTCGAGTTTGAGGCTCACAGACCGCTCTATGACTGGGTCATCGAGAATGTGTCCGTTCCTTCCAAACCGCGTCAGATCGAGTTTGCAAGACTCGGCATCACACATACGGTCCTCTCCAAGAGAAAGCTCCGTAACATGGTCGAGACCGGTCTGGTAGATGGATGGGACGATCCGCGTATGCCAACCCTCTGCGGACTGCGCCGCCGTGGATACACACCGACATCGATCCACAATTTCCATTCCAGAAATGGTATCTCCAAGGTAAATGCGGTGGTTGACTATGCATTCCTGGAGTACTGCCTGCGTGAAGATCTTAATGCGACAGCAAAGCGTGTCATGGGTGTCGTTCATCCGGTAAAGCTGATCATCGATAACTATCCGGAAGATATGACTGAAACCTTTACCGTCGAGAATAACCCGGAACGTCCAGAGGATGGAACGCGTGAAGTTTCCTTCTCCAAGGAACTCTGGATCGAAGCGGATGACTTTATGGAAGTTCCGGAAAAGAAATACTTCCGTCTCTTCACGGGAAATGAAGTCAGACTTAAGTCCGCTTATGTCATCAAGTGCACAGGCTGCGACAAGGATGAAAACGGCAATGTGACCGCAGTTCATGCCGAGTACGAAGAGTCCAGCCGTGGCGGCAATCCTGCAGACGGACGCCGTATCAAGGCAACGATCCACTGGGTAGATACAAAGACTGCGCTGGATGCGACTGTACGTCTCTATGACCGTCTCTTTACCGTAGAAGCGCCGGACCTCGCAGATTGCAATTATCTCGATTACATCAATCCGGACTCCCTCAAAGTGGTAGAAGGCGCGAAAGTCGAGGCTTCCCTCGCTGATGCCAAGCCCGCAGACAGATTCCAGTTCTTAAGACTTGGTTACTTCTGCATGGACACCAAGGATAGCAAACCAGGAAAGCTCGTCTTTAACAGAAGTGTTTCACTGAAAGACAGCTACAAGCCGCAGTCCTGATCCTTACATGAAACCGGTAAAAACAAAAGAGGCGCTTCTTGATCGAGGCGCCTCTTCTCTTTTCTCTTTATGCTTGAATAATATGCAAATTAAAAAGCACTGTCACATTACCTGTAACAGTGCTTTTCTATTTGTAATATGAATAAATCAGAGTACCTGACGATACTGGTTTGCCTGAGCCTGCTCAGCTTCCTGCTTAGCAAGAGCATCACGGTCCATAAGAGCAACTGTTCTCGGAGCAACTACGAAAGTCTTTCTGTTCTGATCGATCGGCTTAACATTACCATCGATAGAATAAGCTGCACCGGAGATATAGTCGATTACACGCTGTGCAACGGAACGATCAACATTCTCGATGTTGCAGATTACTGTGTGACCTGCACGGATGTGATCACAAACCTGCTGAGAAGAACGGATGCTATCCGGCTGAAGGATAACTACCTGAGTATCTGTAGCCTGTACACTCTTAATCGGTACGATACGATTGCTGTTCATTTCCGGAATCGGAAGCGGTTCCATATCAGCGTAATCGCTCTCTTCTACATGAAGACCATCGAGGTTTTCATCCTGGTACTCATCCTCATAAATTCCGTCTTCACCCTCGTAATAATCATTGTTGTCAACGCCTGCGATCTTGTTCACGAGACTATTCCAAAAACCTGCCATAACTACCTCCAAAATTTACTGCTACAGTGCTTCTGAGCACTTGCGAATTTCACTATGAGGTTAGTATAGAACTACGTTTTTTCGCTTTCAATAGAATCGGATCAAAGGTAAATAACATGTAACTTTGACATATTCCATGTAATTTTGCTGAAACATATTAAAGTTTTTATGTAACATTTTGTGTAATAATCACACAGGATCCGGATAGTCACGCTTTCCGAAGATCGCTGTCCCGATACGCACATGTGTCGCACCGCAGATGATGGCATCCTTATAATCTCCGCTCATTCCCATCGAGAGATACTTCCAGGAAGAATTATCCGCACCAAGTGTTTTTAAATCATCAAAAAGCACTTTCGCCTTCTCAAAGACTTCTCTCGCCTGTCCTTCCTTCTGCTGGATCGGCGCCATCGTCATGAGGCCGCAGACCTGAAGGGATGGAAGAGCGAGGATATCTGAAAACTGTGCCTTCACTTCTTCCTCGGTAAAGCCATGCTTACTCTCCTCGCCGGACACGTTTACTTCCAGAAGAATCTTCGCTTCTATGTCTTTTGCCTGATATCTTTTCGAGATCTCTTTGGCAAGAGAAATCGTATCCACAGAGTGGATCAGGTACGGATCTCCCGCGATCATTCGTACTTTACGGCTCTGAATAGTACCGATGAGATGCCAGTTCGGATGGATCCCCTCCTGATCCAGCGTCTCTTTTTTCGCATGAAGTTCCTCAGGTCTGTTCTCACCGAGATCTGTAAGGCCAAGGGAATAAGCCTGTGCTGCATATTCTGCAGGGAAAAACTTGGAAACACCGATAAGCGTGATTTCTTTCGGATCTCTTCCCGCTTCTCTTGCGGCATCCGCGATCTGCCCGCGGACCTTCTCTATATTTTCCTTCATCTGTTCCGGACTATACATATTCATGGTTATTTTTCCACCTTGTCCCCTTCTTTTACAGTCTGGGGATTCGTTATAACGATCGTACTGATACTCGGGATGTCTGTATTCTCAAGCGGCGCTATGATAGCATATTCACGGCCATAATCACGGATCTGGACTGTATAGCCTCTCGCGTATCCACTCTCATTTACGAAGATCGTAGCGATTCCTCTGTCATAATCCGCGTTAGCAAGTGAAGATACCGGGACGCGGATACCCGTTGTCTTCGTCTGAACGATCTCAATATTCACAGTGCGGCGGTCCAAAAGACGCTCCACCTGGTTGGAAGTCTCGAAAACGACAAGGATTCCGTCACGCGTAACAGAACAGCGGATCACCTTACAATCGGAGATAGAGATACCTTCCGCCGGGATACGGATCACATGATTCGAACCAAGCTGGAATTCCTCCATCGGAGCATTCTTAAGAAGACATGCGAAATACTGGACATCGTTCTGGACAATACGAAGAACAGGCTCATTCTGCTTGATCTTCAGATCACCGGTAATGATACTGCTGGAATTGGAAATGAGTTCTTCACACTTGGAGTCCACCATGTCCATCAGGAGCTGCTTCGTGATCGTATTCTCCTGACCGTCAAGCTTATAAGAGATGATACCCGGCGTTTCCGCATAGATAGAATTCGCACGGTTTTCCAGCTGCGTCTGAAGTGCCGTCTCACTGGTGCGCAGAGCGGTCAGCTGCTCATCATCAAAATCGATCGTCTTGAGATTGACGTCTCTTTTTTCCATAAGGACTCGGATCGAGGATGAATAGCTGGTCATATTATTCAGCTTATTGAGGATCGCATCCTGACGGATCATGGTAATGATCGGGCGGATCTCATCATTTGCCTGACTGAATACAGCCTTTGCCGCGACACCTTTTCCCTGATTCATAAGCTGGCGCTCGAGATCGACGATCTGCTGCTCGACATTATGGAGCTCTGCCATCGTCGTTTCCATACCTTCCGGAATGACCATCGCAAGGTGCTGGCTCTTTGCGACACGGCTTCCTTCCGTTGCCTGAGCCATCAGGTCTCCGGTATGTGTGGAAGTCATAACGGTCTCATTTCTCACCACCAGTGCGGTAGCACCTATGGTATGTTCGATAGATCCTTCGGCTGCAAAAGCATATGCGGGTTTTGCCGCCACATAATCTACGATATAAAGTACAGCAATGACCATCATGCCGATCAGGATCAGGATACATAAAAATGCGTTAAAAGCCGCGCGAAGTCCGTCTCTCTTACGCATCTTCGCCATATGTTTTCTTCTCTCTTCCGCGGACTCGGGACGAGTCTCCTCGAGAACATCCGGAACAGCAGCTTCTTTCTTAGCGGCTTCTTCCTCCGCCTTCTGCTTCTGTTTCTGGATAAGTCTGTTCTTTCTGTGAACCTTTCGGACCTGCCACCAGGACAGTTTCTTCGGAGGTGTTTTTACCTGTTCTTTCTCAACAGCTGCACTCAGTTCAGGTTCATCACCGAAGAGAGGTCTGCTGAACTTCGGATCCATTAGATCCGAAGGACGTCCGGAAACAGCAGGATTATTCGGGTTTACTCCTGGTCTTTGGCCGGAAGAGCGCGATACAGCACCGGAACGGTCGGTATTCTTACGGACCGGTCTTTGCTGGTTCTGTCTTCTGGGATCGGGTTTATTGTCTGCGTTAGGTCTCTGCTTCATGCGGGAGGCACCGGAAACACGCCCCGACTCCGGCCGGTTTATCGGCTGATTCATGGGACGTTTCCCCTGAGACTTTCCATTATTCGGGCGTTTGCCGTTATTCGGGCGTTTTCCTATCGCCATAGATCAAGTCTTCTCCAACATTCCTGAAACGGCCTGCATGACCGCCAGTTTCACCTGTTCAAATACAAGACCGCCCTGCATATATACGAGGTAAGGCGGTTTTACCGGACCATCGGCCGAGAACTCGATCGATGCTCCCTGTACAAAAGCACCTGCCGCCATGACCACCTGCGCATCATAACCGGGCATATCCCACGGTTCCGGAGATACGAAGGAATCTACCGGCGAACAGCTCTGTACATTCTTACAAAAGTTTACCATTTGTTTCTCATCCGGGAAAGCCACACTTTGCACAATATCTCCCCGCGGATCATCAAAACGCGGTTCGCATTTGCAGCCTGCCATCTCGAGCATCTTTGCAGCAAATACCGCGCCCTTCATCGCTTCAGAAACGACATGCGGTGCCAGGAAAAGGCCCTGTGCGATCTGACGGTTAAATCCGAGGCTCGGTCCGACATGAGATCCGAGGCCGGGTGCCGTGACGCGTTCTGCAACGCGCTCGACAAGTTCTTTTTTACCTGCAACATATGCACCGGAAGGACAGATTCCGCCTCCGGCGTTCTTGATGAGAGAACCTGCACAAAGATCGGCGCCGAGTGCACAGGGTTCCTGTGTCTCTACAAATTCACCATAACAGTTATCCACGAAGACGATGATATCTTCTCTTATACCTTTGACCAGATCGACGACCGCCTTGATATCTTCCGCACGAAGGCATCTTCTGGACGTATATCCCTTTGACTTCTGAAGGAAAACGACCTTGGTCTCCGGCTTGATGGCCGCGCGGATCGCGTCAAGATCAGGAGATCCGTCCTCTTTCAGCTGAACCTCGTTATACTTCATGCCGTAATCCAGAAGAGATCCGGTAAACGTATCGTCTTTCTTCTCGACTCCCAGTGCGGAAGCAAGCGTATCATACGGTCTTCCACTGGCCGCGAGCATCTCCTCGCCTGGTTTCAGGATGCCGAACAGGCATGCAACAAGGATCTGCGTACCGCAGGTGACCTGGATACGCACATAGGCAGCCTCCGCTCCGAAAAGATCGGCATACATCTCCTCGATCTTCTCTCTGCCCATATCATCGTAACCGTAACCGGTCGTGGCACCTAGGTGAGCTTCTGCAAAACGTGCATTGCGGAATGCCTGCAGCACGCGAAGCTGGTTATACTCCTTGATTCTATCGATTCTTTCAAATACAGAAGAAACGGTGGTCATCGCTTCTTTCGCCATGTCAACCACCGTATCACTGATTCCATACATTGATTTGAATGGATCCTGATTCATTAGATTCCGTAAACCTCCTCAGGGCTTAAGATCCTGATTCCTGCTTCTTCAAATTTCCTGATCACCGGATCGAAATTCTGGACCCGGATCACCATAACAGCTTCATCGGATTTACGGCCGACGAATCCGTAGATGTACTCCATCGACTCTCCTGTCGTAGAGAATGTGGAAAGTGCCGCATCCAGCGTTCCGGCCTTATCCGGGATCGCGATTGCCAGTACCGGAGTCATGCTCACGGTAAATCCGGATTCCGTCAGGATCATGACGGCCTCTTCCGGTTTGTCGAGGATCATGCGGAGAATACCATAGTCCGTGGAATCCGCTACAAACAGAGCACGGATATCAATATCTGCCTTACCTAGAACCTTTGTCACCTCGGCGAGTCGGCCGAAGGAATTCTCGAGAAAAACATTGATCTGCTTTACTAACATACGAGAGTCCTCCTTCTCATTTATAAAACCATTATATCTTAAAAAAGCACTTTTAAGAAACGAAATCTCTTCCTTTATTAAATGCTTCCACATTCATCGGGATCAGCTTCGCCTTAGAAGCAAATGCTTCGTTGATGGCCTCGATCCACAGGTCCTTCGGGAAATCCATACCTGCGGAAAGTGCACCGACCATAACCATGTTTACGGCTTTGCTGCTGCCGCAGGAAAGAGCGGCGGACAGTGCATCAAACTCGACGACCTTCGCATTTCCGGATGCCGCGGTATCAAGAGAATCCTTGATGTTCTCCGGATACTCGGCATTACCGAGGAGTACCGGGAGAGACTTGATCTTCTGAGAGTTCACGAGAAGCACACCATCTTTTTTGAGAAGGTTTGCCCAGCGGACTGCTTCCACTTCTTCAAAAGACAGAACATAGTCCGCCATGCCTTCTTCAATGATCGGTGAATATACCTTCTCACCCATTCTTACATATGTGATAACGGAACCGCCGCGCTGGCTCATGCCGTGTACTTCCGACACTTTGATATCCAGGCCCTGCTTCATGGCAAGAATGCCGAGAAGCTTACCGGCGATCAAGGTTCCCTGTCCGCCGACACCGGCGAGTACGATTGAAATATCCTTTGCCATATTACGCCTCCTCCTTCTTGGAAAGTGCATCGAACTTGCACATATTGATGCACAGACCGCAGGCGTTACAAGCCTCCGGATCGATGACCGGCTTCTTATCCGGACCGGCTACCAGCGCCGGGCACATGATACGGGAGCAGGCTCCGCACTTCTTACAATTCTCATCATTCAGAACGATAGAGACACCCTTCGGCTTCTTGCCGGTCGGGATCAGTGCACACGGACGGCGAACGATAATAACGGAAACACAGTCCTTGGCGATCTCTTCTTTTACGATCTTCTCTACTTCAAAAGTATCAACAGGATCGACGGTTCTTACGGATGTAACTCCGACACTTCTGCAGAGAGTCTCCAGATCGATGGCCGGAGCCGGCTGCAGACGGATATTCTTACCGGAAGCAGGATTCTGCTGATGTCCTGTCATACCCGTAATGGAGTTATCGAGGATCATAACGGTGATTGCACTCTGGTTATATACGGCATTGATGAGGTTCGTGATACCGGAGTGCAGGAATGTGGAGTCACCGATAACCGCAACTGTCTTCTTGCTGTCTTCTCCGTCACTGGCCTTGTCAAAACCGTGTGCCATACCGACAGAAGCACCCATGCAGACGGAAACGTCCATCGCAGCTGTCGGCGGAAGTGTACCGAGCGTATAGCATCCGATATCACCCATGACTTGAACCTTCGCACGGTTCAGTGCGAGGAACATACCCTTATGCGGGCATCCAGCGCACAGAAGCGGCGGACGGCCCGGAGCCTTCGGGAGCTTGTCGAGGTCAAGTGCTTTTTCCGGAAGAGCTTCCGAAGAAAGCGCAGCGCGGATCATACGGGCGCTGTATTCGCCCTGCAGTGTGAAAAGGTCTTTACCTTCACAGGCGATACCTGCCGCCTTGATCTCTGTCTCCATGAAAGGATCGAGTTCTTCCACGATGACCAGACGATCTACTTTCGAAGCGAAATCGCGGATCAGATCCATCGGCAGCGGCCATACACAGCCGAGTTTCAGAACAGATGCAGACGGAACCGCTTCTTTTACATACTGGTAAGAAGCGCCTGCCGTAATGATTCCGAGCTTGGTGTCGTTCATCTCGAGCTTATGGATACCCATGCCGAGGAATTCCTCATTGGAAGCCTTTGCAATATCGAGTGTTCTCTGTTCAACAACGACATGACGCTTGATGGCCATCGCCGGCATCATAACGTACTTATTTACATTTTTCTCATACGGCTTGACAACGATGTCTTCCGGATCAGACAGTTCAACAATAGAACGGGAGTGAGATACACGGGTGTGCATACGCAGGATCACCGGAGTATCAAAGCGCTCGGACAGTTCGAAAGCCTTCTTTG
>ODAI010590153.1_pt1 | contig 55035 bp, 52 predicted proteins | sample 1539321 | NCBI WGS metagenome assembly ODAI01 (sample SAMN02144231, study PRJEB22623) | gut metagenome | biome: sheep rumen | host: Ovis aries | place: New Zealand | reverse complement strand
GGTTCAGGTGGTTTGCGATCCGGACCGCCCCGAGGTGTTTGCCACTGCGGACAAGATCCGCAATGAGTACTGCCTGAAGGTTGTCGGCCTGGTTCGCGCCCGTCCCGAGGGAACCAAGAATGAGAATCTCATCTCCGGCGGCGTCGAAGTGCTCTGCCAGGAGCTCGAGATCCTCAATCCGTCTCTTACGCCTCCGTTCCAGCTCGACGACGATACGGTGAGCGAATCGGCCCGCCTGACCTATCGCGTGCTCGATCTGCGCCGTCCTCAGATGCAGAAGAACCTGAAGCTGCGCTTCCATGTCACCCAGGCGGTGCGCCGCTTTCTTGACGAGCACGGCTTCATTGACATCGAAACGCCGGTTCTCACGAAGGCCACCCCCGAAGGCGCCCGCGACTACCTCGTTCCGTCCCGCGTCCAGGATGGCTGCTTCTTTGCCCTGCCGCAGTCTCCGCAGCTGTTCAAGCAGCTGCTGATGATCGCCGGCTTTGACCGCTACTATCAGATCGTCAAGTGCTTCCGCGACGAAGACCTGCGTGCCGACCGCCAGCCCGAATTCACCCAGATCGATCTGGAAACCTCGTTCCTTTCCGAAGAGGAGATCCGCGCTCTGTTCGAAGAGATGATCGTGACCGTCTTCAAGAAGGTTCTGGACGTGAATCTGGTTGCCCCCGGCACCCGCTTCCCGATCATGACCTGGGACGAGGCCATGGCGCGCTACGGTTCGGACAAGCCCGATCTGCGCGTCAAGCTCGAGCTCACGGAAGTGACCGACATCGTTGCCAACAGCAACTTCAAGGTGTTCAGCACCGTGAACACCCTGCACAACGGCAAGGTCGTTGCACTGCGCGTTCCGGGTGCCGCCGCCATGCCTCGCTCGGAGATCGACAGCTACACCGAGTTTGTCAAGATCTACGGCGCCAAGGGCTTGGCCTACATCAAGGTGAACGATCTCTCCAAGGGGCGCGAAGGCCTGCAGGGTCCTGTCGTGAAGAACCTCTCCGACGAGGAGTTCACGAAGATCCTTGAGGTCACCGGTGCTAAGACGGGCGACGTGGTGTTCTTCGGCGCCGACAAGGCCAAGATCGTCTGGGACAGCCTGGGCGCCCTGCGCCTGAAGATCGGCCACAGCGAATTCGGCAAGAAGCACGGTCTGTTCGAGGAAGGCTGGAAGCCCCTGTGGGTCATCAACTTCCCGATGTTCGAGTTCTCCGAGGAAGAGAACCGCTGGATGGCAAGCCATCATCCGTTCACCAGCCCGCGCGACTCCGATGTGGACAAGCTCATCAGCGATCCGGAGCACTGCTACGCCAAGGCCTACGACATGGTGCTCAACGGCTGGGAAATTGGCGGCGGCTCCGTGCGTATCCATCGCGCCGACGTCCAGAGCAAGGTGTTCGAAGCGCTCAAGATCGGTCCGGAGGAGGCCAAGAGGAAGTTCGGCTTCCTGCTCGATGCCCTGCAGTACGGTGCGCCTCCCCATGGCGGCCTCGCATTCGGCCTTGACCGCATCGTGACGATGATGACCGGTGCTCCGTCCATCCGTGACGTGATTGCGTTCCCGAAGACGCAGCGCGCCCAGTGCCTGCTGACCGGCGCTCCGACTCCGGTCGACGAGAAGCAGCTGCGCGAACTGCACATCCGTCTGCGCAATGAGCCGAAGAACTAGGCAAAGCGCTCTCTGAGCGAGTCTGTCTAGAGAAACTGGCCGCGGCTTGGAGATTTTCCGCCGCGGCCGTTTTGCAATCTGAGCCTGACATGTCTGATCCCTGCAATCTGTGTCCGCGCGCGTGCGGAGCTGACCGTTCGACCCCGAAGGGCCGGAAAATCAGCATCTGCCGGGCGCCCGATGAAGTGAAGATCGCCCTCGTAAGCCTTCACCCCTGGGAGGAGCCCTGCATCAGCGGCAGGAGCGGAGCGGGAACGGTCTTCTTTTCGCACTGCAACCTGCGCTGCTGCTTTTGCCAGAACCATGAGATCAGCGCAGGGGGCGCCGGAATCGCCGTGAGCGAGGATCGCCTTGCCGAGATCTTCCTTGAGCAGCAGGACCGGGGCGCCGCCTGCCTTGAGCTTGTGACGCCGGGGCACTATACCGGGCCGATCGTGCGCTCGCTCGAGCGCGCCAAGAGCCGGGGGCTTTCCGTCCCCGTCGTCTACAACTCCAATGGCTATGAGCTGGTCGAAACCTTGCGGCGTCTTGAGGGGCTCGTCGACGTGTATGTGCCAGACCTGAAGTACTTTGATTCGCGCTACGGGGAGAAGTATTCCGGGGTTCCGAAATACTTTGAGTTCGCAAGCCGGGCGATCGCCGAGATGTTCCGCCAGAGCGGCCCGGCAAGGTTTTCTTCGGACGGCATCATGGAGCACGGCATGATCGTGCGCCATCTGATCCTTCCCGGACTCTGGCGCGACAGCATCGAGTGCGTGCGCTGGCTGCATGAGACCTTTGGCGAAGCGATCTACATTTCGCTCATGAACCAGTACATGCCGCTATACAAGGCGGCGCGGCACCCAGAGATCAACCGCCCCCTGATGACGCTTGAGTACCAGAAGGTCGTGCGCTATGCGCGCTCGCTCGGCATCACGCATGCGTTCATTCAGGTCGGACTGACGGCGCAGAGCAAGTTCATCCCTGATTTCAATGGCGAGAACGTGCTTGCGAACTAGCCCGATCATTGGCCGCTTTCTGTTTTTCAGCCGCTTGGACCCTGCCTTATACTTATCGGATGACCAACTGATGGATTTCCAGTCGAAACATGGCGCTAACCACAACCAAGCAGCGGCGGATGATCGGAGAACGGATTCGGGACGAGCGCGAGCGTCTGGGCTATACGGAGCTGCAGATCGCTCAGCTTCTGGGTATTCCGCTCGAAACTTATCAGGCCCAGGAGCGGGGGGAATCCGATCCGGGGCTGTTTTCGCTGCCCAGGCTTGAAGCCTGCGGGTTTGACATTCTGTTCATCGTGACCGGGGAGCGCAACAAGCCCGTGCAGGAAGAAAGCGAACTGCTGCAGCGGTTCCGGGAGCTCTCGGCCAAGGGCAGGGCGTCGATCTTCATGACGCTTGATGCGCTCGAGCGCCTTGCGCCCAATCTGCGCCAGAAAATTCGCCAGAAGTTTGACGACACGTTTAAAGATTACTGAAAGGACAGTCAGCGGGCGCAAGAAGCCCGCTGACTTGTGCAGGACAAATGCTTCGAATCATTCGCGCCATTCTGATTGTTCTTACCACGGTGACGGTTGCCATCTCGGCCGGCATCTGCACGGTTGTCTATCGGCTCAACAACGGAGCGGCCGAAGAGGCAATCGAACGCGTGAGCCGAGAGGCGTTCGGCGCGACCGCCAAGCTGGCTGGTCCCGTGACGGTGAAGCCGTTCCCGCAGCTTGTCGTGCATATCCCGGCCGTGCGCTTTGTTGATCCGCAAAGCGGGCGGCAGATGGGCTCGATCGAGTCGGCCAGGCTCAATGTTGCCATGTGGTCTCTGCCCCTTGGCGCAATCCGCGTTTCCGAGGGGGTTGTGACGGGGGCAAAGGGCGAGATCACGCTGAACGGCGTTTCGATCAAGTCGATTTTTGAGAACTCGCTGGGAGCGCTGACCTTTCCGAAGGGCCTGCGCCTTGGCACGATGCGCTTTGAGCAGTCCGAGCTCACGGTCAGAGTGCTTGAGGGTGGCGCTGAGAGCCGCTATGTCCTCGGCAATCTTTCGGCCGGGTTTGAAGGGCTTTCTCCTGAGATGAGAGGAGCCGTGACCTGGAGCGCGGATGTCCGAAAGGTTGCGGCCGAGGAAATGCTTGCTGCAAACGGGCAGCAGCCGCAGACGGCTCAGACGGAGGGCGAACCTGCAGCTGGGCAGGATGAAGAGGCCCCCAAGGCGAGTGCGGATGTCCCCAAGGTTGTGGCTGAGGAAGCGCCTGCTGCAAACGATCAGCTGCAGACGGCTCAGACGGAAGGCGCACCTGCGGCTGGGCAGGCTGAGGAATCCCTCAAGGCGAGTCCAAATGCAACTCTTCGTCTGCCCGAATGGGCTCGCGCCTTTGAGGGCTTCCAGCAGGGGCTCTTCAACGGATCTGCGACTTTGTCGCTGTCGGCGAGCTCGCGCGTTGCGACATTGGAAAATGCACAGGTTTCTCTGCAGGGACAGGCTTCAGAGGGCAAGGTGCTCGCGGCCGGGCGCGCAGTGCGGTTCGGGGTTCATGGCCCGGCAATCCTCGTGAGCCGTGCGGCTCTGACCATTGCAAGGCCCGATCGCAGCCCCTCGGATATTCGCATTGACATTGAGGACATGCGGTACGAGAAGGGTGTCTTCCAGAGTCCGAGGAGCCGCATTCAGCTCACGGAGAAAAGCGCAGAGCGCATGACGGTGGTTGATCTTGCGGGGCGGCTCGAAGGGGACGTTGCGGCGCGCAAGCTTATCTGTCCGGATTTTGAAGGGACGGTTGCTGTTTCTGGCGATCCCACGCTTCCCGGGGACTTCTCCGCCCGCATGAAAGGGGTTGTTCAGGTGGACGGCGAGCATGCCGCCGGGGTCGATCTGAAGGGGCAGCTTGCCGGCGCTCCCGTTGCCTTTGCGGGCACGCTGACGGCGTTTCCGGACAAGCCGACGCTGCGCGGCCGGCTCTCGATCGGCAAGCTCGATTTTGCCGCTCTTCCTGCCCCGCGGAGCATGGACTGGATGCAGCACTTCGTCTTTGACGGAACGGTTGACCTGACCAATGTCCGATACAGGACTTTTGCCGCCAGGGATCTCACGGGCAAGCTGCGGCTCAAGGACGGCGTCCTCACGCTCGAGGATGGCGCTTTTGAGAGTGCGGCAGGCGTTGTGCGGGTGTCGGGCAGCATCAATCAACATGCCCGGTGGTCAGCATCGGGCCGGGCGGACGCGCTGGAAGTCACCGCCCTTGCCGCGCTTTTTGGCGAAAAGACCCCGGTTTACGGAGCACTTGCCGGCACGTTTGCCGCCGAAGGCGAGGGCTGGAACCTCAAGGCGGGCGGAACGGGCAAGCTTTCCTCGGGTGCGTATCAGGGGCTTGATGCCAAGGGCGTGCACGACGCCATCCTCTCCGGGGTGGACTGGTCATCGACTCGGTCTGATGAAGCGACGGTCATCCAGAATGCAAGCGGCACGTGGTCGTTTGCGGACGGAGTTCTTCGGGTGGAGAACTTCTCTGCGAACTCGGTGGATATGCGTGCCGAAGGCGCCTTTGCGGTGAAAACCGCCGAAGGCGAGCAGCAGGGCGCGCTGCAGTTCCATTTCCCGGCCATGGACGGGACGCCGGCGCTCAGCATCAATGGCAAGCTGACGGGCACGGTGTTCATCCCGGTCTGGCAGTTCGACTACGCGCCGCCCCGCGCCGAGATGCGGAAGTTCCGCAGCCTCATGCCGGTCAGGGAGCCTGAAGCGGGGGCTGCGCCTGAATCGCAGCCTGCAGACGAGGGTGATCTCGCTGGGCGAATCGAGGAAACGGTCAAGGACGCCTGGGGCGCGGTGAAGAAGCTCTTCTGACTGCCGAAGAGGCGCTAGAAATCCTCATCCAGCCCGCCCTCGATCACCTTGCCGATCACATCAAAGGAAAAGCCGCGGGAGGCAAGGAATCGGATCTGGCGCGCCCGCTCCCGGGCATCCTGCGGCGGCTCCGAGAACTTGCGTGCCCAGACGGCGCGCGCCCGCTCGAGTTCGTCTCCCGATTGATTGAGCGCCTCCCGGATCGATTCGTCGTCAACGCCGCTCATGCGCAGCTCGTAGGCGAGCCGCGCGTTGCCGTAGCGCGCTTCGCGGCTGCGCACGCGGCTCTCGGCAAAGCGCTCGTTGGAGAGATAGCCTCTTGACTGGAGCGTATCGAGCGCTTCATTGACGTCATCGATCGTCTCTCCTTCCTGCAGCGTGCGGCTGAGTTTGCGAAAGAGTTCAAGGCGTGAGTGCTCCCGCCTCGAAAGCAGATCGATGCCCCGCATCAGGAGCGTGCGGGGCTGGCCTTTGCGGATTTCTGTCACAGTGCCGCCGGCTTACTGGTAGAGGTCCTCGGGCTCGATCTGGCTTTCCGAGCCGATGTCCTCGGGTTCGGCGATCTCGGGCGCCGCCTTGCGGGCCTTCTTTTCCGGCTCCCGCGGCTGCTCGAGCGCTTCGGGCGTCACGTCGCCGGGGGTGAGCGAGGTCGGACGCGGCTTCATGCCCTTGATGGCGCGGATCTTGTTTTCGATCTCAAGGGCGATCTCGGGATTGCTGCGCAGGAATTCGCGCGCATTGTCCTTGCCCTGGCCGATGCGCTGGCCGCCGTAGCTGTACCAGGCGCCGCTCTTTTCGAGCACGTCAAGATCCGAGCCGATGTCAAGGAGCTCGCCCTCGCGGGAGATTCCCTGGCCGTAGAGGATGTCAAAAACCGCTTCCTTGAAGGGCGGGGAGACTTTGTTCTTCACAACCTTGACGCGGGTTTCCGAGCCGTAGATCTCGTCGCCCTTCTTGAGCGTGCCCTTGCGGCGGATGTCAATGCGCACGGAGCTGTAGAACTTGAGCGCGTTTCCGCCCGTGGTGGTTTCGGGGCTTCCGTAGGAGACGCCGATCTTCATGCGGATCTGGTTGATGAAGATGACAAGGGTCTTGGTGCGGGTGATGGAGGCCGTGAGCTTTCTGAGCGCCTGGCTCATCAGGCGAGCCTGCAGGCCGGGCAGCGCGTCTCCCATGTCGCCTTCGATTTCGCTCTTGGGCGTGAGCGCCGCGACCGAGTCGATGACGATCAGGTCGACCGATCCCGAGCGCACGAGCGCGTCGGTGATTTCAAGGGCCTGCTCGCCGGTGTCGGGCTGGGAAAGAAGCAGATCGTCGAGCTTGACGCCGAGCTTTTGCGCGTAGACGACGTCCAGAGCGTGCTCGGCATCGATGAAGGCGCAGGTGCCGCCGATCTTCTGCATTTCCGCAATGACCTGCAGGGTGAGGGTGGTCTTGCCCGAGCTTTCCGGCCCGAAGATCTCGATGATGCGGCCGCGGGGCAGTCCGCCTACGCCAAGGGCCAGATCCAGCCCCATCGAGCCGGTGCTCACCACTTCGACGTCGTCGTACTTGGTGGAGTCGTCCATGCGCATGATCGAGCCCTTGCCGAACTGCTTTTCAATGTAGGCGAGGGCGGCCGACAGAGCCTTCTTGCGTTCATTCTGATCACTGATTCGAACCGGGCGCTGGGGTTCGTTCTTTTTCTTTTCAGCCATGGAGTTACCTCTGTGTTTATTAATAGTTAAAAACTATGTAATGTGACGGTTTCTTCAAGATCTCGGAAACAGGTGGATCAATAAATCGGACATTTTTGCCTGTTTGATCTATCGGCCCAGTGTTTTCAATGGTTGGGCCGTGTTTCTCAAATCTTCATGACGCAATCATGCACTGTTTTTTGCAGAAAAGCGAGGGGGTTTCGTGTCAAATTTGTTAGTGTTAACCCTAACAAATTTGACTGGCTATCCGTGCAAAAAATTATGAAATATCTATTTTCTCTAGGAAAGTCGAGTGATGCGGAACAGCCTCGCGAGCGTTCGGCGCCAGAACCTTTCAGGGTGGAAATAAGAAAAAATTCCAAAAAGGCTTGACAAGTTCTTCAAAAGCGTGTTTAATCTCACTTCTCGGTGAGTGTTCCTCTGCCATCATGGGCAAGCCGCCAAGATGTTTGGGGGTCGTTAGCTCAGTCGGTAGAGCAGCGGACTTTTAATCCGTTGGTCGTGAGTTCGAATCTCGCACGACCCACCAAGAGCACACAATCGAGTATGGGAGCGTAGCTCAGTTGGTAGAGCAGCGGACTCTTAATCCGTCGGTCCAGAGTTCGAGTCTCTGCGCTCCCACCAGGAACCTCAAAGGCCTGAGAGTCCATGCGACCTCGGGTCTTTTTTTTTACTGCTGCAACCGTGTGAGACGGGCGCAAAAAAAAGCGGAGCAGCTCGCAGCGCTCCGCTTTGCGGCCGGGAAATATCGTGCCGGTTACTCGTCCTCCGCGTCATCCTCCGGCGGCGTGTCCTTGCCGAAGATCTTCACGACGATCAGCCCGACTTCATAGAGAATCACGAGCGGGACGGCAAGCAGCAGCTGGCTCAGCACATCGGGCGGCGTAAAGATCGCCGCGAGCACGAATGCGCCGACGATCACGAACGGGCGCACCTTGACCAGCTTTTCGCGCGAGGCGATGCCCACGCGGTTCAGTACGGTCACCAGGATCGGCACCTCGAACGTCACGCCGAAGGCAAAGAACATCGTGAGAACGAAGCTGAAGTAGCTGTCGATGTCCGGGGCGAAGTTCACCGAATCGGGCGAGAATCCGGCGATGAACTTGAACACCATGCCGAAAACGATGAAGTAGCAGTACGCCATGCCGATGGCGAACATCACCACGCACGACACGATCACCGGCAGAACGAGCTTCTTTTCGCGCCGGTAGAGTGCGGGCGCGATATAGGCCCAGATTTGATAGAGCACGTAGGGGAGTGCGACGACAAACGCCGCGAAGAGCGTCACCTTGAGCGGCACCATGAAGGGCGCCACGACGCCGGTGGCAAGTAGCTTGACGCCCTGCGGCAGGGCCACCATCAGGGGCCGGGACAGGAAGTCGAAGATTTCCTTCATGAACGGGGACATGCAGGCGAACACGACCAGAATGGCGACGGCCGAGCGCACGATGCGGTTGCGAAGCTCGATCAGATGCTGCACGAGCGGCTGCTCGTTGGCCGGATCCTCCGGAGCCTCAAGTTGCTTAGTTCCTTCTGCCATGAAAATCTCTTAACGATAGATGCGGACGCGGTTGGTGCGGGCGCGGACCACATACCTGCGGTTGTTTCCGCCGAACTTGGGCGAGCGGTCGCCGATTTCGGTCTTCAGGCGCTCGAGCTGATCGGCAAGCTCGTCGATGCTGGGGCCGGATTTGTAGCGCTTGGCAAACACCTTGCCCTGAGGTTCGCTCGCGTAGGTGTATTCGCTGTCTTCGTCCCAGGAGTAGTCGTAGCCGTCTTCCGATCCCGGATCGTCCTCAGAACTGCTTACGACCTGGGCGCCGGACTCGTCTTCAGCGTCATCGGAGACGGATGCCGTTCCGGCGGTCTGCGTCTCGCTGGACTGCGCGGCATCCGAGGCCGGGCCGATTTCCGTCGGGGTGTCGGCGGAGACCGGGGAGACGGCCTGCTCGGCCGAGGCGCCGATTTCGCCAGCCTTCTTTTCAATTTCCGAGGCGCTCCTGTTCACGTCGCTCGTGATGGAGCTGAATTCCTTTTCCAGAAGCCCGGCTTCGCCCTTGATCGTCTGGGTGAGATTGTCGGCAATGCCCTTGGCTTCGTCCTGAATTTTCTTAAGCTCGGAGAGCTCTGTTTCCCGCTCGATGTCGCTCTTGACCTGCTGCACCATGCGCTGGGCCTTGCCCAGCCAGCTGCCCGCTGTTTTGGCAACCATCGGAAGCTTTTCCGGGCCAAGCACGACAAGCGCAACGGATCCGATGATGGCAAGTTCTGAAAAGCTCAGATCAATCATGTCCCTAAATCCGGGGTTTGCAAATACAACAAAGAGGTGACCAGCTCGCGGCCGGCCACCTTCTGGGGATGGTTTCGCGAGCGGCACAGGTGCGCGCCCGCGGTCTCATCGATTTAGGCCTCGGTCTTTTCCTTGGCCTTGCCTTCAACCGTTTCGGCGGTCTTGGCAACTTCGACCTTGGGCGTTTCAGCCTTGGCAGCCGGAGCATCGCCCTCGTTCAGGCCTTCCTTGAAGCCCTTGATGGCGCCGCCGACATCCTTGCCCAGGTTCTTGAGCTTGCCGGTGCCGAACACGAGAACAACGATTGCAAGCACGATCAGCCAGTGCCAAATCGAAAGAGAGCCCATTTTTATCTCCTACTCAGATATGTGTGGTATTGCGCGGATCGCGCAGCACGTTTCTAAATCTTCCAGGGGTGCGGACCGCCCAGAACATGGATGTGCAGGTGGGGCACTTCCTGTCCGCCGTCCTTGCCGGTATTGATGATGGTCCGGAACCCGTTTTCGCAGCCGCACTGTTTGGCAAGCACCGGCACGAGAGCAAGCATTTTACCTAAAAGAGGCGTGTCCTCGGCGCTCGCGTGCGCAAGCGACGTGAGGTGCTGCTTGGGGATGATCAGGAAGTGCACGGGGGCCTTCGGGCTGATGTCATTGAACGCGAGAACCTCGTCGTCCTCATAGACCTTGCTTGCGCCGATTTCTCCGCGGGCAATTTTGCAAAACAGACAGTCGTCAAGCTGCATGAGTGATCTCCTTATAGGGAAGAAATGTCTATCGGTCGCCGCGGCGGGCTTTCTCCTCAAGCCCGCTCAGCCCTTCGCGTCGCTCAAGCTCTGCGAGAACCATTTCGGGGCGAAGGCCGTGCTGGCTGAGCAGCACGAGACTGTGAAACCACAGGTCGGCCACTTCATAGATGATGTCTTTGGGGGAATTGTCCTTGGAGGCCATGACGCATTCGGTGGCCTCCTCGCCGATCTTCTTGAGCACGCCGTCGGGGGCCTTGGCAAAGAGCTTGGCGACGTAGCTGCGGGCGGGATCGGCCCCCTTGCGGCTTTCAATGACGTCGGCCAGGGCCGCGAGAACGCCGCTCACATCGCGGGCTGGCATTTCGGTGCTGACGCAGGAGTGATCGGACATGGGAAATTCCTTGTTCCAGAAAACGCATGATTGCCGCTCATCCTAGCAAAACAAAACCTTCCTGAAACTGAAAAGGAGCGAAAGAGCCCTGAGCCGGCGGGCGGGGCGCCTTTCGCCGGTTTGCTCAAACGCAATAAAGGCGGAGGGACGCGAGCCTCACGCGGCCCGCATTCAGACTGATGAAAGTTGCCGGTGTCAGAATGCGCCCGCTTGGCCGGAGATGTGCAGTTCCGGCTTGAAACGACATTTTTCCGATAGAGGCGATTTCAAATGCAGACTCTTGGTCAGTTTCCGATGGTGCGCATGCGCCGCATGCGTCATGATGATTTTTCCCGCCGCCTGATGCGCGAGAACGTTGTAACGCCCAACGATCTCATCCTGCCGGTGTTCGTGATGGAGGGCGAGGGCAAGCGCGAGCCGATTCCCACGATGCCGGGCGTGTGCCGCTACACGATTGACGAGCTCCTCAAGGTCTGCGCCGAGTGCGTCGAGCTCGGCATTCCGATGATTGCACCGTTTCCGCACATCGACAATGCGCTGAAGACCCCCGACGGCAGAGAGGCGGCCAATCCCGACGGCCTGATTCCGCGCATGATCCGCGCCGTGAAGGCAAAGTTCCCGCAGCTCGGCATCATGTGCGACGTGGCGCTTGATCCCTACACCACGCACGGCCAGGACGGGCTCATCGATGAGACGGGCTACATCCTCAACGACGAAACCGTGCAGATGCTGATCCGCCAGGCGCTCACGCAGGCGCGTGCCGGAGCCGATGTCGTGGCTCCCTCGGACATGATGGACGGCCGCATCGGCTCGATCCGCAAGGCGCTCGAGGCCGAGGGCCTCATCCATACGCGCATCATGGCTTACAGCGCCAAGTACGCTTCATCCTTCTACGGCCCGTTCCGCGACGCCGTAGGCTCGAGCTCGAATCTTGGCAAGTCCACCAAGGCGGTCTATCAGCAGGACCCCGCGAACGCCAACGAGGCGCTCTGGGAAGTCGGTCTGGATCTCGCCGAAGGCGCCGACATGGTGATGGTCAAGCCCGGGCTCCCGTATCTTGACGTCGTGCGCATGGTGAAGGACGAGTTCCGTGCGCCCACGTTCGCCTATCACGTTTCGGGCGAGTACGCCATGATCAAGTGCGCCGCGGCCGCGGGCTGCATTGATGAGAAGAAGATCACCATGGAGTCGATGATCTGCTTCAAGCGCGCTGGCGCGGACGGCATCCTCACGTACTGCGCGCTCGATGTCGCGCGCTGGCTCAAGGAAGGCTGGACGTACTGATCTCGTCGGCGCCGCAGGCGCGCCTGCATGAAAAAAAAAGCCGGACTTGCCGCCCGGCTTTTTTCATGACTGCTTCGTTCAGGCGAATCGTCCCTCGGGATCGATCCAGCCAAGAAGCGTCCGGGAGAGCTCTTCGGTCCCCGTTTTCTTCAGGCCGGAGAAGAGCTGCACGGAGACCTGAGGGCCGACCTGCGCGGCCCGCTGCTTGGCAAGGCGCATCACGGCGGCCTTCTCGGCAGTCTTGATCTGGTCGGCCTTGTTGAGCAGCCAGTGCTGGCGGATATGGGGCTGGGAGCGGAAGAAATCGAGCACCCATTCGTCGGCCGGCATGAAGGGGCGCCTTGCGTCCATCACGATGACGACTCCCGTGAGATTGGGGCGCGTTGCGACGTATCCGCCTACGAGCTCGCTCCAGGAGGCGCGCACGTCCGGAGCGCTTTTTGCGTAGCCGTAGCCGGGCAGGTCAACGAGAAAGGCGATATCTTCGCGCTCGGTGCTCTCGGGAATCTTGCGCGTGAGCTTGAAGAAGTTGATGAGCTGGGTGCGTCCCGGCGTTTTCGAAGCGAAGGCAAGCCGCCCCTGGCGCGTGAGCACATTGATCGTCGTGGATTTACCCGCGTTCGAGCGCCCCGCGAAGGCGATTTCCGGAATCCCGGCGCCGGGCAGGTCGGTCAGCTTTGCGGCCGAGGTGAAAAAACGGGCGGATTCGAAAATGGACATGGGGCGGAGCTCCTCGCCGCAAAGCGCGGCAGCGTGTGTTTGCTTCAGGCCGCTATCTTAATCGAGCAGCTGCAAGAAAAAAGCACAAACTCGCAAGGATCGGATGAGACGGGCAAAGGCGTGTTTCCTACAATTCCGTCGCACTAAACGGATCCAAGCGATGAGCAAGCTATTTTCTGACGATTTTTCTCTGGATGCAGCCATGAGCAGACGCAACGCACTGAAGACGGCAGCCGCCTGCGCTGCGGCGAGTCTTTTCTCTGCGGGCTGCGCGCACGCGTCGCCGAATTTCCCTCCCAGCGACCACTGGGATGCGCAAAGCGGCAGGTTCTTTCCTCTCGACCCGATGCGCGAGGCCAAGGGCGTGTTCGGTGCGCTCTGGACCATGAGTTTCCATGAACGGGACGAAGGCCGGCATCCCGGCAAGCCTCTGCCCGTCGCGCGTCCCGACTGGAAGCGCTTCGAGGCCGAGCGCGAGCGGCCGCAGTACGTCTGGCTCGGCCACAGTTCCATACTGATGCGCCAGGCCGGCGTCACGGTTGCCGTCGACCCGGTGGTGGGCGAGTGCGTTTCGCCCGTTCCCGTGATGATGCACCGCTTTCAGGAGCCGCCCGTGCCGCTCAGCGAGTTTCCGGCGGTTGACGTCGTGCTGATTACGCATTCGCACTACGACCACCTTGAAGAGCCCACGGTGCGCGAGCTTGCCGCGCGCGGCAGCCGATTTGTCTGTCCGCTTGGCGTCGGGGAGATTCTGCGCGGCTGGGATATTGCCGCGGACCGGATCCGGGAGCTTGACTGGTGGCAGAGCGAGACGCTTGCCGAGAACCTCACCGTGACCGCCGTGCCGGGGCGCCACATGACGGGCCGGAGCCTGACCGATCAGAACAGGACGCTTTGGTGCGGGTACTTCACTCAGGGGCTTGGCGGCAATACCTATTTTTCCGGAGACACTTCCTGGGGGCGGCACTTTGCGATGATCCGCGAGCGGCTGCCCGCGCCCGATGTGGCGTTCATCGAGAACGGCCAGTACAACGAGCGCTGGCGGGACGTGCACATGTTCCCCGAGGAGACCGCCCGGGCGGCAAGGGAGCTGCGGGCAGGGCGCTTCGTTCCGATCCACTGGGGCGCGTATTCGCTTGCGCTGCATGCATGGAATGCCTCGGTCAGCCAGAGCACGGCAAAGGCCCGGGAGCTCGGCGTATCAACGCTTACGCCGCATCTGGGCGAAGTGTTTGACAGCGGCACGGTGAGTACGGACTGGTTTGCGGCCTGACGGGCGAAGGCAAAAGAAAAGCGGCAGATTTCGCTGAGGGAACCTGCCGCCTGGCATCCTGCGGCCTTTCAGGAAAGCCGCAGGGGGAGCGCTTTGAGCCGAATTAGCAGACCTTGACGATCCAGCCCTCGGGCGCTTCGATTTCGCCGTTCTGGATGCCGGTGAGCGTTGTGCGCAGCTTGGCGCTCACTTCGCCCATCTTGTCCATTCCGGAAGGCAGCGCGATCACGCCTTCCTTGGTGTGAATCTCGCCCACCGGTGCGAGCACGGCAGCCGTGCCGCACAGGGCGCATTCCTTGAAGTCCTTGACCTCTTCAAGCGCAACCGGACGCTCGATCACATTCAGGCCCAGATACTTTTCGCCAACGTACACGAGCGAACGGCGGGTGATGGAGGGCAGGATCGAATCGCTCTTCGGAACGATGAGATTGTTGTCCTTGTCGACGAAGAGGATGTTTGCGCCACCCGTTTCCTCCACATACGTGCGCGTGGCCGGATCCAGGTAGATGTTCTCGGCAAAGCCCTCGCGGTGCGCTTCCATCGTCGGATGCAGGCTCATCGCGTAGTTCAGGCCGGCCTTGATATGGCCCGTGCCGTGGGGAGCAGCGCGGTCAAAGTCGGAGACGCGCACGCGAAGCGGCTTGACGGCGCCCTTGAAGTAGGCGCCCACCGGCATCACGAAGACGCGGAACGTGTAGGAGGGGGCCGGGGCCACGCCGATCTGGGGGCCCGAGCCGATCATCACGGGGCGCACGTACAGCGAGCAGCCCGTGCCGTAGGGCGGAACCCAGGCAGCGTTGGCGCGGATCGTTTCGATCACGGCATGCACGAACTTGTCCTTCGGGTAGACGGGCATTTCCAGACGGGCGGCCGAATCCATCATGCGCTCGGCGTTCATGTCGGGACGGAACGTGACGATGTCGCCGTTCTTGGTGGTGTAGGCCTTCATGCCCTCGAAGCAGCTCTGGGAATAGTGGAACACGCAGGCGCTTTCGAGCAGGTGGATGTATTCATCAGAAACGAGGCCGCCCTCGTCCCATGCGCCGTCCTTCCACTCGCTGTGCCAGCGGTAGTCCGTGCGGGTGTAGCCGAAGCCAAGCTTGCTCCAGTCGATGTTCTTCTTTTCCATGATGGTATCCCTTTCCTGGTAAATGCCTGAATTATCAGTGGCAAGCAACCTGCCGCAGGAGGCTTGCCGCACAATCTCAGATGATACTACTTGCGCACGGCGTCGATGAATCCTCCGCCAAGGCACACTTCACCCTGATAGAGCACCGCGCTCTGGCCCGGCGTAGCCGCCCACTGCGGCTCGGGAAATCCGAGGCGCATGGCGTGTTCCTCAAGCGAAAGCAGCCGGCATGCGCCATCGGGGGCCCGGTACCTGGTCTTGACGGTCACGGATTCGGAAACGTCCGGAGCCGAGCCCGAGCACCAGCTCGTCTTCACCGCCGTGAGCTCGTGCGAGAGCAGCCATGGGTGGTCGTGCCCCTGCACGACCCAGAGCGTGTTTGTCTTGAGGTCCTTTCTGGCGACAAACCAGGGCTCGCCGCTGCCCTCGCGGCTGCCGCCGATGCCGATGCCCTTTCTTTGGCCGAGCGTGTAGAAGGACAGGCCGATGTGCTCGCCGATTCTTCTGCCGTCGCTCGTGCGGATGGGGCCGGGCCTGGTGGGCAGGTAGCGGTTCAGGAATTCCCGGAAGGGGCGCTCGCCGATGAAGCAGATGCCGGTGGAATCCTTCTTGTCCGCGACGGACAGCCCGATCTCCCGGGCCAGGGCCCGGACATCCTTCTTGAGCATGCCGCCCACGGGAAAGACCGCCTTGGAGAGCTGCGCCTGATTGAGCCGGTGCAGGAAGTAGCTCTGATCCTTGGATGGATCCGATCCCCGGAGCAGTTCAAAGAGCCCGTTGCGTTCGCGCACGCGGCAGTAGTGGCCGGTTGCGATGTGGTCTGCGCCCATGCGCATCGCGTGATCGAGGAACGCCTTGAATTTGATCTCCGCGTTGCACAGGACATCGGGGTTGGGCGTGCGGCCTGCCGAGTATTCTTCAAGGAAATTGGAGAAGACCCGTTCCTTGTACTCCTTGGCAAAGTTCACGGCCTCAAGGTCGATTCCGATGATGTCGGCTGCGCTTGCGGCATCGATGAGGTCCTGGCGGCTCGAGCAGTACTCGGAGTCGTCATCGTCCTCCCAGTTCTTCATGAAAAGCCCGATGACCTCGTAGCCCGCCTTTTTCAGGAGGTAGGCGCTCACGGCGCTGTCCACGCCGCCGCTCATTCCGATCACAACTGTACGCATTGTCTGAAAAAGCTCTGTTTTTGTTTGGAAACGAGGATTATAAAAAGGCACCGCCCGGCCGAGCCGGACAGTGCCCTAAATGCAGGCCAGTTTCGGGAGAAGTTAGTGAACGGTCTCCACAAGCGGCTCGGCGTCGGACTGTTGCACGTGGCAGAACGTGCACAGGTGGCGCGAGCCATGCATCACGAGCTCGCCCTTGTTGTTCTTGGTCCAGTGGGTCGAGGGCATCGACTGGGGCTGCTTCCTGACCTTGGGCTGATCGATCTTCTCGGGATTGCCGTGGCACATCAGGCAGGAGTTGTATTCCGGAAGCATCTTGAAGTTCTCGATGGCATGCGGAATGATGGCGGGTGTGCCGAAGGGCGTCTCGCGGATTTTGCCGGCGTTCATCTCGAAGGCTTCGGGCTGGGGAACGTCAAACGGGCTGGTTTTTTCCAGACTGGTCGAATCGATGTCCATCTGGTTGAGGGCCGCCGCTGCGTCACCGGCAAGGGCGGCGGGCGCGAAGGCGGCCAGGGCGCCCATCACGGAAAGGGTCATAACGAGTTTACGCATTGCGTTCTCCTTGATTGGAGTTCATAAATGTTTGATTGGGCTTCGCATTGAAGCGAAGGCCAAACTGAATGGCGTCCTGCGGGCACACTGCAATGCAGCGGCCGCAGTTGAGGCACGCTCCGGATTTGACGAAACCGTTTTCGGCGGCATCCTTCAGGCCCATGACATGCGGTTCCGGACAGATGCGGATGCATTTGGCGCACTTGTCGCACTTGCTTGCGTCAAACATCGGACGGATGATGCCGACTCTGCCCACGGTGCTCCAGAAGGCTCCGAGCGGGCAGAGGTGCCCGCACCAGCCGCGCCGCATGCCGAGCAGGTCAAGCGCAAACACGCCCAAGACGGCGCTTGCGCAGCCCCAGCCAAGGCCCCAGACGAGTTCTCGCCAGAGGAAAGCCTGCGGGCTCACCCACTCGAACGCGGCAACGCCGCTCACCGCCGAAGCGGCCAGGGCGCCGACGGCAACCGCGTAACGGGCGTTTTGATGAATGCGCAGCATGTCGGACTTGATGCCGAGTGATGTCCGCAGCAGATCAGCAAGGTCCGTCACAAGGTTCATGGGGCACATCCAGGCGCAGAAGCTTCTGCCTCCGAGCACGATCCAGGCGGCGAGCACGATGAGCGAACCCGTGATCATGGTGAGTTCGGGCGTGTGGCCGGCGCAGAGCTTCTGAAGCACAGCGAACGGATCGGAGAGCGGCACGAGGCCGAGCAGCAGGCTCGAAGTGAAGTCGCCCGAAAGGAGCGGCTGGCCAAAGAGCGTCCAGCCAAGGCGCGCCGTCCCGATGAACAGGCCGAGGATCGCAAGCTGCACGAGGCGGCGGGCGATCGTGTAGCGCCACCGGTATCCTCTTGATGCGGAGGCCGCGGGCTTCTTGTCGATGCTCATATCGGATCCTCCATGTTGTTGAGGAAGTCAGCGCCGGCGGGCCGGGTCTCCTCCTCCTTGGTGCGGGGGAGTTTGGGCGGAGCCGGATTGTGCGGCTGATCGTCGAGCCATCCGAGGCGGTAGTGGTCGCCGATGTGCCCGAGGAAGGTCTTGCGGTCAAGAATGTTGATCGCGGGCTTCTGGGTCGGGCAGCTCCACGTGCACAGGCCGCAGCCCGTGCACTTGTTCGGATCGACCACGGGAACGAACACGGCGTGCTTTGAGAGGCCGCGCGGATGCGGAGCAAGCTTGAGCGCAGAGTCCTTGACGGGACAGTCTCGGTAGCACACTTCGCAGCGCAGACCCTGCCAGGAAAGACAGGACGAGGGGTCGATGACGGCAATGCCCATGCGGGCCTTCTTGATGTCATCGAGATCACGCTTCAAGGCACCGCTTGGGCAGACCTTCACGCAGGGAACGTCCTGACACATGTAGCAGGGAATGTCCCGAGGCTCGAAGAACGGGGTCCCGAGGGGCGCGCGGTCTCCGAGCTTTGCGAGCTTCAATGTACCGTACGGGCAGGCTTTCACGCACAGACCGCACTTCATGCACAGATTGGCGAAGTCCTCGGCAGCTCCGGGGGGACGGGGCGCCCAGCTCTGACTGCGGGCGCCCTGGGCAAGCCCGAGCAGCCCGAGTCCGGAGCAGGCTGCGAGCCCGGTCCCCTGGACGGCGATCTGCAAAAATTCACGGCGATTGGTTTTCACCATCTGGTTTCGTCCTTGGCAGTGCCTAGATCTTCTTCACGAAGACTGCGTTCTTCTTATAGTCGGGCTCTCCGGAGATCGGATCGGTGGCGTCCACGCAGAGCTTGTTGACCTGAACCGACTCATCGAAGAAGGCCATCCAGCAGAAGCCGCGGTGCATCTTCATGCGGCCCTGGGTCTCGACGCGGGACTTGATCGAGCCGCGGCGGCTGGTGATTTCGACGAGGTCATTGCGCTTGATGCCGCGATCCTCGGCGTCCTTCGGGTTCATGTACAGAACGGCGTGCGGAGCGGCGCGGGGCAGCTCGGGCACGCGGCGCGTCATGGTGCCGGTATGCCAGTGCTCGAGAATGCGGCCCGTGCAGAGCATGAGGTCGTACTTGTCGTCGGTCTTCTCAACGGGTTCGGCGAACGGGCGGAAGAAGATCTTCGCACGGCCGGGCAGAGGCTTGGGAGTCTTGTCCGTGACGCCCTTCAGGTTGCCGCTCGGGATCGCCTTCATCAGCGGGCCGTAGAACTCGAAGTCGCCATTTTTCACGAACGGATCGAACTTCGCGTTGAAGCGGTACTTGGTGCCCTTGCCGTCGACGACCGGCCAGGTCAGGCCGTGGACGCTGGGATCCATGTAGGTGTCGAAGTCCGCGAGGTCGTGGCCGCCGAGCGTGAACAGGCGGTACTCGTTAAAGAGCGCCTTCTCGGGGAACCAGTTCAGGCCCATCTGCTCGGCGGTCGAGCAGTGCTTGCCCGGGTACTTCGGATCGGGCCAGGGCGTTTCCTTGGCGGTCTTCATGCCGGCAAAGAGCGCGTCGTACAGGCTCATCTCGGGATCGTACCCCATGGCCCTGCCGGCTTCGATGACGTTGGGCAGCGTGATGTCGCCGACCTTCTGCTCGCACCAGCACTCCTTGATCTTGAAGCGCTTGCAGAGCTCGAACATCATGGCGATGTCCGTGCGGGCCTGGCCGACGGGCTCAACCATCTGCGTCCAGCCCTGGGTGCGGCGCTCGGCATTGCCGTACAGGCCCCACTTCTCGAAGATCATGGCCGCGGGCAGGATCACGTCGGCGACCTTTGCCGAGAGCGTCGGGTAGGCGTCGGCCACAACGATGAAGTTCTCGGGCTTGCGGGCAGCCTTGAGCCAGTGATTGGCGTTGGGGGCGGACTGGAACACGTTGACGACCTGGGTCCACATGAAGTTCACGGAGCCGTCCTCAAGACCGCGCATCAGCCCCATGAGGGGCTTGCCGAGTTTGGGATTGATGGTGCCGGCCGGAACATTCCAGATCTTTTCGGTCTTTGCACGATGCTTGGGATTGCCAACGAGCATGTCGGCGGGCAGGCGGTGGGAGAACGCGCCGACTTCGCGGGCCGAACCGCAGGCCGAGGGCTGGCCGGTGAGCGAGAAGGCGCCGTTGCCGGGGCGGGCCTGCTTGGCGGTGAGAAGATGCAGTGCGTAGACCTGCTCGTTCATCCACACGCCGCGCACGTGCTGGTTGCCGCCCATGCACCAGAAGGAGAGGATGTCCTTCTTGGCATCGCAGTAGAAGTCGGCAAGCATCTGCAGCTTCTTCTTGAACTCGTCGAGCGGCTCGTCGGGATCGCCCTTGGCAAGCGGAGCGACGAAGTCAAGCGTGTAGGGCTCGAGCCCCTTGCAATACTCGTCGAAGGTGATGTGCCAGTGCGCACCGTTGTTGCCCTGGTTCTTCTGCTCGACAACCTTGCCTTCCAGTTCGGGGCGGTGCTGGCCGATGGCTTCAGCCTTGGTGAGGACGATCTTGTTCTGCTTGGCCTGAGTGTCCTTTTCCGCTTCGAAGGCGAACTTGTCGGTCGGGCGCATGCCGTAGCCGATGTCGACGACGCCGGTGGCGAAGATGCAGTGATCGTCGATGAATTTCTTGTCGTAGGCCTTGCGCTTGATGATTTCGCGGGCAATGTAGTTGAGGATGGCAAGGTCCGTGTTCGGCTTGAAGATGATCTCGACGTCGGAGAGCCCGGAGCACAGGTTCGAATGCGTCGTGACATTGAAGATGCGCGTTTCTTTCTTGGTGAGCTTGGTGTTGGTGACGCGGGACCACAGCACCGGATGGGCTTCGGCCATGTTGTTGCCCCAGAGCACCATCGTGTTGGCGATCTCAATGTCGTCGTAGCAGTTGCTGGGTTCGTCAACGCCGAAGGTCTGATAGAAGCCGACCACGGCCGAGGCCATGCAAAGGCGTGCGTTCGGATCGATGTTGTGGGTGCGGAAGCCCGCCTTGAGCATCTTGCTCACGGTGTAGGCCTCGGGAATCGTGTACTGGCCTGAACCGACGAAGGACACGCCGGTGGGGCCCTTTTCCCTGTAGACGCGGCGGAACTGCTTTTCGATCTCATTCATCGCCTCTTCCCAGGAGACGGGCTCGAAACGGCCGTTCTTGTCGAACTTGCCGTTCTTCTTGCGCATGAGCGGCTGGTTCAGGCGGTCCTTGCCGTACAGGATCTTGGCGTTGAAGTAGCCCTTGATGCAGTTCAAGCCGCGATTGACGGGGGCGTCCGGATCACCCTTGGTTGCAACAATCTGGCCGTTCATGGTGCCGACCTGCAGCCCGCAGCCCGTGCCGCAGAAGCGGCATACGCCCTTGGTCCAGGTGATGCCCTTGTCGGCTTCCTGGGCGGCGTTCGCGGCGATCGGGGTGATGGGGATGCCGACAGCAAGAGCCGTGGAGGCGGCGACGCCGGACTTGATCAGACTGCGGCGGGAAATGTTTGCTGCACTCGTTTGCATAAGGTTTTCTCCTTTGTAGGCCTGGCCCGAGGTGATGTCTGCATGGGCTTTCAGGACGCTAGATCAAACTTGGGTTGACGAAAAACTGGATCGAATTGCCGGAACGGCGCACACTCAGCTGAGTGCTGCGGGCGCCTGTTCGCCTTCGGCGCGGTGCACGACCAGAGCGGCGTCGGCAACTTCGGGCAGGAAGCGGATCTTGGAAAAGAGGTCGCTCTCCTGCTGGATGGAATCTGCTTCGATGACAGCGACGAAGCGCAGGTTCTCCTCGTCCCTCTGGTGAATCTCAACACCGGGCAGTTTGGCCACGGCATCTGCGGCCGGGGCAAAGAGACCAGGCTTGCTCGTAATAAGAATTCCGGAATAGAACATATCTATGAACGGTTGATTGGATCTGGGCCAATTCCGGGGGAGGTGGAATTTTCAGCCGGCTAATTTGGTAACTATAGCAAGATCCTTTCAGAGTAACACTAATAAAAACAGTGCGTTATGTTCTTTCGGGAATAGCGGATTGACCTGTTGTCCTTGTGGGCCATTTTTGGTTCGCGCCGTTCCGAGGGGAGGCGGGAAACACCTTCCCGGCCTCGGCGAGGCTGGTGAGCGCTTCCTGGTGCCTGAAAACCAGTTATTCCCCAATGGGTTGGCGCTCGGATGTTTTCAGGCGGGGAGCGGTTTTCTCAAACTGCCGGCGCAGGGCGTTAGAAGCGGGGAGCCGAGAGTGATTCTCATCTTGGCTTCTCTTGTCCGGTCACAGGAAGGGCGCAGGAAAATGAAGATGTTTGCGAAGACGCAAGGAATACCTCTAAATAGGTAAGACCTCTCGTGACGAAGGCCAGGCAAGACATTAGGGTTAACACCCATTCTCCCTGAAATGAAGCGGGAAATCCTGTAATCAAATGTAAAAGATGAGAAGGCGACCGATACAAAAATCATGGAATCCGTGCCGTTTTTTGGACAATCGATCTGAAAAATGCAACAAACGAGGGTTTACCCTATATACAAATTAACTATGCCTTCGACACAGATCAAAAAATTTGAATCCTTTACTTCTTTTGGATTAAAAAGTGCGCCATCATTACGGACGTCCTATTCACCTAGGGGAAAAGAAAAATGGAACTGGGTCTTAACTTTTGGCTAGAGCTTGCTGTTCTTCTGGCATGCTTGTTCTACGCTGCTCCCAAGGGCGGCATGACGCTCGGTCTGATGGGCGGCATCGGCCTTATCATCTTCGTCTTCGGCTTCGGCCTGAAGCCCGGCAAGCCGCCGGTTGACGTGATCCTCACGATCATGGCGGTTGTGTGCGCCAGCTCTGCTCTGCAGGCTGCTGGCGGTCTTGACTGCCTGCTGCAGATTGCTGAACGCGTGCTGCGTAACCATCCGCGCGCCGTCTGCTATCTGGCTCCGTACCTCTGCTGGATGCTGACCGTTCTCTGCGGTACCGGCCACACTGTGTACACGATGCTCCCGATTATCTATGACGTTGCCATCAAGAATGGCATCCGTCCGGAGCGTCCGATGGCTGCCTCCACGATCGCTGCCCAGATGGGCGTGATCTGCTCGCCGGCTGCCGTGGCCTGCGTCTCGATGGTCGCCCTGATGGACGGCCAGCTCGTCGGCGGCAAGCCCTTCTCTCTGGTCACCCTGCTTAGCATCACCATCCCGGCTGCTCTCGTCGGTCTGTTCGCTGTCGGCACGTTCTCCGTGTTCCGCGGCAAGGATCTGGACAAGGACGAGAAGTTCCAGGCTCTGATCGCTGATCCGGAACAGAAGAAGTACGTCTACGGCGAAACCACCACCCTGCTCGGCGTTAAGTTCAACCAGAAGCAGTGGGGCTCCCTGTGGATCTTCCTCGCAACCGTTGCCATCGTTGCCGTTCTCGGCTCTACGCCTGAACTGCGTCCGCTCGTCGGCAAGAAGCGCCTGTCGATGACCCTGGTCATCCAGATGTTCATGCTGCTCGCCGGTATCCTGATGGTCATGTTCTGCGACGCCAAGAAGATCAACAAGACCAGCGTGTTCAACGCCGGTATGGTTGCCATCGTTTCCGTGTACGGTGTTGCCTGGATGTCCGATACGATGTTCTCGAACCACATCGGCCAGCTCAAGGTCGGTCTGACCGAGTGGGTCAAGGCCGCTCCGTGGACCTTCGGTCTCGTTCTGCTGCTCGTGTCCAAGCTCGTGAACTCCCAGGCTGCTGCAGTTGCCATCGTCGTTCCGGTCGCTATCCAGATCGGCACGCCTGCTGGCATCATCTGCGCCATGGCTTCCGCCTGCTACGGCTACTACATCCTTCCGACGTATCCGTCTGACCTTGCTGCTCTGACGTTCGACCGCTCCGGCACGACGCACATCGGCAAGTTCGTGATCAACCATTCCTTCATCCTTCCGGGCCTGATCGGTGTTCTCACCGCTGTGGCCGTCGGCTGGGTGCTCGGCATGTTCTACGGCTACATCTAATCGGATAGCCGTCTACAAAAAGTAAAATTTGTGATAGGACGATTCGTCTAGAGGCCGGGGGAGACCCCGGCCTTGCCAGACAAAAAAAGGAGAGCCGCGTGGCTCTCTTTTTTTGTCTGGAAAAAATGGTGCTTAGCGCTCGATTTCGTACGGCCAGTCGAGGATGCCGCCGAGATTGCAGGCATTCTTGAAGCCCTGAGCCTGCAGAAGCTTTACGGCGAGAGCGCTCCTTCTGCCGCTGCGGCAGTAGACGAAATACAGCCGGTTCTTGTCGTCGAGCTGAGCGGGAAGCTTTCCTTTCACAATTTCGGCTACGGGCAGGTTGATGGCTCCGGGGATGCGCTCTGAGCGGAATTCCTCAGGCGTGCGGACGTCAATGAGCACAGTGTCCGGATGCTTGGCCATCAGCTCCTTTGCCAGCCGGGGCGATATGAAGGGGCTCGGGACAGATGTCGCAAGGGGGGCTGAAAACGGAGCCAGGGCAAGGCTGGCAAGAAAGATTCTGCGATGCATGAAAAATCTCCCGTAGGGGCTACAGTAAATCCTATCAGGAGGTCGGGTGCAGGGAGCTTCAGGATGGCAAAAAAGACTTTTGAGAGTCGTCCTTCTTAGGGCTAAAATAAACAAATTTACTTATATCATATGACAAGCGGGGCATGTTTCAAGGGAAGATGCGCCGTCTTGTTTCAACTTCCTCAAGGATTTTTTATGCAGCCTGACCGTTCAATTTTCAAGGCTTATGACATTCGTGGAATTGTGGGCAAGACGCTGACCGAAGAAGTTGTCTACCAAGTTGGACTGGTTCTTGGCTCCATGGCAGCCGGCAAGGGAATCGCAAGTCTTTGCGTCGGCCGCGACGGCAGACTCTCCGGCCCGGCGCTCAGCAAGGCGCTCATGCAGGGCATTGCCGATGCGGGCGTGGATGTCAAGGACATCGGCATGGTGCCGACCCCCGTGCTGTACTTCGCGACGAACTATCTGGGCAACGGTTCCGGCGTTGCCGTGACCGGCTCGCACAATCCGGCCGACTACAACGGCCTCAAAATGATGATGGGCGGGCTGACGCTCTACGGGCCGGACATCCAGGACATCTATGAGAAGATCGTTGCGGGCGCCTGCTCCAAGGCCGAAAAGCCGGGCAGGATTGAGCAGGTTGACGTGCTGCCCGCCTACATCGAGAAGGTTTTGGGCGACGTGAAGCTTGCGCGGCCCATGAAGATCGCAATCGACTGCGGCAACGGCGTTGCCGGCCCCACCGCGCGCAGGATCTTCTCCGGCCTCGGCTGCGAATTCACCGAGCTCTACATGGACATCGACGGGCACTTCCCGAACCACCATCCCGATCCGTCCAAGCCCGCCAACCTCAAGGACCTGATCGAATGCGTCACAAAGGGCGACGCGGAAGTGGGCATTGCCTTTGACGGCGACGCAGACCGGCTGGGCGTGGTGACCCGTTCGGGCGCAATCATCTATCCCGACCGCCAGATGATGCTGTTTGCCGCCGATGTCCTGCGCGCGCACCCGGGCAAGCAGATCATTTATGACGTCAAGTGCACGCGGCGCCTGGTGCCCTGGATCCGCGAGCACGGCGGCGTGCCCACGATCAGCTGCACGGGACATTCGCTCGTGAAGAAGAAGCTGCGCGAAACCGGCGCGCCCTTTGCGGGAGAAATGTCCGGCCACCTTTTCTTCAACGATGGCCGCTGGCCCGGATTTGACGACGGCATCTATGCCGGCGCCCGGCTGCTCGAGATTCTTTCCCGCACCGAGAATCCCTCGGCAACGCTCGATGCCCTGCCCACGGCGGTGAACACGCCCGAGCTGCAGATCCAGATGAAGGAAGGCGAGAACAAGGAGCTGGTCAGCAAGCTGCAGAAGGCTGCCAGATTCGACGATGCCGAAGATGTCATCCTGATTGACGGCGTGCGCATCGAGTTCAAGGACGGTTTTGCGCTGGCGCGCTCTTCGAACACGACGCCCGTTGTCGTGCTTCGCCTTGAGGGCGACAACGAGCAGGCGCTCGAGCGCATCAAGAAGCGCTTCGGCGAATTCCTGCTGAGCGTGGAGCCTTCGCTCAGGCTTCCGTTCTAACGGACGGTCGCCACCCAAGCAAAACGCCTCCCCTTGAACCGGGAGGCGTTTTTGTCCGGAGCGCCGGAAGAGTCCGCGCTGAGCGCGGCGTTAGCGGTTGGTGCTCAGCAGATAGGTGCCGAATGTTTCGGCACTTGCAAGAACGTGCCCCTGCATGGCCGCTTCAATCGGAGCGCGGCCAAAGGGCCGGGGCGGCACTTCAAGGACGCAGTCCAGTGCATAGAGCTTGAAGAAGTATCTGTGCGTGCCGATCGGAGGCCGGGGACCGGCCCAGCCTTCGTTTCCGCTGTCGTTCATGCCGGCAACGGTGCCGGGGGGCAGATGCCGGATGCCTTCGGCGAGCTGCCTCGTGCTGGCGGGGAGATTGATGAGAAGCCAGTGCAGCCAGACGAGCTTGGGCGCCTTCGGATCCGGTGCATCCGGGTCGTCGGCGATCAGCACAAGGCTTTTCGTGCCCGCAGGGATTTGCTCAAAGATGAGTTCGGGGGAGAGGTCTTCGGCTTCCTGAGTGTTCCTCATCGGGATCTCGCCGCCCGTTTCAAACGCCGTGCTGTAGATGCGCATACGTGCCTCCAGAAAAAACGAGGGTGCGCGCGCTTACTCGTCCGCCGCCAGCTCTTCCGCCGGTTCGCCAGGCACTTCGTTCCCGCTCAGGCGGGTGAAGGTGCTGAAGTCAAACAGCGTCTTGTCCGAGAGCTGGGAAGCGGCAACGCGCGTCGTGCTCATGAACAGATTGTAGATTCTGCTGTCGTACTTTTTGTCCCATTCGGCAATGAGTTCCTTGATCTCGCGGCGCTTCTTGTTTTCAGACACGCCGCACAGGTTCTTGGGCATGAGCGGATAGTTGCGGATCTTCGCCCATTTTGCGGTTTCGTATTCGCGCACGTAGATCAGGGGGCGTATCACGATGGCCGTTTTGGCGTCGTTGCGAAGCACGGGAGGCATGGCCTTGATGCGTCCGCCGTAGAACATGTTCAGAAGCAGCGTCGAGACCACGTCATCCATCTGGTGGCCCAGAGCGATCTTGGTGCAGCCCAGTTCCCGGCTCACCCGGTAGATGATGCCTCTGCGCAGTCTCGCGCAGAGCGAACAGATGTTCTTGCCGTCGGGAATGAGCCTGCGCACGATGGAGTTCGTGTCCTGGTCCTCGATGTGCCAGGGTGAGCCGCAATGCTCGAGATATTCGCGCAGGATGTGCTCGGGGGCGCCGGGGATGTGCTGGTTGATGTGCACGGCCACGATGTCAAAATGGATCGGGGCCCGCCCCTGGAGTTTTTGAAGCGCCTCAAGGAGCACGTAGCTGTCCTTGCCGCCGCTCATGGCGACCATGACCTTGTCGCCTTCCTCGATCATGCCGTAATCGGTAATCGCCTGCGCGGTGAGGCGCACGATGCGCTTTTCAAGCTTGCGCACCGAGACGCTGGCCTTGACATGGCGGCCTGGGGCGACCTCGATGCGCTTGCCCCTGATGCTGCTTTGCTCAAGCGCGGGGGACTCGGGGATGATGGGGAGGGGCTGGCTCTCGGTCATGATGGTCACTTTCGGTCGTAGAACCCCGAAAGCGTATCAAGAATTTCGACGGGAAGCCCGAGCAGGTTCGGGAATGCATCCCGCAGATCGTGCTGGAGCCGGGAAAGATGTTCAAACGGGCGGTCGGGAAGACTGGCCCTGGCGATGTGCAGCTGCGGGCCGTCGCTGTCCGGCACCCGGACGCGGAAGGCAAGCGTTTTTCCGAACGGGTGATTCGCGATGAACTCTTCGATCCGTGCCACTGCCTGAATCATTTCCTCGCTGGGCTTGAAGCCGTAGGGAAAGCGTGTGAGCAGGCACGGCCGGGCGGCCTGATCGGGATTGGCAAAACCCATTTGCCTGCCAATCGCACGGAGCTGCTCCTTGCTGATGCCCGCTTCGCAAAGCGGCGAGCGGATGCCGAGTTCTTCAAGCGCTTTTTTCCCTGGCCGGAAGACAGAGAGATCCGACGCGTTGGAGCCATCGCAAAGGGTTGCGCCAGGGGGCAGCTGATCGAGCAGGGTGGAAAAGATGGTCTTCTTGCACTCGTAGCAGCGGTTCTTGCCCGCTTCCCAGATGGCGGGATTCTCCAGCGGATCGATGCGAATCAGGGTGGGGGTGAGTCCCATGTCGCTGGCACGGGCGATCGCCTGCGCGGTGTCGCTTGCGGCAATGTGCGGTCCCTGGACGTGAAAGAGCTGCGGAGCGAGTCCGCAGCGCAGTGAAAAGAACGCCAGAAAGCGGCTGTCCAGTCCGCCCGAGTAGGCGATGCAGACAGGCCCCTTGCCGGCGAGGTCGAGAAGAATTTCCTTCAGGCGCTGCGCCTTGGCAGCCAGTTCTTCATTGTTTTCCATTGTTCTGAATTTTCCTAAAGCGGCTCGCCCATCGCGAACAGGGTTCCGTTGGGGACGCCTTCAAAAATTTTCCCAGGCACGAAGACTGTTGCATGCTTTCTGACGGTCATTTCGGGCCATGGGCCGAATGCGGCGCCAAAGCCGAGCAGGGCGCCAAGCCCGGTTGGCGTGATCGCCTCTCCCTCACCGAGGAAGGGGCGCACGGGCACGCCGTCAAGCATGGCAAAAGTGGAAGGGGCGGGGTTGGGAACCGCGCCGTGCGCGCAGAGCACAGTTCCGTCGCCGAGCGGAATCGGGCTGGCAATCAGGCGCTCGGGCTGGATTGCGCAAAGCAGCTCGGCGGCAAGTCCGATGGAGACGATGTTCGCAAGCCTGCCGACTTCATGGAAATGCACCGACTCGAGACTTTCTCCGTGCACGGCGGCTTCGGCAGTAGCGATCACGTGCCAGACGTTCATGGCTAGATCGCGCGCGGCCTCCGAGAGCGCACTCGCCGCATAGATGCTTGCAATGTCGGCCACGTGCCGATGCACGTGCTCGTGCGGCGCCTGCAGGTTTAGGGACCACCCGGCGATGTCGTTGACCGAGGCGGGCGAGAGCGCAAGGGAGACGTTTTCAAGATTCGGAAAGCGGGCCTTGAGCAGTTCTGCCGGCGGCAGAAGCGGCGAGGCGGTCAGAGCCAGAAGCCCGGCAAGGAACGAGCCGGCATTGAAGCCGGCGTGGATGCGCAGTGTGATGACGGGGCGAGCCATGCGACTACTCCCTGTAGATGGCGTTGAGCACGCGAGCGGCAGCGCATGCGGCTCCGTAGCCGTTGTCGATATTGAACACGCCGATCCCTGGGGCGCAGGACACGAGCATGCTCGTGAGCGCGGATTTGCCGTGTTCGGCTATGCCGTAGCCGACACTGGTGGGCACGGCAAAAAGCGGCTTGCTTGTGAGCCCACCGACCACGCTTGCAATCGCGGCATCAAGCCCCGCGATCACCACCACCACGTCGGCCTTGTTGATGTCTTCAATTGCCTGCTGAATCCGCCAGAGGCCCGCCACCCCGCAGTCTTCGTATCGGATCGCCGTCCAGCCGAGATATTCAAGCGTGCGGCTCACCTCTCGGGCAACGGCGCCGTCGGCGGTTCCGGCGGACACGACGGCGACGCTGCCGTGCGGGCGCCGCGGCAAGGTGTGGCTCCAGGCAGTCCGCGAGAGCGGCTCATAGTTGTAGGCGCTCTTGAGCTGCTCGGGCAGACGGCTGAAAAAGTCCGGGTCCAAGCGCGTGAACAGGATCGGCTTTTCGGCTGGATCGGCAAAGCGTTCGAGCAGGGTGATGAGCGCGCGCTGCGGCTTGCCTTCGCAAAAAACCGCTTCGGGCAGCCCGATGCGTCTGTCTCGGTCAATATCAAACCGGATGCAGGGTGTGGACATGAATCATTCCGTTCAGATGGACGTTGATGCGCGGGATGCTACCAGCCGCAGAAAGCGGCGCGACGGCCGTGGCGCGCAATCGGCAGATTTAGCAAGGAAACTGAGAAAAACGGCTCCCTTCGAAAACGAAAGGAGCCGCTTTTCGGGTGCCCGGGCGGATTAGCCGACGCGCGGCACCGTGAGGCTGCCCTCGGGCATGAGGATCACAGAGGGATTCTCGCCGACGTACTGCTTGGCGATCTGCAGAGCCTCTTCAACCGTGTCGACGGCACCCGAGAAGAGCATGTCCTTGGCAAGCTGCCGGTCAAGGCGCGTGACAAGAATGTAGCGGGCCTTGGAGATCGGACGCGTTACGGCAAAGGCCTTGTTGGCGCCGATCTTGAAGTTCTTCTCGAGTTCAGCCTTGATGGCCTCGGGAGTCTTCAGACGGCGGAAGGTTTCTTCCAGAACCTTCGAGCCCGAGCCTTCTTCGCAGTCGGCAAGCAGAATGACGCAGCCGCCCTTGCGCACGGCGCAGGCCGAGTTGTCCATCGTCTTTTGCATCTGATAGACGTTGATGTCTTTGGGAAAGCCGCCGCAGGAGGCGATCACGAGGTCGGCCTCGCGCGGAATGACGCAGCCGTAGACTTCGTCAACGAACTTGCAGGCCTCGTTGTGTGCCTCGATGTAGTCGCCCGCGAACATGCGCAGGAACTCATGCTTGGCGTTGAGGATGGCGTTGAAGAGGAACACGCTGCGGCCCTTGGCCCAGAGCGCGACGCCTTCCATCTGGTCTTCGTAGCAGGGGTTGCCCTTGGTCAGACCAAGCCCTGCGTGCTCGTCAAGCATGAAGCTGTGGTTGACGCGCACCGTTTCCATCGCGGCGCAGCCGGGCAGCACGGCCTTGCGGCCGCCGCCGTAGCCGGAGAAGTAGTGGTGCACGATCGTGCCGGTGAGGATCACATGGTCGACATGGTTGATATGCTTGTTGATGAGCACGGGCGTGCCGCGTGATGTCGTGCCGAAGCTTTCAAAATCTTCATCCTTGGTGCAGGTGCTGTTGTACATCTTCAGGCGCGAGGCGACGTTCTCGCCGACGGCCTCGACCATTTCCTCGTGCGTCATGTCGCGGTGCGTGCCGAGCGAGAAGACGATGTGCATGTCCTCGTCCTTCACGCCGAGCCGGTTCATCTCGTCGACGAGCACGGGCATGAAGTCATAGCTGTTGGCAACGCGCGTTGGATCGTTGCAGATGAAGGCAACGGTCTGGCCCGGCTTGATGATCTCGCAAAGGGGCTTGCTGCCGATCGGGTTCTTGTTGACAGCGTCGAGCACACCCTGACGGATGTCCTTCATCGGTTCGAAGGAGGCCGTGCGCACCTCCTTGATGATGTTCGTGTCGTCAAGGTCAAATTCCTTGCGGCCGCGGCCATATGCGAAATTGAAGTGCTTAAGAGCCATGATGGAAATCTCCGCTGATAGATAATTCTTCGAGGACAAGGCGGATACCTATTTTTGGGTAACCCTCGTCCGTCAAGACACATCTGACAATTATAGTTCCTTTGCTGGAAAGCCATGAAAAAAGAAAACTCGCCCGGACTGCACAAGGCAGCGGGCGAGTCATGGCCTCAATCGAAGGTGGTAGCGCCTTAGCGGGAGGGGCGCAACTGCTTGAGAATCGCCGAAACCATGCTGACGGGAATTTGCCCCGGAGCCGATGCGGCAAGCCCGGCGGCAAACGTGGCGCAGGATCCGAAGAGTGCGCCGGAGATGCGGGTCGGAGAGCCGAGCTCGCCCATCGCCATGGTGAACATCGGCTGCTCGAACTGGCGGCGTGCCTCGATCGTGGCCTGCATGAGCGTGATGACATCCTCGGGCTTCTGCGGCATGACCGAGACCTTGAAGATATCGGCTCCGGCAGCGTTCATGCGCTTCATGACGGACAGGATGTCATCCTTGGACGGGGTGCCAGCGAAGTTGTGGAAGCTCGCGATGACGGGCGTGCCGGCGGCGTGCGCGTTCTTGATGAGCTCAACAGCGCGGTCGCGGCGGATTTCAACGTCCACGGCATCCATCAGTCCCGACTCCGCAATTTCGTTGACGCACGAGAAGTACGCATCCTCGTCCAGATCCGCCATGCCGCCTTCTCGCACCGTGCGCATGGTGAAGATGATCGGTTTTTCCGCATTGTGCTTGATCTTGTAGGCGGTGGCTCTCAGGTGATGCGGATCCTTATTGTCAAACCAGTCGGCGCGCCACTCGAAAATGTCGATGGGGTAGCTCTGGATCGACTGGGCGCTGTAGACGAGTCCGGAGTCATCCACGGCCATCAGGCTGGTCAGAATCTTGACAGGAAGCGGCCCCAGAACGACATTGCCGATGCGGACAGCCTTGGCCGGGTCGGGAAGAAAGTTGGGCATGTGAGGGCACCTCTGAGAAAAAAGGGGAATATGATCCGTCAATTCTACTAACGACGATCTCGGTCAATCACTGTTTTTTCCTTATGACAGCAGAACTTACATCAGTGCGCATCGACAAATGGCTGTGGGCCGCCCGGTTTTTCAAGACGCGCTCTCTTGCGCAGGACGCGGTTGAACTCGGCCGAGTGCGGGTGGACGGCCAGCGCATCAAGCCTTCGCGAGAGGTCAGGGGCGGCGAAATGCTGATGATCGAGCGCTCGGGCGAGCGGATCGAGATTCGGGTTGCCGCGCTTTCCGTGGTTCGCGGACCGGCGAGCGTTGCGCAAAAGCTCTACGAGGAAACCGAAGAGTCAAGGCAGCGGCGCGAGCGCCTGGCGGCGATGCGAAAGCTCGCAAGCGAGCCCGCGCTCGCTATCCCCAAAGGGAGACCGACAAAGCGCGATGCCAGGGCTCTGCGGCGCTTTCGCGAAGGCTGGGATTCCGGGCAAGACTAGTTATTTCGGCCGATTTGGCTTAATATCTAGGAGAATTTGCTGGGAACGAAATATGGATACCTATTGATAGGTATCCTTTTCATCGCCAGCAATAAGCGGAGCGAGCAAAAAAAACGCTTCCGGATGATCAACAGCTATCAATCTTTATAAGGGAATTGCGATGGCCACGACCCCTGAGTTCAAGTACGCGCCCATGTTCCAGCATGGCAAGGACGAAACCGAATACTATTGCCTGAGCAAGGAGCACATCTCCACGGCAATGTTTGAGGGCAAGGAGATCCTCAAGGTGGAGCCCGAAGCGCTCACGATGATGATCAACCGTGCATTCTGTGACGCTCAGTTCATGCTGCGCCGCTCGCACAACGAGCTGGTCGCCAAGATCCTGCACGATCCGGAGGCTTCCGACAACGACAAGTACGTCGCCCTCACGTTCCTGCGCAATGCCGAAGTCGCAGCCAAGCGCATCCTGCCCTTCTGCCAGGACACGGGCACAGCAATCGTGCACGGCGAAAAGGGCCAGCAGGTCTGGACCGGCTTTGAAGACGAAGAGGCGATCAGCCTTGGCGTGTTCAAGACCTACACCGAGCAGAATCTGCGTTATTCCCAGAACGCTCCGCTCACGATGTTCAAGGAAATCAACACCAAGTGCAATCTGCCGGCTCAGATCGACATCGAAGCCACGCAGGGTGAAGAGTACAAGTTCCTGTGCGTCGTCAAGGGTGGCGGCTCTGCCAACAAGAGCTACCTGTATCAGGAAACCAAGGCCATTCTCAATCCGGCGACCCTGATTCCGTACCTCATCGGCAAGATGAAGACCCTCGGCACGGCTGCCTGCCCGCCGTACCACATCGCCTTCGTGATCGGCGGCACGTCCGCTGAAAAGACGATGCTCACCGTCAAGCTCGCCAGCACCAAGTACTACGACGATCTGCCCACGACGGGCGACGAGACCGGCCGCGCCTTCCGTGATGTCGAGCTCGAGAAGGAACTGCTCAAGGAAGCCCACAACATCGGCCTGGGCGCTCAGTTCGGCGGCAAGTACATGGCCCACGACATCCGTGTCGTGCGTCTGCCGCGCCACGGCGCGAGCTGCCCGGTCGGCATGGGCGTTTCCTGCTCGGCTGACCGCAACATCAAGTGCAAGATCAACCGCGACGGCATCTGGATCGAGAAGCTTGACGACAATCCTGCATCCCTGATCCCCGAAGAGCTGCGCCGTCCGGGCGAAGGCTCCCAGATCAACATCGATCTGAACCGTCCGATGAGCGAAGTGTGCAAGGAACTGTCCAAGTATCCTGTTTCCACGCGCGTCAACCTGAACGGCACGATCATCGTGGCCCGCGACATCGCCCACGCCAAGTTGAAGGAACGCCTTGATGCCGGCGGCGAGCTGCCCGACTACATCAAGAACCATCCGGTTCTCTACGCAGGCCCGGCCAAGACCCCCGAGGGCTATCCCTGCGGCTCCATGGGCCCGACCACGGCCAACCGTATGGATCCGTACGTGGATCTGTTCCAGTCCCACGGCGGCTCCATGGTGATGATCGCCAAGGGCAACCGCACCCAGGTTGTGACCGACGCCTGCAAGAAGCACGGCGGCTTCTATCTGGGCACGATCGGCGGCGTGGCTGCCGTTCTCTCCCAGAGCTGCATCAAGAGCATCGAGTGCGTTGAGTTCCCCGAGCTCGGCATGGAAGCCGTCTGGAAGATTCAGGTTGAGAACTTCCCAGCCTTCATCCTCGTCGATGACAAGGGCAACGACTTCTTCCTGCAGATCAAGCCGCGCAACTGCGACATCGAGATCAAGAAGGCTTAATCGGCTTCTGATCGCGTGAGGAGTGCGAAGCGGCAGTTTCGCACTCGGCAAGCCTCCTTTGGGATTTCGCCTGAAGGAGGTTTTTTCTTGCCCAACAAAACGGCCCGCCGATGGGAATCGGGCGGGCCGGCAGCTGGAGCGGATGAATCTCAGGCGTTGAGAAGCTCGATCGCCTTGGCGACATCCTCGGCGCTAACGCCTTCGCAAAGGGTTACCTTGCCCGCGAGCTCGTCGGTGAGCCCCGTCTTTTTGAGCGTCCCGACCGTCATGCCGGCTTCGCGGCCGCTCTCAAATCCGGAGGAGACCAGAAGCAGCCTGCCGCTCTCGGACTCAAGCTTGAAGTAGAACTTCCCGTCCTTTTCGCGATACTGCTTGAAGACGGGCTTTGCCGCCTTCTTTGCCGCGGACTTCTTTTCCTGCTTGCCGGGCATTGCGGTAAAGCTGCGCAGTCCCACGGCGTGCCGCAGCTCTTCGATGAAGGGGGTTGCGATTTTCCGGGCCTTGACGGCGCCTTGCTGGAGAATGTCTTCCAGCACTGCAGGGTGCGCAACGTAGTAGTCGTACTTGTCGCGCATCGGGCCGATCTCTTCGTTGATTTTGTCGGCAAGGCGTTTTTTGGCTTCGCCCCAGCCGAGTCCGTCGCGCAGTTCGTCGCGGAACGCCTCGCGCTCGCTCTTGGTGGCAAAGGCATCGTAGATCAGCGTGAGCGATGTGCTGTCGGGATCCTTGGGCTCTCCAGGGAGCTTGCTGTCCGTCACAACGCGGCTGATCGCTTCGCGCAGCGCCTTTTCTCCGCCGTCAAAGAGCGGAATGACGTTGTTGTAGCTCTTGCTCATCTTTCGGCCGTCAAGGCCTGGCAGCAGCGCCACATCCTGATCAACAGCCTCAAAGGGCAGCACGAAGAAGTCCTTTCCGCGGCCGTAGATATTGTTGAATCGCGTGGCGATGTCCCGGGCCATCTCCAGATGTTGGATTTGATCCCTGCCCACGGGGACGCGGTTCGCGTTGAACATCAATATGTCGGCCGTCATGAGCACCGGGTAGCAGAAAAGCCCCATCGAGACGCCTGCGTCGACGTCCTGGCTGCTCGCGGCATTGGCTTCGACAAAGGCCTTGTATGCATGGGCGCGGTTCATGAGGCCCTTCGAGCACACGCAGTTGAGCATCCAGTTCAGCAGGGGGATTTCGGGGATGTCGCTCTGGCGGTACAGCGTGACGTGTTCGGGATCAAGGCCTGCGGCAAGCCAGCAGGCGGCAATCTGCATGCGGCTTCTCTCAAGCCTTTCGGGATCCTGGCACTTGATCAGGGCATGCAGGTCGGCGAGGAAAAAGAAGCTTTCCACATCCGGGTTTTTGGAGGCCTTCACGCAGGGGCGCAGGGCGCCGCAATAGTTTCCAAGGTGAAGTGTTCCGGTCGTGTTGATGCCGGTAAGAACGCGTTCGGTCATGACAGAAAAAACTCACGTATGAACAGGTAAGGGAGAGACTTTAGCAAATCCACCCGGAGCGGGTGAGCTGCTGCGCAAGAAAACGCGCAAGCCAAATCAGAAAAGTGGGATTCGGGAGCAGGGTTTGCCGGTCCCAATGAAAAGCCGCCTGGAGATCAGGCGGCTTTTCGCGCGTCAAACCGCTGAATTACTGTGCCGGAACCTGCCGCCAGCCGGTCGGGCAGGAGCGGACGTCTGGATAGTAGCCGCGGGGTTCATCGCACCAGTAGACGTAGCGGACAACCTGCGAGCCCTGGGACTGGTAGAGCGTTGCGGGATCCTGCTGGTACGTGTAGTTGCTCGACGAGTTGGAAGAGCGCGCGAGCTCAGCCAGGCCGAACAGAATGGCGCCAGCGGCCACACCCGCCGCAACCGCATTGCGCGTGCTGTGGCGGCTGTGATGATGATGGTCGTCGCGGCGCGGCGGCGGTGCGCTTCTGTGCTGCGGTGCGCGGTGGCCAGATGAATGGTGGGAGCTGTGCGGTGCATGCGCGCCGGGGCCGCCGTGCCCTCTGGGCGGCGGAGCCGCAAAGGAGGCACTTGCCAGAGCAAGCGACGCAACAGCCGCAATCGCAAGAACCGAACGGGAAAGAGTTGACATCGACAAACTCCTAAAAAACGAAGTCCCAGACGGAGCAGCAATCACCGCACTCCGTCCGGGGCAAACTGTCACTTAATAGCGGCGCGGATGCGCAGGGATCCGATGCCAGCCGGTCCGGCAGTGGCGAACGTCCGGATAGTAGCCTCTCGGATGGTCACACCAGTTCACAAAGCGCTGCTGAGGCGGCCGGTGATGCGCATGCGGCGGGGGCGGCGGCTTGTGGTAGCGGGGCGGCGGCGCATGGTGGTGATGCGCTGCAGGCGGCGCTGCATGCGGATGATGATGCGGACCGGGCTGGGCCATCGCGGACGTTGAGAACGCCAAAATTGCGGAAGCAGCCAAGGCGATCATAGAGGGAATGTGCAACTTCATAATGTGCCCTCCAGGGAAAAAACACTCAAATCAATAATAGCGGCGCGGAGGCGGCGGAGGACCGCGGCGAACCGGGACGCGATGCCAGCCGCTTGGGCAATGGCGGACAGCCGGGTAATAGCCTCTCGGATAGTCGCACCAGCTTCTGTACCTCGGAGGAGGCGGGGGCGGCGGCCGGTGATAGTGCCGAGGCGGGGGCGGCGGCCTGTGATAGCGCGGGGGCGGGGGTGGCGGCCGATGATAGCGCGGAGCGTAGTATCCCGGCTGGGCGACTGCGGCTGGTGCCGAGAGCCCCATGAACAGCGCGGCGATGATGGCGAAAAGCGATGCAATGAACCTCTTCATATCGATGCCTCTTGTCGTTAGGGGGAGTCGAACGACCCGTTTCCTTCACTATCACTATATACGATTTATTACTTGAGAGTGTTTTATCCAAATATATTTACGAGACTTTGCAATCGCGGTGATGAGAACGGACCAAACCGCACAGTTCAGGAAGACGCACGCAAAACGGCCCGGGAAGGTGCCGGGCCGATGGGAAAGTGCATGCAAAAGAACGGATTACAGGCCTGCGTCGGCGCGAAGCAGTCTTGCCTTGTCAGTCTTTTCCCAAGTGAATTCGGGCTCTTCACGGCCGAAGTGGCCGTAGGCGGCGGTCTTGGAGTAGATCGGCCGGCGCAAGTCGAGCATCTGGATGATGCCGCCCGGACGCAGATCGAAGTGTGCGCGGACAAGCTCGGCGATTTTCTCGTCGGCGATCACGCCGGTGCCGTTGGTCCGGACCGTGATGTTGGTGGGCTCGGCAACGCCGATTGCATACGCCACCTGAACCTGGCATTCGCGGGCAAGACCTGCGGCGACCACGTTCTTGGCGACATAGCGGCAGGCATAGGCAGCCGAGCGGTCAACCTTGGTGGGATCCTTTCCTGAGAATGCGCCGCCGCCGTGCGGGCAGGAGCCGCCATAGGTGTCGACGATGATCTTGCGGCCGGTGAGGCCGCAGTCGCCCTGCGGGCCGCCGACGACAAACCGGCCCGTCGGGTTCACGAGGAACTTGGTATTTTCCAGCCATTCGGCGGGCATCACGGGGCGGATGATGTTTTCGATGACGGCCTCGACGAATTCGGGCTTCATGTTCCTGCCGTCGGACCACTCGGGCGCATGCTGGCTCGAAAGCACGATCGTGTCGGCAGCCACGGGGCGGCCGTCCACGTAGCGCAGCGTCACCTGGCTCTTTGCGTCCGGACGCAGATAGGGCATGACGCCATTGCGGCGCACGATGGACTGCTGCTCGACGAGACGGTGCGCGTAGTAGATGGCGGCGGGCATGAGCGTCGGCGTTTCATCGCAGGCGTAGCCGAACATCAGGCCCTGGTCGCCCGCGCCCTGGGTGAGCGGATCGTTGTCCTTTTCATCCACGCCCTGGGCAATGTCGCCGGACTGCTTGTCGTAGCAGATGTGCACCGAGCAGCCCCGGTGATCAATGCCATATTCGGAGTTGTCGTACCCGATGCGCTTCAAAACATCGCGGGTGATGCCGATGTAGTCGACGTTGGCATTCGTCGTGATTTCGCCGGCAAGCACGACAAGTCCCGTCGTGCAGAGCGTCTCGGCCGCCACGCGGCTCAGGGGGTCCTGCTCAAGGCAGGCGTCCAGAACGGCATCGGAGATTTGATCGGCCACCTTGTCGGGATGACCTTCACTCACGGATTCGGAGGTAAAAAGAAAATCGCTGGCCATTGCCATGCTCCTTACAAAGTGCGCCTAAAGCGCCATACCGCGGAGCGATGGATTGGATCCAGCGACATCATGAGTGCGACGCTTTAGCGGTATTTATTCAGTTCGCCCCGCAAGTTGTCTTCTTAACTCGGCGAATGTGGCCGCCATCATACGCCAAAAAACTGAAACCGGACTGAAGAGCCCTTGTCAGAAAGCGCAAACGGACCACTTGTGATCATTCCTGCCGGTTGGCCATGTAGTGCCTTCCGACCAGGTAATTCACAAGGGAAACGGGCAGGATTCTCTGAAGAATGCAGATGGCGTTGTTCGCAAATCCGATGGCGTAGAGGGGCTTCACCGTCTTTTTCAGCGCGATGTCCGCGATCAGGCGGGCTGCAGTCCGGACGGACATTCCGTGCCGCTCATCCTGCTCCATCCTGCCGACGCTTTTGCCGATGATGCCTGCATAAACGTCATCGCCAACAGGGGATTTCACTCTGTTTCGGGTGAAGGATGTCGCAATGTCGCCGGGCTGAATCGCGCATACCGAGATATTGAATGCCTTGAGCTCGTTGGCTAGCGCACAGGTGTAGGAGTTCATGGCAGCCTTGCTTGCGCTGTAAAAGGCTTGGAACGGAATCGGTATGACGGCCGCGAGGGAAGAGATGTTCACGATTCGGCCTGAACGTCTTTCCCGCATGTGGCGGATGACAGCCTTGTTGACATTCACCATGCCGAAGAAATTAACGTCGAACTGCCTTTTGGCATCGGCGCTTTCGGTAAATTCAACCGCGCCGGAAATGCCGAATCCGGCGCAGTTGATGACAAGATCGATCCGGCCGTGTTCGTTCACGATTCTGTCAACGGCCTGCGTGACGCTTTCCTCATCCGTCACGTCGACCTTCATGTGGGTCGCGAACTCCGGATCGGCCGCATCGCTCCTGCTGAACTCGTAAACCCTGCAGCCTCTGGATGAAAGAACGCGGACTGTCTCCTTGCCGATGCCGGAAGAACCGCCGGTCACGAGACAGATCCGTTCGTTCATACGCCGTGTTCCTTGAGCACCTCGTGGATGATGCCGACAGCCTCGTCGATGAGCTGGTGCGTGTGGGTTGCCATCAGGCTGATGCGCAGCAGGCATTCACCCGGCGCGACGGCGGGCGGCAGCGAGCAATTGACAAAGACCCCCTTGTCATAAAGCGCCTTTGTGATGATGAGGGTCTTCACCATATCATAGGTGTAGATGGGAATGATCGGCACCTGATCGCCGCTCGATTCGCGCATCTTGATGCCGTATTCCCTCAACTTCTGGCGCATGTATCTGGAATTGTCCTGAAGCGTCTGCACGAGCTGCGGATTGTTTTCCAGGATCTCGAGCGACTTGATGGCCGATGCACAGCTTGCCGGGGTCATGGACGCCGAGAAGATAAACGGACGCGACGTATGCTTGACATAGTCGATAACCCTTTCGTCCGCCGCAATATATCCGCCCAGAGACGCAAGCGACTTGGAAAGCGTTCCCATGTAAATGTCCACTTTGTCTTCAAGTCCGAAGTACGATGCGGTTCCCCGGCCTCCCTTGCCCAGCACGCCAAGGCCGTGCGCATCATCAACCATGACTCGCGCACCGTATTTCTCCGCCAGCACACAGATCTCCGGAAGATTCGCAATATCGCCTCCCATGGAGAAACCCCCGTCCGTGACGATGAGGCTGCCGCAGTCTTCGGGCACTTTCTGGAGTTGTTTTTCAAGGTCGGCCATGTCGTTGTGGCGGTACCTGAGCATCGTTCCGTACGAAAGCCTGCAGCCGTCATAGAGCGAAGCGTGATTTTCCTTGTCCATGATCACGTAATCGCGCTTGGTGACCATGGCGCTGATCAGTCCGAGATTCGACTGGAAACCCGTTGAGAAAGTCATTGCCGCCTGCTTGCCCAGGAACTTTGCAATTTTCTCTTCGAATTCAAGATGGAGTTTGAGCGTGCCGTTCAGGAAGCGCGACCCGGAGCACCCGGAGCCGTATTCCTTGTAGGCCTTGATGCCGGCTTCAATCACATCGTCGTTGATGGTGAGGCCGAGATAGTTGTTGGAGCCAAGCATGATCCTGCGCTTGCCTTCCATCGTAACAACCGTATCCTGCCTCGACTCAAGTGCATGAAAATAAGGATAAATGTTCATTGCCCTGGCCATGTCAGCCCGGGATTCCTTAAAGCACTTTGCAAAAATATCCATTCGTCATTCCTTCCAATTAAGACGATAGCAAGCAAAAACCACCGCCTGCGGCAGGCATTGAATCCGCCCCTCTCTCTGAATGTCATGGAGATGCAGGGAAAGATTCGCCTTCCGAGCGCTTTGTCGCTTTTCGACATTGCGTTTGCACACTATCACATCATGCCGATTCTACAGGAAAAGCCTGTCAAGTCTCAGGGTTTGCCCCATGACTGCATGGTTGATGCGCAAGGATTTCTGTATCTTGACATTCGATGTATTCTCCCTCAGCCTCAAGATTCAGGGCAGCTTCGCCGAGCAGGTAACATATGGCTAGGAGATTGCGGTCCGATTTTGTTCCTGTACGTCAGGAGCCGCAAAAGAACAATCCGAGGTCATAGCTCGAGGTGTCTGAAGAGATGGGAGAGGAAGAAAAGCAGGAATTTGCCGAGCGCCTTGTCGCATGGCAGATCAGATTTGGCCGGCACGGCCTGCCCTGGATGACCGAAGATCCCTACCGCAGGTGGCTTTCCGAAGTCATGCTGCAGCAGACGCAGGTGAGCGTTGTGGTGGAGTACTTCGAGCGGTTCCTGAAGGCCTTTCCCAGCGTTCAGGCGCTCAGTGCGGCTAGCGAAGAGGATGTGATGCGGCTTTGGGCTGGGCTGGGCTACTACTCGCGGGCAAGAAACCTGCATGCTTGTGCGAAACGGGTGGTGGCTGAGCACGCAGGCGCCTTTCCTCGCTCGGTCGAACAGCTTGAACGGCTTCCGGGAATAGGACGCAGCACGGCAGGAGCCATTGCGAGTTTTTGCTTTCAGATTCCTGCGCCGATCCTTGACGGGAACGTGAGGCGTGTCTTTGCGCGTCTTGTCTGTCTGCCCGAGCCGGTGGACAGCGCAAAAGCTGTAAAAATGCTCTGGGCGATGGCTGAAGAGTGTGTCTCCCGCAGGGAGCCTGGCATCTACAACCAGGCTCTGATGGATCTGGGGGCGATGGTCTGCACGAGATCCAGTCCGCACTGCGAGAGATGCCCCGTCAGAAGCTTCTGCAAGGCTCATGAGCAGGGGCAGACGGACCGTTATCCCGTTCCCAAGGTGAAAAAGCCGTTGCCGCTTATCGAGCGCAGCATGATCCTGTACAGGGTTGGGGACAGGGTGCTTCTCGTGCACCGCGAGGGGAAAGGAGTCTGGCGCGGCCTCTGGAGCCTGCCGGAGGCGGACGAGATCCCTCCGAACGCACAGATGGTCGGAGAGTTCAGTCACCGGTTCACGCACTACGCGCTCCATGCGCGGGTGTTCTCGGTTCCGGTCGGCCGGAGGACGGCGTCGGAAATTCCTGACGGCCGGTGGGTCAGCCGTCAGGAGATGCAGACCGAGGCGATTCCTACGCCCGTGCGCCGGTTTCTGCTCCCGCTGGGCTAGGCCGACTGGGACGCGTCCAGTTCCGCCTTCTCGGCCTTGCGGCTTAACTGGCGGTGCCTGACCACGGTGCCCGAGATGTCTGAAAAGCGCTTCTTGAGCGTCTCGGCGACGTAGACGCTCCGGTGCTGGCCGCCCGTGCAGCCGATGGCAACCGTGAAGTAGTGGCGATGCTGGGACTCAAATGTCGGCAGCCACTTGCGGATGAAGCGGCTGATGTCCTCAATCATTTCCTGGACTTCGCTGCAATTGTCCAGATAGTCGATGATGGGCTTGTCCCTGCCGGTGTAGGGGCGAAGCTCCGGGTCATAGTACGGGTTGGGCAGGTTGCGGACATCGAACACGAAGTCTGCGGCAACGGGAATTCCGTGCTTGAAGGCAAAGCTCTCGAAAGCAATGGTCATCATGCTCTCGGGCGCATCGGAAAAGCGGCGTACCCACTCGCGCAGCGTGTTTGCCGGCAAATCCGACGTGTCGATGATGCACGCACCGATAGCAAGGGGGCTGAGCAGTTCCCGCTCAAAGGCAATTGCTTCGGAGAGTGTCTTTTCCTGCATGCCCGAGGCATTGGGGAGCGAAAGCGGATGGCGGCGCCGAGTCTCCGAATAGCGGCGCACTAGGCAGGGCGAGGAGGCCGTGAGAAAGAGCGTGCGAACGTCCCAGCCGTCCGATGCGAGGTTCGCAAGCTGCTCCTTGGCAAGCGGAATGCTGCTCTTGCTGCGGGCATCCACGGAGACGGCAACCCGTGTGTGGCCATGGTCCCGGAGGTCGCTGGCGACTCGGGTGAGGAACGACACGGGCAAGTTGTCGATGCAGTAAAAGCCGCTGTCTTCAAGCTGCCGGATCGCAATCGATTTTCCGGAGCCGGAAAGGCCTGTGACCACGACGAGACGGACGTTGGATGCTGAGGTCATGATGAACCACTCTTGCGTTGACTGCCTGGGAGAGCAGGGATGATGCCACGGAGCGCGGCCGGGCACAATCGGTTGTTTCGCCTATGGCTCTGGCTGCGGAGGATCCGGAGGATTCCAGTTTCCGATCAGCTGGCACAGTTCGAGGGGAGTTTTAGCTTTCATGAGCGAGATCTTGAACTCCGTGTTTTCAACAATGGAGCGGACCTCATGAACGATCTGGGGAAAGTGCGCGCTGCCTTCCTGAGGGATCACGACGACAAAAAAGAGCTTTGCCCGCCGGTTGTCAATGGCTCTCGTGTGCAGAGACTGTGTTGTCCTGATCACGGCAATGCGCAGCGTTGGAGCCGATCCGAGGCGCGCATGCGGCAGGGACACGCCGCCCCCAAGACACGTGTTGCCAAGCTTCTCCCGGGCAATGAGCGCGGTGAAAATCGTCTGATGGTCAATTCCCACGTCTTTTTCCAGCATGAGGCTGGCCGTTTCGATCACGCGCTTCATGCTGGTCAGATTCAGGTCAAGCGCGACATTGTCGAGTGTCAGAAATGAACTCAGGGTATTGGACATTGCTGTCTGCTCAGGAATAAGGGAGATCTGTTCAGGATCTTAGCCGATCAGCTGGAGCGTTTGCGTTCGGACTTGGGCGCAATGCCTTCCATCTCGCGATATTTTGCAACGGTTCTTCTGGCAAGCCTGATCCCCTCGGCTGCCAGCGTTTCGGCGATCGCGGCGTCTGAAAGCGGATGCGAAGGATCCTCTGCGCGCACTAGGGAGCGGATCCTTTCGCGAGCCGCCTTCGAGCTGACCGACTCGCCCTCGGAAGACGAGGGCAGGGCGCTGCTGAAGAAATGCTTGAGCTCAAATGTGCCTCTGGGCGTCTGCATGTATTTGCCGGAAGTGACCCGGCTCACGGTCGAGACGGAAATCCCCAGCGATCCGGCAATGTCCTTGAGGGTCATCGGGTGAAGCGCTCCATCCCCCCGGCGGAAAAAATCGGGTTGCTGGCGCAGAATTTCGCGGGCCACGGCAAGCAGTGTTGCGGCACGCTGCTCAAGCGCGTGAACAAAGCCCCTGGCGTCCTGGGCCTTTGCCCGCCAGAGCGCAAAATCCTCGGCCGGGAGTCTGCTTGAGCTGAGCAGCTCGAAGTACTCCTCGTTGAATCGCAGACGGGGCGTGCAGGCTGGGTTGAGGATTGCGCGAAAAGCGCCCGAAGCAGTTTTGTGGACCAGGATTTCGGGGATGACAAAACCTTCCTGTTCCGGGCAGGAGAATCGGGCCGCGGGATGCGGATCAAGCGTCCCGATCAGCTGAAAGGCTCGCTCGCAAAGCGAGGCAGGGCAGCAGAGCGTGCGCGACATGGCTCTGAAATCGCGCCTTGACAGCAGGTCGCTGCATTCGCTGAGCAGGCGCTTGGCGAGCAGAACGGTCTCGCTCTGCGGCTGAAGGCGCCCGAGCTGAAGCGTGAGCATTTCCGTCTTGCTGCGCGCTCCGATGCCTGCCGGCGCAAACTGCTGCAGCAGGCTGAGCGCCTGGCACCACTCGCTCGGACTGGCCTGTTCGGGGCAAGCGTCTGTGATCGCTTCGAAAGGATCCTCAAACAGTCCATCGTCATTGAGGTTGCCGATGAGCCAGAGGATGAGCACCCGGATCCGCTCGTTGAGCCCCGCCTGCAGCGAGAGTTCCTGCTCAAGGAACGCTCCGAGCGAATCGCTCTGCGCAAGCGTTTCGTATGCATCGGGATCGGATTCGTCAAGACGCCGGGCGGTGCTTGACCAGTCAAGGGCGCACGGTTCGCGTTCAATCGGCGCAACCCCTGCTGGCTCGTCAAAAGGGGACGACTCGGGAGCCGGGGCTTCCTCATCACGTTCGCCGGCTGCAGCTTCCGGCCCGCTGTCCTCCCGTTCAATGAGCGGATTGGCGTCAAGCTCAGTCTGCACCGCCTCTTCGAGGTCGGCGGCTGACATCTGAAGCAGTTCGAGCGCCTTGATCAGAGTCTCGGTGAGCGCCAGACGCTGGTTCTGTGCAATCCTCAGTGTGCTCCCTTGGGCGCTCATGGCGGCTCTTACATGTGGAAGTCTTCGCCCAGATAGGCCTTGCGTACCTCGGGGTCGGCAATCAGCTGGTCGGCCGAGCCTTCCGCAAAGACGGTGCCTTCCTTGATGATGTATGCGTGATCGCAAATGCCCAGCGTCTCGCGGACGTTGTGGTCGGTGATCAGCACGCCGATGCCCCGGGACTTGAGAAAGTACACGATCTTCTGGATTTCCTTCACGGCAAGAGGATCGACGCCGGCAAAGGGCTCGTCCAGAAGAATGAAGCGGGGACTTGAAGCAAGGGCCCTGGCGATTTCCGTGCGGCGACGCTCGCCGCCCGAAAGCGACATGGCCATGTTTGAGCGCAGATGCGCGATCTGCAGCTCGTTCATAAGCTGTTCGAGACGCTTTCCGATCTCTTCCTTGGAGAGCGGGGCCCCTTTTTCGTCGACCTGAAGCTCCAGGATGGCCTTGATGTTGTCCTCAACAGACAGACGGCGAAAAACGCTAGCTTCCTGGGGCAGGTAGCTCACGCCGAGCCGAGAGCGCTTGAAGATGGGCAGGTGGGTCATGCTCTGGCCGTCAAGCTCGATTTCTCCGCCATTGGGTGCGATCAGGCCGACCACCATGTAGAAGGTGGTGGTTTTGCCTGCGCCGTTCGGGCCGAGCAGTCCGACGACCTGTCCGCTTTGCACTTTGAGCGAGACATCCTTCACCACGGTGCGCAGACCGTAGCGTTTCATCAGTTTCTTTGCCTGGAGCGTGTGGACGGTGTTCTGGGCCATGGCGCTACTTGCTCCGCTTGCCGCTGTTGATGCGCGAGACGCCCTGCAGGGGGGCAGGAGAGGATTTCGTGTTCTGCCCCTTGCCTGCTGTCTGCTGTCGGGGGGCGAGAACCGTGTTTACGCGGGTCTTGTGTCCGCCCACCGTATCGCCCTTGACATACGAGCGCGCACGCCGCATGTCGTAGATGATTATGTCGCCGACGGTCGTATCCTTGATTGTTCCGTTTTCGCTGCGCGAGATTTTGGCGTTGCCCGTTAACGTGATCTTGTCGGCAGCTTCGTCATAAACAGCCTTCGTGCCGACTGCGTGCATCCATTCCTCCACCCCCTTGGTCTTGGGATCGCGGCGCTCCTTCATGCGCACGGGACCGCCGGCCATCGTGAAGATGCGGAAGCCCTGCGGGCTGACGGTCAGGGTGAGCTTGTCGCCAAGCATCTCGAGCGTCCCCTGATGAACTTCCACCGCACCCGTATAGATTGCGACCTGCTTGATCTCATCGCCATCGAAGTTGTTTGCGGTAATGCTGACGGGCTTGCTGCGGTCGGCCTGTTCAGCAAGTGCCGGCATTGCCGCGGTTGCCAGGGCTGCGACGATTGCAGCACTCAGAGTCCACTTGGTCACGCTGTATCTTCCTATTTAGTTGACACCGACTGGGAGACGGTGTGCACATCCTTGAGAATTTGAACCGTGCGCTCAACAATGTCAAGTCGCATGCCGATGCCCGTGGTTGTGTCTCTTCCCTGCGCCATGTCCACGGGAGCCTCGGTCGACATGCGGTTCTCATCCGGGTAGACCCAAGCGTTCGGGGTCGTCATCCGCATGGCGGCATGCTCTTTGTCAGCCTCGCGGGTGATGACAACATTGCCTTCGAAAAAGAAGCTCTGTCCGCCGTCCGTACTCGTTCCCTTATCGGCTCTGGCGCGGGTCTGCGGAGCCTGAGGGTTAAGTGTCGCGTAGCGCGGCATGTCGGCGTACCTGCGGCCGTCTCCATAGGAGATCGCCCGCTTGGCGAATGTTTTTGACTTCGCTGAGCCGTCGGTTTCGAAGCTTGTGACGGTAAGGTTGTCGGCGATGAAGTCGGGCGACTCCGCGTTGGTGTCTGCGTGCAGGAAATCAGCCTCGGCCTTGAGTGCGTAATAGTATGAAGCACATGTAAGCATGGCTAAAAGCCCGACGCCTAGAAAAGCGAGCACCCGATCCTGGACGGCCGACTTGATCATTGCTGCCTCCGTTCGGAAAGACGTTCGGAAGCGATCGCGTCAAGATCGAGATCCTCGCGCACGTAATGCTTTGCCATCAGCGCATCCCAGAGTCCCTGGGCGCGCAGGATGAGTTCGGCAAGGGAGCGCACGGCGCCGTTACCACCGCGCTCGGGCGAGATCCAATGCGCGAGCCGGGCCACATCCGGGTTGGCATCTGCCGGAACCGCAGCCAATCCCGCGTGGCAGAGCACGGGGATGTCCGGAACATCGTCGCCCATGTAGGCACACTCTTCAGCCTTGATGCCGTGGGCGGCAAGGATCTCGCGCCATGCGAGGGTTTTGAATTGCTTGCCCTGACTCACCGAAGTGATACCGAGCTCGGCGCAGCGGGCAGCCGTCTGCTTGGACAGGCGTCCTGTGAGGATGGCGACCGGAATTCCTGCTGCTTGCAGCATGCGGATTCCAAGACCGTCCCGCGTTTGGAAGCGCTTGACGAGCTCTCCGCCCTCGCCGGTCCAGATGGAGCCGTCCGTGAGGACGCCGTCGACATCGAGAACAACGAGCTTGATGTTTCGTGCTCTTTGCAAAATGTTCATCAGATCACCCGGGACGTCATGAGATCATGCATGTGAAGCGCGCCAAGAAGTCTGCCCTGCGCATCCACGACAAGAAGCTGATTGCGCAGCGTCTTGTCCAGAATCTTGGCTGCGGTCGCGGCCATTTCGTCCGGCCCTATCGTTGTGGGATTGCGGGTCATCACATCCTCAATGAGGATCCTGCGGATGTCGCCGCGCTTTTCGATGAGACGGCGCAGATCGCCTTCGGTGAAGATGCCCGTGACGAATCCGCTCGCATCGACAATGGCCGTCATGCCGATGTGCTTTTTTGTGATTTCCCGCACGGCATCGAGCACGCTGACGCCCTCGGTGACGCAGGGGATGTCTTCGCCCGTGCGCATCACGTCGCGCACGTGCGTGAGCAGCTGCCTGCCGAGCGCGCCGCCGGGGTGCGAGCGGGCAAAATCCTCTTTGGTAAAGCCCTTGGCCGACATGCAGGCAACTGCAAGCGCGTCTCCCATGGCCAGTGCGGCCGTGGTTGACGAGGTCGGCGCGAGGTTGAGCGGACAGGCTTCAAAGGCAACGTGCACGTCCAGGTTGACATCGGCATTCGTTGCCAGAGGGCTGTGTTCATTGCCGCAGATGGAGATCAGCTTTGCTCCCTCGCGCTTGATGACCGGTACGATCGTGAGCAGTTCCTTGGAAGAGCCCGAGTAGCTGATGCCGATCACGACATCCTCGCTGGTGATCATGCCCAGATCGCCGTGCGCGGCTTCAGCCGCGTGCACGAAGAAGGCGGGCGTGCCGGTGGAGGCAAGCGTCGCTGCAATCTTGCGGCCGATATGCCCGGTCTTTCCGATGCCGGAGACAACGACACGCCCCTTGCAGGTGAGAAGCATTTCAACGGCCCGTGCAAAATGGCCGCTATCCAGTTTCTCGACCAGAGAGCGGATGGCCTCGGCTTCAAGAATCAGCACTTCTCGGCCGAGCTCAACAGCCTTGTCCTTGTCAAAGTTCAGAGTCATAGCAAAAGGGATGAGCTAACGAAACTATTCGAACGTCAAATTTTAACAACGACCGGGGTCTAAAAAGCCGCTCCGCGGTCAAATAGCCCCCTAAGAGGCGCTTGCTTCCTGCCGTTCCGGCTGGGAGACGATTGTGACATCGAGCTTGTTGTACGGAATTTCAATGCCTGCCTGAGCGTACTTGCGCAGGATCTCCCGGATGATGTTGCTCTTCAGGGTGCCAGTTCCCTTTTCCGGATCCTGAATGAAAAAGCCAGCCTTGATGTCAATGCCGGAGTCTCCGAGATCGGAAACGATTGCCCAGGGTGCTGGGGTGGCGAGGACACGGGGCTGTCCCTTGACCGCATCAAGCGCAAGATCAAGCGCCTTGGTGACATCCGCATCGTATGCGACGGAAACGACGACAAACTGAGCGCTCGCCTTGTCGGTCAGCGTGAGGTTCTTGACTGAATTGGTGATGAACATCTCGTTGGGGATGATCATTTCCTCGCCCTGCAGGTTGCGGATCACCGAGTAGCGCGTGTTGATCTGGGTGATGACGCCGCTGAATCCGGACATCTGGATGTAGTCGCCCAGCTTGACCGAGCGGTCAAACAGGATGATGAAGCCGGAGATGTAATTGGCGGCGATCTTCTGCATGCCAAAGCCGATGCCCACGCCGATTGCGCCTGAGAACACCGACAGCACCGTGAGATCGATTCCCGACCAGGACAGCGCGAGCAGGACGGCCAGCGAGAAGAACGTGATGCGCAGAATGCGCACGGAGACCACCTGCAGGTTGCTGTCGAGCTCGGAGGAGATCACGGCCGATTCGCACAGCTGCGAGAGCATGTTTGCCGCGCCGAGCGTGACGATCACCGTGCAGCTGCCCGTTACGATTGACCAGAGAGAAATCTGGGTTGACCCGATCGGCAGAGCCACGGCGCTCATCCAGTTGACAAGGCTCGGCAAAATGCCCGCGATCTGCAGCACGGCGCAGATCCAGAATATGACGGCAACGGTTTTTTTGACGACCGGAGCGAGCAGCTTCGGGCCGAAGGCCGCTGTCAGAAGGAGCAGCATGATCCGCAGAATTGCCCAGGCAAGGAAGACCTGGTTTGCTGTGCGCATCAGCATCAGGCGGCTCGCCTCGACGTCGACAAGGGAGGTGAGTCCCAGAATCTGCGTGGCGACCCAGAGCAGGATCGAACCGGTGATCGAGAAGGAAGTGCTCTTGACGAAAAGCAGGACCCATCGCTGGATCTTCTGGCCGAATTCCGGGCTTCTGGCGGGCGGCATGTGCCGGTAGATCCATTTGCGCAGGTACCGGTAGATCAGCAGCGAGACGAAGATCGCAAGAACAATCGCGGCAACTTCGTACAGGGCGCTTTGTGTCGAGAACGAGGCGCGCATGCCGGAGATGGCCTGAACTGAGACTTCGTTGAACTGGCTTGCGATGTCTGCTGTAGAAACTTCGGTCTGGGGCATATCGGCAAATCCGGTCGGGTGATGCAGGGCGCGCGGAAAACGCGAGGGGATTCGGCGGGGAAAGCGCTGGCCTTCCCCCGCCGCAGTGCCGTCTTAGGACGGCTAGACGTTGAAGAGGAAGTTCATGAGGTCTCCGTCCTGGACAACATAGTCCTTGCCTTCGACCCGCATCTTGCCTGCTTCCTGGGCACCCTTTTCGCCGTTGTAGGCGATGTAGTCGGCGTAGGAGATCGTCTGGGCGCGAATGAATCCCCGCTCGAAATCGGTGTGGATGACGCCGGCAGCCTTTGGGGCGGTGTCTCCCTTGTGGATCGTCCAGGCGCGCGTCTCCTTGGGGCCGCTCGTGAAGTACGTCTGCAGCCCAAGCAGCTCGTACCCGGCGCGGATGACGCGGTTCAGGCCGGGCTCGGTCATGCCCATGTCCTCGAGGAACATCGCCTTGTCCTCGGGGTCGAGGTCCGCAATCTCCGCCTCGGTCTTGGCGCAGACGGCAACGACCGGGGCGCCCTCGGTGGCGGCGCGCTCCTTGACTGCGTCGAGCAGGGGATTGTCCGTGAAGCCATGGTCGTCGACGTTGGCAACGTACATCACCGGCTTCATGGTGAGCAGGAACAGCGGACGAAGCTGCACCTTATCATCGTCGGTGAGGCTGGCCGAGCGTGCCGGCTGGCCATCATTGAGAACGGGAAGCACCTTTTCGAGCGCCTTGACAAGCTTCATTGCTTCCTTGTCGCCGCCAGCCTTGGCCTGCTTCTCATAACGGCCCATCGCCTTTTCCACGGAGGCCAGATCCGCAAGGGCAAGCTCGGTGTTGATGACGTCGATGTCCTGCAGCGGATCGATGTGGCCGGCGACGTGCACGACATTCTCGTCCTCAAAGCACCGCACGATATGGGCGATGGCGTCGCACTCGCGGATGTTGGCAAGGAACTGATTTCCGAGGCCCTCGCCCTTGCTGGCGCCAGCCACAAGGCCCGCGATGTCGACGAATTCGACGGTTGCCGGCACGATGCGCGCGGGCTTGTCGATGGCCGCCAGCTTCTCCAGTCGCTCGTCGGGCACTTCCACGATGCCCACGTTGGGTTCGATCGTGCAGAACGGATAGTTTTCAGCCGCAATTCCTGCCTTGGTGAGGGCATTAAAAATCGTGGACTTGCCGACGTTGGGCAGGCCGACGATGCCGCATTTCAGTCCCATGGTGTCTGTTTCCTGTCAATGAGTTCTCTGCAAAGATTCGGGCGGCAGCCCCTTGACGGGTATGCCGCAATCACTCAATTTTAGCTACTGCGCCAGCGTGTCGACGTACTGCAGGGCGCTTTCAAGCTCGTCCTCGGAGAACACGCGCACGCCGTTGCGCGTCAGCAGTTCGGCGGTGATGCCGCGCCCTTCAACGAGAGCCTTGTCAAAGGCGCCGCTGTGCACGCGGTGCACGCCGCAGGACGGACTGTTTTCCTTGAGGATGGCGGTCTTGATTGAGTATTTCCGGATGAGCTCAAGGCTGGTCTGCGCGCCCTTGACGAACCCTTCGGTCTTGTCTTCGGACTTGATGGAAATCACCTTGCCCGAGCCTTCGAGCACATTGGCAGCAGTCTTGCCCGCTTCGATTTCGCACGGGTCGCGCGGCACGCCAAGGCCTCCTGCGAGCTCAGGGCAAATGACGGCGACTTCGCCGTTGTTGAGCATCTTGTGCAGACGCGGGGTTACGATGCTTTTCCCGTTCTGGGCGTCGTAGCGGCAGCACTGCCCGATCAGGCAGGCGCTCATGAGAAGCTTTACGGTCATTGGTGTTTCTCCTGCGTAGTGTGTTATTCGGGACGGGCGGCGTCCGTCTCTGCGGGCGTCGTCTTCCGGGGTTCCTTTTCCGCCGATTCCGGTTCGGGCTTGGGCTCTGCCTTGGGTTTTGGCAAGGATTCGTACTTGCGCACGGTGCGCTTGACGCCTTCAAGGTTGCCCTTGGCGAGATTCTCAAGGCACTTTTTTGCCGCATCAATGCACTTTTGCATTCCTTCCCGATGCTCAGGTTCGGGGACGCCGAGCACCCAGTCGTAGACCTGCTGCTGCGGACAGAAGACGCGCGGATGCCCGATGCCGATCCTCAGTCTCCAGAAATTGGGGGTCGAGAGCTTGGCGGTGATGTCCTTCAAGCCATTGTGGCCGGCGTTGCCGCCGCCAAGCTTGATCTTCATGCAGCCGGGGGCGATGTCGAGCTCGTCGTGTACGACGAGGATTTCCTCCGGGGAAATCTTGTAGTACGAGGCCATGGCCTGCACGGCTGAGCCAGACAGGTTCATGTATGTCGTGGGTTTGAGCAGCCAGATGTCGCCCTGCTCGCATTTGAGCCTAGCGACCTCGCCGAAGAACTTGGCGTCAGCGGAAAATCGCAGCCCCTTCTCCTCGGCGATCGCATCGAGCAGCCAGTAGCCCATGTTGTGCCGGGTGCCGCGGTACTGGAGGCCGGGATTGCCCAGTCCCGCAATGAGCCGGATCGGCTTGACAGCATCAGCCATCAGTTGTTCTCCTCAAAATCTTCAAATCTGGAACGCCGGGGCGCCTTTTCTCGGCGCTTCTCGAAGTGCGGAGCCTGGTGCCCTGCAGCATCCTGAGTGCGCTTGTCGCGGCGCACGGTGACGTTGCGCCCCTTGATGGTTGTCTGGCGCAGAGCGTCAATGATGGCAGAAGCAACCGGGGTGTCAACCTCCACGAGGCAGAACTTGTCCGCGATGTCGATCGCGCCGATTCTGCGCGCCGAGATGCCGGCTTCGTTCGCGATGGCGCCGACGATGTCGCCGGGGCGCACTCCGAGCGCTCTGCCCGCTCCGATGAAAATGCGGGTCATGCCGTGCTCGGGGCGGCGATCGGAAATCTTCGCGCGATCCCGCTCGCTCCTCTTTTTCGGCCGTTCAAAGGCGCTGACGGCCGGAATCTCGTCTTCGTCCTGCGTGCCGCCGAGCGCTGCGTCCAGAGCGGCGATTGCGGCGGCCGCAACGTCAAAGGGATCGGACTGCTCGCAGAGCTGCTCGGTAACGACCCGGTACTTGTCGTACTCGCGCCCTTCGAGCATCTGGGCAACGGTGCTGCGCGCAATTTCCAGGCGCTTGGCGCGGACATCGGTCACCGAGGGCACGCTTTGCACCTCGATCTTGCCGCCGGTTGCGGCTTCCAGCACGCGCAGGCGCCTGTGCTCACGCGGCTCGATGAGCGAGACCGCCATGCCGGATCGTCCCGCGCGGCCCGTGCGGCCGATGCGGTGGACATAGGTTTCGGCCGCTGCCGGCAGGCCGAAGTTGATGACATGGGTGACGTTGTCCAAATCCAGTCCCCGGGCGGCAACATCGGTTGCGACCAGAACTTCAATTGCGCCGTCCTTGGCGCGCTTGATGACGCGGCTGCGGCTGTCCTGGTCAAGGCCGCCGTGAAGCGCCTCCACGGCAAAGCCGCGGGCGCGCAGAGCCTCGGTCACTTCGTCGGTCTCGACCCGGGTCCGGGCAAAGACGATGGCAAGTTCGGGAGCAGCCACGTCAAGGATCCGGCCGAGCGCGGCATGGCGATGGGCGCGGCCTACCATGTAGGCTACCTGCGGCACGCGGGGCACTTCTCCGGCCGATGGGCGCTCGGTTTCGATGACGATGCGCTCGGGCGCATTCAGGTGCTTCAAGGCGATCGACTGGATGCTCTGAGGCAGGGTTGCGGAAAAGAGGGCGGTCTGCCGATCCGCGGGTGTAACTTCCAGAATGGCCGAGAGTTCATCGGCAAAGCCCATGTCGAGCATTTCATCGGCCTCGTCAAGGACGAGCGCACGGATGGCGGACAGATCCAGCGTTCCCTTATTGATGTGGTCAAGCGCACGGCCGGGTGTTGCCACGACCACGTGCACCCCGCGCTTCAAAAGGCGGATCTGGCGGCCGTACTCCTGCCCGCCGTAGATCGGCGCGACGGTGAGGCCGCAGGCTTTGCCGTAGCTCATGAAGCTTTCGGCGACCTGCAGGCACAGTTCTCTGGTCGGCGTGAGAACCAGGACGCGCGGCTGGGCCAGGGGCTCCGCGTCCATGCAATATCTGGCCATGAGAGGCAGGGCGAAGGCGGCTGTTTTTCCTGTGCCGGTCGCGGCCTGTCCGAGCACGTCACGTCCCGAAAGAAGGACGGGGATGGCGGCTGTCTGAATGGGGGTGGGTTCTTCAAAGCCGAGCGAAGAGAGCGTCTGGCAGAGCGTCTGCGGCAGGCCGAGATCAATAAAGGATGTAGACATTCAAAAAAAGAGAGATAGCAGATAAAAAGAAGACCCGCTCGAGCCTTGCGGCTGTGAGCCGCAAAGCGCACGGGCGGGTCTTGCACCGTCAAAAGAAATTACTTGCTTTCGGCGGGAGCAGCTGCGGGAGCGGCAGCGGCGGCAGCAGCCGGAGCGGCAGCCTCGGCGGCAGCGGCGGGAGCGGCGGCTTCGTCGGCGATCACCGTCACGGTGGCGACGGGCAGCTCGGGATTGACAGCAGTCACGTTCTCGGGCAGCTTCAGGTCAGCAACGCGCAGCGTGTCGAGGGCGGTCATGCCGGACTCGTCAACGTCGATGTGCTCAGGCAGATACTTGGGCAGGCAGGTCACTTCAACGAAGCTCACCAGATGGCTGATGAAGCCCTTGCTGATCTTGACAGCCGGGCTGTTCTCACCACCGAAGAAGTGCAGCGGGACGCGCATCGTCACGTTGCTGTTCGGGTCAATGCGCTGGAAGTCAGCGTGCAGAACCTGGTTCTTGTAGGGATGCATCTGGAAGGCGCGCAGCACGACGAGCTGCTCGGCTCCGTCAAGGGACATCGTCAGGATGGAAGAGTGGAACTTTTCCTTCTGCAGGCTGTAGTACAGCTCATTGTGGTCCAGAGCGATCATGGAAGCGGGTTCGTTGTTGCCGTACAGGATGCCAGGGACCTTGGCTTCGCGGCGCAGGCGGCGGCTCGCACTCGTTCCCTGCTGCTGACGCGAGGAGGCGGTGATGTTCATGGGTGTAACTCCAAATTGATAAAGTCAAAAAGGCGCCTGCGGCCGCGACCAGCTGCAGGCGCATGGGGT
>ODAI013845640.1_pt1 | contig 55039 bp, 60 predicted proteins | sample 1539321 | NCBI WGS metagenome assembly ODAI01 (sample SAMN02144231, study PRJEB22623) | gut metagenome | biome: sheep rumen | host: Ovis aries | place: New Zealand | reverse complement strand
TGGTTTCTATTCAATGCATGATCCATTTGAGATTGAGCGTAACTTAACTTACGTTCAGCACCACCTTTTAATAGGTTAGCACGATTCATAAGGTTTTGATTCATATTATTCATATAATCTTGACGTAAACTGGATTGTGCTTGTCTATGGGCAAGGAGTTGTTGTGCAAGAGCATTGGATGTATCTAGAGATTGTTGTGCAGATTTTGCTTGCATTCCAAGTTGTGTATTAATGTTAGCAACCAAACGTTGGGCAGCACTAGCCCCACGTATAATAGCATTACGTTTTGAGCGATCTAATTCATAACGAGTAGCCCCAGCAATAGCTTGTTGTTGCATTGCTTCATTTGTTAATGCTTGGTTTCTATAGTCAGCGAACATTTGATTATTTTCGTCAAATTGTTGCTGTAATAAATTATTTACATTACCAGCTGCTTGATCGTACAAGTCTAGGATTTGTCGATTTTCAGCATCTATTTCTCCACGAGCTTGGTTTTCAATGTTAGTGAGCTCATCTAAAGATAAAAATTCAGGCATAGTGCCTAAATCATTATAGGCATTGTTTATGTCATCTAACATTTTATCTAAGCCAGCTCTGTCAGTTTTATCTGTCCAGGTATCTGAGTTAAATAAATTAAAACCATCATCACCATATTGAGCAACTAATGCCTCTATTTGAGATTCAGACAGCTCTGGATGACTTTGGCGTAAATATTTCTTTAAAGAATCATTTCCCTTTTGGGATTGGTTAGAACCAGACCATTGTGCAGCTCCCATAGTACCGCCTGCAGCAGCAATAGCGGCAAGAATGGCGGCAATGGCACCAGCAGTTAATTCTATAACAGGCATTACTTAATTCCCTCCTTTTTCATCTTTGCTTTCAAGTACTTAGGTACCATTGAAAGTAAGTCGGAGTAGTCTTCTTCACCCTTCTTTTCGGATTTCCATTTTGGTAAAGGGTTTAAACATGTTGCTGCCAGTTGTGAAATTCCGATTGTAAATAAGCAGAATATAATTTGGTCAACAACACCTTTTAAGAAATAACAAATACCTAAAGCAACAGCAATAGGTAAGATTTTATTTTTTAATCCAAGAAGGATTTGTTTTGCATAAGAGTATTTCTTTGAGTAAGCGTCTATAACTTCGTGCAAAACGGAGAAGACTGCAAATGCAATTAAAACAATAGAAACGATTCCCCATCCATTAAGGGCTACTCTCATTCCTGTAACATTACCAAGGTCATCTGTTGTGACTTTGTAGCCGTACTCTGTGAATAGACCAAACTTAATGGAGAATACAGTAATAGGAGCAACAACAGCCGATGCTACCCATCCGAACATCCTGAGCCAGAAAATTAAAAGATCTTTTCTAGCAGCTGCTGAAGAATTGTTTTCCTCTGGTGGAAGTGTATGTTCATCTGCCATAATTTTAGCTCCTTTACTTTAGTATAGTTTATTTGACGTTATTTGTCTAACGTATCTTGTTGTGAACGTTGTTTGATTTCTTCTAATGCTTCTTGCTTAATAGATTTTGTTTCAAACTTATCATCTGCAAGATATTCTTCGTGAATTTCAGTACGCATTTCTACGTACTCTGCATCGATGTCGTTTAACTGGCCTCCGACAATGAATCCCATAAACATGGATGAGAATAGGTTCATCATACGAACTGCAAATTTAGCAGAGGCTTTACCGACATCTAGTTTAGTAGCAAGATCTCTAGCAAACATTGTGAAGATCATTGATACTACAATAACTATAATGATTTTTGAAATGATAGAAACTAAAGCGAAATCTCTTTTCTTTCTACCTTCACTATTAGCACGTTCTGACGGTGTTCTAGAATCAGAAATAGTCTTTGCTGATAAATAATATTCTGGAGGAGGAAGTTTGACTTTTAAGCCGTCTTTTACTTTAAGACAGACTTTAACTTGATCCTCAGATAATGCTGGATATGGAGTATCATTAATAAGCTGAGCTTGATTTGTTAATGATTGGATTTCTGGAACAGATAGGTTTAAGATTGTAAGGTCTTCAATACCTGCCTGAAAGAGTATACGTTCTTTAATCGCAAGAATATCTCTTGGTTGTTGTACAGTTTTAACCCATTGTTTAAAGCGGTGCTTATCTGTGATACGTTCTTTCGTACCTTTAAAGGCTGCGGAAGCTTTGGCAATTCTACTTGCTGGGTTGTTAGCATTGGTTGCCTGTGAAATGAAGATTAGGCACACCATACCTAGGATAGTAATAGCTATGATGATAAGGGTGTCTGTTATAAATTCATTTGACTTAAGGTTGTCTGGTTCCCAGGTAAATGGAACGAAGGAGAACAAGACAATCATTGCCATACCTATGAGTAAGGCAATGACACCTAATAAGATTTTCTTTGTAACATATTTAGATGCGGCCTTTACAAGGTCTTCTGGTGATCTACTCATAATTTTTTAATCCTTTCTCTTATAAGAATGCCTGCAACAACAAGCATGTATACTGTTATTGCAACGTAGAGAGTTATAGCCCACTTAGATTTAAGCCAAGCTATAATATCTGCTCCTGAAATTGCATACCCTATAAAGAGGAAAGCAATAGCTATAATGACTAGAACGATAAGTGAGATTATAAGTGTAGCGTTTTTCTTTTTCATAAGTTAAATGGATGTACCGTTATCCGTTGTTCCTTTGTTCTCTGAAGAATTTCCGTTTGCAATTTCTTTGATGGTGTTCTCTGCAGTAGCTTTTAAGAGTTCTTTTTGAAGATTGAAATCTTTAATAGCTTTCTTGATTTGTTCGGACATTACGTTAACGTCTTTATTAGCAGAGTTCTTTAATAAGTCGATTAATGCAAGCTTTGCTTTTTCATCACCAGATTGTGAAAGAATAAGTGCAGAAAGTAAATCTTTGTTTTGAGCTTGCATTTCACCAATCACTGGCATAAGTAATGCATCTACATATTTTTCAATAGCAGATTCTGTATTGGTGGCGAGCACATCAACTTTTTGTGTAAAAACATTATTTAATTCTAAACCAAAATCATTAGCAGTCTTAATAGCTTTACCTTTATTTTTAGTACCAAAAATAATACCAAATAAGATTGAGAATGCCGCTAAGACATAATAGATCATTTGAAGAATGATTAATGGGTTAGATAAAAGTCTAGACCAATCACCGTCTTTAGCTGCCATTAACATACCTGCGGCATCATCCGTGTATACTGTTTTTACCTGGAAGGTATGTACTGCACCTTCTGAATCATCAAAGTTTTTAACTCTCCAACCAGTGACCCATTCACCATCGATTTTTAAACCATCGATATAATCAGTTTCTTGATTGTCATAGATTGAATAACCTAAGAGTTGTTTTTCTTTGATGATGAGGTCTTTTGAAATTTCGCCAGTTTCGGCATTTGGGATTTCAATAATCTCACAGGAGATAATGTCATTCTTTGTGTACACACTATCACTTGTGAATTGGATGTTTGGCCCGCTTGCAATAGTTGCGGAAGCTAAAGCTGTGAGAAATAGAATTTTGAACATAGACGATCTCCTTAATTTATTCCTTGAAGTGTGGCTACAGCCTTTGCTAAAGATACTAAATTATCTTCATTCTTTGATACAGATGTCTTTATGGAATCAATAGCCAATAAAACTTCTTCAAACTTACCATTTGTATCTTTAGTTAATTCTGTAATTTTTTGTTCTAAAAGAGCTACAGCGTCAATAAGTTTATTTGTTGTTTCAGCATTGGTATTAACTGCGTTAATAATTTCTTGAAAAATTTTATTGTTGATCACTACTCTATTTGAAGCAATGTTACCTGTTGCGGGATTAATTTTTTCAATTTTATTCATACGTATGCTCCTTTTAATAGTATTATACAATACTTGTCAAAAAATTAACAATAACGATTTATCTTTGATAAGAAAAAAGCACTCGTAAGAGTGCCCTTATCTATGCATCAGATTTAATATCGTTCATAGTGTACGTTAACGCAGGAACCTGGATATGGTTTGGTTCACCCCTCTCACCTAAATATGTGAAGTATAGACTTGACGCTTTACCACTAACCAGTCTTTCAACTGATACTAATGGAAAGCAGAATTCCCAATCATCAACATACACATAACCGTTAAGTGGCAATGGTCTTGTCCAGTTAGCAGTCATAGTCGCGATTTTATTAAAGAGTGTGTTTCTGTTATAAACAGAACTATCGCTAGTTGTTAATGTAAAATTAACATTATTTGATCCATCAGTAACTCTAATGTTGTGTGTATAGTATTTCTTGACATCACTTTTAGGTGCAAGTTCTACCCACGCTGAGCCGTTATAGTATTTGAAGGTTGGCATATTGCACCTCCTTTATTAGTTGTTGGTATCAATCCAAATATCACCTGGGGATGGACTAGATGGAGCGGATGTGCCTGCTGTACATCTAACAAAGTTACTATCAACCCAACTTTCAGTAGCATAACCTGCTAAACTTTGGTGAGATGTTAAGTATTGGCTGTGTGTATGACCGTTAGGAGCAGCAACACCATCTGCTGCTGTTGCACCATATTGGTTTGCAGCACCTAATTTAACATGACCATATAGAGAACTTGTACCTAAACCATAGGTTGTTGCACTTGAAGCATGGTTGTTTGGAGCTTTACCACTAATATCTTGGTGAGATGTTAAAGGTTGGATTGTGTTACTACCTAAAGTAATAACACCATTTTCAATCTTAGCGTCTGTAATACCGTAGTGAGCAAGTGTTGTGCCCTTTGTAGCATAGTTGGATAGATTAACAACTTGTGTTTCTAAAATTGAGAATGTAACTGTAATAGAACCATTCATAAGGTTTAAGTTAACACCACTAACCCACCAGTCTGGCATTCTTTCATCTTCTAAAAAGATATTGTCGCCTACTTTTAAGGAAGATAACAAGACTTCTTCAAAACCACCTAATAATCTAATCTTTTTAGTAGACACACCATCTGTAAGGGAATCTGAAATAGAGAATGAACGCTCTCCTACATTTGTTGCGAATTGACCATTAACAACATTTGTACCAGAGGTTTCCGTGTCAATACCGTAACCACGAGTAATACCATTAGCAGCAATCCATAAGTTTTGGATTTCAGCTTCAACATTGGGTGAAGAAAAACCAACACCGTTGTTCCAACCAATTTGAGAAGCTTTGATACTAATATCACCATTTGCGAAAGAGTTACCATTAACCTTTCTATATGTTGGCACATAAGCATTTGTGTCTAATTCCCAAGCGTTATTAGCGGTCTTTCTCAAATAGCCGTTTGTACCTGTAAGAGCTGCAATTGCGGTTAAGTCAGCATCTAAAGGTTGATACACACCTGAGTGATTGTGACCGATAGCAGCATACACATTACCTAATGTTTGTGCATAATTGTCTGTAGTTAAAACTCCAGAAGGTACTGCTGCTTTTGCGTCTTGAACACCTTTATCTAGCTTACCAAGAGCATCAGCAACAGTGTCACTTGCTGAAATGTTTGTTAATGTGTGTCCACTTGGAGCAGCAGCACTACCAGTGATGTGTGTACCATTGATTGTAACAGTAGCTGTGTTATCGTTGGAACCGAGTGTAAATGCTTGCCCGTTAACTTTAGTGTCAGCAGTAATGAACTTTCTAGCATTAGTCATTATGACCTGCGTTGCACTTGTTTTTAAGTAGTATTCTACCCAAGATGATCCGTTGTATATTTTGTATACCGCGTTTGTTGCCATAAATTAAGCCTCCGTTTTTATTTTTGGTTTTCTAGGTTTTGTAACTTTTTTTGGTTCAACGGGTTGTTCTTCGATAGGATGCTCATCTGTTTTTTCAACAGGATCTTCTTCAACCATTACGATTTGCCCATTGACAAGTCTGAGTTTTGAAATATCTGTATCTTTAGGAAACCAATAGACTTTGCCTTTTGGATGTTCCATAACGTTTCCAGTTTCGTCAGCAACTAAACAGAACTTTCTATGTGTAGTTTCATATCTAGCTCTGTCGACAACTGTCATAAATCCATTCATAGGAACAACTAAAGGCTCATCAATGTCTTCCTCTAATTCTAAGATTGCGATTTTCATATCAGCTAGAACGCCACAAGTATAGTCTAATATCTTGTATTCGTCTTTAGCTTTGTTGTAAGTGTAGTTTACTAAGATGCGTGCCATTATTAATTTTCTCCTTCGATTAATATAATGTTATCATTATTTTCCTCATTATCAAAGACCAAATCTTCAATCAAGGTTTCTTGAGGTGTTTCTTGAATAACACCATCGTGAACTGGATTAATATATCCTGGATAATTAGGTTCTAAAACTTCGGATTCTTCATTTCCTTCTCCAGGGTTAATATCAAGCCATACTTGATTTTTGACAAATCCGGATTGAGGTTGTTGTTCGGAAACAATAGGAAGTTTGTCTGTGATTTCTTTTTGTAAACCTTCTACGTTTTCGTGTGATGTAATTGGTTTAATAAAGACTTTACCTTGAATCAAGCGACCATCCTTAGTTAAGACAGGAATAGGATCTCCATCTGGTAAGACAGAAACATAAGTATTACTATCGTTTACCACGTATACTGATAGTTCGTGAAGTAATGATCGTATAGCTTCTACATCCCTAACGTTTTGTTCTAGGAACTCTATGACAGTATTCCAGTCTTGAATTGTAATGTTGTGTGTTTGGAAAGTTTTCTTGAGAGAAAGTAAAGCCGTTTCTGAAAAAGTATCATTATCAAAATGGTTAATGAAATCATTAAGAGCATTTTGTAATTCTTCTGGAGTTAAAGGCGTTAATTCTTCCATACTATTCCTCACTTTCTACATCTTCAACACGTTTCCACATATATACAACAAGATAAGGTGGCATATTTTTACCAGTACCCGAAACACCTTCAGCGAGAATAGAGTGTGAATGGTTTCCCGCAGATGTAGCGGTAGCATCATTTCTAATTTTTATCTCGTTAGCCGCTTTACGTGAGCTATTGAAGTTTAAGGTGCATGAATCAGCTGTGATGCTTGTAGAAGGAGCTTCTACTTGGTTTAGTTCAATACTACCTTGGGCATCATAAAGAGGCATATTTCCTTTGTCGTTCCAGGTTCGTAACATTTTTACAGAACCTTCAATACCATTAATTGTGTGGGTATGAGAACCTCCTTCCGTCATTTCGTGGGCATGTGACACAACAACAGCATCTTTGGAACCGCCTGTTGCACCAAGCTTATCATTATCACCTGCAGCATACATAAATTTGTCTTTAATACGTACCCAAATACCTCCTAAGAGTTCTTCTATTGGACATTTTCCGTTAAAATTGTCTTCTGCACACATATAGATAGACCCAACTGGGTAAAGAAGATCTAAAAGTGGAAGATTTAAAATACCCCTACCAAGAAGACTTGCTGCTGGTACTTTTTCACTAAATGCAAGATCTTTGATGTTTTCACCTGAAACAAGTTTTTCTTGAGGTTTAAATACATTAGGTTCTGTTGCATTTTCTGGGTTAAAATTCTTAAAACTATTTGGCCCAATCAATGGGTAAACATTAACAGTTTCATCTAATGCTGTTTTTGTTTCGTTTAATGGATGCATTTGTACATATTTATCAGCCATAAGTTAGCCTCCTATTGTTTATTAGGTAAAACTCTAAATCTAGTATTTAAGGAAATATACTTGAAACGATATTTTGACTTGCCAGTTAAAACATGTCTAATTGTCTTTCCCTTACCAGAATATTTTACAATAAGTTGTCTTAAAATACTATTGTAATCAGCATTTACATCTTGGAACTCTGTATTGAGTGTTCCAATATCTGATAGTGTATTTTTCCAAAGAGCACTATCGGTATTACAATCCCAATGAATTGGACGTGGAGAACCGTCTGTCATAATGTCAAGAGTAACAGGGAACATATCTTTTGGATGTAAAGTTGCAAAGATTAACTTGGATTCTAGGAATTGCTTGTCTAGAGCATAGTTTGAAGACTTTTGCCCTGAATCAATACTAAATGAAATAGGTGTAATTTTGAGGGCTTCAAAGTTAACATCATTTTCAGCAACAATTTTTAATGATTGTTCGTTGATGTATGCATAAAGTTCTTCAGGTGTTTTGTGTGCATAATCCCCGTATGGAATCTTTGAATAAACTAAATCAGCATCAATTATAGTATATTTAGATGTTAAGAATGCCAACACACGAGTGTTTTCGTTGTAGAAAGCGTCTATGTAAGAACCTCCTACAAAAACATCAACTGATTCACCTTCAACTTCATCAATGTATCCAATTTCACTAAATTGTTGTAAACGGATTTTTTCGAGAAGTACTTCGAGATTGTCTTTGAAGAAGTATGTTCCGTTGCCCGATTTAACATAAGCTTTATCAATAGCAAGAACTTCTGTATCTACAAGAGAAAGAGGGTATTCCTGGAAAGTCCAGGCTTTTCTTTCTAGATCGTAAATGAAGCAATATGTTTGTCCAGCATTTGTTGGGATAAACACTCTATATGTGAGTGTGTCTGTATATCCAAAGTTATTGCTTTCAAATGTAGTGTTTACAGTATGAGAGAAAAGTTCTTCGATAGGTGTACTAATAATGTGAATGTTTAAGTTATCATCATTAGAAGCATAGAAGTTTGGAACAAGTCTATAAACTTTGTCACCAGATTTAAAGTATATTGTGTTCAAAATAACAATAGGTGTTTTAGCGTCTACTTTTGGAAGACCTAAAGTGCTAGTAATAAGCTTTATAGAGTAAGTATTATCTTGGTTAAATTTGACTAAAGAAATGTCTTTAAGTGTGAACACAATGAAATAGCTTCTATAACTAAGAACTCTGGTAACTTCTGTAGAGAAGTTTAAAATGTTTAAAGCTTTTACGATCATTGAGTCAACATCTGTATACCAAACATTGCCATGAGCAAAGAACTTATAAGAGCCGTCTTTGAAGAATTTCTCTCCATAGAAAATATCTCTACGTTGTTTAGAGAGATCTTCAACAGTAACTACATTAGTATCTGCTTGAATCTTAAACTTTCCAGTGAAAGATACTTCATAAGTAGAAGTTGTATCTGCAGTTGTTAAAGGTTCTTCGTAGTCTATACGAATACCTGCAAATCTTAAATTATGATTTTTAAGGTCTTGATAGTATGCTGATGCAGTATTATAAATAATTACTTTACTAGGAAGAACATCTAAATCTTCAAATGAAAGTGTTACTTTTTCACCAGCAAAAACAGAACGTCTATTAGCAATGTTAGATACAATAAGTTGGTTAGAACTTGTTCTATCAAAGTATTGTGGGTTTTGGACGTATTCCCATCCTAGTTGTGTAGCAATAATAATGTCACCTGCATTTACAGAATTACCGCACCAATCGGTACCAGAACTTGTAAATTCAAAGAACCACCCTACAAGGTCTTGGTAGCCAAGGAATAAGTCATCGTTCGTTGGGCCATATCCTTGATACTCTTGAACTCTTGGGTCATCATAACCATTGGCATACTTTGTCAAAACAACACGCGTACCATTCCAAGGGCCTTCAGCAATTCCTTGATCTGCAATAAACGTATAAAAGGCTTGAGAGTCATCTTCTCCACGTATAATTGTATCTAGAGTTGTGACACTTTTTCTAACTGTACCACCATAAGCACCATAATCAGTGTACTTATTAGCAACCCATCCTAAATTTGAGGATTGTTGTGTTTGAATAGGTTGTTGATTTTCATCAACACCAGCAAGAGCATCTGCAATAGTAAGTGTAATCTTCTTAATTTTAATATTTTTGGAAGGGTCTGATTGAATAGTTAATGAATTGCCTAAATAGAAATCGTTGTCAACAACTTTACCAGGACGTAATGTGATAATACCATTTTCAGTATAAGGATCATCAAGCTCATTTCCTGCTGTTGAATAATCAACACCCATAACACGAGAAGTAGAGTATTCAAAGCTTTCATTAGTGCCAAAAGTATCTTTATTTGTATCCGTATCTAAATTGATATTTGTAAAATAGTTTTTAGAAACGTTTTTATCTAAATACTTTTGAGCAGGAGTTTTGCCAGTATCTACATAAATACAAAAACGATAATGATAACCGATATTGTTACGAGAAATTTTTAAAACATCTGGGCGATCCTTAATTAGATCATTTTCATCGGTTATATTTTCAAATGGAATAAGTTTTTTGGTAACAAGGTAGGATGCTGCTTCTGTTAATTTATTTGCGAAAAGTAAGGATTCAAATTCTTCTGAAGTAATATCAGATACTTTCTTTTCAACGTATGAAGATGCTGCATACTTTTCTAAAAATTCTGGGCAAGTACTCCATTCAGCACCTGTAGCAGAACGCTCCCAGCAACAATAATAGCGTAAGTTAGGATTGTTAATAGCACTTGTGATAAATGCTTTTAAGTAGATGAGATTAAGAGCACTATTACTATTTGCTGCGGTAAGAATGACAAACCCTTTACCTTCGATAGGATTGTCTTCTGTAAGTCTATGTACAGGAATGTTGCCATTCAACATATCTGTATCGTAGTTATAAGATGTGTAGGCAAGAATTTTAGTAGTTCCATTAGCACCATAGTTATATAAATCCCTAATCGCATAAGGATTATCTAAAAGCATATTGAAATCAATACCTTGTTCATCCATAGATGCTGTAATAGTGTTAAATTCTGGATGCACAATTTCAATGACCCAAGCATTATCTCCTAAATCGAAATCTTGATAAATTTTGACAAATCTATAAAGTACTCTATCACGAGGATCATGAACTAGATCATGATTAGTGGCGGTGTAGAAAGCTTGGTGGTTAATTTTTACAGTAAGAAGTGTGTGATCATTAGCATTGTAAGAGTTAATGATTTCAGCGAAAAAATTAAGCCCAGAAGTGTTTGTAAGGGTATATTCCTTAACACTTTTGTCATAAAACTTTATATAGGAAGTAATCCCGGACTTGCCAGTAATGTCTAAACAACCATCCACTAATGTAACTTTGGTTTCTGTGTCGTATAAGTAGTGAGTATCTTGATTGATGATGCGTTCTTTAAGGATTAAAGGTTTTCTTAAAATATACGAACCGTCATCGTCTAATTCAAAGTTTACACTTTTCTTTACAGTTTGGAGGTTTGTAACAGGAACATTAGAAACGATACCACCCGAAACGTTGATACGTTCTTCTTGGGCAGCATTGACAAGACTCATGTTTGCTCTGCTTGCAGTTCGTTTAATCATCGAAACCACCTCTATCGTACATTCCACCAAAGATTGCATTTGACACACGATTGTGTTTCATATCTTGGTAGATGGCCCTGGTTGGGACTTTAATATTCAAATTTGGCAAATTTTGTTCAACTAGCTTTGTGTATGAAACTCTATCTGCATAGGTGGCGAGGCATACAGTAGCTGGGACATCGTAAGTTTCCTGTAATTGTTGGAAACCTTGGGTCATTTCTTCTGCAAAGGTTGCGGCAGTACCACCATCTCTACAGGTGTATTTGTAGCAAATATACGGAATCATCCATAACAATGCCCACTCATCTGGAAGGTAATCGGCTAGATCACATTCTAAAATGTTATCGACTGTGCTCTTGATCCAGAAAACTTCATCACCAATAATACAACTGGTGTAGTATTTGGTATCAGCATCTTCTTTAATGTAGAAGCCATCAAGTTTGTCACAAGCATAATAAGTATTTGTAACTTTGTTTAAGACATAGAATTTCTTTGTTTCAAATACGAAATAGAATCTGTATCCTAATGTTTTAGCAGTCGCGGCATTAGCAGAAGTGTCAAAGGATGGAATATCATAGTTAACAACTTCAGGGTCTTTGTCTAAACGAATACTCTTATTCTTAACTTTTGACATTCTTTGTTCATATTCTGAAATCATTTGGGTTACTGTAGGAATACTTGTGTGTAAGGTTGTATTTAGTTCTGCAATAGCCATATCAAAATATAAGCTAATATCAGAGTATGCTAAAGCAGGGTAATTAACTGCTTGGTTTATATTTTGGATCATTTCGTTGATAGTCATACTTATAGCCTCTTTCTTATATTTTACATAATGTAATTAGAAATGTAAATGTAAATAAAAGACAGGTTTTCACCTGCCTTTCAAGGTATTAGAAGGATTCTTTAAGCATTAGTTTCAATTACTTGTGGCTCTGTATCAGAAAGTAATCTATCAACTTTCGCAAGACGTTCTTTAGCGTGGATGCAATGTGTGCGGTTGATCATGTATGTCTTACCATCAACTGGAATAGCTACACGAACACCGTTCACAGTAACAACGAGAGATGGGCCAAATTGGTTTTGGAATGTTTTCGAGATCGAGATTGGATCTTTCGGTTCATTCTTGTACATCATCATCGTTTGTTGAGCTTCCATTAAGCTTGTACCATCAATGAGGGTACGCTCTCTAAAGTCGGATGTGCGGTTGATATTATCGGATTCGGCTGGGCCTGTTGCGATATTACCTTTGATAGCAGATGCTAAAAGCTCTGCTAATTTATTTACACTGTCACTGCTGCCTTCGTTAGCACGTTTTGCGTCTAATTCGGCTTGAAGTCGAGCAATAGTTTGTTGAGAAGCAACCAAGGCTAGTTCAAGTTCCTCAGGAGAAGCCTTTTGAGCTCCCCCTGATTCACCTAGCATCTTGGAATGCCCTACACTATTACTACCTATCTCAGATTCAGTAGTAACCTTTTTGTTTTCTGAAATTTCGTTAGACATAGTTCATTCCTCTTTCTACTGATTATCAGTCAATTCTGTCGTCGCCTGTTTTGTTGACATCGCCATGTTCAACTAAGGCTTTTCTGGATTCTGTGCCAGTACCATCAGCTTTGATTTCTGTGGAATTAAACACAACACCATTTGGTTCGATAGCTTCAACTTCAGCAGCGTTTGTGTTGGCTAAGCCCTTGATGTACCACTTAGCAGCATTGCCATCTGTGCCGTGTTCAACTTGGTCTTTGAGGAATCTAATAGTTTTATTAGATTTAAGAGCAAATTGCATTGTTGGAACATCACCTTTGACGACATTCTTTTTGCCATTGGCATCGATACGGCCACCGTTGATTGGCTTAACGAGTTTGGACATCTTGATTGGGTAGACTTGTTTGGATGTACCTTTAACATAGTACACACCACCAAATTCGTTAACTTGTTCTGGGTGGTAGTAAGCACCAGAGCCATCTTGGTTTTCAGCGTAGCCGTAGAAGTAATCTGTAAATTCGTTCTTCAAGTCTGGTCTTGCGTGGATATTGACTCTGTATTGAGAAGGAATGGACATATAGTCTACAACTGCATCTGGGTTGACAACCTTATAGCCTAAGCTATCGATCTTCCAACCGATGGATTGTCTTTGGTTTAATGGGTCTTCAGTACCAGCAGAACCTAATTCTTTCTTGATGAATTGAGGAGCTGTGTGGCCTTCAACACCGATTCTGAACAAGGCTTCTTCACCGATAACGTAGGAGTGGTGAACATTGAGAACGTCTAAGTCGGCTGGTAAGGCGGAAGCCCCTGTGAATGTGGACTTTTTAGCAGCATCCGCAGCTTCACCTGTAGCAAGGTTAACAGCAATAATCATTGTGTCAGCTGTGGAGTTAGCATAGTCAGTACCGATAAAGACAAAGTTCTTATTGGCGGAAGCACTGTTATAGATGTAGCAGATTTCACCATCTTCGTTGATGTAGGTGTTATCTGTTTTGATGGTTTTGGCTTTCTTGAAGGTAAGGGAGAATAAGTCAACGACAACATCACCCTTGTAGGCTTCACCTGTACCAGCGAACTTCATGTATTCCTTAACACGTCTGTCTGTGATTAAGTCGAACATGACAGCACTGGAGATAAGGCTTAAGAAGTTACCACCAGAGTATGGACGAACCTTAGCTGCTTCTTCACTAAGGACGATTTTACGGAACTCGTCTAAAGTTGGGTTGCAGAGTGGTGAGAGGCGGCTGATGTGGGAAACCACTGGTTTTTCAGCGTCAATCACTAAGGTGTCTGGGTCACTTGCATTGGAGAAGACTTTCTTTGGTTGAGCATAGAATGTTTGGCATTCAGATAAGAGAGCTTCTTGGGCTAAGATGTCCTTTGTTTCAGGAATCTTTAATGCAAGTTGACGTGTGTATTCAGAGATAAGTGGGTCAACGACTGCCCAGTTAACTTTATCTGTGAATTTCATAACACGACCATAGGATTTGGTACTACCTTTGATAGCGATCATTCTGCCTTGATCACTTGCTGGTGGGATACCTTCAACTAATGGTTGAGTATGAGCAGCTAATGAAAGCATTCTCTTGAAGACGATTTCGTTAGCACCATTGTTAGATGGCATAGTTCTTTCTGTTGCTAAACCATCAAAGACGTAATCGCTTTCTGCCAATTCAATGGTTCTGAGCATAATCTTGCTGTATACGACAGCAGGTTGCATCACGTTTGGGCCTTGAAGTGGAGATTGAGGTGCAGGATTACGATACACCGAAGTATTGTTGATTAATGTTAAATCATCCATTGATTTTCATCCTCCTATTTTTTGTTCAACATACTGAATTGGTTTGGCATAGCTTGTTTCAAGAAAGCATCGACATAGGCATCTTCAACTTTTGAAGCTGCAGCTCTGTTGCCCTCTGGAATACTTGTGCCACCGTAAATCTGAGATGTGTTTGTAGGTGTCATTCTTTGGAGGCGTATAGCATATTGCTCTGGATAAATGGCTTTGAAGACAGTTTCTAAATCCACATTTGGCATAGCAATATTGATACCTTTTTTGATAGCAGCATCACCGAATGTTACAAGGTCTTGTTCTGAAAGACCGAATTTATCACCGAATGCTGAGAGTTTATTGACAAAGGCTTCTTCAGCTTGTCTATATTCTTGTGTACGAAGGTAATTTTCAACAGCAGCAATACGTTGCTCTGTAGCATTGTTTACATTACCTGCTTGGCCTCTACGTTGCATAATCACTTGATTGATTTGGTCAAGTGAGTACCCACGTTGCATGGCAGTGATCACAAAGTTTCTCTCTTGGTCAGTGTATTGGAAGGTTTGACGTTGAGGATTACCTTGTGGAGCAGCCTGACGTTGGGCTTGTTGTGCTCTAATAGCATCTGCTTGTGCAACGATTGCAGCAACTTGATCTCTTGTGAAACCTTGTTGAGGTGCTGATGCATTACCTAATGGCTGAGCACTTGGTTGTGCTGCAGGTTGGGCAGCTGGTTGTTCAGCTGGATTTGGTTGAGCAGGATTAGCTGCTGGTTGAGCAGCGGGTGCTGGTGCTGGTTGTTCAGGAGTTGGTAAACCCTGAGCAGCTAAAGCAGCATTGTTTAAATAGTTTTCCAAGCCTTGGGTATCACCAAGTGCTGGAATGCCTGAGAAATCGTTTTGGTTTGTGTTATCCATATTATATAGGGCTCCTTTTACTTATAGTTTAGAATGTTGGACGTAAAGTGTCAAATACTTTTATTGTGGTTGGGCAGGTGGCATTTCACCGTTAATATTGGTAGCCCCTAACCCTGTAGTAGCAGGTAATTGTCCCAGTTTACTTGCTTCAATTTGTTTAACAACTTCAATCAAAGCTTGTTGTGGATCCATACCACCATCGACTAATTGACCGAAGGCAGAGAGGACTGCGGTGTATTCTTCGAGCTTCATATTTTCTTGTTGTGCTCTCATACGATCCTGGATAACATTCTTTTGAGATTTTGGAATGTTCATCCATTCAATGTATTCTTCTGGAGTAATGAAATCAGCATATCCGTGAGCAGCTGGGTCGTACTTCATTTGAAGTTCCATTAATGCAGATGCTGCGTCTTCTAAAGATTGACTAGAACGTGGAGCAGCATTGGACACAGAAATCTCGATGTCATCTCTAGCAATTAGGGACGTTGGATCAAATTGTAAAGACTCACCCGCTTCATCGTGAGAAGCTTTTGAACCTGGGGCATAGAATTTTTCTGCATTACCTTTAGCAATGTAGAATTGACACATAATTTCGATTTCTTTACGAACGAATTTGTCAATCATCTTAATTCTATTGCTATCACGCATAGTCGCACGATCAACGGCTTGTTCAACACCACCCGTAGTTTGAATAGAGCCATAACTTCTACCAAGATATGCAGCATCTACACCAGAAATATTGGCAATTTCTTGTAAGAGGTATTGACGGAAAGCGTCAATAGTCTTTGGTAATTCTGGACGATTGGCAAACGCCTGGACGATTTTAGGATCGCAGTTTACAGTGAATGCCGCATCTGGATTATCACGTTTGTTTTGATATTGGGCAACATTGATACCAGCTAGGGAGTTAATGAACTCTGCTGGGTTTTGGTTCTTGAAGTAAGCAGTGGCTTCAATACTATCAATTTGATTAAGGGTAAGTACTAAAGAAAGCACTTTATAGCATTTTGAAATACCCCAGAAGTTATTTGGAATCTTTTCGTCATAAAGTGGGACGAATGGAATAATGTTAGGTTCAATGTTAGGTGAGATGTCTAAAATATTCTTACCAGCCATATAAATAACATCAACTTTTGGAGCAATCTTTGTTTGACCAGACACTGGGTCTTGGACAACACGGTTAACTCTCTTATAACATGTGATGAATGTCACGACTTCGTTAGAAGATTGTTTTGCTTGGTCTGCGATGACATTAGCATTTAAGTTGCCGTAAGCATCAGCAGTGTTCTCAATCGCCCATAATGCATCTGTAAATCTCGAAATTGTCTTGAGGAAAGCCTTCGACTTCTTTTCTACGAAGAATAAATAAGACATTTCTTCTACAGTTTCAGCAGATGGATCTGGGAAAATGTTTGATGGATGCCAGGCTTTGGCTTGAAATTGTGTATGTTTGGCAGGATTGAAATAGTTTGAAACATCTGCACTATCAATAATGTTGCCGTTCCAACCAAATAAAACACCGGAAGTACCGTGGAGGAAGGCATAGTCTGCAGCTTCGCTATTGTGGTGATCCATATCACTGGCTTCCCATTTCATAGCAAAATATTTATTACAGACCATAGCGATTGGCCAGGCTTCTTTTGTAAGAGCTCTAAATTCGCCCTGGAAAGATGTTGGCATAATGGAAGCTTTTGTTGCTTCTTTAATAATTGTAATAGGGTTATGTGTAGGTGTTTGTACGTGTCTAGGAATTTTACGATTATAGGTTTTCCAGATGTCGGAATGATCCGCAGCGTCTAAAATCTTGAAAATTCTAGCTTGTTCAATTTTATATTGATAGGCAGTTTCAAAATCACGGATAATGTCATCAACATTGTATTCGGTGATGTTGTACTTGTCTAAAATATCCTGAGAGGTGATCTTTTCAACAGATTCTGCAAGTCGTTTATTGTAATCGTTCTCGTTCATAGATTAAGCCTCCTCTTTCACGCTTTTCATACCCGACAAAATGTCTGATCCTAAAACATCTTCATAGACAAGTTCTGGGGATTGCTCCGCAATGTCATTATAAATACTGCTCAAATCGTGAGAATTATCAGATTTACTATCTTTATTTTCCATTTTATCAAGATCATCATTAACTTTTGCTTGCATTGCAAAGTTTGCACGTTGCTGAATTTGAATTTCGCGTTCCTCTTTCTCGGAAACAGGTAAAAGATGCAATGTTTTTGCAATTTTGGTGAGTAAATTTAGGATTTTATCCTGCTTTTTCTCTATATTTGACAATTTTTGTTCAATTTCTTCGCGTTCCATAATTTCTACCTCCAATTTTAGCCAAAGTTGTCCATATATTCAACAACTAACTCGGAATTTTCGTCTTCTGTAGACAAATAGTTGTATGGTGTTGACGAATTTTGTCTAATCGACATTTCTCTCCATAAGTCCTCGAAGGTAGATGGGTCTTCTGGAAATTGTGGGAATGGTGCAAGCATATAACGGAGGGCATCTGGAAGGTGATTGTTCTTATCTTGAGGTTTTTCACCTTGGTTAGAATCATCACCGGTCTGTCTTTCCTTATATTTGTACTTGGAAAGCTCGTTGTATATCTTTCTACAGGTGTTGAAAATCTTCAATCTACCGTTTTTTGCATAGTTATAGAGTTTTTGGATCGTAGGAGCTAGAGAATTTCCCTCGCAATCACGTGCTGTTTGGAAGATAATCCCACGTTCTCTATAGACATCCATCCAACTTTGACCAGAAATTTGGTCTTTATTACGTCCTCTAGGGTCACATTGGTGCGGGAATGCTAGGAGGCGATCTGGGAAGTCATCTGCAGCCTTGATTTTATTTATAATATAATCAAGGGGCTTATCATCTAAAACTTCCTCGACTTCGTTATATACATAAATTATCTTTTTTACTGGGTCAAGTGCCGCCACAACATGTGCGGTAGGATCTCTACGACCGAAGTCTGTGCCAGTTATTCTACGCCAGTGTGCTGGAATTTTGAATGGTTCACAAAACCAGTCCACAAAGTTTGGATAAACTAGACCTTCAGTGTATTTGAACGATCCTTTAAGGTATCTGTTGACCCACCATTCTTCCTTATTTCTGGCTAAATTTTCCTCGTAATCTGGTGGGAGATAGATATTTGCAGACGTTGCAGAAATATGCGTGGAAATGGCTGGATCACGCTTTTCTGGAGGAACGTTATATCTATCTTTAACAGCTCCGTGATAATAAATAACATCGGAGCACATAAGCCAGTTTTGATTTAGCCACCCAACGTCTGGGTTAGAAGATAAAAGCATTCTTAAACGGGACTTTCCTTTGAAGAATGCCGCTTTATTTCTAAGACGGGCAGCAATATAAGCAATGATTGGGTATTCAACTTCGGATGCTTCTTCTACCCAGATCATTGTTAAGTTCGCAGAACGAATTTTACCTTCTTTGTCCAATGCTTTGGCAGAGATACGTGTGCCATTAATTAATTGAAGATACCAGTTAACCTTGTCTTGGTTAGAACGTTGCACAAGCCTAGAAGGTAAATTATCACAAATAAACTTCAAACACGTGTCTGAAACTTGGCCCCAGGTCGCTGCACCTATAAGTACTGCGGCATTAGGGATTTGTAAGGCGTGAGCAATGACCTCCATTCCACAAGTATAGGTCTTTGCACTACCGAATCCACCTGCGTATAACTTCTTTAGATGCTCATCCTTATGGAAAGCTTCTTGGTGAGGCATAGGTGCATACGTACATATATGGGCGTTACAGACTGGACAATAAACGAAAAATTCACAAGGAGTGCCGTTAAAGGATGGGTCTTCCTCGATTTTTCCATATTTGCAGTGTGGACAAGTCATTCCTGGCTCTAAAGCAAAGAATCTTGTCATTCTACGTCCAAAAGCTCCTTTAGAGGGAGCAGTGTCTTGAGTTGCTGTAGGAGAATTATCATGACCATCCTGCTCGCCACCTATTGGAGTTTCTAGAAATTTTTCAATATCGTCTATTACGTTTTTGAGATTATTATTTCTTTTCATCTTTAAACACCGGTTCAATTAAGTTGAGGCGTTTATTGAGGAGGAGTTCAACTGTTTCCTCAGTCATACCAACCTCTTTTTGTAAGATGTCACCCGCTAGGATATATGCGGCAAGTTTGACATCTTCTGAGTATTTTTTATCTTCCTCGGTTTCTTTACGACCTAATGTCTTGTCTACACCTTTCTTAAACTCCTTATGAGCTTTAGATAGTTTGTAGTGTTCTTTCTCTGGGACAAGCTTGTTTAGGAAGATACCAAAAGTATTGTTGAAGTGTTTGAAAACATCTTCTCTTGAGTTTTTCTCTAACAATCCTTTAGTGTAGGTTTCTAATACAGCCATCCATAAGCTGGTGAACTCAGCGGGAGAGAAGACTCCACCATGGAAGTCTACTTTAACTTTTGTGTCGTCACCATTACGTATGGCGACACGAATAACCTTTTCATTTTTTCTATTCATAGTGTAGGGACTCCTTTATTCCCATTTTACCACAATATCTGTGATAAGCAAATTGTGTTGACACTCACTGTCAAATAATCATTAGGGATGTGAACACCGTAGGTATATAGTTTATATACCAAGCGTTCAGTATTTCAAACCCTAGCCCCTCATTATTAAGATTTAGTGAAATCTTTATAGATTTCGTAAACTTATATGGGCAGCACCCAATGGAGAATAAAATGGTAAAGTTTACTGGTTATCAAAAGGGCGAACTTGAAGGTAAGCCAACATTCAAATGCTGGTTTACAGTCATCGACCTCAAAGGTTTTACAACAACAAGGGTTAAATACCTCAATGAAGAAGACTTTAAGAAACTTCCTAAAGTCGGAGAGGAGATTAAGAAATGAAATCAGCTTTCATCGCAGCTCTCCAGGCCTTCAGAAAACAAGCTCAAGAAAACAAACTTGAGTATTGCAAGAAATACGTTGCAGACCACGAAGGCAAAGCTGCAGACAAAAAAGGTAGTAAATAGCTACCACACAGGCACGCCTACGGGCGTGTCTTTTTTTTTGAGCTATTAGTCGTAAAGTTATATAGCTTATAGTGTGTATGTATACAGTATATACGCGTGTATAGTGTTATTATTGTATGTATTGTTGCACAACACATCGATTCTGTAGACATATATTGTCAAATTATTTGACACATATAGATTGTAGACTATAGTTAGAACTTTCCTAAGAAATTAAGAATAAAGAAGGGTTTTCTTTTAAAAGGGACAAGATAGGGCATTCTGCGATTTATCATTACAATGACACTACTGAAAACCCTTATATAGCAATTAAGAATATTAGAAATATTCAGCACTTATTAAAGTGTATTTTTGACACAGCGTGTCCAAAATTCACGTTATCCTTATTCGGTGCAATAATTGCTCCCTTTCGTATTTATTAGAAAGTTAGAGTAGTTATATAACAACTAAGAAAGGAGAAATATCAATGTTATTTCAAGTTGTTTATGATGAAGGAAAAGAGTCAACACACGTTTTCCAAACGCTTGTTTGTGCAGAAAATGCAGAACAAGCAATCCAGCATGCCAAGTTCAGTCCAGACTACAGAATCTTAGGTGTTTTACTACTAAGTAGTAAACATGAAGACAACATTTGTAATGATGATTACAAAGTTGCACTAGAGATTGAAGATCGTTTTAGAAACCAGATTAGAGATAATATCGTTTCTTACGAACCAGTTCCATCTAGAGTGAGGTAATACAGTATGAAGTTATTAATTGCTGGAAGCCGTGGTTTCCAAGATTATTCAGGTTTATGTGAAACGTTACATCAACTTTTCAAAAATGAAAAGATTGATTTAATCATTTCAGGTGGTGCAAGAGGTGCAGACCAATTAGGTGAACGTTATGCTAAAGAACATAACATTCCCGTTAAACAGTATTTGCCAGACTGGGATTTATTTGGTAAATCCGCTGGCATTAGACGTAATAAAACAATGTGCGAAAACGCTGATTGTTTAATTGCGTTTTGGGATGGAGAATCTAGAGGAACTAGATTTACTATCGAGTATATGCAATCCTTAGGTAAACAAACCAAGGTTTGCTTATATAGATAATTTTGCTTTATGCGAAATTGTGAAATCTTATCAAAATTATCGTAAATCTATTAGGAGGTATTAAGCATGATTAAGATTTTAGATAATCCAAACGAGCTCTTAAAGGAAATGGAGCTTAATGAATTAAAGCAAGAACATAACAAACGTTTAGTTATGTTTAAGAATGTCGAGAAAGATAACAATGTTTTGTTATTTAGTGAATTAGGTAGAGATATGTTTAAAGACAATCAATACATACTTAATAAGTATTTCAAGAATGAAGCTGGACAAGATTGTTATTACGCAAATCTTTTATACTTTAATAAAAGATTTCCAGAGATGAAAATAGATGATGTTAAAGATATTCTAAAACTTGATTTTAGAAAGCCTGTTAATTTAACAGGTTATAAATATAATCCAGAACATTACAGATTTGCTACGCAATGTATGCAAGATGAATATGAAGAAGATTTATTTAAGTCTAATAAAGATGAAGTTTTAGAGTTTGAAGCCGATAGACGTAAACGTATAGAACCTTTAGACTTTGGAGCTTTAGAAACATTATATTTAGTCTTACACAAGGCTTTAAGACAAAGATATATAATGTTATTTAATCTAGAAACAGTTCCAGGCATTCTAAATAATGCCTTAGGATGTTACTTCTTAGGTGTAAATTGTGGGCCTAGCAACGAAGCAATGTATGCTAAAATAGCTGAAATTAGACAGCTTTTAGAAAATCCTACAGTCGTTGAGTGGCTTAAAACAGGTGTTACAGACATGTCTTTCGACAGAGAAGATTATGTTGAAACATACCAAAAAGTTCTAAGAAGTCTTTCAGATATTAGAACTGAAGATCTTGAAGAATATAGAGAAGCCATACACAACGAGTATGACTTGTTTGAAGATGAAATTCTATCGAATAACTGTATAGACGCTTGCTCTTATGTAGAAAACGTCAGTTATACAGAAATCGAAGAAGATTCAGATGATTGTTTAGATTAAAGAAAGAGGGATTTTCCCTCTTTTTTTTAGAATACAGTTCGTAATTGACAGATTTTGTCAAATCTCCTGCGTATACACGAGAAGATTTTTCCATACATATACACATATTAGAGAAAATCTATTATATGTAAGAAAAATAGATTTTAGAATAATATAATATATGAATATATTATAGAGATGTATCCTAAGAAATAGTGTTGACACAAAGTGTTAAAAACCAAATTTATTTTTTATTTCGCGTTTTGTGAAATTAAATAAAAAATATTTGATTTTCTAAAAAGTTCTTAAAAAAAGGAGGTTTAACGACCATGGAAAAGAAAAGAACAGAATTAGACGTTGTGATTACAGCAGTCACAAGTCCAAACAGAATCGCAGCTATTGCAGAGGAACAAGCTATTAATCCTCAAGAAGTTTTCGTTAGAATTAACTTCAAAGTCGGTGAAAAAGAGTTCACATCTAGCAATAAATTAAGATTCTTAGGCCAAGAAGGCTATCAAAAGCTTTTAGATGCTAAGGAATCAGGCGACCCAGTTAAAATCACTCTTACAATGAATGATAAGGGCTCTTTGTTCTATCTAGCCAACGATATGCACGTTGAAGTTGCTGATTTATTCAGCACACCAGTTGAACGTGTAGACAACCGTGCCAGTATCGCAGATTTGTTCTAGTGATTAGTTAAATTTAAGAGGGCTACTTCGTGTAGTCCTCTTTTTTTACAGTGTAGCCTGAAAAGGCTTTATATATGCCTAAGTAACTCAGCCTGGTAGAGTTCGGAGTGTTACCTGAAACAGTGGTATAGACCGACAACACATGTCTAGTTGGTAGTCATAGGTTCAAATCCTATCTTAGGCACTTTTATTTAATGGAGGCTTTGAAGATGCCCGATAGAACATTAGTAAATGTTGAGTTCGTATGTCCAAGATGTGGTATACATCATTTCATTTATAATATGCCAAAAGACTTATTAGAAAGAGTTATACACAGGCATGAAAATGAAGAACTCATTCAAGATATTTTACCAGATTATAGTTTGGTAGATCGTGACAGGTTTATTACAGGATACTGTGAGCACTGTCAATTAGAAACAGATTCTAAAGAATTACCTTTGTAAAATACAGACTGGCCATTTTATTCTCCATATTCTATTAATTGCCCAAAGTCTGTGAAAATATGTTCGTAGTTTTAAGAAGGAGGAAATAGTATGTCTAAAACAAAGAACACTGTTAAATATATTTATTTAACAAAATTTGATAGTGATAATTTAACATTCACTACACAACGATTAGAAGTATCTAGAGAATATTCTAGATATATTTCTTTAGCAGATGGCTCTCGTATCAATACGGAAGATCTTGCAGATTTATCAGCTAAAGGTAACACTTGTTACCGCTATGTCGGTAGTAAATACCAACCAGTTCCTAAAGTCTATGTAGACTTGCTTGATAATGGTTATACTTATAGTATTAAACCAATCGGCAAAGCTGTTAAGAATCATATTTGTGATGAAAGGCTCGTAGATGTGGCATCAAATATCGATAGACATGAGCAAGAAATCAAAAGATATAACTCTTTAATAGCTGATGAAGAAAAAGCTTTAGCTAAAGATAAAGATTTATTTGCTAGGTTGTCTAAAATTCACTGTAAATAAGGAGGACTTATTATGGTGGAATATGATTCTAGAAAAATTTTAATCTATTTAGCCGTTAAGTATGATGGCGATCCATTTAAGATTATTAATGCTGTTCGTAATCGTGAGGACGAAAATGTTCCTTATAAAAAAATAGAAAAAGTTTGTGATAACCTTAAGTGTAAAGCCATCACTTATTTAGATAAGGAATTTCCAGAAAGCTTAAAGAAAATGTTCCGACCACCTTTGGTGTTATTCTATTATGGTGACATTTCTTTATTGAACGATGATATGAAACGTTATTCTGTTGTCGGTTCTAGAGAATGTAGTGAATATAGTAAAATGGCAACTGAAAAGATAATTGATGAAATAGGCACAGGTAAAGTTTTAGTTTCAGGATTAGCAAATGGTATTGATACTGTTGCACATAAAAAAGCTTTAAGCAATGGTATTAAAACTATTGCAGTTTTACCTTCAGGTATTGATTATTGTTATCCTGCAAATAATAGAGCCTTATATAACAAAATTAAAGAAGAAGGCCTAGTTATCAGTGAGTTTCCAGGTATTTCTGAAGCTGAAAAGGAGCATTTTCCAATGCGTAATAGATTAATAGTGGCTCTTTCTGAGGTTTTAATTGTTCCACAAATAAACTCTCACGTTAGTGGCACAACTATTACTGTTAATCTTGCTGTAGGTAATAACAAACCTGTATACATTGTTCCTCAACCTATTTTTGAAAAGACTGTGAATAATGAGATAATTCAAGAAGGTGCGAATGTCATAGAAAATGGACGAACAGTTCTTGAAGATCTTAAGTGGGATTAATAATTATGAGCTTACTTTTAAAAATAACATTAAGTATTTTAACAACCTTATTTATAAATGGTTGCGTTAGTGCTGGAGTGTGGTTTGCATACTTAAGAGAATATGCTCATCCACTTGATTTTATAAGTGGTAAGTATGTGCTAGTAAGTATTATCTTAACAGCTCTTGCAATTTGTTATATCCCTTTTATGCTTATATGGCATTTGTATTAAGAGGTATCATCATGAAGTTTAGAAAATTAAAAGCCTATGAAATTGAATTTTGTGAGAACAATACTGAACTCATTGAGATTCAATACTATCCTAAGTTTGCAAAAAAGCATAGGAGTAAACTATCATTATTCACAATTCAAAAAGGATATGCCTTTATATTTTCTAGGAAGATATTAAAGGCATTTAACAAGTGTCAAATTATTAGTATTGTAGAGCATAGAGGTGCTAAAGATATTAAGTTTGACACTTTAAAACAAGCTATTACAGGAAGCGATTCGTAATAATTACGAATTGTGCGTTTTATAAACTTTCGTTCGTAATTAAAAGAGGTATCGTATGAAAAAACAAAGTAAAAATCCAAAACCAAAAATGTATACATTATATATGTATACTTTATCAAGTGACTTTAAACTTACATGTAAAAAAGTAAGAGTCACTGAACATCTTACTATAGATAGATTTCCTACTGATAGGCTTTACCTATCTACAGGGCAATATCTTTGTAAGTCGGATATTGTTGATAGAAATATATCTCAAGGTGTTAAAGATTATGAAGTAATAAATGCTTTACGTAATTTTGGAAATGTCTTTAGTTGTCACGAAATTACTAATGTAATAGAATGTGCTGAAACCCTTCTTAATGATAGAATTATTACGGTTAAAGCAAATATTAATTCTACTAAAAAGACATTAGCATCTTGTAAAGATACCATAGCAACTTGTCGTAAAGCTTTAAAGCTTGATGAACAAAAGTTAGCTAAATTAGAATCTATGAAAGTAGAAATAATCTCTTAAAAAGGAGGTAGATTATGCCAGAACAAATTACAGTAAGAGTAGCAAATGTAAAGAAAGAATATCTTGAAACTCTAACACCTTTAGCCTGGACAAATGATTTTGGTAAGACCTTTAAGGCAACTACTGATGTTGATAAAGTTGATTATGACTGGGTTAAGAATAATGTTCTTAATACAATAGAAAAAATTTATCTTAATGGAGGATTACAGTCCTTAATTATTTGGATTTATGATACCTTTGATAAAGATTTCTGTGTAATCACTTTAACAATAGATCCAGGAAAGACTGGAATCATTATGGAAGCACGTTTAGATCCAACAGCTACTATTTCAAAAGATACTAGAGTTGCTGTGGATACTATTATAGGTAATCTTCATGCGGAACTTCCAGATATTGCTTTAAGAACAATAAGTAGTGCTAAAACTATTTCAGCAACAATATCAAGTATGGCTTCTGCTGTAGGTGCTACAGTGCCAACAGGTGGAACACCAGCTACAGACATCGATAGACTTTGTGAAGAAATTAGTAAAAATACTAAAGCTGAGGTTGTAAAACCTAAAGAAACATTAGCAGATTATATCTGTAATCCTTTATTGAAAACAGAATTAGAAGAAATTAAAGATTTCTTTGAGCATTCTGTAACATACAAAAGTGCTGGTGTTAGCATCCCTAAAGGTATTTTATTTAAAGGCCCTTGGGGAACAGGTAAGACCTATGCAGCCCGTTGTATTGCAGGCACTGTAGATTGTTTCTTTATGACATGCACAGCATCTGCTTTGCAAGGTCAATATATCGGTTCAGGTGCAGAAAACATTAGAATGATTTTCAAAGCTGCCAAAGTTTTATCCGAGAAATCAGGCAAAGGTGTTATCTTATTCATTGACGAATTAGATAGCTTTGGTGATAGACAAAATCGTTCAGGCGGTGCAGGTGGCGAGGAAGATAGAACATTAAATCAACTTCTAGCCGAAATGTCAGGCTTCACAGAGTCTGAAAACATTATGGTGTTAGCCGCTACAAACTTCCCTGAAAGATTAGATAGTGCGTTAATGCGTTCAGGTAGATTTGGTAGACAAATTACGATTGACTATCCTGATGATTTTGAACGTTTACACATGGTTAAGTATTATTTTGATAAAATCAAAATGCCACTAGAAGCAGGTGTTAAGCACGAAACAATTTCAGATTTAACAAAGGGTTTAACTCCTGCAGACATTAAAGAAATTTCTAATGAAGCAGGTATTTTAACAATTAGACAAGGTAAATCCGAAATTACATTAGATAATATTAATGAAGCAGTAAACAAAGTTATTACAAAGAATATTAGACATCCAGATGGTGAAACTGAATTTATAAAACTGGTTACTGCTCACGAATGTGGACATGTTCTTGCTGAGGTGTTATATAATGACACAATTCCGATTAAAGTTACTAATTATTCCTATGGAGATGCTGGTGGTTTTACACAAACGGCATCAGTTATGACAGGACTTTTGTCAAAAGAAAAGTTCATTGATCATATTCGTATGCTTTTAGGTGGACGTGTAGCAGAAGAAACTATTTGTGGATATATCACAAATGGTGCTAGTAACGATTTAGCTAAAGCAAAAGCAATTTTAAAAAGTTATTATAAAGACTATAACTTAGAACCTTATGAAACAGATAAGTTAGAACAAATCGTATTAGATAGAATACATAAAATTTATGAAGATTTACTTGATAAGTTTAATGTAGAAGAAAATAAGAATGTTCTAATTAAATTAATTGAACAATTATCGTCTAAACGTGTGCTATATGCTGAAGAAATAGCACCGTTAGTAGCATCAATTAGAAAGAAGGTGGTGTTTTAGATGCTTATAGATATTGAGAAAAAAGACCTTATTTTAGAAACAAGTGGCAATGTAGGAATGATGACACCTATTGTCAGAATTAACGACGCTACAGGTTTAGCCACTAACGTAACCCGTTTGTCATTTGAAGGTTTTTCAGGGTTTAATGAAAAATACGTAGTTCCATTACTTGAACTTATGAGAACTATCGTTACTAAAAAAGACGTAGGTATGGCATACCGTTCTATGAAATTAGTCGGTAATCTACGTAATGATAGTAACGTTTATTCAACTAATTACTATATCTTTAAGAACATTAGAGATACTAACTTCTTATTCAAGCCTTTAAAAGGTATGGGTGTTACCCTTACAGACTTACGTATCGGATATGGTGTTCGTGAGAATACTACAGATCCTGCCGACATTACATTATTTTTAGATAGGAAAATCTTACAATATATGAATAACGTAGGCCCTAGCTGTAAAGAAGTCGTTATGTATTTCTACTGTTTAGCTAAATTTTTAGCCACCTTCGATAAAGTGTGTCCTGTATTAGGAACTAAGGATACAGGTGAACTTACTATTTTAGAATCAGATTTACAATCTTTAATTTATAACTATGGAGATACTCCTGAAACTATGCGAGTGGAATGTATTCCATTAAGTGAAGAAGTTTTCTTTAAGAGTGTTCAGTATACACATTCAATGTATACACCATTCATTAAAGATTTAAGTTCTACTAAATACGGTTCTACATTTGTTTACAATGTTATTAAAACAGGAACTGTACAAGTTCTTTGTATCATTAACGTGACTTGTAAAGAATACTATCTTATCGATAAAGTTAAAGGCATTGTTTATACAAACAATTCTTTAAGAGAATTTAACATGTTCGAGATTTTAGAATGGATTCCTAATCTTGTTTCTAATTTAGCAGAGCTTTCTCCAAAGCTTGATAAGTATGAAGTTAGATGTATTCCTTTAGATAAATTACTTTCAAGTAAATCTCCAGAAGTTATTATTTCTAATGATGCTACAGAATTTGAGGCATTATTAGAACTTTATCCAACTATTTCTGAAAACACAAATAAAGACCTTTATAAAGGTTATTTTATAGGTAGTACTGTTAAGTTTGAAGGTGCTACAGAAACTCTTGAAGAATATTATGCTAAAGATGCTTACGCACAAGAACTTTATAAACAAGTACAACCTTATTATGCTTCTTTTGATTTAAAAGAATTAACTGGATTAGTAAGAGGTATGTCAAAAGGTGATGTCTATTCAATGTTATTTGAAGGTGATTCAGGTACAGGTAAATCTACAGCAGCTAGAGTTTTAGCAAGTAGATGTGGTTTACCATTTGTTGCAATCAACTGCTCTACAAACATTGAAGAATCAGATATGTTTGGAACAATGATTCCAAATCCAACCAAGAAGTCTGCAGATGATCCAGAATTTATTTGGCAGGATGGCCCACTAACAAAAGCAGTTCGTTATGGATATGTTGCCATTGTTGAAGAATTAGGTGGTGCTAGACCAGGTGTCTTAATGAAACTTAACTCTTTATTAGACGAAGCACGTCAAATCGATTTACCAAATGGTGAAATCGTTAAAGCACATAAAAACTTTAAGCTTATTGCAACTACAAACATTGCCTATGAAGGCACAAATAGGTTAAATAAGGCTTTAGTTAACCGTTTTGAAGTTTGCCATAAATTCGTAGATTTAGATGAAAAAGAAGCTAAAGAAGTCATTAGAAGTAGAACAGGATACACAAAAACAGATGTCATTAATAGAGTCTATGATGTGTATAAAGCTGTTAAGAAATATAGTGACGAACAAAATTTAGGTATTATCGTGTCTATTAGACAATTACTTAATGTCTTTAGACAAGGTAAATACTATAAGAATATCAAAGAAGCAGTTACTAACTTAATGCTTTATCAAGCATTTGTAGAAGAACCTGACCATCTTGAACATTTTATGACAACAGTCTTGTCAGCAATGTCTTTAACTGCAAAGATTTAGGAGGATTTGCTTATGGGAAGCAGCGAAGTTGAAAAAGTACTAGGTACTACAAAAATTCAAACAATTTACAACACTGCTAAAATTTTAGCTAATCCACATGACTATGTTCTTAAAGATCGTGCATTGTTTTATAAAAACAACACATTTACAGGAGCTTTTAATGTATTCGTTAAGTCCGATAATACTGAATTAGATTTAGCCACCCGTTTAGGTGGAACAAATGCAACAGATTATATGGAATTAAATCCAGATTTAAAAATTCCCAGCACCTGTTCTTATGACCAAACAGGTTTACAAAACCTTTGTATGCTAATGAACAACGGTGGATATTGTGGAACTTTTATTAAGTATGATGATTTACGAGTAAATGAAGAAGCTCTTTTAACTGACCTTGGTTTAAGGTATCCAGCATTTACAACACCTACAACAAATCCATCGTTGATTAATGCCTTAGAAAACCAAGGATTTTTGAAAGCTTTATTTACATTATTAGAAAAATGTTATTCAAAAAGTAGTTTAATTCCAAACTTATTTTATTTGAATACAAAGTTTTATAACAGAAGCTTGGATGATATGGAAAATATTGTTTTTGCTAAAGAAGCTTTGGCTAAAAATATATGTCCACTTCTTCCAAATCTTTGGGAATTTAATAATATGGATACTTCAACAGTTTATGCTGAACCATGTGAAAGCAAAAGTATGTTAGGAAGTATAAATGTTTTATTTTATAAACCAGCGTTATCCTTTCCAAAAGAAGCTGTAGAAAGTATGTTATTTAGTAAATTCCCAGAATTAGGTGCAGATGTTTATAAAATAGGATTAAGTTACGCTATTGTGTATGGTGCAGAAATCCTTTATCATTTATCAAAAATTGATGACCCTGCTGTGGTAGAAGTCTTAACTGACTTACTATCTAGCACATATCAAGAGGATAGTTTTTGTAGTAAATTTTTATACTCATTCAGTCCGTCAGGAGAACTTGTCATTAATAGCAGTATTAAGTCTTGTTTTGACGATGACACTTTATTAAGATTTACTAATTTTAGAAATCTATTAGCATCATTATTAAAAGTACCTGAATTAAATACAAATCCTCTTTCAGATTTAGAATTTTATGCATTACCTATTATGTTTGCAAAACTTATTATGTCTATGCATTCTTATGCTTTCCAGGTATCTAGAATTAAACATGCTATGTTTTTATATACTGAGGCTAAAAGTAAAGGCCTTATTGATAAAGATAGTGCTATTAGACACTGTATGCCAGGAGCTGGTATGAGCAGTGGAGATCCTGATGACGATGAGGATGATGATTATTATGACGATAGTGATGAATTTTTAGATTTAAGTCTTGATTCATACGATGGTGCTGATGATTCGTTAGGAAGCTTTGCGGATAGTGAAAAAGAAGTAACTAAAAAACGTAAAGAAACACCATCAATGCTTTCTCCAATGGATGCTTTAAAATCTGATTTAGCAAAATCTAAGTCTAAGTATTCTTTTGACATTAGTTATGTAAAAACTGAAGCAGGTAATAAAGAAGACTATAATACCATTGCTTCAAATATTAAAATGCTTACACGTGTTCTTACTAAACAGATTAAAGAAATTAAGACTTATAACACCGGTGGTAAGCAAGGTGGCTTACTTACAGGTAAATTAGATAAGAAAAATCTCTATAAATACAAAACAGATCCACATATTTTTTGTAATAACAGTTACAAGTTAAAAGAAATGGATTTAGCATTTGGATGTATTTTAGACCAATCAGGTTCAATGAGTGGTGAAAAAGTTAAAAATGGCCGTATTGTTATGATTATGTTACATGAAGTTCTTACTTCTTTAAGTATCAATCATAGTATTATCGGACATACTAGCGATGGTTTTCATCAAAGTAAAATCTTTAAGTATTTTCAATTCAAAGAAGAAAATACATTTACATTGTCAAAACCATATTCTTTAGCACAAGCACGTGCTCATTGTGGCAACTGTGATAGTGCTTCTCTGTATTATATGGAAAGTTGTATGAAACATGTGAAAAATAAAGACAAAATTGTTATTATTTTTTCAGATGGACAACCAACAGAATGTACAGATGATGAATTAAAACAACAAGTCCATCACATGGAAAAGAATGGCATACACGTTATTGGTGTAGGTATTAACTTTGAATCAATTAAAGAATATTACCCAGATAACGCAAATGGCAGAAACTTACAGGAAATGACGAACATTGTTGTTTCTATTTTGAAACGTTATGTTCTTGAAAAGAAGGAGGTTTAACTATGGCAAGAGCACCAGGTTATACTAAACGTTATTGTTTGCTAGAAAACGGAAGAATCCTAGCTACACACTTTCCAGATGAAAGCTTAAGAAACTTTGAAAAACGTGGTAACCATTGGTATGTTACGTATGACCACTATGCACACCAAATGATTATAACGTATTGTCACAAAGTCGTTAAGTTCTCTGACAATTTTGATGAGTTGCATAAGGAGGCAAAGAAATACAGATGAAAAAATATATGCGTGAACACACATCATGTCCTTATTATTCCGCAGGAGAATGTTCTAGAACAGGTTGTTCTTTTTTAACACCCTGCACATGCGTTAATGAACCACGTAAAAATCGTGTATTCGTAAGGATCACAAGAAAAGGAAATACAAATGAATCAAGAAGAAAAAGATAGACTTTTTGAAGTCTTATTCTACTTGTATTTCAATAATAAGGACTCAAAAATTTTAGCCAGTGCATTATTCTGGCAAACAATTACAGCAATTTGTACCCTTTATGGTATCAATAGCAGAGCAATCGTTCAATCTGCAAGAATCCTAACAGCTAATGAAAATTGTCCAGACGAAAAAGAAACTTATTACTTATTGAATAAGTTAGGTTTAACAGTACGTCCAATAAAAGCCATTTCTGGTATTTACTGGCAAAAACAAAAACAATATGCTGAAGAATTTACTATAAATCCCCCAGTCGTAAAACGTCATCTTTTAGATGTTGTGTATAAGAAAAGTATACGTGATTTTATCTTTGCGATTTATGATATAGGTGGTGTTTTAGGCAATATATCTAAAGAAGATTTAGAAAAACTTTAGGAGGTACTTTTATTATGCCTAAAAAAGAAAAGCCTAAAAAGTTATCGCTTGAAGATATGTCAAAGAAAATCGCAGAACTTGCAGGTACTGTGGATGGTTGTGTTAAATTTGTAACAAAATTAGCTGAAGATTTAAGGCCAGCTCTTGCTTCTATTCAATCTAGTTTAAGTGATCATCTGGCTGACATCGCAACAAATACTACAAATATTAAAGATTTAGAACATTCTCTTACAGAAATAAAATCTCGATTAATGACTACCATTAGTGAATTACATACTACAATGGGTACTTTTGAAAATCATAGATTAAATATTCAACCAATACTTAAATCTATAGAACATCCTATAATATGTACAAATTCAGACCAGGTAGTAGAAATTCACGGACATAAACTTGGAGAAATTTTAGTATATTCGGAATATATTAGTACAATGGTATCTACGATAGCTAAAACTATTCTTGAAAAAGGTGATTTTATACTTAATGCTGATAAAGCAGCAGAAATTCTTCTTGCATTAGGATTTTTCGCACCATCTGGTACAGACTTAGAAGAACATGTCAAATCAAATGCAGAAAATCCATTTAATAAGGAGGGCACAGACGATGGCGACAACGGACACTCTATTTTATAGACCTGGTTTAGTGGAATTTCCATATCCAGGTTTTCCAAATATTCATAGAAGTATAGGTTTTTTATCTTTAAAAACAAAAGATCTTAATTATCATTTAGAGCTCATGGATGAGATAAGAAAAATGTCTAAATACTGTAAAATTTTCTGTAATGTTATTACCGCAATGGGCGGTGCAGATCCTCTTAACTATGATAGACTAGCTTTTAAAATTAAAGTATCTCCAGTTATGATTATCCCCGGAATACGTTCTGAATATGAATTTGGACTTAATGAAAGCATCTCTAAAAATCCAGAGTGTCTATTAAATGTGGTAAAACTTCTAAAGGATTGCTATAATGCAATAGACAGAATGTGGATTGCAAGTGTAGAAGAAGATGCTATTAAAGGAACTCCAGACCTTATGGATTTAATTGATAAAGAATTAAAATCTCGTGGAACTTATGAAGTAGACATCGCTAAACTTGTAGACGTTTTATTCAGTTTAGGCGTTATAAAGCCTGTGGAGGAATAGTCATGTCTTTTGAAGAATTGTTCGCAACAATGAAGTTTGTAAATGCTACAGAAAAGACTAAGTTTAAAGATATGTTTTCTTCGTACGTAAGCGAACTTCCCGAAAACTTTTACTTAAATCAATTTGATTTGGCTAATAAGTATAGCGGTACAACCTATGAAGATTGGGTAAGATTCTTACAGCATCAAGCTTTTGCAAACTGGAAAGCAAAACAAGTTAATCTTGTAGCAAGTACAGAAACCGATAAAGCTCTTGCAGGTGGCTTACGTGATAAAGAATCTGTTAACTTATTAAAGGCTAGAACAGAAATTATTAATTCAGATACAGAAGTTAAACCTACAATTATTGTGATGCCAGAAAGTTTATTTTATAAAGGAGATAGTTAGATGTTATTAAGTACGTTAGAAATTAAAGATAACCTTCCATTTCAAACATACTTGCTAACAGACTCCAAAGTAAAAAAGCTTATAAAAGAATTTGATTTCTATAGTATCTCATTTTACAAAGAAGAATACGCCAGTACATTAACAGTGATGCTTCGTTATCCCTGTGGAAATATGTACTGGTGTTTAGATTTTGAGAAAGCAGTTTTAGCTTACTTAAAAGAAAATCCAGAATATATAAAGGATTGGCAAGAAATACTAGAACGCTTGAAAGAACAAATTCGTATAGAGTTTTGTACTTTAAAAGGAGCATTAGCACGTATTACTGCTAGGGATGTTGTGTCTATGACCTTAAAGTATCAACTTAGATACTATCAGGCATTTGATTTATTACAATTCCTTATTAAATATAAATCCTTAAATAATAGAGGTTTAATTCTATCAGATCCTAGAACAGGTAAAACCCGTGTAGCCCTTGCAGCGTGTGGAGAAATGATGCATGGTGGAGATGTTGCCTTAATCGTATGCCCAAAAGCTGCTCAGTTAGGCTGGATGACTGAAATTGATAAGTTAAATAGTGTCCGTAAAGATTTTACGACAACTTTAATTAACAATATTACATGTTTAAAAAAGCTTGAATGCACTACTGATTCCATAAATGTACGTATTATTTCGTACGATTTGTTTAAGAGATTAACTATTCAGCAACTGAAACAATTAACCTCAAAGAACAAACACATTATGTTAATCGGTGATGAAATTCATAGATTAAGAAACTTTAAAACTGACCAAAGCAAAGCAATTTTTGCTTTTAAAGAATTTTGTGAAAAAGATAATGTTGATTTAGGCATTATAGGTTTAACAGGTACAATATCCGTCAAAGAAGAAACTGACGTGTTTGGTACTTTATGTTTAATGAATGATTCTAAAATTCAATTTAGACCTTATTATGAAAGTTTTAATTGTTTTAAAGAATATTTTTATTATTGTGAAGACACGTCATTTGGAAAGATTGCCAAAGCGTTAAGACGTGAACACGAAATAAACTACATTATTCAAACATGTAGTGTCCAAACAAAACAAAAAGAACTTGATTTCTTCAAGTACTACAAAAAAGAGTATGTAAAGATTGATTTACAAATGGATGAAGAACAATCAAAAATCTACACATCAGTCTATGATACTATGGAGTACGATGAAGACATTGATTGCCAAAATAAGTTAGTACAACTTGTACGCTTGCAACAAATATGCATTGACCCTTCGGTGCTTGTTGCGACTTATGACCGCCTAAGCCCGAAGCTAAAGTGGATTGTAGCGTTTGCAAAGAAAAATGACATTAAGTTTATTGTAGCTTGCAAAAAAGCACAAATTTTAAAACATCTTATGAAAGTGCTTACGTATTACAGTATAGGATATGCTAGTCTTTTAGGCAGTTATAATAATACAGAACGTAAAGCACAACTTGAAAAATTTGAATCTGAATCAGATTGTAAAGTAATGGTACTTCAATTTGATACAGGTAAAGAATCATTAACATTACCTATGGCTCAAGCAACTGTCTTTTTAGATAGAGATTTTGCTCAAGGGTTTAATGAACAAGCAGAAGCCAGAATGACACCAGTCGATGGTACTGCCTGTACAAAATATGTTATTGATTTAGTTATGACAAATACTAAAGAAGAAGAAATATATAACACTTTAGTAGTTAAAAAGAAATCCATCGATGCAATGAATTTGGTATTTAAACCAAAAGGAGGAAAATGATATGGATGACAATTCACCATCAGAACTAAAGAAAGTTCTTAAAGATTCGTATGTTGTCTGGTGCAAAGGAGATACTAAACGTAAATATGTTTATGTTATCTCTAGCAGTGGCACTAGCACAACAAACGATATTGATGATGCTATAAAAGTACCTGATTTACCATCTGCAGAAGCTATTAAAAAGATTGCAGAAAGCAATAACTCAATTACCGAATATCATATTTCTCACGTACAAATCATTGTTGAAGACATTATTCCAGGTGTATCAACATTTTAGGAAAGGAGGTATACATTGTGGAATCATTTGAATTTGAACCAATGGACAAAACCCAGTCAAAACTTTCAGTGGCAGTCTATGGCCCATCAGGAGCTGGCAAGACAGTTTCTGCATTAAAGATTGCCAAAGGCATTCAGGAGCAATTATATCCTGATCAAAACCTTGCAGACATCGGATTATACATCGACACTGAAAGACGTAGTTCAACTAAAGTTGTAGGCAGAAACATAGGTGGCGAGGTGTTGGAGCCTTTACAACTTTATGCTTTTGAACCACCTTTTGATATTGATAAGCTTGCCGAACTTGTCAATTATGCAGTTAATGTTCAACACAAGAAAATCATTGTGATTGATAGTTATACAGCATTCTGGAGTGGAGTTGACGGCATTTTAGATAGAGTAGCCGAACTTGATGTCGAGTTAGGCACTCAAAAGAAGTTGTATGGTGCTTGGAGCGAGAAAGAGATTGTTAAGAAGAAAAACACTCTTAAAAATCTTATGTCAAACTCTCAATGCCACATGATTCTTTGTTTCCGTGCTAAGACAGAGTATGTTTTGGAAATTAACAGTCATGGCAAACAGCAACCACGTGCAATAGGCCTTAAAGAAGACATGCAAGCAGATGTTCGTTATGAATTTGATGTTGTATTATCTATCGATAAGGACACTCACGAAGCTGAAGTTGTTAAGGATCGTATTGGATTTTTAGAACTTCGCGAAACTTCAGACAACCCCACACGTCCATTGTCCGTTGAAGACGGAAAAATGTTAGCTAAACTTGTTTCTGAAGGTTTATCCTTAGAAGAAATTGAGCAACGCAAACGTGCAACATTGATTTCAAAAATCCTTGATGCAAAAGCTCACAATTCAGGAATTGTGAAACGTCTTGAAGAAAAATTTAAGATTGAATTTACTCCTGAAAATGTGAAAAAATTTAAGTACGACACCCTAATGCAGGTTGTCAAAGTATTACAGTAATAGGAGGACACACAGATGTCATTTAGTTTCAAATCTGAATGTAGTAACTTGTTACCTTTAGGTAAATACAAAGTGCAAGTTACAGACATTAAGTTTGCTCCAGGTAGCAGCACAATTAATGTCACACTTACAGTCGCAGAAGGCCCTTATGCCAAGAGAGTGCATACGGAAACCATTCCTGAAAAAGCGTATAGCTTTAAGTTAATGCCTTTCTTAAAGGCTTGTAAAGTCGATATCGATCGTGAATTTAACACAAAAGAAGAACTTTACAAATTCGGTTTTGCCGCAGCCAAAGGTAAATTTATCATGGTTGATATGGGTACTAGAACCTATCAAGGCACCGAATATAACAACGTTACAAGTTTCAGTCCATTAGCTGACAGCACAACATCTATTGATGAAGTTGCTGAAGCTTTTGCAACCGAACCTGAAGTTAAAGCAGGTACGTTAGATGGTAAAGTTCAAGAAGAAATGAACATTCCTGAAGACGTAGGTGCAAACGAACCTGAACTTGATGTTGATTTATCAAACATTGAAAGCCCAGTTCCAGAAGATGACGACAATCCATTTTAGGAGGTAGTCAGATGAAAGAATACGGTTCAGGTTTGACTGTATTTGATTTAGTCTTTCCGGACTTAGTAATGGGTGAAAACTCTGTCTGTTGCCCATTTCATCATGATATAAATCCATCAATGCAAATTAATACCGTGGAAAAAATCTACCACTGCTTCGGCTGTGGTAGCCACGGTACAGAAAATGATTTCTGTATTCAGTATTATGGAATCGGTAGAGATCAAGTCAGTCAGTTTAAAGATTTATTGCTTAAATCAGACTCAGTAGATGATTATGAGCAATTCGCTAGAAATGGCGGAGCATATACAACAAATTATACATACCTTGAATTAAGACATTTGGGAATCCCAGCAGAACTATTAGACGAATGTAAAGTCGGTTTAGAAGTTTATTCTGATACAGATGCTTCTGGAATGGTAACAATTAAACCAAACGAAATCTCAACACGTCTGGTATTCCCAGTCATTGTGAAAAACAGAGTAATTGACCATAGAGCTTATACTATGGAAAAAGGTGTTATGCCAAAGTCTAAATCAGACGTAGGTGTACCAGCTGGGCTTATCCTTCCATACCATTTATGGTGTGACGACATGTCAGATACTATTATCTGTGAAGGTGAAAAAGATATGTTATTTGCCAGAATGCATGGTTTTAATGCCATTTCATTAGGCGGTTGTAATAACATTCCACATATCTTTCTTGAAACATTCAAGGATCGTAAAGTTTATATCGTTTACGATAACGATAACGCAGGTAGAGCAGGTGCTACAAAATTAGCTAATGCTTTATATTCTGTCACTAAAGAAGTTTACATTGCAGACATTAGTGAATATTGTCCTGAAAATAAAGAAGACATTACAGACTTCTTTGTTAAGTATGGTTATCCTAAAGAAAAATTTGAAGAAATGCTTGTCAAAGCTAAACCATTTGACAACAATGCTCAAGAAGCTTTCATTAAAAATAACTATCCAGAAGTTTCTTTAAACGAAGCATCTACAACACATCTTGGTAAGATTGTTCGTAGTAATGTCCAAGTTATGGCAACTTTTGAAGAACAATATTCTGTTCCAGCATACGCTATGCTTACTAAAGTTGAGCAAGGCGGTAATAAAGATAAGAATGCCAAAAGTAAAGGCGATACGGAATACTGGTCATTAAATAAGCATAACTTTGAAGATATTTTAGTCTTAACAGACAATAACTTGAAAGAACCTCAAATTAAGGACAATATGAAACAACTTTTAGGCTGGGGATTAGAAGAAAATGTTAAAGTAACATTGTCTAATCCAAAGACTATTTTTAAAGCATCTGTAGCAGACTGCACAGAATCTGTCTTAATTAAAGACAATATCAAACGTACAGAATTTATCTGTTATACAGATGTTAAACTTGAAGCTGGTAAGAATTACCAAATCATTTATAAAGTTGTTCCACATCCTTATAAAGGCCAACAACAAGTTCTTATCGTTTTAGAAGTTAAAGAAAGTAATGACGTTGTTACAGCTTTTGAAGTCAATGCTACTAACATTGAACGATTAAAGCACTTTCAAGGGCTTAAGTTCAAAGAATTAGCAGAACGCCAAAAGTATTACGTTAAATTTAATGTAGACACACGTCTTCTTGAATTTATTGACCTTTGGTATCATACACCAAAAGCCTTTAATTTTGGTTTCTTTAAAGACATTAGAGGCTATTTAGATGGCCTCATTGTCACAGAATCCCGTGTAGGTAAATCCACAACTGCACAAGAATTATCTAAAATCTATGGTTTAGGTGCTATCGCATCTCTTGCAGGTAGTGCAGCAACTCCAGCAGGTTTAATCGGTGGTTCAGTTAAAGCAGGCAGTGGTACTAGCCAGATTCGTCCAGGTTTAATCCCACGACAACATAATAGAGCCATTATCTTTGAAGAATTAGCAAAAGCTAAGTATACCCTTATTCCAGAACTTACAGATGTGCGTTCTTCAGGATTAGTTAGAATTAATAGAAGTACTGGTGACTTAACGTTACCTGCTAGTGTACGTATTCTCTTTTTAACAAATCCTAAGACAACAGAAGAAGGTGTAGTTAGACCAATTATGGCATATCCTAACGGCATTGAAATCGTTAAACCTCTTATACCAGCTGTTGAGGACATTGCAAGATTTGACTTTATTTATATCTTGGGTGAAGGCCCAAATGAAATTGACCCACTCTGGACACCAAAACCAGGTTTTTCAGTGGAAGATTTACAAACCAGAATCCGTTGGATTTGGAGTAGAAAAACAGACCAAATCATCATTACAAATCCTGTTACAAAGTACATTGTTGATGAATCTAAAAAGCTCAATGACAAATATTTATGTAGTGTTAAAATCTTCTCTACTGAAACTTGGAAAAAGTTAGCCAGACTTTCCATTGCTATCGCAGGTTATATGGTATCTACAAATCTAGACTACACACAAATTATCGTTAAGCAAGAACATGTTGATTTAGCTGTGAAACTTTTAGAAAGTATCTATAACAACAACATTTTCAAACTTAAAGAATTTGTTGACGAAGAACGTAAAACATTAACCTGTGAATTAGGGGATGTCAATTTCATTAAAGAAAAAATTAAGAGATTCCCTGTTTTAATGGAATATCTTGAAAATAACAATAACATAGCTAAAAACACACTATTTACTATCTCAGGTGTGGATCAAAGTATTTTCAATGGAGTCATTCAAGAACTCTCAAAGAATCACTTAGTCACATTAACAAGAGATAAGATTTTCTGTAATCCAAAATTGATTATAGGAATTAAGAAAGCTAAAGAAGCTTTAGCATCCGAAGGTGTTTCAGTATGAAAACAGGTAAATTGTTAGGTTATGATATTAATTTAATTGAATCTAAAGAGGACTGCGAAGCAGCTTTAAAGGCTGCTCCTGCAGTTATTACTATTTTTGGATTTGATACAGAAACAAACTCCAAAATAGATATGACACAAAAAGATGCAGACACAATTAATATCAAACACGATTTACCATTTTTATTACAATTTGGATACGACCACAGCATTTACGTTATCGACTTTAGAGATTTTAACGATGCAGATGCAATCTTTACTTGCTTTGATGATTTAGTCAAACGTAGTAAACTTGCAATCGCTCAAAATATCAAGTTTGATATAAATATGCTTTGGAACATTGGATATGTTTGGCACACTTCTAATGCATGTGACCAAATGGCAATTAGTAGATTAGCTTTAGAAGCAAAGTCTGAACGTGAAGGTGGTATGCCTATTGCATTAAAACCTTTAGCACGTAGATTGCTAGGTAAAGAATATGCAGAAGCAGGACACCAAATAGATGAAGCTTTAAAAGCAATTTGGGATACTAAATTAAAAGATTTAGCACGTAAATTAAAGCCATACGGAATTTCTAGACGCGTAATTGTTGAAACGCTTAAAGACGTTACGAGTACTTTAGAAGAATTTCCAGAAGATGTCCAAAACATTTGGGCAGCCTGGTTATTAACAAGTCGTATTACATACGCAGATGTTCCTAAAGAACTTATGCACAAATATGGAGCTGTTGATGTTATTTTAATTTTAGAATTAGCAAGAAAACTGCTTCCAGTTGTGATTGAAAGAAAACAACTTGTAACCTTAAAAAGGGAGCAGCGTTTAATTATGCCTCTAGTCCGTATGGAACGTACTGGTTATACAGTAGATAAAAAGTATCTTATTAAATGTAAACAAGCCCTTATTTTTGAAATTAACACAATTAAGGCGACAAATGAAAAGTTATGTGGAGAAAGCATTTCTCCTAACCAACACCAAGCCATTAAAGAAATGTTATTAAGAAAATTTGGATATGATTTAAAGTCTACAGACAAAAATCAAATATCGATTTACATTGCAACAGACCCTACAATGCCAGATGTAGTTAAGGAATATCTTAACAACGTAATCTATTTAAGAACACTTTACAAATGGATGGCAACGTATGTCAATTCAATGCTTAACAAGTTAAATGCAACAAAAGATACTAAAGTCTACACACAGTATAACCCAAACGGAGCCATTTCTGGACGATTTACGTCAAACTTCCAGCAATTTCCAAAGAATCCAATTATGTCACACTTAGGAAATTTTGAACTTTTCCATCCAAGGAAGATGTTCATTACAGACCCTGAATATCCTGAAATGGCATTTATAGATTATTCGCAAGTTGAACTTCGTTTACAAGCTGAATATACGTATTATGCTACTAAGGGTACAGGTGATATAAATATGCTTAGAGCATATATGCCATTCAAATGTCATTTGTTAAATGGTAAATACATTCACGATGATGATTTAGAAGATTGGCAAGGTGTAGACTTGCATACACAATCAACTAAAGAAGCATTCCCAGACCTAGATGTACATAGTGATGAATTTAAGAAAATGAGAAGCATTGGTAAACGCGTTAATTTCGCATTAATCTATGGTTCAAGTTTACGAAAAATACAAGAAATCCTAGCAGATTGTGATCCTGACATCGTTGCTAAACTCTATAACGGCTTTAAATCTAAATTCAAAGATGTTAAGACATATAGTAACTGGGTAGCTCACAACTGGGTTAAAAACAATGGATACGTCACTAATTTATTAGGGCGTAGATATTATTTAGATGATACCAAAGGTATCTATAAACTAAACAATTATTTAATCCAAGGATCTGCTGCGGATATTATTAAGCTAGTTATTATCAGAGTAGATGATTTCCTTAGAAGTAATAAATATAAAACACGCTTACAAGGATGCATCCACGATGAACTTTGCATTTGTGTTGCCGAAGGTGAACACAATGTAATTTACATGATCAAGAAGATTATGGAAACAACAGTCAAGACATTTGTTCCGTTAGTCGCTGAAATTTCAACCAGTAATACAAACTGGGCAGAGAAGAAAGGAGCTTAATATGACTCCTAAAGAAAAAAGAGAAAACTCTATTGAAGCGTGGTTCAGACGTTTAAAAATCTATCTAAACACGCCAACTTCTCCAAGGTTTATTACTAGAGTAGGTGAAATTTATGAGGTAGACTTCGGAATGAATCCAGGAACAGAGTTTTCAGGTAGACATCTGGCTATCTGTCTCAGAAATTCTGTTCCTTCCCAAGAAAAAATGTTAGTTATCCCATTAACTACAAAGTTTAAGGCTTATAATATTTCTAAAGAAGATATTATTTCAGTAAAAGCAAGTAATAATACTTCAAAAAGAATTAAAGCTGGTGTAGTTCTTGGTGAAGCTACTTGGATATCTAAACGTAGAATATTTACGTGTAGTAAAATCCTAAATGAAAATCCTGCTGAACTAAATAAAGTTAAAGGATTTGTTAACATTTCAGATGAAACTCTAGAAAGGTGGTTAGTATTATGAAATACATTTTTATAGACCCTTCAGGTAGTTTTAATGAAGGTAAAGGACACACAGGCATTGTCATTATTAAAGATAATGACTGGAGTACATTAAAACATATTAGTGTAGCTGCTAAAGATTTTGAATCCAGAACACAATATTGGACAGAAGTTATGAACATTATTTGTCGACATACATTCTGGATAGATCCTGAACCAAGAACAAATCTAGATACTAAGGTAATCATTGAAAGCTTTATGATTAGAACACAAGGTTTTTTAATGGGAAAAATGCCAGAAACAATCCAAATGATAGGTGCTTTAGAATATTATTTAGAATCTAATATCGGAGTTGACTACGTTTTACAAACTCCAACCCAAGCCAAGTCCCGTTTCAAAGACGAAGCCTTACCATCCTATATTCCAAATTTTGAAAAACGTAGTAATGGCCGCTATTATCTAAATGGTAAGCAAATCAACGACCACGTTAGAGATGCCCTAAAGCACCTTCTATACTTCATTAAATACAAAACAGAAAGGAATCCACATGGCAAATCGTAAAACTGCTAAAAAGAAGCAATTAAAAGAACAAAAAGAAAAGAAAACTCCAAAAAAAGGTGAAACAGCATTTTTTGGGTTTTGGATAGGCAAATAGGAGGTAATCAGTATGCTTAATACATTTGAGCTTTTAGCTCTATTTAACTTACAAGATAACTTAAATTTATCTGTTTTAACCTTTGAAAATGAAGCAGACTGGTTAGAATTAAGGAAAAAGGGTATCGGTGGTAGTGACATCGGTGCCATTATGGGCCTTAATCAACATAGTTCTCCACTAAAAGTTTACAAACAAAAAGTTGAAAACTTTAAAGAAGATATGTCTGACAATGCTTTCGTTAAGAAGGGTAAAGATCTAGAACCTGTTATTCTAGAAAACTATGTTAGACCATATCTTAAAACATTAGGTTATGAAGTTGGAAAACCAGATTTTATGATTATAAACTCTGATTATCCATACTTTAGAGCCAATGTTGATGGTATCGCTTATAAATTAGGTGGTACTTATAAAGATAACATCATCATTGAAATTAAATGGGTTAGTCCTTGGGCAGAAGTTAACTGGAATAAACCAGAATATAATGGTATTCCACCAAGCTATTATGCACAAGTACAACTCTATATGTTAGTAACAGGTGCTAGAAAAGCTATTGTATGTGCCTTGTTCGATAAGAACTGGGAAATGAATTATTTTGAAATCCCACGTGATGAAGCGTTCATTCTTACAATGATTGCAAAAGGTGAAGATTTCTATCAACATCAAATGTTAATGAAAATGCCTCCAAAGCTTGATTATGACATCGATAAAGAGGAAGTTACTGAAGCAGTTAAGAATGTGGTAGAACCTACAACACCTAGTGAAAAGTTATCTAAATACATTGATAAGTATTTAGCTAATGCAATTAAGATTAAAGCAGCAGAAGAAACACAATCAGATTTAAAGAATATCATTTTTGATATGTATACCAAAGGCTTTTACCCAGATGATCCAGCACATAAGCTTAAATCATCTACAGTTAAAAGCAATAGGTTTAACCAAGCCAAGTTCAAAGAAGATCATCCAGATCTTTATGAACAATATTGTGAGGATAGTGAATCACCAAGATTTACTATTAAGTAATTATGTTAGACCTTAAAGATTTATATCAACAACGTGTTTCTAATTATGCAGCTAAATTCGTAAAAGTAGTTCTAAATCCATTAGAACTAAAGTACATCACAGAAACTGCTACAGCTATTGCTAGAAGCAAGTTAAGTGAAACAGCTTACAAGAGAGATGGTGCTTCAGTCGTTAAACGTTATATTAACGGATTAAAAGGTGAAGCAGCAGTTGGTAAGTTCTTAAAAATGCAAATCATCAATCCAGATGTCGGTGTATCAATCGATTTTGATTATCCTGACATTCCTGGGTATGGTGTCGGTGTAAAAACCGTAGACTTTGGACATTTTCCAATCATTCCTAAAGTTAACAAGTACCCACAAGTTATTTGTATCTGTCATCCATCTAGAAACGAAATAGTTTATATCTGTGGATTAGGTTCTGTGGATACTTTAAATCGCTATCAACATAGTGACTTAATTCTAGACCCAAACCTAAAAGCCAAAGGTACTAAAACTGGATTCTGGGGATTCTCTGAATTAACAGAATTAACTATGGCAAGTCTAGAACCTTTTAAAGGTATGGAAATCTTTAAAGATCCAGAAGATGCTGTTAAAGTTTCTAGAAGTAAAATGCCTAAGAAATCCAAGTCTAAAAAAGAAGATGATGAAGATGATCTTGAAGATTTAGACGAAGACGAAGACTTTGAAGATGAAGACGAGGATGATGAGGATTAGTTATGGATATTTATGAAATCTTTAAATTACATTTTGCTATTCAGTTTATGATTTGGTTCTTTATTGCTATTAAAGAGTATAAAGAACAATTACGTAGAGAATGGTGTGCAAAACAAGTCATAGATAAAAGCGTTATGCAATTTTATAAAGATGTAATAACTATTGTAGCTAAACTGTACAAAGACTAAACCTCCGAATCCCTGGACGAGGTATATAAGCCAGCAGGGAGGTGGCTACAGCTAAAAAGAGCAAGTGTAATAGCTTGCTCTTTTTTTTATTTAGATGACTTCTTGCTGAAATCTGGCTGGAACATACTTGGCAAGAAGTCACTCATTTGGTATGTATTGTTTGCGACTTTGCCTGGTGTTCTCAAACCGGTATTAATAAATCTTTCGTATGGGTTAAGTTGATGGAACATATACGCTAACTCAGAGAAATCTTTATCACCTTGTTTAATATTCTTTTGGAATTGTTGTGTGTTATACGGACGGTATTTCACATCCTCTGGCTTTTGAAGGTGGCGAGCGATTGGACGCAACGCTGGATTGGTTCTGTAAGCGAAGTCTTCTTTGAAATTATTGACTGCATTGAACGCACCGAACATTGAGTTGTAAGGTGTTTGTTTAACAATACCTGTCAAATGTTTATTTTGTTGTCCGATTGGGACAGCACCTCTACCTTTGGCTTCCGCGGTAAATTCATCTTTGGAGGTATCTTTTCCTGCCCATAAGTTCTCGTGAACACTGAGCACGTTGTCGATATATTGTGGTTTGTTGGTGAATATATCTGCCCAGAATGCCAAGTTCTTTAAGTAGAAGGTTGGGAATGGAAGGATGTAAGAAGCTTTGTTCATAACTTCACTAACGTTATCATAGTCAAAGTTAGCAGCATACATTGTATTAAGAGCTTCGTTCATTGACATGTTGAATTTAGCACGTAATGCCTTTTCAGCAGTTTTATCAGTACCTAGAATTTCACAAATATCTTCAACTGTGTATCCTTGATGTTGTAGATCATTTAAGATTGTGGCAGAACGCATCCAGTTTTCGATTGTATTTGATGTTTTCAAAATTCTATTGCTAACTGGATTATTTAAGAATAAGCCCCAGGAGTTGAATCCTCTATCTTGGACTTGTCGTAGTTGTCCATTGATGTTAACAACTTTCATTTTGGATGGGTCACCATACATAATACGTTCAAAGATATTGTTTGGAACAGCGTATGGGTTATCTGTAATGAGGTCTGTAACGTTTTCTAAATCCCTATTGTTATTCTTAAATAATGTTGAGGTTTGATTGTTATTTAAGTAGAGATATAGGTTGGCCATTTTTTGTTTCTCTGCAGGAACGTGAAGACTAATGTATTGTTTAAAAGCTCCATACATTTCTGGATTGGAAACGATTTGGTCTACCGTTAAGGTATCTACAGTATTCTTGGATTTCTTAAATGTGTTAAGATACCAGTCTGCTGGTCTATCACTTCTGGTGATAGTGGAAAGGTCGGTATCTTTTAACCATTGTTTATATTCATCAAAGATGTCACTGAAATTGTTATTTAGTTGGGTCACTTGACGCATGGAGAATGCCACATTGGTGAGTTCATCACTAACTGTTGTGCCATACTTTTTGGCTAATTCAGTGGCTTGCTTAAAGTAAGCATCTTGGATGTTACCTGCAAGGAATCCAGGATTGGCTAGAGTACCAAACTTGAAAGGAACTGTAAGGTACTTGTTAATGAAGGCGTAAACTTTATTTGACATACGTGCATCTTTTTTGCACATTCTGTCTAAAGAACCTATAACTGCATCAGGAACAAGGATAGCATCTTGGTCAGCAAAAGCCTTTGCAAGGGCTGCATCGCTGAACTTGTCATATTTAGTAAATCCAATAAGCTTACCTGTTTCACTATATCTTGGTTTAACAATAGATAAGTTATTAAGGTTACCTTCTGTAAGGTTAAGAGCCTTCTTTAAGGTAGCAACATCATCGAAGTTGTTTTTGATTTTGAAGTTATCACTAACGAATAAATCGAAGAATGTTTGGGCATTGGAATTTTCAAACATCCCTTGAGTAAATGTGTCAGAGTGGATTTTGGAAAGGTCTGTACTGAACATGTTTGCTCCGAATTTTGTTTTATATTGCCCAAAATAACCTAGGTGACTGCGTTCCATTGGGATTGACCCGAATGCCAGTTTACCTGAAGCAATGTCTTGTTGTTGTAAGGCATCACACACTTGTTCTAGTTTCTTTTTATCAAGTCCTAATGTCTTATATATTTCAGAGAAGGCATCACCTACATCTTTATTTTCGATTCTAACGTGGGCAATGTAGTCTGGATCAAACTTATTAAAGCCAAGTTTAGTACCTAATTCTTCAGTTCCTTGACGAATTTCGTTAAAAACATCATCAAGTTCTGTAGAGTCCCAAGTGGTCTTTGTTAGAGCTTTACCTCTTAATACAACATCTTTTAAACCTAAATCTTTTTTACCAAATAGACTATAAATTTTATTTAAGTCTTTTTTAATATTTAGATTGTCAATATCAAAGGCAACGGCAATTCTTCTAACTTTGTCTTCACCTGTAACATCGATGAATTTAAGAATGTTGCCATTTTTATTAACAGCATCAACATTTTGTTTAAGGGCCGCAGCAACCATATCAGCTTGTGCTTGGGTCATGTTTTTAGGAACAGGAAACTCCTTAAAACCTTGAGAAGCCCAAATACTCTCTAGGAAATTATCACCGGATAGTGTTACACCTGCTGCAAGGTCTTTTCTGGAAATGTATTCTTCAATTTGTTCAATGGAATACTTACCACTATTCTTTATAGCATCCACATGAGCTTTTGACTTTTTAACAATGTCAACATGTAAAGCTCCGTGTGTGGTCTTAAGCTTATTCTTAACCTTGGATTGCATAGCAGCACTCCATTGTTGGAATAGTGTCTTTGTTGGCTTATCTGCAAACCTTTTAATATAAGGTTCTAAACTATAATAAGGCATATCATTTGGTAAGTCCCAGTCCATTTTGAATTGGTCAAATACCTTTTCATAAGTGTCTAAAGCAATATTGTCTTGGAATGACAAATTACTGGTAATTTCTTTAGAGAAAGCATCAGGTTTAAAGGTGGCGAGGCCCTCAGCAATCTTGGAATAATCCTTTGGTTTTGGGGCAACCATTACCTTTTTAGCAGCATCATAAATATTTGATGGTGTTAAGTTTGTGTAATCATAAGCGTAAGGGCTTCCACGGAGCTTTTTCCAGTACTCTTTCTTTGCTGGAATATAATATTGCTCCAGTTGTTTTTCCAAGTCTGTAGGAGCTCGTTTTAAGTTAGCCAGTTCCTTCTGAACTTCTGCAATTTTATCTTTAAAGAACGTTGGATCTTTTCTCATAGTTGCAAGTTGCTCATTGTAGTAGTTACGGGCATAAATATAGTCTGCATATTCAGGAGAGTCTTTAATATACTCTTGGGAAACTTTTAAGTCTAAGTATGGGAAATCTTTCGCATATTGTGCAAGTTCTTCAGGAGTAAAGTTTTCTTTTGACAAATATTGATTCATTAAACGTGCAGGATTAATAACGGAATCATAAGAAATGTTTTCTGTACTTAAATTTTTGGAAGCCATTTCATATAGGTTGTTGTCAAAAACATCCTTTTCTAGGTTATCTGCTAAGTCAATTAGGTCTTCACCTAGTTTTGTTTTGCTTAATATACCGGCATTCTCTCTGACCCAAGGGATAAAACTGTGACTTTTGTCACTGATTTCTTGAGATATTCCACTGAACTCATCTTCTAAATCTAATTTTCTAGAGTATAGACTATCTAATAATTCTTGGAATTTAGCACCAGTAACAATACCTTTTGAGTTAGTAAGCTTACCTCTGCTGTATTTTACTAGGTTTTCAAAGACATCATTTGGAACATAATCGACACCAAGTTCTTTTTTAAGGTAAGTAGTATAGAGTCCTTTAGGATGTTTTCTTAAAAAGTCTTCAAAATGGTAGTTGATAACATCTAGGCTATCTTTAGCAATGCCACTTTGGAAACCCATTCTATTTGGAGCAAAGGTAAAATTACTTTTAGAAAGATTTCTAGTTGTTGGGCTTAACTTATTTAGAACCATATTACGAGCTTCTTCAATACCATCATTTTCCATACGATACATTACATCTTCGTAAAATTGTCCTAAAGGTAATGGGTTTCCATAATAATCAGTTTGTCCGTTTTCAGCAAAATGTTCTGCTACAAAGTTGCTTAAATCATCTTCGTCTAAGTCATTTAAACGAACAATGTAACTGTCACGGATTTTATTTTTATAATCGAGTATTTCTTCAGGAGAAAGTTCTGGGTGGTTTCTTTCGTATTCTTGAACATCCCAGTCAAAATCAAATTGTTTAAAACCGACTTCAGGGTTGTCATCAACACCGTTAAGCATTCCTTTTTGGAAGTCTGCAGAGTGTTTTTCCATACCTTCAAAACTAGATTTAAGAATATCTTCACGTTGTTTTTTAGCAGTGTCTATAATACGTTGTACTGCTTCATTTTTAGCAGCAAGTTTCTCTGCTTGAGCAGTATTAAAATCTGCTAAATCTTGTTGGTATTTAGCAAGTTCACTTGGATTAAGGTAGCCAGTCATACCATCAATTTCTTCTTTGATGGCATAAAGTTCTGGGTCATCTATTGGATTAATGCCTGAAGTAATATCATCGGACATCTTTTTTAAGGTTGTTAAGGTATCTGGGCTAAGGTCAGAATAGGATGTGATACCGGAATCAAAATCAATGATTGGTGTCTTTTCATGTTTGGTCACCATATCGATTGGAGAGGTAGAGCTTGCTCCACCTAGAAAATCACGGATTCGGGTTAATCCTTTACCAATTAATGCTTTACCACCTGGGAATGCCATATTACCAGCAACATTAGCAACGACATCATCATAAGTGTTCAAAATTTGTCCAACTTGACCAACTGGTGTACCTTTGTTAAGTCTGGCTAATTGTCCACCCATAATGCCAGGGTCGGTGGCGAGATCTAAAGACATACCGGCAACCTTATCACCCAGTGTAGTGAAGTCTTGTTCGGTTAATGGAGTATTAACGCCTGCAAGCTTTGCCATTGCATTGCCTGCGGCTGCCATTAATTTTGTACCTTGATAGTCGTAGTCATCTACGAAAATTCTATGGAAAGGATTTTGTGGAGCTTCATTTGTTCCACCAGTGATTTGTCCTAAAGCGTTGACACCTTCTGTCAAACCACCAAGGATGAAATCATCTGCCTTGTCCATTGAACGACCGAAAGTGGAAAGGATTCCCATTCCTGGGCCAAGAATACCTTTTTTACCTGTGAGTGCATTTTCGAGCATAGATGCATATCCTGCACCGATGCCACCCAATGGGCCGTATAGTCTTCTATAGTAATTGGTAACTTCAGCATTAAAGAGTGGATCAAAAATATCATCCACGTATGGTTTATTAACTTGTTGTTGTATCATTTGTCCATTTAATGGAGCTAAAAATTTACCTAATGCCATAACTATTATTTGCTCCTCATATAATAAAGCAAATCATTTAATGCTTCTGGAATCTCTTGTTCTACAGGGCGTTCTGTAAAGACTTGATCTAGAGGAATTGCCTCCGGTTGCTTTCTGTTTTCCATATCGTATAGGATTTCATGTAGTTTTCTTAATCCAAATTTTTCAGACATAACTCTATCGGATACTATTCCATTGTCAAAAATTTCTCCAATACCGCTTTTATAGTCTGAAAATAGAGCAGTACCGGTTGGGTCATCAACTAGGCTATGCCTAAACGTGGTTGGGTCGTATCCACGTTCTCTTATTAGTATGTTAAATAGCTTTGCAATGTTATGCTTCATATTAATATCCTAATTACCATATTTGTTTCTTGAATTGATTGCTTGTCTTAAGAGATCTCCAAAATAGTCATCATCACCCATTCGTGTCATTTCGTTTTGGAGTCCACCTATAATATCTTCATTTGGATTTCTTATAGGGTCAAAAAGTCCCATTTCTAAAGCATCTGGATAAGTATCATAAGGATCTGTTAAATCAGTGTATGCTTGTGATACTCTCATTTGTTCTGGATACGACATGCTACTAAGTGTAGCAAATAGACTTTTTAATAACGTATTCATAAGCAGATACCTCTGGGCTTATTATACAATAATTGTTAAAAAAGAAAAAGACCTTGTTAGGTCTTATTTCCCTCTTTTCTTTTGTATCTTTTTTAAGAGAGCATCTCTTGCAAAAGGGTTATCTGCTGCATCATCTACATCATCAAAGTCCCAGTCTTCTTCAGACATTCCTGTTGCAGGGTTTGGTGTTGTGTATGGGTCTACGAGCCCATAACCAAGTGCATCATCATAGTTGCCGTTTTGATAATCTCGTGCAACCTCATCATATAAAGCACCTATTCCTGATGGGTCATTGGCAGCACCTCCTTGCCCTGGAAATTTTTGTCCTGGAGGTACAACCACATCTCCTAGAGCAAGTCCGTTGTTATATAGGTTAGCAGCTGATTCTAATGCTGGAGAATCAGGCATTACGATGTTAGGATTCTGTAATTTTCTTTCAGCGAGGTTAAGAAGGTCACTATTACTTGCCCAGTCAGATGGAAAAGGAGTACCTACACCCGGTTCAACATATAGATCATCTAATCTATCAATGCCACTAGGTATAGTGTTTTCTGTACTTCTAGAAAGTAAAGAAAGTAATCTTTCTTGCATTAATACAGGATCTTCACCATTTTGTATTGCATTAACTAGACTTGGAAATTCTCTTATACCTCCTTTAGTATTCATAGCCCTAATTAGTAAAGGAGCAAGTCTAGCAGCCAGTGTCCAGTAATCCATAATTATCTACCTATATTTTTATTTTGCATTAACATACGTAAAGCAGATTTCAAAGCTGGGTATGTTGCAGCATCGTTTTCCATATCAATACCCGCATCATAGTCATTAACTAAAGAAGCATATAAGGCTTGTAAATTTTGAGGGTTTTCATTAGGGTCTAAAGGTGCCCAACCATCAGAAGGATTTTTATGATGGTAATATTGTGGAACTCCACTGACTTCATTTAAACCTTGGTCTAGAATGTCAACTGCATATTTTGGTTCTAACGAGTGTAAATTTTTAAAGTCCTGTTCCATTAGACCAGGGTCGTAATTTCGATTAAGAGCTTCAAAAATGTTTGGTGCTACTGTAGACTCGTCAATGTTATCTTTACCGATATCCATTGCTAATTCTGGATCACCATGTTTAAAATAAGAAACTTGGTCTTGTATGCCTTTTAAAAGCATTGGGGCTTGATGCATCAACATCATCAATAGCTGTGGATTGATAGCCATACATATATACCTCCTTAATCAAATGGTACGACACTGTATATTTGCCCAGACTTTTTGTGTCTAACATAACCGTTACCAACGTCTTCAAATTCATTAGGATTCATTTCGTATCCGCCTTCTTCTGAAAGGTATGTATTTGTAGAAGTGTCGTAATAAATACTAGGAGCATTATTAGATAATTGTGCATATAGTGTAGGAAGGTCTTTCATAACTATCTACCTCCGTAGTAAGGTTGTTGGTTTGGTTGTTCTTTCTTTGCACGTAATTTGTCAAATAAAGCACCTAGTTCACCACCACCCATTGTCATCATAGCAGCAGTGTAAGGACTGGCTCCCATTAGGTAAGAGCCTAAACCACCAAGGGCTAGGCCACCTAGTTGACCACCAAATTTGTTATTATCCATTAAACCACCGATATTGCCAGCACCTAAACCGACAAGACCTGCAGTTTTGAATGGATGTGCTTTTGCAGCACCTAATGCTAAAGCCCCTAAATCACCAGGATTACCAGAGCCATTAGCTGTCATAAGCTTAGACAATTCATCACCTACAGTATTGATTTTTGTTCCATCTTTAAGAGTACTGCTAGCACCTCCTCTACGAAGGCTATCAATAAAGGACATTTCATCTGAGTAATTATTTGCTTCACCAGCTTCTTCACCAAGATTTTTCATCCATTGAGCTTTAATACCAGGTCTGTCCATAAACGCCATTTGACCATTATCGTTCATAGAGTTAAACATTTGTTCAAGAATACTTTTTGTTTGTTGTTTTTGTAACAATTGTGTATACAAATCTTTTAAAGCCATGCTTTATTCCTCCTAGTAAAGTTGATTGAAGTAGTGTGTGGAAAGACCGGCTCTACCTAAACCAGTAGGACGTTTCATTGTCTTGTATTCGGAATCAGCTTGCCTTAATTTACTGTAAAGACCTTGGAGTTCACCTGTGGCTTTATCCATAGAGTTGCCATAACCTTGGATACCGGAGTTGACTAAACTACCAACACCATTAATTACAGCCCCACTTGGGCCACCGGCAACACCACCAATTAATGCTGCAAGTAATGCTTGAGGAATACCTTTCATACCACCTTCTAATGCACCATTCATACCATTATTGAGGCTGCCGTTACGCATCTGACGAAGACGCTTTTCATCAGCAGCATCTAGGTACATATCGTACATTGGGTTTGAGGCAATAGATAAATTAATATCATTCTTTAAGGAATTGTAGTCACTGTCTTTACCAGCATTTTCAGTAAGACCCTTAAAGGCTTTAGCACCTTGATAGAGTCCCATACCGGTTCTTGCAACACCACCAACTGATGGGCCATCTTGCCAGACTGGTTGTTCTCTAATCCCTTTTAAGCTTGGTAAAGAAACACTACCTTTAAATAAAGGTTCTTTACTTCCAGGTTTATTAAAGTATTTACCAAAGAAAGCTCTAATACCAGACAATGCTCCAGGATTTACTCCAGGAGTTGCACCGCCTGGTGCTTTAAGATTGGATGCCCCAACCATACCTGTATTAATCATGTTAATAGCTTCTTGTCTAGAGTAGTTTTCAGCCATTAATTCTTGAAGTAGATCATCATAATACATACTATTTCCTCCTATTAATAACTATTGTTATTATTGTTTCTAGTGGCAGAACTGCCATATCTGTTTCTATAGATACCTTCACCTAAGGAATTACCTTGGAAGTAATCATTGACACGATTGTTCCAGGCATCTCTAGCGTATTGGTTTCTATTCAATGCATGATCCATTTGAGATTGAGCGTAACTTAACTTACGTTCAGCACCACCTTTTAATAGGTTAGCACGATTCATAAGGTTTTGATTCATATTATTCATATAATCTTGACGTAAACTGGATTGTGCT